>Ga0082335_1000213_pt1 | contig 156717 bp, 176 predicted proteins | sample Subgrocontami58m_FD_72375 | JGI IMG/M metagenome (GOLD analysis project Ga0082335, IMG submission 72375) | Subsurface groundwater microbial communities from S. Glens Falls, New York, USA - GMW37 contaminated, 5.8 m (SPADES assembly) (version 2) ...
TAACTGTTAAGGAAGCTGATCCACCAGCTAGTAAAAATCCTGCAGCTGGAGTGGCTTCAATGGCTAAACTGTTGATCGTACCTCTGACCAGCATATCTGTGTTAACCTCCAGGTAACCGGCCCCAGCGCTCGCTGCCAGTACCGCCTCATTTGTTAAAGGAGTTGAGACTATTTCCTCAGGCTTAGAAAATATCCTCTCAAGCCAATCATTCACAAAACCTGTCTTAAGAGAAAAGATAGTAGCTATAAAAATCGTAGCTGTTAAACCAAAGGAGATGAAAATTCGGGATATAGGTAAGCTTTGCTTGGGCTTTGGTAGTTCTATAGTTGGTTGTGGAAGATGATTGGGGGTCAATTCTTTAAAATAGGGGGTTTGAGGAGACTGAACTTTTTTCAGAAGTTCAGCAGTAGAAAGTTTTTGTGCAGTTTTATTGCCAAGCTTTATTGCGGATAACTGTTCTTTGCTATAGGCCCTATATCCTGACGGAGTTCTTAGGGATTTAATCTTTCCTACTTTTTCCCAGCGTCTGAGAGTATCTTTGGAAACACCTAAAAATTTAGCAGCTTGACCGATCTTTAATAACATCGCTTATGGTCCGTCTGCTCAAACCTAATGCATAAGGTTGCATAAGGTTGTAATCTTATTATGCATATACTTTGGGGTTACTTGTCAAGCTCTAATATATATAAGAAACACTTCCTATTTGAAATTTTGGCTATTTACTTGATAAAAATATAGAAAAGATTATTGTGACAACCTAATCATCTGGATAAATTTGATCCTCATTTACAGTAGTTTGGAAGGTATGTATTTTTTGGTATTTGATATAGTTGAAAAGTTAGTAAAAATGATAAACTATAGGTATGACAAAAATTGGTATAGATGGGTCAAGAGCTTTTTCAAAAAAACGTACCGGCACTGAAAATTATTCTTACCAGCTGTTAAAAAACCTGGCAAAAATCGACCTTAAAAATAAGTATTTAATATACCTAAGGCCTTCTTTTTCAAAAGAACTTGGTGAAGAATGGGAAGAGGAAAGGATAGATAAATGGCCTAAAAATTTTAGGTTTAAGATATTGGACTACTTTAGGCTTTGGACACAATTCGGACTGGCCCTGCAGACTTTTAAAGATTTAATGGATGTTTTATTTGTTCCAGCTCATACTACACCCCTAATACATAAACCAGGTTTAAAAACTGTGATCACAGTACATGATTTAGGTTCAGAGTATCTTCCCAAAACACATCAGCTAAAACAAAGATTATATCTCTCATTTATGCAGCAGTATCAGCTAAAAAAAGCCACCAAAATTATTGCTGTTTCTAAAGCAACCAAAGAGGATTTAATTAGAAAGTTGGGGATAGAGGAAAAAAAGATAGAGGTAGTCTATGAAGGATTCAATTCTGATCTCTATAAACCATTAAAAAATGATCAGTTAATCCCTATTTTGAATAGGTATGTTATAGAAAATAGTAATTATTTCCTTTTCGTAGGAACAGTGCAACCCAGAAAGAATTTGGCAAGGATTATCACATCTTTTGCAAAAGTAATTCATCAATACACAAAAAATCCTCCTGTTAACAAATCTAGGTTAGGACAATCTCCCGATTTAGTTATTGTTGGCTCTAAAGGTTGGTTATCAGAAGAGATCTATGCCCTGCCTGGAAAGCTTGGAGTAGAAGATAAAGTTAAGTTTTTAGGTTATGTTCCGGATGAAGATATGCCGGGTTTATACTCCGGAGCAAAAGCTTTAATCTTTCCCTCTCTTTTTGAAGGATTCGGACTGCCTATTTTAGAGGCTCAGGCTTGTGGCTGCCCGGTCATTACCTCTAATCTTTCATCTATGGCAGAGATAGCCGGTTCGAGCGCCCTTTTAGTAGATCCTTACTCTACAGATGATATAGTAGAAGGTATAGACAAAATCAGTAACCAGGAAACAAGAAGCAAGATTATTAAAGCAGGATTTGAGAACATCAAGCGATTTAGTTGGGAAAAATGTGCCCGGGAAACTTTAAAAGTACTAGAAGCAGTATAGCTTTTAATTATCGGAAGCAAGAATTAAGATTTAAAATTATGAAAAAAGATATATTAGGTATAAAAATTGATGATCTAAATATTAATGAAGCTGTGGAAAGAGTACAGGGATGGTTATCTAAAGGGGGAAAATATTACATTGTTACGCCTAATCCAGAGATCATTATGGCTGCTCAAGCTGACGATGGATATAAAAGAATACTGTCTGATGCAGACTTATCTATCCCTGATGGCATAGGTTTAAAACTATTTGAGGGGGTAAAAAATAGGGTAGCTGGAGCAGATTTGGTAGATCAGTTAATAAGGCTCTCTAGTGATAAGGGCTATAGAATAGGCTTTTTGGGTGGGAGAGAGGGGATAGCAGAAAAAACCAAAGAGTGCTTAATGAGACAATATCAAACTATATCAGTAGAATTTGCAGAAAGCGGTGGCAGATTTGACTCAGAAGGAAATTCCCTTTCTGAAAAAAAGCTTGTTATTCCACCTTTGGATATTCTTTTTGTAGGACTGGGGCAGGGAAAACAGGAAAAGTGGATAGCTAAAAATAAGAATCTATTTTCTGTTAAGGTATTTATGGTTGTAGGGGGAACACTTGATTATTTATCAGGCTCAATCCCCAGGGCGCCTAAGCTAATTCGAAATCTAGGATTGGAATGGCTGTTTAGATTAATTTTAGAGCCTTGGAGAATCAAAAGACAGCTATCTTTAATTGAATATATTTGGTTATTGACTAAGGAAAGGATTAGTAGGTAAGCTTGAGGTTGTATGGTAGTCCAAATATCAAGAAAGCAATTACAGCCATTTTTAATGGAGCCTAAAGCAGTGGGGATAAAAGATCCCTATTATCTGATTTTAGGAGAGGAGCAGACCATATCAGTTATAAGTTCTGGAAAAAATGGGTCCGAATATAATAAAACCATTGGTTTTTTTAATAAATTACAGGGTGCAGTTACCTTGACATGTTTATATGGGCAAGGAGTGGTAATCATACAGAGAAATGATGAGTTAGGGGAGGCCAAAGAATTTAAAGTTTCTACTATCAGCCCGGGAAAACAAGTTGAAATCCCTTCTGGTTGGGGTCACTCAATTATTAATATTGGTAAAAAGTTTTTAATGGTAATCAATAACTCCATACCTCAAAAGCTGCAAAGCCAGGAACCCTTGGTACAAAAAAGAGGACTTGCCTATTATATTGTAGAAAAAAAGGGCGAAGTAGGGTTTGAAGGTAATTCTAATTATCGGGTAAGACCACAGATAACAACAGCGGTCTAAAAATATCTTTTGGGCTTTCCAGCAACCTTTTTCATATCAATTAGCAAAAATAGTCACTTTACTGCCAATTAGCTGTTTTGTGCGTAAAAATGATTTTGAAAATTTCGATAAATCTTTTTTAGAGAACTCCCAAGCAATTGGTAGTTTTATAGGTGCTGGAGTCTATTATATAGAATTAGTCTTTTGGGTTATTCCGAGTAACCAAAGTACAGCTTCTTTTTTATAACGTCTATCTCCTCGGGAGTTTATTCTTATGGCAGGGAGTTTTCCTCTTTTGCCCCAGCGCTTAATGGTTAGAGGGGAGACTCGCAGTATCTCTGCTACTTCTTTAACAGTCAATAAATCAGGTAAATTTTCTAGTGATACTTTGTTTGCCATTTTAAATTAGTTTTACCTAGTTACTACATCGCAGACTATTGTAACTATTGCAAAGGTATAATCTTTATATCACAAGAAAACATAGAGTGTCAATAGTTGTAATCTTGCTTTTTTGATAGATTCTCCTACCTTATATTAAAAAACTTGAATATGATAATTACAAAGGAGATAAATTTGGCAGAATCCTAGCTTACCTTATTGTTGATGGAGATGATTGGAGAATATCTTTACTGGCAGGGTATGTTGGAACTGACTTTTTAGAGAATTTATATAAATTGAGATTCGCCCATTCCATTTGGGTACTCACGGTCGTTAAGGCGAGCGACGTGTCGATTCTCTATGCCGCCGAGGATGTTGTTACCGGGAGCACGGACTACAATTACGACTACGTTTCGGATATCACGGCGTATATCAATGTAATAAACGTGGCGACTTATGAGCCGAAGACCGTCAGCCCGGTTGTGCTTAGCAGCAGTGATCAGATCGTTGTTGTCCAACTAGACCTCGAATGCGGCAAGTATGGCAACCCGTAATCATTGATTACTTAGGGGTTGAACCCCTTGATAATTGTTTAACTTGACAAAACTAATTGAATTAGATATACTTTGTCCATTGTGATAGACAAAAATGTACAAATCCCAATAGAAAGATACCTTGAAAAGGATATACTTCACTATTTTCAACCAAACAAAGTTGTGGTAATTTACGGCCCGCGCCGCGTAGGTAAAACGACCTTGCTACATCAACTCGCCAAGCAAATCAATGAGCCTATCTTGTGGCTTAATGGAGAGAATCTGGACATCCAGGGGTGGTTATCCTCTCAGTCACTGGATAAACTCACCAACGGTATTGGGAGTTTCAGGGCTATCATCATTGACGAAGCCCAACGGGTGGACCAGATCGGCCTCAATCTGAAAATTTTGATCGACAGCATTCCCGGTATCCGCATCATCGCCACTGGCTCTTCATCTTTTGATTTAGCTCACCAAGTTGGAGAGCCGTTAGTGGGGCGTAAGTGGCAGTACACGCTCTATCCCATCGCCCAACTGGAATTATCACCTGCAGAAACGCCATTTGAAAGTAAGCTTAAGTTGGAGTCGCGTCTTATCTACGGTTCCTATCCTGAAGTAATTACCGCACAGGGTGATCTTGATAAGCGAAAGGTTTTGGAATCTATTGTGGATGGTGCCCTGTTCAAAGATATTTTTATGCTCGAAGGCGTAAAAAAACCGGCCAAAATAGTTCAACTTGCCAAAGCGCTGGCACTACAGATTGGCAATCAAGTCTCGCTTACTGAGTTGTCAAACACACTTGATATTAATATCGCCACAGTAGAGCGATACTTAGACTTGTTGGAAAAAACATTTGTCATCATCCGCGTTTCCGGCTTCCGCCGCAATCTGCGCACGGAATTGACCAAAACCTGCCGTTACTACTTTTGGGACAACGGTGTAAGAAACGCACTTATCAATAACTTTAATCCTCTAAACTTGCGTGATGATGTGGGAAAGTTATGGGAAAATTATATTTTTATCGAACGGATGAAAAAACGCGATTATCAACACATCGGCAGCAATATCTATTTTTGGCGTACACACGATCGGCAAGAAATTGATCTTGTGGAAGAGCGGGGTGGAAAACTGTACGGCATAGAGATAAAATGGTCGCCTAAAAAAGTGCGTCCGCCTCACGGTTGGCCAACCTCCTATCCAAACGCCGAGTTTACCGTCATTTCAAGAGAAAATTACTTAGAATTTATTGCTACTTAACAACAAGCCCTAAACCCTAAACTTAGGGGTTGAACTCCTCTGGAGTGTAAGCCCTCGTAATTAATTTTTCTCCACTAAAAAAGAGCTACTGAAAAATCCAATAGCTCTTTTTATTTTCAAACTTATTTTTGATTACTGTAATTCTACAGTACCTCCGGCTGCTGTCAGTTTAGCTTTCGCTTCCTCTGCAGTCGTTTTATTTGCTCCCTCCAATACAGGTTTAGGAGCTGCTTCTACTAAATCTTTTGCTTCTTTAAGACCTAAAGTAGGGACAATTTCCCTTACAGCCTTAATAACAGCAATTTTATTGGCTCCGGCACCTGACAAAATTACATTAAATGAAGTTTTTTCTTCAACCGGTTCTCCGGCTGCTGCACCATTTGCTGGTCCTGCTGCTACAGCTACTGCTGCAGAAGCGGAAACTCCAAATTTGTCTTCCAATGCGTGAACCAAGTCTGCAAGTTCTAAAACAGATAATTTCTCAATCTGCTCTATAATCTTTTCCAGATCTTTAGAAACTGGTTTTCCAGCTTTTTTGCTCTCTTCAGCTGGTGCTTCTTCAGCCTTTACTTCTTTCACTTCCTCTGCAGAAGCTTCAGCTGCAGATGTTTCCTCAGCTTGTGATTGCTCTTCTACTTGATCATTTTGTGCTTGATCGTCTGCCATTTTTATTCACCCCCTTTCGTTTTTCGAATCTCATTTATAACAACTGCCAATCCTCTTAAGTTACCAGATAATACAGTCATAATACCCTTTAATGGAGCAGCCAGAACACCTACCACCTGACCTCTTAATTCATCTTTACCAGGTAAAGATGAAAGTTGGGTAATTTGTTGGGCTGTTAAGCTGCCTTCTCCTAAAAAGCCGCCTTTAATTTGACCAATTTCAAATTCTTTTAAGGCTTTGACTAAAGTTTTAATAGGGGTAATTTCGTCATCATAGGCAAAAAGAGTTGCAATAGGACCTTTAAAAAGGGAATCATCAGCTTTCAACTTAGAATTTTCAACTGATCTTTGGAGAATGGTATTTTTAGTTACGGAAAACTCACTGCTGATATCTCTGAGTCTATTTCTAAGATCAGAAAGCTGGCTCATGGTCATACCTTTATAGTCGGTAAAAACTACAGCCTTGGCTTTGCCTATCTTTTCAGTTAATTTCTGAACGTCTTCTTGTTTTTGAACTCGTGTTTTTGGCATATCTCTCCTTTATGAAGTAAGTACTAAAAAAGCGCCATCGAGGCGCTCATGTATATCATATAGATATATCAATTTCGCCTCGGTGAGATTTACGCTTTGATTTATTCTCAGCACTCACTGTCTCAAGCTCGTAAATTGTAACTTAAGTGATATAATTTTGTCAAATGATTATTACAAAGCTCACTCCTTTTACAAAAGAAGAGATAGAGAAGCTGAAGGAGCAGTTTGATGTGTATATTAAAACAGTAATTGATATTGAAAAAAAAATTTGTTGTGCTGGAATGGATAGACATTTTGAAGGAGAAGAGTTGCTACTGGATCAGGGATCAATACAAAGTAAAATCTGGGGTGGAGGATTAGATTTGGAAACAAAAGCTATAGACTTTAATTCATTTATTAATATTAGGCCAAACGATAATAATACCAGTAATGAAATACAGGATGCCAAAACTCGAGAAATATACGAAGATTTGACCAAATATTTCTTTCAGGAGGTTCTCTAAGGCATTATGAACAAAAAAATTATTATAGAATCTTTAGCCATGGATTTAAAAAGAGTAGCTGTTGGATTGAATAGAGGCTCACTGGGCATGGCATCACGTTTTAAGCAGGAAGCTTTGAAAAGAAGTCAGGAATTGGAGAATGAAGACCTGGAACCATACTTGGTGAAAATATTAAGCAAAACTAAATTAGTCTTGTCTTCAGAATCAGAAAGAGTAGCAGAAGATGCGTTAATGTACAGTACTCTGTTTCAGAACTTCGCCCGAAAAATTTCTACTTAAGTTCTCATTCCCCAAAGCCTTGGCCAATTAAATACCAAAAAAGTAATAAAGAAGAGACACTAACTGGATTAAAGCTCATGACCGTTAGAACTCCTAACAGCAAAGCCAGCTCCAAGCGACTCTTACGTCCTATAAAGTTTAAAAGGGAAAGATGTATAAGTCCTATAATAGGAATGACCCCCAAAACCCCTCCCTGGACCCAAAAGTCCAACAAAAAGTTATGAGAGGAGTCAACAACTTGGTACTGGACGTTATTATTTAAAGATTTTGCAGTTGATGCAATCGATGGTTGAATATTGCCAAAGCCTTGTCCAAAAAAAGGGGACTCAAGTCCTGAAAAAAATGCTGTCTTCCAAATCTCTGCCCGACTCTCAAACCATAATTTTGGGGTTAAAAGAGGTAATATAAAGGAAAAAGTTAATAAAATTAGAGAAATGATTACAGCTTTAGAAAGAGCTAACTTTAAGTATTGAGTTAATAATATGAACAGATTGACAATAAAAAATCCTACCAATGCGGAACGGGAGTCAGACAGAAAAATGACTATCAAAGTACCCAAAAAGGTCAGCCATTTAAACTTTTTTTCTTCCCAAAAAGAGATGATGGTATAAAAAAAGAGGGCCACAGCAGCCAAGGCATTAGGCTCGCCCAATGTCCCGAAAGCTCGGCTGTTTTGATTGATGCCTAATATTAAGGTAGATGAAAAAAGGGTTAGAGCAGATAGTAAATAAAGAGCCCTAAGCTTTTTTAGCCTCCATAGTTTTTCGCCAGTAAAGGTAAAAACCATTAAACACCACAGTAAAAACACTCCCTGCAGCCTGATGGGGTTACCAAACAGGGAATAAATATAGGAAGAAGTAAAAAGGGTATAAAGTGTTAATAAAAAAAGAATGGCAAAAAAGAGAAGATATATAGTTTGGAACTTGTTGACCTTGAATTTTGATAATAAATTAAATCTTGTGATGGCCAAAAGTAGGATCACAACCTCGGCAATTACTACTTTAGGAGCCTCAAATGGGGAGATCCCCAAGGGTATAACAATTAAAGGTAAGATAAAAAGTAAAGCTGCAGTTAAGCTTTTGGCCACATCCTAAGTGTAGCAAAAATTAGCTGTCAAACAAACTGCCTACAAATTTCTTAACAGAGGTCAATGTGTTGGTAATATACTCCCAGATCCTGTTTGATCTAATATCACCGATGGGTCTAAAAGGTTTATCCACTCTAAAATTATCAGTATTAACATCTTCTTTTAAGCTACCAGCAGAGGTTGATAAAACTCCTTCTTTGAATTCAGTAGCAGGCAGAGGTTTGAAGGAACCGGCATAAGTAATTTTACCGCCACTGATCTTAACTGCCATTTCATTTGAAAACTCTCCTGGCATACAATGATTTCCAGCCCTTACTTTAAAGTAATAGGTGGTATTTCCGGATAAGCCTTTAACTATATAGCTTGTGGTATCTCCGATATTTGGATTACCATAAAGCATTTTTCCTGATTCCAAACCGTAGGCTACAAGATAATAGGTGGCTGGACCATCTGATTTACTCCACACTAAAGTTACTTGGTTTGGCTCTTGGGAGACAGCTGAAATTAATCTTGGTGCATTTTTTGGTTTGGCATCTACGCACACACCAGAGTTATTTGACCCTGATCCAGATGAAGTTGAACCTGAAGAAGCACTGGTATTTGAGTTTGTTACCACGGCTTCTGTGGCTACATAATAGGAAGCTTTGGTGGCCTGAAATGAACAGGTACTGTTTGCTACTACACAAGTGTAAGGAGCAACTATCCCATCTACAGTCCAATTATTAGTTCCTGCTAAAGCTCTTTTAAGACTTAAGGTTTTACCATTATAGCTTGGGCTAACAGCGATATTTAAGGTAATGGGATCATTAAATATTAACCCAGCATCAGTTAGACCCCACTGTAAACCAGCCACAAACCGAGTGTTAGTTTCCAGTCCGGTTACTACATTGCTGGTCAGATTTTGAACAGTCAGGGCATTGGCATCAAAAGACTGATTATCAGATCTGGTGATAACTGTTCCCTGCGGGATGACCACATTGCTTGCTCCGCTACTAATAGTTACTCTAGCAATAGAGGTAATGGCCGGAGTAGATGAACTTAAGGCATTACTTGGAATACTAAATACTCCGCTGTTTAATAGATTGGTAATATCGCTAGTTGTAACCGGGTCATTGCTTGGTGAGGTGTTTGTAATAGGGGCTGTAATAGTCAAAGATAGATCATTTGATCTGTCTTGCCAGCTACTTATTAAATAAACTATATAATCTCGTCCGTTTTCTAATGCAGAAGTGATAGGCAGTAAAAAGCTAATAGATGAGTTGTTATCTGAATTGGTATAAGTATTCTTAGGCATTAAAAGATTACCTACATATACTAAGGAATTAGCTAGGTTGCTATATAAGGATCTAATAGTATAAAAGGATCCCAAAGTCCCGGTACTGGGAGTAATGTCATATAAAACAGGCGCCGTTAAAGGAGTAACTGTGGGGCTGGGAGTAGGAGTAGGTGTTGGATTAACAATAGGTGAGGTAATTGGTTCATTAGGAACTTCTGGTTCAGGTGTTGGAGTTGGTGAGGGAGTAGGGTCAACAATTGGTGATGTTATAGGATTATTTGTTGCAGGAGAAGAAACAGGTGTTTCTCCCTCTACTGCAAGGGCGATAACTACAAGTGATTGTAACGAAATCATTCCAGCCATGAAGGCTGCGAGAAAAAGCATTAACAGCTTTTTGAGCATATAGGTCGAGTATTCTAGCAGAATTTAGGCACTTTGTCAAATACTACAGGTTATGATAAGGTAATATTATGGGTTACCAGGCACCCACAGCCAGTAACCATTTTGGCCACTGGGGTGGTTTAGAGGAGAAGCATTTTCCGGACTTCCGATAGAGGGTGAATCATTCAGGATAGCTGAGGGAGTGGCCTCAGAGGAAGGGGTAGAACTCCAAATCCCTGTTGCCCCGATCGCTCCAAAGTTTTTCATCACATATGAAATATCCAGGTTGTTAACTACCCCGTCTTTGTTTAAATCTATATTATCATTCCAATTTGAGGATTGTGAATTTGTGCCTAAAGCAGCTTTAGCCAGGGAGAAATCAGTTGAATTGACAGTGTTGTCCTCATTTAAATCTCCACTTAAAGTATTTACAGGTTGTCCGTTGTTTAAGGTAGTGGCTGTAGGCAGCATTAAAAAGGCTGAGGAGGTGGCAATTTGGGCTGGGCCCTTAATAATGGCTGTATATTGATTGTTAGTGGTAAGCCCTGCTAAAGAAAGGTTACTAAATTCTCCGGAGTTTGGTAGGTCAACCGTAAAGCTTAACAGATAACGGGGGTTAGAAGTAACAGATCCTTCAATAATGCCGATAAATAACTTGGCGCCCTGTTCATTATCGGGTCTTCCCTCAAGCTTGATCTTGAAGTTTAAAACAGGGCCAAAGGTGGTTCCAAAGCTTGGATCAGAAGATTCTTCGGTTGTATCTGTCTTAGTTTGGTCTTCGGAGAGGAGTTTTAGCTCCTCAATTGGTGATAAGGTAGGTTCATTAGGCAAAGCAGATGGGGTAGCCACTGTAATTGTTTTAGGAGGGGAGTTATCTATAGCAGAGGATTTGATAGTTTGGCTTTGGGAAGCAAGATAGGCACCAATAGGAATAGAGAGTATCAACAGTACATAAACGCCTAAAGTTATTCTAATTTTCAAAGAGGAGAACATAAGGTAGAATCCCTAATAATAGTGTATATTTAACTTATGCCAGTTTCAACACGAACGTTACTAAAAATTATATTTAATACATTATTAGGAGTCGTTTTAATCTTTGCATGGCTCCAATTTGTTAATATTGAAGAAATAATTACTACTATTTCAAGTGCTAATTTTTTATTTTTAATACCAGCATTTTTGTTCATGTTTTTATCGCTTTTTGTGCGATCCATCAGGCTAAAAATATTTCTTGAGCCTGTTAAAAAAGTAAGCATTAGGGATCTGACATTTTTAAACGGGGTAGCTTTGATGTTAAACTTTTTGATTCCTATTCGGGCTGGAGAGTTTGTGAAGGGTTTTTATCTTCATACCCAATATAATTTGCCCTTAGGAAAATCTATCATCTGGGTATTTTTGGATAGGTTCATAGATTTTGTGATGGTTTTGGTAATGGCTTCAATACTGCTTTTTCTAATTCCCACCCAGCTTGACGCACCGTTTGTCATAACAGTTACATTAATAGCAGTTGGTGTAATATTGGCAACATATTTAATAACTTATCAGGTACATTTGGCAAGATCTGTTATTAGTTTTTTCCAAAAACTATTAGTCTTTCCGGTCTTAAAGGTAAATTTTGAGCGTATATCACACTTTTTTCTGGAAACTTTTTCTCTTTTAAAAAGACCTGGTCCAGATATTGTTAAACTGGCTGGATTGTCTTTTTTGTCATATATGGCAGATGCTTTTATCTGGTATTTTACCTTTGTATCTTTGGGCTACCCACAAAAATATGTCACCATGTTTTTAGGACAACTTTTATCTGCTCTGACCTATCTTATCCCCGCAGCCCCAGGGTACGTAGGATCTGCTGAGGCTTCCGGCTCACTTATTCTTTCCGGGGTGTTTAATATTCCGGTCAATCTTTCCTCAGCTATGATTGTTTTGTTCCATGTCTGTACTATTGTCTATGTTTTAGTTTTAGGGATAGTCTCTGTTTACGGACTTAAGATTAACTTGGATATGATCCTAAAAAAGGCCTTAAATAGAGGTTAAATCAACTTTTACACCAGCACCCATGGTGGGTGAAAGAGTTAGCTTTTTGATTCTGGTTTTTCCCACTGTCTGCAGTAATGATTTAATATTTGCCAAAATTTCAGCTGTTTCCTGGTTTGTTTTTCCAATAGACAAATGCATCACAGCAGCTTTACCCTCTGTTTTATACTCAGTTTTTCCAGCCTGAAATGATTCAACTGCCTTTTTTAAATCCTCAGTAATAGTCCCATTTTTAGGATTTGGCATTAATCCTCTAGGACCTAAGTTTTTGGCTACTTTAGCAAGTTTACTCATCCACTCTGGGGTGGTAATGACTAAATCAAAGTTAACTTTTCCTTTATTTATCGATTCAATCAAGCTTTCATCTCCCACAATATCTGCTCCGGATTCTTCAGCTCCTTTACCAAAGGCTACAATCCTAAGCTTTTTTCCTGCAGCAAATGGAAGAGAAACTAATCCTCGAATGCCGGTTTTATCAGTATTAAGATGTACCTCTAGTGTGCCCATAAACTTAGTATATGAGGAATTTTTAGCCAGTTCGATGGCTTCATTGACTGGGTAAAACTTGGTTCTATCAATCTCTGAAGTTACTTCCTGGTATTTTTTGGAACGGGGTTTTTTCTTTGGTGCATTTGCCGTTTGGCGTTTTGGCTTCTCAGACACAGTCTTTTGTAGTTTTTCTTTGAATACTTCTTTTTGTGCCTTTTTTTCTGCAGGTTCACTGACTCCAAGCTCGGCATTAATTTTGGCAATTAAATCCTCACCAGGTTTTTCTACCGGTTTTTTCTTTTCTACCTTTTTAACCTCTTCTGGAAGAGAGTCATCTATAATTTTGGTTTTAGTTTTTCCCATAACTTTTGATTCTTATTGAACTTTTACACCCATGCTTCTTGCTACGCCCTCAACAATTTTAGTGGCAGCTTCCACATCTTGAGTATTCAAATCAGGTAACTTAGTCTTGGCGATCTCTTCAGCCTGGGCCCGGGTTAAAGTACCTACAGGTTCTTTTAAAGCTTTGCCAGATCCTTTTTCTAGTTTTAATGTCTTTTTAATCATTTCGGCAATTGGTGGCTCTTTGGTAATGAAAGAAAAGGTTCGATCTTCATAAACTGTGATCACCACAGGCAAAATGGAACCTTGCTTATCTTTAGTTCTCTCATTAAAGGCTTTGACAAAATCCATAATTGGCAACCCATGTTGGCCTAAAGCCGGACCAATAGGAGGGGCAGCAGTAGCTTGTCCTGCTGGAGCATTTAATTTAATGTATGTTTTGATCTTTTTGCCTGCCATGTTAGTGTTTTAAATTTTTTGTACCTGCAGAAAGTCTAGCTCTACTGGTGTTTCTCTGCCAAAAATTGATACCAAAACTCTGACCTTCCCTTTTTCTTCATCAACAGAATCAACTTTACCAATAAACTCTGCAAATGGTCCGTCTGTAATTTTAACAGTATCGTCAACCATAAAGACCTGTTTATAGACCGGTTCTGTGTTTTGAGTAAATTTAACGATCGTTTGAACTTCAGCATCAGAAATGGGGGTGGGTTTATTTCCCATCCCTACAAATGAGGTCACTCCCTGAGTAGTTCTGACAGCCAACCAGGAAATATCATCTAAAACCATTTTAACTAAAATATAGCCTGGGAAGATCTTTTCTTTGATTCCTACTCTTTTGCCGCCTTTAATTTCAATCTTGTCTTGCATGGGCACCAAGATATCTAAAATCTTATTTTCCAAATGTTCAGATTCAACTCGTTGTTTCAAGGTTGTTGCAACCTTGTTTTCGTGGCCGGAATAGGTATGAACCACATACCATCTGGCTCCAGGTACATCAGATTTGGTAGGTGTAGATGGGGTCTCGTCTTTGTTAGTTTCTTCCTCAGTTGGTTCCTCGTCTGTTTTAGCCTCTTCGCTAGGCTCATCAGTCTTCTCAGCTACAGGTTTGTCTTCTTTTTCGCTGGAAGTTTCCTCAGATATAGGTGCCTCAGTTGTTTTTTCCTCAGTATCTGGAGTTAGCTTTTTTGCTTCTTCAATCTCAGGTTCTGTCTCTGCAGGTTGTGTAGTCTCATCCTGATTTTCCGGCTCGTTGATAGGCAGATCTTGTGAAGGGGTTTCCACCACCTCCTCTTGAGGCTCGGTATTAGTATCTTCTGTTACTGTTTTTTGATCGTCATTCATATTTTTATTAAATTGTGCCCACTAAAAAGGTGGTAAAAAGTGTTAATAGATAATCCAGTCCGCCTAAAAAAAGTCCTGACACCAGTGTTACTATAATCACCAAAATAGTGTATCTGGTGGTTTGCTCACGGCTAGGCCAAACTACTTTATCTAACTCTTCTTTAACCTCCTTTAAAAAATTAATTATTTTGGACATTCCACTAAAAAACCTCCACTATTTGGAGGCCTTTTGTCAAGTATAGCAAACCCAAGTTTGATTTACAATAATCAAGATAGCTTAGGTGATATAATCGGTGCATTATGCAGCACATTGCTTCTTTTTCACCGTCTTCTGCCGAAAAAATACTCCAGGGAGATAAAACACACGAAATCAGGTACTCCCTTAAAAAAACAGCCCCTTTCGGAGTAGTCAGCAGCAGGGATCTGGTTTATATCAAACCTGTTGGTAAAGAGATTATTGGCCAATTTAAGGTTAAAAAAGTCATTTTTATAGATGCACCTCAAACGAGTGATCTAGCCAAAATCAAACAAGAGTTTGAAGATCAGGTCTTAGAAGACACTAGGTTTTGGAAGGAGCTGGAAAGCGCCAAATATCTAACCATTATATTTATCTCTGAGGTTAGCAGATTTATCAGCTCTCCCATAAGTTTCAAAAAAAGGGTCTTAAATTGGGTGGTATTAGACAAGGCTTAATTATTGTTACTGTCAGTTGAGGCTACAGTTGCAGAGGATGTGGCATATGAGGAAAAGGCATCAAAGAATTTGGTAGTGTCTTTTTCTGCCCTGACTCTCACCAGCTCTTTTGGTAATATGCCTGCGACAGCCAGATCTTTTCTGCCATCAATTGTAACCTCCACTATTCCTCCAGGCCGGACAAAATTTGTATCAGGATTGGCCGATAAAAGCCCTTTGATAATCCTATTCCAGATAGGAGCAGCTCCTGTTATTCCGGAGGTTAAAGCAGGATTCATGGGATCGTTATTATTATTTCCTACCCACACCCCCACTACGAAATTTGGAGTATAGCCAAAGGTCCAGTTGTCTCTTTTGTTGTCGGTGGTACCTGTTTTAACTGCTACACCGGAAAAGTTTAATAATGACTCAGTCCCAAAAGCCGGAGTTCTGGCTTTATTATCAGACAAAATACTGGTTATCAAATAGGCCAGCTCAGGTTGTAAAACTCTTTGGCCTGTCTCTTTATATTCTTCCAGGACATTCCCTTCGGAATCAGCTACCTTCAAAATCGGGGTAGGAAGGTTATATAAGCCATTGGTGGCAAAAGTGCCATAAACTGCCATCATGTCAATCATTCGCACCTCAGCTCCACCCAAGGTTAAAGACAACCCATATCTTTTAGGATCGGTAAAGGTCGTGATGCCTAAATCCCGGGCAGTTTGAATAGTTTCATCCACACCGACTGTAGCTAACAGTTTGACTGCCGGAATATTATATGAGCTTCCTAAAGCGGTTCTAATAGAGACTGGTCCATGAAATGTGCCGTCATAATTTACCGGGGCATAGGTGTTTCCCCACTCATCTCTAAATACCACTGGGGTATCCAACACAGTATTTCCCGGGCCATAGCCTTTCTTAAAAGCCGTCACATAGGTTACGGGTTTAATAGATGAGCCTGGTTGGCGAAGACCTAAGGTAGCGTTAAAATTACCAAACTGTGGCTGAAAATAATTTTTACTTCCCACCATAGCCAGAATCTGTCCGGTTTTGGGATCGGTGATTAAGGCCGCTCCATTGGAGACATTTAACCCGGATAATTTACTGACTTCATCGGCCACAATTGTTTCTACAGCCTTTTGCAGTCCCAGATCCAAAGTGGTGTAAATTTTAAGTCCCCCCTGTGAGACAACTCTATCGCCATATTTTTGCGACAAAAGATTTTTAACATACATGACAAAATGAGGAGCTTCTATATTTATTACCGGAGGTAGGAACGAGAGCTTTTCTGTCTTGGCTTTTTCCGCTTCCTCCTTGGTCAGATATTTTTCCTCCACCATCCTATCCAAGACCTGCTCCTGGCGTGATTTACCTAAATCAGGTTTTGTTCCGTAAGGAGAAAATTCCGAAGGTGAGGCTGGTAATCCTGCCAGATAGGTACTTTCTGCTAAACTTAAATCTTTGGCAGATTTGCCAAAATAGGTTTTTGCAGCAGCTTCAATTCCCCAGGCTGGTCCTCCATAAGGCGCTTCATTTAAATACATCTCTAGAATCTCATCTTTTGAATAGATAGTTTCTGACCACACAGCCAAGATGGCCTCTTTGGCTTTCCTGGAAAAAGTTTTTTCCGAAGTGAGAAGGCTATTTTTGATCAGCTGCTGAGTTAGGGTGGAAGCTCCTTCCAAAGTGCCATTTTGATAATTATGGTACAAAGCACGAGCAATGGCCAAAGGGTCAATACCGAAATGATGGTAAAAGTTTTTATCTTCAATGGCGATGGTAGCTTGTTTGAGATACCAGGGGAGATCATCTAATTTAACTAAGGTTCTGTTTCTGCCTTCATACAGTCTGTATAACAAAGTGCCGTTTCGATCATAAAATTCCGTGGTTAGGGGCCTTTCTGAGGCTATCAATCTGTTGGGAGATGGAAGCTGGTAGGCAGCTGCCAAGATAAAGGAAGTATAGGAAATAAAAACTGTTATAGCTATAACAAGGGCAAAACCAATTTTTACTCTCTTTGGTACCTTTTTACTGATAAAATAAGATAATCTTTTGTGATAATAAACTAAAGCTGGTGCTTTTCTAGGCCGGCCCCTTTTACTGGGTGTAAATTTAGAGAAACTGATATAGAGGGTCGGAAAACTTAGTTTGGGAGGTTGAATCTTTTTTAACATTATCCATAAGCCAATAAGAATTGACAAGGGAAATCGGCCGATGGTTATTAAAACTAATTGGATTAATTTACTGATCATTATAAGGGCCTGTAATAGTAACATCTGAGGAGATGTTTTTTGGGCCATAGGTAGCAAAGGGAGTTTATGGAGGCGTCTTAATTTCGTTGTTTTGTGTTTACCCTTGGGCATACTTTTTAACTAAAGTACCGTCAAACCACAAGGAATTCTAAATATACAGGCTCTATGGATATTTTAGAGAAATAATTTGAACCTAGGAAGTAGCACTATATGGATCAAACTTCGTCAAAGATAGTCAAATTATGAAAATAGCAAAAAATTTAATAGTCTGATAGTAATGATTATAAATATTAATCATTTGTTTTAAGCAACCTTTTGGCAAATTCTACATATTCCGGATGATTGTTTGATCTCATATAATACCACCACTCAACCCCCCACAAAATACCCTCTTTAATTCCTGTCTCTCGGGCATAATTGAGATGTTTGCCAAACTTTTTGACTGTGAATTGTTTTGCTAAAGCATCAGGGTCCACATCAGCGATACCTCGTTGGCCGGTGATCCACGGTTCTGCTTGAAGTTCGGAGATGATAATCTGCTGATTTGGCTTACCGCTAATAAGTTGGACCAGTTTTCCTTTCAGATGATAAAAAACAGGTGGGAAAGGATAATCTATCATGCCAAAATACGGATTCCAGACAGTTCTATATAAAGTTGGGCCTAAAATATCTGCTCGTCTGCTGGAGTGGATCCAGCTAGACAGCTCTCCGCTTTCAGTGATCATAATTGGTCTTGAGTCAAGATTTTTGACGATCTCGATCTCTTTTTCTAAAATCGCCTTAGATTGGCTGTCTGGTTTTAAACAAAGCCCAAAATCAACAAAAGGCTCATTTTCTACCTGCCAGTAGATGATATGGGGGTATTTTTTGAAATAATTAACCTCTGTTTTAACCAGTTCCAGCAATTTTTGGTCTCTATCCGATCGGGGAAGTTGGCTGAGCCAGGGTGGAGTATGACATTCCGGCCATCGGGGTTGTTTTAAGCCCACTCCTAAAATTACTTTAGTATTCTTTTTCAGGGTCTCGGTTAAATAGAAATCCATTTTGGAAAAATCATAATTTCCTTCTCTTACCTCAATCTCATCCCAGTAGACCGGTAATCTAATAAGGCTCACCTCTAATTCATCAAGCATGGTAGTAAAGGTTTGCTTAGGCTCTAAGCCTAAGCTTTGGGCATATCTAGGGGAAAAGCTGACGCCCAGTTTTAAATCCTCCCTAACAATGCCGGCAAAAGACAATATATAAAGCCCAAACCCGATTAAAAATATCCCCAAGACCTTTCCCGCTAAATTCATAAATCCTAGTGATTCTTTAAAAATTTGTGGATGCCACCGGGCCAAAACTAAGCTAAAGATCAATAAAAAGATATATTGAGTTCCTTGTAAAGAATTGACCACAGCCGGATTTGCCAAAGCTACGGAATAGGTGATTAAAAGCTCCCCTAATCCACCGGCAATCTGTGCTATGACAAAAAGTACTCCGGCAAAACTTAACATCATAAATTGACGAGAGCTGGGTTTATAAAGCACTCTATTTCTTAAACTAGGAATAAGAAAGATAAACAACCCAAGAGGCAAAAGTATCATTCTGGACCAAACTAAGACACTAAAATAATCATCCTGCAAAAAGGCTGTTCTGATTAATATATAGGAATAGGCAAAAAGGGTTGCAGATAAAACTTCATATAAGACCTCCTTTTTCCTAATCCCGCCTTTCCAGTCAGGAAGGGTTAAAAAGATAAGCCCTAAAATTAAAACCACCACCGCCCAAATTTCATCCAGGCTAATGGATTCATCTAACACTGCATGCCCCAGCAAAATTAAAGGAATCAAAGTTCCGATAATAGGGATGACCCTGGCTACATGTCCCTGTTGTAGGGCCTTGAACATAAAATAGGCCCCAGCTGTCCATAAAATAGTGGAAAGGGAGGCAAAGGCTAAAACCGGCAGCTCCGGGATATGGGTAAAGGGTAAAGCCAGCAGAGCCAGCACGCTTACTAAACTAAAGTAGAAAATATATATTAAAGGATCCGGGATGTGTTTGACCAGCAAAAACTTGTCAATGGTTACTGCAACTGCGTTTAAAAAATATGCCGCAAGGGCAAAAGGTAAGTGTGACATATAATTTAGAAGTTAAGTTTCATTCTATTTTTTTCATCTTCTCTAAGACCTCTTTGGCATTAACTGTATGTCCGATAAAGCGCATCAAATGATGAGGGATGCCGTTGTGTCTGATTATATCGCGATAGACCTGGGCAGATAATCTGGGGATTCTTTTTTTAGTAGCGTAATCTATTTCTATTAACCCAAATCTGGGTCGAAACCCTTCTGCCCATTCAAAGTTATCAGTCAAACTCCAGTGAAAATATCCTCTGACATCTACGCCTGATTCTATGGCGTGATAAATCTCCTTTAAGTAGGCAATTAAAAATCTACAACGTCTGTCATCATTGGTGGAAGCCAGTCCGTTTTCTGTTATATAGATCGGTAATTTAAAGCCTGACAGGTCCTTTAAGGCATCAAAAATGCCCTCCGGATAAAGTTCCCACCCTAAATCCGAAACATCCTTTTTGGTCATGGTAGCATCCAGAATCTGTGGCATCTTCCGACCTTCCAAAATACCCACCCGCTCATGAAAATAATAATTTATCCCCAAGAAATCATGGGTGCGGGGGGTTAAGATATAGAAAAAGTGATTGAAGGCCAGATCGTAAATGTAAACTAAGATGTGCTGAATGATGGAATGGATCTGCTGGTTGCCAAAGGAGACGATATTTTGAGCCATGCCTACCTTGGCATTAGGAATCATCTGGTGGATGGTTTTAAAGGCTTTTTTATGGGCCGAGGCCAGGTTGAATATTACCTTTAATGTTTTCCACAAGCTTTTTTTACCAGGAGGAAATCTGCCGTCCAAATATCCACCCCATCCATAAATTCCCGGCTCGTTTAAGGTAATCCACAAGTCAATATCTTCTTTGTATTCGCGAACTACCCTTTCTACAAACCTGTTAAAGTAAGAGGCAGTTTTTTTATTCTCCCATCCGCCCATTCTGGTAATCCATAAAGGATCTGTAAAATGATGCAATGTGAGCATAATTTTCATGTTTTTAGCTTTGAGGGATTTAAAAACTTTGTGGTAGTGTTTAATCTCAAATTCGTCAAAGTTACCTTCGCTGGGCTCTATCCTGGACCATTCAATAGATAGGCGGTGGGCGTTGTGGCCGTATTCTTTGGCAAAAGCAAAGTCCTCTTCAAACCTATGGTAATGGTCGGTGGCATCTTGGGATTGTTTCTCTTTTGGTAAAGTTTGTTCCCATTCCCACCATTGATTGTTAAAGTTATTTCCTTCCACTTGATGGGCACTGGTGGCAGCTCCCCACAAAAAATCATCCGGGAATGGTAAAGTTGTATGATTATGTTTTTCTGGAGGAGGATCACCCATATTTTAGACTTTAAAGTATTTGGCCAGTAGTTATTATAGTAGGATATTTTGGTGTATTATTAAAGTATGATTCGACTGCTGCCCTTTGGTCTTATTGCTGTTTTAGTTATTGGATTAGTTTTTTTTAGGTTTTTTTACTCAAATAAACTGGCAGAACCGGAGCTTCGGGAGGTTCCCAAAGAAGCCCCCTTTAATCAGACCCTTTCCTCAGATCCGGGTGGAGTATTAGACAACATGAACATTTTAGCCTCACAAATTCTGGCTTTAAAAACATCTTATGAGAATTTGAATAACGAAACAGGTCAAACTATTGCCAGCTTGGAAAGAAGGGTAAAGAGCTTAGAAGCATCGGTTCTACAGCTGCAAAGTCAATCTGGAACACAAACCAGTACCTCAACTCAAGCAAGCTCCTCTTCTAAAGTACCAGCCTACATACCTTTAGGTTCAGATGGAACGGTTGATGATCAGAACTGGTATAGTGTGCCGGGATTTGCTGTATCCATTGATCCGGCAGAATATAGCGGATATACCGGTATGCAGCTTGAAGGTAGTGTAAGGTTAGTAGAAAAAGCAGGCACAGCCTATATTAGATTATTAAATTCTACAGATGGAACAACTATATCAGGGGAGGCTTCAACCACTCAAGATACCTTCCAGATTGTTTCCACCTCTGCATTTACCCTTACCTCAGGAAGGAAAACTTATCAGTTACAGGTTAAATCTTCATCCGGCAAGCAAGTTCAGATCCAAAACGCCAGAATAAAGGTGAGCTTTTAAAGTCCTTTTGCAGGGGTGACAGGATTCGAACCTGTAGTCGTGCTTTTGGAGAGCACTGGTTTACCATTAACCGACACCCCTAAATATTTAGTAAAGGCATTATAAGATGACCGCAATTCCAATGCAATTTTAGCATCATAATAACGAATTCTTACGCAGCCTTGGTATCCCTCTCTAATCCTTTTTTTAGTATTAGTCTTTAAATATGTTTTATTAAATTGAGAAAGAGAGATTTGTGTAACTGTCGACCAATATCTTTCAACATCAGCTATATGATGATAATCATGGGCATGGATTAGAACTCTAAGTTTGGCTTCGTCAATCTTGAAAGAAGACCTTAATAATTTCATAAATGTCGCAATCATTAGAGGGTCAGAATTCATAAAGTAGACATAGCTATCAGTATATTTTCCTCCCTCGGTCCAGAAAAATATCGAACATATTAGTTTGTATAAATCCTTATTAAATCTAATTTGTTTTAATGATTTATCAGAATTTAAATTAATTTGTTTCTTGAGAGCGATTCGCTTCTTTTTATTAGTCTCAACGGCTTTATATTGGCCCAAAATTTTCCTAATTCTTAATCTTTCTTGTGCTTTAGTTGATAGTATAATATTCGATAGCCATAAAGATGATGTAGAAACCGAAATATCTAGTTTCTTGGAGATTTCTTTTATAGAGAACCCCTTTTTGCGAAGCTTGGTAGCGTCTTCCTTTAAATCTATAGAGTGGGACATTGGTTATATAACCATAATACGAAGTTCAACTATTAAATTCAAACTCTCCAGCTGATAGTTAGTGCCCTATTTAGTGTGTATGAAAGATTGTTGGGGATAAATTATTTACCAATCTTATGTTCCTGGTGCATGGTTTGTTTTCGGCAAGCTGAACAAAACTTCTTAAAGTTGACTTTGTCTTTGGTGTTGATCACATTTTTCTCAGTGGTGTAATTTTTACTTTTACACTCTGAACATTGCAGACCTATTAAAATTCTATTTCCTTTTTTTGCCATATATTTTTACTTTTTCTTTACAAAAGCAGATTTTAAACTAATCCACCCCCGCTTTGCAACTGTCTCAAGGTGAATGAACCTTTTGGCCCCCCACTCAGAGTAAATAATTCTATATAGTAGGAGGGTTATAAAAAAGAAAATAACAGCATATAAAGCTCCTAAAATGACATCAATCACATAATGTTCACCAAGGTATACTATGGAAAACCAGACGCCTATTACATAAGGCGTAAAAAAAAATCCCCTTTTGCCAAAAAAATAAATGGATAGCAAAAGTACTAAAAGGGGATAAGCTGCATGAAGTGAAGGGATGGCTGCTACCGGGTTAGGGTTAAATTTCTGGTAAATGGTAGGTAAATGCAGCTTATCGGGGAAAACGTTGGTAGTTTGATCCATAATTTTATAGACTTTAGGTAAATATCCATCGTTACTAGCCATCCAGGGTGGAGCTGCTGGATAGGCTAAGTAAGTGACCCATCCGGCATAGGATAAAAGTAAAACAGCCACAGTAAACTTTTTAAAATATGAGCGGTTTATAATCCAGAGAATGTAACCAAAAGTCAAAGGTAGAGCAAAATGTAAAAAGTAAAAAATTGTGGCTATATAATCATGAAGCCCTAAATTATTGGGATTAAAAAACATAGCCTGCAAAGTTAAAGTGGGCACCTCGCCAAATAGAAACCTGTCTGCTTGGATCAACTCAGTAATATTTACCCGTCCAGATAAGTTATCTGCAAATCCTCTTAAAAAGTCATAGGAGAGTAGGATAAATAAAAAGGGGAGCCAATCTAAAATAAAGGTGCGGGTTTTTTTGATTAGTAAACTACCCAGTAATAAAACAAAAGCATATCTGTCAGGTGCCAGACCCACCCCTTGCCAGATCATCAAGGCAGTCATGGCAATAATGTAAACTAAAAAAAGGGAGATATTAAAAACCTTATGTTTCATTTGAAGGGGTTAAAGTTTTGTTTGAGAGCATTTTTAAAAGGTAAAAATAACGGTTTGGGTAATTTTTTCCATTCAAACCAGCCGATATTATCGCATTTGCCTGGTTCACAAATTCTCTCTTTTCCGGATAAATAATCACTGATCATATAAATAGTAATATAGTGTTTACCCTCCTTTTTAAATATATCATTTGTGACTGTGCCAAAACGGACATTTTTTACTCTTATTCCTGCTTCCTCAAAAGCTTCTCTTTTAGCCGCCTCTTCCCAGCCTTCACCATACTCTAAGTGTCCTCCGGGGACTGACCAGGTACCTGTTCCGTGGGCATTAATCCTTCTCATTAAAAAAACTTTATGGCCTTTTTTGATAAATAATCCGACTCCAACTTTTGGTCTTTGATCCATATGAACTGATTCTACTTATATAACCACCTTCGTAATTTTAAAGCATACTTCTTACGTAATTATAACTACAACTTTAGTAAATTTCATTGATAATGACTTTGCATAAAGGGGGTGAGGGTGTATGCAAAATATAGCACAAGCAATGGATCATCTGAGAAACCATCAGACTTATCCTGCTACTAAAGAGGAATTGGTTAAAACCTGTAACCAGTTGTCAGACTTTTCAAAGGAAGACAAGAGGTGGTTTATGGAAAACCTACCGGAAGGGACGTACGAGTCTCCTGATGAGGTTATGATGGCATTGGGTTGGAGTAAGGATCAAAGATGAGTCAGGGTCAACCACCAATGGCATAAACTAAAACTCTTAAAGATTTAGGAGGAAAATTTATCCCCTGATTTCGTGAGCGGGAGTCGGTATTAGGGTCGGACCTATACTGAGCGTAGTCGAAGTACTCCAAAAACTATTTAATGATAACTCTGAGGAGGCTAAATTACTAGCTTTACAATTGGAACTATTAAAAAATCACTTGGGAGAAAACTTACAAGTAGCATAGCAGGTATCTTAACAAACTAGAGCCAGCTTTTTAGGTATGCCCAAATGTACTATGTGAGAACTGTTATAATCTATTTATGATAAAGAGGCTTCGCGAAAGAGAACTTTTCAATTAGCAAAAAGGTTTATAGAAAATTCATAAAATAATTTCCAACTAATCAACCAGAGTATAATTTGTACCATTGACATATATTATTAAACCGTTATAATTGTAATATATGAATAGGACTATTTTGCAAGTTCCATTAGATAAACAACTCAAAATCAATGCAGAGAAAATAGCCTCTGATCAGGGGTTCTCTTCTCTTCAAGAGATTGTTAGGGTATTCCTGACTCAGCTGGCATCAAATAGAGTGAAGGTAACTCTACAAGAGTCTGTTATTTTATCTCCCAAGAATGAGAAGCGTTATATAGATATGACGAATGATTTTATATCTGGAAAAAATAATCATTCAGCAGCAGATGTTAATGATTTAATCTCTAAATTAAATGCAGATTAAATACCACAGAGAATTTACCAAAAACTACAAGAAAAGAATTGCCCTAAATCCTAAACTTGTAAACCAGTTTCGCAAACAATTAGAAAAATTTATTCAAGATTTCAATAATCCAATTTTAAAAGATCATAAATTAATTGGCGAGAAATCTGAATATAGAGCCTTTTCCATTACAGGAGATGTTAGAGTGGTTTATAAAATAGTTGATAATGAAATCTGGCTTTATGATATAGGCTCACACAATCAAGTTTATTAATAATTAGGAGTTCAAAAATTATTTTAAATATTTACTATATTGGACAAAATCTTGGTAGCCATAGTGATTTGGGAAAATTGCAGCTACCGTATATCCTAGAACTTCATAAAACTTAGCGGATTCCCATTTTGTACCAGTACTTAAAAATATTTTATGCACTCTAAATTTCTTAGCTATAGCTTCAGCTTTTTCTATTAAAAGCTTACCTATACCCTGTCTTCTTTTATCTTGGGCAATTAAAAGTGATTCTATGTGACAAACACCGGCTGCAATATCAAACTCAACTAAGCCTACCATTTTATTATTTTCTGTAGCTGTGAATATAAATTTTTTGGATTTCCAAATCTCCCTACCATAGTGTTCAATATCAGTCAGTTTCCACTGAACCCTTTCAAATTTTTGTAGTTCTTTAGTCCTCTCTTTTAATTGTTGTAACTTTACCATTTGAACGGGAATTGGTGTTATAATTGGACTCCAAACCCTATTTAATTATAACTCAGATGAGGCTAAATTTCTAGCTTTTCAACTTGGTCTTCTCAAAAAACACTTAAGTGTAGAAAAACTTTCTGATTATAAATAACAACTTCCCCCTTATTTATATTCCCGGTGAGGTCCTGAATGTTTTGTGATGGCAAATAAAAGTATGTTTTGCATCTCTTTCTTATCAAAATCCCAGATAATTCGTAAATCACCAGTTATCCAACTGCTCCATTTTTCTCCGAAATTTCGGGTATTTACCTTATGACTTTTTAATGAGGGGTAGAGTGGATTGTTTTTTAGCAGTCTCAATGCTTTTTGGGCTCGTTTTTCAAACTCTGCATGACCTTTAATTAGTGCCTTATAACTAGAATCAAAGGAGCTTGCGAAATGGAGTACATACATGCTTTAAAGATTTTTCAGATACGTATCCAGTTCTTCATCAATTTTGACTGCAGTATACCGTCCATTTTTAAAATCTTCTATCCCTCGTGCAATCAATTTTTCTGTTTCTTCATCTACCAGTGGAGCGTTGACCTCTTTTAAGTATTTTTCGGCAAGAGCTACTTTTATAATCTCAGCTTCAGACAATAGGCGGTATTTGCTTCGGAGAAAAGCCAAAACTTCTTCTAATTCTGCTGTTTTGTTTAATCTAATTTGTGACATACATTGACTATTTTAATATATTTACTACCCAAAATCAAGCATTAATTACCTATACCAATTAAGTAACCTAGAATAAAAAAGGGGCCGCAATTTCATTTGGAGCCGACGATGGGGATTGAACCCATGGTCTCTTCATTACCAATGAAGTGCTTTACCACTAAGCTACGTCGGCATATTAACCGTACTATTTTAACAAACAAATATAGATGAAGCTAGAGTGCTACTTGTAGAGCTTTTTTGGACTTAAGGAAAAAATAACCTACAATCATAAAAGTTGCAATCGGCGAGACCCATTCTGGAATCTCTAACCCGAAACTATGAAATATCATGACAAGTCCTAGAACTAGAATTGAATACATCGCCCCGTTTTTTAAATAAATATAGCGTTTTATCCGGTCAATATTACCAATAGTAATCTGACGAACAACAACGGCTCCAATGCCGTTTCCCAGTAAAATAAGGGGAACAGATAAAGTAAAAGCAAAAGCTCCTAAAACTCCATCTATGGAAAAGGTAGCATCGATGACTTCCAGGTAAAAGATTTTACTCCAATCAGATAACCCTTTTCTAATTAGATTTTTTTCAGCTTGTTCAGCATTTTGTTTAAATCCATGAGTAATAAAAAAGGCTGTCGAGCCAACAACTGCTCCAAAAGCTCTTAAAGGGTGTTCTTCAATAGCAAACCATACAACGATGGCCAAGATGATTGATACCACTGCATAAAACCAGACTCCTTGGGATTGAAAAAATCTTTCTCCTTTGAGGCCAAAGTTTTTCGTTTCCATAAAAAGCCAATGGAAGAATAAAAAAATTAAGAAAACCCCTCCTCCCACCAGTAAAATTGGTGCAGACTCTTCAATGGCATGGGCTACTCTAGGGTCAGAGGAAAAAGTAGCCGTGATAGTACCCAGAGGCCCCAAAGATGGATTTAAAGAAAAAACAATTAAGAATGGTAAAATTCCTCTGATAAAAAATACCGCAAAAAAAAGACCCCAAACTAAAAACCATCTACGAGCTTTCTGGCCCATGGTAGATAAAACTTCAGCATTAATAATGGCGTTATCAATGGAAGAGATGGTTTCAAATAAAACCAAGCCTGAAACTATTAATATTGCCGAAAAGATATCCATATCTGAGGATTATATCTAACTATAAAGGTAAATCACAGTATAAATGTCAATGACCCATATCTCATATTGTGAGCCGATGACAGGATTCGAACCCGTGACATCCACTTTACAAAAGTGGCGCTCTAACCAACTGAGCTACATCGGCTGATGAAGCTAAGTAATTTTAACATACGAATCTTCCTTTTCAAATTGACTAGAGGTAATAAGGTTTTTAGAGGTTTATTTAACTATCAACAAAAAAATAATATCTCCCTACGAAGCCGAGAGCAAAAGTCTTTCCCCCCGAAAGATAAGTGGGAATTCTGGTCCTTAGACCACAGTCTTTTGGACACTCCGAATCACCCTTCGGTAATCAAATGTTGGAGGAAAAATTCTTCGGCTGTAAACGTGCTAGGTAGGGATCTCCGCTAGGCCATCTACTGAATGTCCTTTAGGATACTTAAATCATATCTTTTTGAGGCTAAATTGTCAAGTTAAATACCGCGCACAGGGGAGTAACTTTAGCCTCACGGAACAGCCTAAAAAGCATATTGTTTAAGAATCTAAAAAAGTCTAAGTGGAATTGAAAAGATCGAACTATATAAACCCAGTAATCCTCCTAGAATAATTGCAAAAATAGGAGTAAGCCATAAAAGAGCCAATATAATAAATACCCCATAAGGAGCAATTCTTTCATATTCTCGTGCTAAATTGTAGGGTAGCTGGGAGGTCAGAATCCTAGAACCGTCTAAGGGTGGGATCGGCAGTAAGTTAAAAAATCCAAGTATAAGATTAATGGTAGTTGTAAACGATAAAAGATGGATGATGATGTTACTGAATCCTAAAATGGGAGCTAAGACATGGAATAAGATAGTAGCAATTATTGCCATAGAAAAATTAGATAAAATTCCAGCTGCCGATACAAAAAGCTCACCTTTTTTCATATCAGAGAAGTTCAAAGGATTAACAGGAACTGGTTTTGCCCAGGCAATAAAAAATCTTACAGGAGCACCTGAGATTAAAGGTAACCCAATAAGTATTAAAGGTAAGAGGACAGAGCCTACTGGGTCTATGTGAGGAAGGGGATTTAAGGTTAGTCTACCAGACTTTTCAGCTGTTCGATCGCCGAATTTTAAAGCAATAAATCCATGCATCACCTCATGTATAACTATGGAGAAAATCAATATAACAATTGCTGAGCTTATAAAAATAGGGTCCATAAGTAATTTATCTTTGAACTTTAGGCTTTCTTATGTTATAGTTTACCAGCTTGAAACAATATTTAGTAGTATAAATATTACAAGTTTGTAAAGCAAAGGAAAAAAACATTATGTTAATTTGTTCAAAATGTAATAAAGGCAAAACTATGCTTTCATACTCAAGACATAAAAAGGGTTCCTCAGGAGCTGGTGGAACTTGGGCTTTGCGTGCTCCGATTCACAAAAGAACTCAAAAACCAAACCTTCATACCTATAAGGGACAAAGATACTGCACGAAGTGCTTGAGAGTCGTTAAGCCTGTTTATAAAAAAGAATCAGTAGAAACTCCTGCTGTAGCTTAATTAGCTGATTTAATTTGTACCCTCCAGCTTTATCTTGGGAAAATTAGGATATCCATTCAAAAAATCTTTTAAGGAAACAGCCTTTTTACCTTCCATTTGAATTTTATTTCCCGGTAAAAACTTTACAATCTTTTTTTCCCATTTAGTCCAGACCCCTGGCCAAGGAAAATATGCTCTTATCTTTCTATCTAATTCTTCAGGAGATGGAGGGTTATTGATATTAAAGTAACCATCCTCTTTATGTAGCTTTTTTGTATAACTTGCTTTATTTTCCCCTTGGGGAGTTAATTTTTCAGATCCTGTCAGGTATTGCTTGATGACCTCCACAATAAGTTTACCTCCTAAGGTATTTAATACAGTCAGTAAAGAGTCTGTAGTTTCATTATCAGCCAGTTTATATTCAGATTGAGCCAGGATATCACCTGCATCAACCTCGTCAGTCATTTTTATAATAGTTACCCCTGATAGAGAATCACCTGATAATATTGTTGTAGGAACAGGGGAGGGACCCCTGTATTTTGGTAAAAGAGACTGATGCACGTTTAATGGTGCGTATTTTGGCAGTTCTAAAACTTCTTTAGGAAGAATTAATCCGTAATCCTCAACTATTAAAAAATCAGGATTTAAGTTAGAAAGAGTGTTTATAATCCCTTGATCAAATTTTTCTGCAGTAATTACAGGGATATTTTTTTCTGTGCCCCATTTAGCAACTGGACTGTCTGGAATTGTCACAATAGCCGAGAGGGGAAAGGTTGAATTAACAATCTCAACACCTATTTTTGAGTACTTAGTATTACCAAGGAAAATAATATTTGTTTTTTGCATTTTGCATCTAAATTGTGACTTCTTGAAAAGTATCAGATCCTACTTTATCTTTGCCGGTAAATTTATAAAACTTCCCTTTTTGCTCCAGTACTTTATCCGGAAAGAGCTTTCCGTGTAGATGGTCTACTTCATGCTGAAAGATCCAGGCGTCTACACTTCTTAGAGTCTCTTGATGTTTGATGCCCTCCAGATCCTGGTAAGTGACTTTTAAAATCAAAGATCTTATAACCTCGCCATAATAATCAGGAATTGATAAACATCCTTCAAAATACTTCTTGGTTTTTTTACCATAAGAAACAATCTGGGGATTTATAAAAGCTTTAAACCCATCACCAATTTTTCCTACAAAAAAACACCCATCATGTCCTATTTGAGTTGCAGCCAATCCTACCCCTTCAGGATCTTGGAAAGACTTGGTTAATTTAATCATCTCAGACGTTAACCTTTTGAGATTTTGATCAATCTTTTTGATCGGTTTGGTTAGTATTCTTAATTTTTGATCTGGTGCTTTGACTACTTGCATCGGGTAAAGTTTATCATCCTTTACTTCATTTTCCAATTCTAGTTTAAATTAGCTTTTTTTAACTCCTGTAACCTCCACATAAACAATCGGCCTTTGGATTTGGCTCCTTGGTAATCTTTGCAAAAATTTAAAGCTTCTTCCAGCAGTTTGCGATCTATATCTTTGGCAAGCTTTATATAGAGTGAATAACGCTTGGTATCTCCCAAGCTTTCTGCCAGATAAACACCGTAAACCTGAAATTCCTTGGTTAAATTTTTGGGTCGATCTTTAAACCGAACATCACTTATGGCATCTTTAATTGACTTCATAGATTTAATTCTAAACTAGAAATTACTGAGTCCTGACTCAGTAGCCACTCCTTGCTTACCCCATTCATTTAAATAATTCATAGCTTCCGGATCGTTAGGGATAAGCTTTAAGATAATTCCCATATTTTCAACCGCTTTTTTTATTTTCTCCTCGTCAACGATCTTGCCTTTCTCGCTTGCCTGGTCATAATAAAAGAGAGCCAAAGCCAAATAACCCTCCCGGTAATTTGGCTTTAAGCTTAAGGCTTTTTCTAAACTTTCTATCGCCTCTGTTTGTTTATCCAGTTGTCCTAAGATAATGGCTTTATTGTAATAGAGCTTAGGATCTGTGGGCGCAAACTTAATCGCTGTTTCCACTGCCTCTAAAGTTTTTTGATTAAAGGTAGGATCAATGTTGGCCAGCTGATAATAGGTTCTAATGGCTGTTCTCCAAAAGGACACATTATTGGGGCTGATTGTTAAAGCTTTTTCTGTTTCATCAACGGCCTGTTTTTTCAATTGGGCTGAAAGTGTGGCATCTCCATCTTCCAAAGCCACTGATGCTTGTGCTGCAGCATACCCTAATTCACTTCTGTAAAACGGCTCATTTGGGTTTTTATCAACAGCATCAGAGATTAGGTTATATGCTCTTCCGGCGTTACCGGTATTAGAATATTTCTGGCCTAACGCAAAAAGTGTATCTGCCATCCAAAGCTGGTAAATAAAAAAGGCAGTTACTAAAGCTATCGCAACTGTTAAAATCTTAGCCAATTTTGAATAGATGGGACGTTTAAGAAAGCTGATGAGTAATAATTGACGGGTAAAAAGCTGGGGTAATTTTAGCTCAGATAGAGAACCACTTTCTACAAAAACCAGAGCCGGGAAAGTAAAGAAAAAGAGGGCGATAATTACTACCGAGAAACCAAAGAGATTTTGAATCAGATAGGCTAGATACGATGCCAGGATGGCTGATAAGAATATATAGTTAGGCGTTACTTTTTGAGTGATTTTGCGAAGGACCCATACTATAAAGGTAACAATTACTGCCATATAGGCGGCAAAACCTACAATTCCTGTTGTAGCCAGATAATTTAAAAATTCATTATGAGCTTTGTTATACAAAAAATCCCATTCAGAAGTTAAATTATGAGAGATGGGTCTAAACTGATAATAAGAATAGGCAAAGGTTTCTACCCCTGATCCAAAAAGCGGATACTTTTTGAAAATATCCAAAGCTCCCTGCCAGACAATCAGTCTGATTTGGCCGGATTCAGTACCGCCATTTTCCAACTGTGTTCCTACACTGGTAGCAGGAGCAGCAGCAGATAAGGGTGTGGTCGGTTTAACTAGTAAATTATTTAACTGAAATCTTATAAAAGCTGAACCAAACAAAGCATTTACCAGTAAAAACAAACCTAAAACCAAAACAATGTTTTTACTTAATTTACCTTTAGAAGCTGGGAAGTCTCTCAGCTTTTCTAACTGCAATTTCTTAACCAGATAATTAGAAAAAAAGCTTGAAGGTATCAAGGATAGATATTTACCTGTACCTATTGTAAATATCAAAAACACGATTAATCCTCCGATTAAACCTAAAGTGCCGCCCCGCGAGTAAGTAAAGGTAAAAGCCATATATAAAAGGGTAGCCAAAATATAGTAAATAGTACGAATAACCTTTTGGGTAGAAGTGAGCAAGAAGTAAAGGGCCGGAAATATTAGCATAGAAAGGTAAGCTGCCAACCAGTTTGGTTGTCCTAAGGTGGCAAAAACTCTTTCCTGGACTCTTTGTACCCAACAATCGACATTAAATTCTCCTCTTAAAATCACACAAGAAGGAGAAACTCCAAAATGCTCCCAGATAGCATATAAGGAAATAATGGCTGAAGAACTTAAAGCAGCAATAAGCACTTTAGGGACATCTTTTTTCTCCATATTTGATACAAAGGCCCAAAAAAGCAGTAAATAGGAGATGGTCGAAAGTAACCCGCCATTAGATCTACTATAATATCCCCAGATTGAGATATGCTGATCTATGGAAAAAATAGTTGATAAAACATTTGCAGCCAAAAACAGCAGCAATGGTACATCTAAAACTGTTCTATTGAATATAAACCGTTTCTCATCAATCATCCTATATACCCAAGAAGCTAAAACGACAACAGTCATAAGGTAAACAAATAGCATTTTGTTATATTCAAAAAGCTCAAAGTTTTTAGAAGTCCAAATAAGAGGAGTCAGAAAAAAAAGAAGGTAAAAGGAGTAAGCAATGACTCTTTGGATCATAAAGTTTAAATAAACGATTAAGAATTCTTCATCCATCCTACCAGAACTTCTTGTTAGCTAGCAATCCCGTATGTTAAACTCCAGACATGTTTAATAGGTTATGGGAATACTTATCTTATGATATCGGCATAGATTTGGGTACTGTTAATACGTTAGTTTTGGTTAAAAATAAAGGAATAGTAATCAGGGAACCCACTGTTGTAGCACTTCATAAAAAAACCAGACAAATATTGGCCATCGGTTCAGAAGCCAAAAGAATGCTAGGAAGAACACCGGCAGCCATTGAAGCTGTCAGACCCTTAAGAGATGGAGTGATTTCTGATTTTGATACCACTGAGGCGATGTTAAGATATTTTATCCACAAAATTCATCAAATGCCTGGTAAGAGCAAGTGGTTTTTGCCAAAAATCCCTAAACCGAGAATTGTAGTTGGTATTCCTTCCGGGGTGACTGAGGTAGAAAGAAGGGCAGTCCAGGATGCTTGTTTATCAGCCGGAGCAAGAGAGGCTTACTTAATAGAAGAACCTATGGCTGCAGCTATTGGGGCAAAGCTGCCGATTGAAGAGCCTGATGGGATTATGATCATAGATATTGGTGGAGGGACTACGGAGATTGCGGTAATTTCTTTGGGAGGAATGGTTTTAAACAGATCCATGCGGATTGCCGGAGATGAGTTGGATCAGGATATTGTCAATTACATGAAGTTAAGATATGGGCTTTTAATCGGGGAAAAAACAGCTGAAGAAGTTAAATTAGAGCTTGGATCTGCTCATCCAGATTTTGGAAAAGACAAAGAAAAGGAAGTTTTAGCTACAATTGTCCGGGGAAGAGATCTGGCCACCGGACTGCCAAAATCTATAAAAATCACCTCAGATGAAGTCAGAGAGGCTCTTACTCCCACGATCTCTCAAATGATAACAACAATCCAGGAGGTACTTGAGGAAACCCCACCTGAGTTATTAACAGATATTGTAGAAAGGGGAATCTATTTAGCAGGTGGAGGGGCTTTAATTAGAGGCTTGGATAAAAAGATATCGGAAGAGACAAAGTTACCGGTTTGGATTGCAGATGATCCTTTAACTACGGTCGTGAGAGGTTGTGGTGAGGTATTGGACAATCTAAATTTACTCTCAAAAGTAAAAGTGACAGGTGGACTAAGATAAATTTTATTTTTCTAAACGATATTTATAGGCAATCAATGGGTCAGCGAGAGCAACTGCTGCAACCTGTACCATATCTGCTCCCTCACTTAAGAACTTGTTAACATCCGAAGCATTAATAATCCCGCCCCCGCCTAAAATTTCATATTTTAGTCCCTCCTCTTTCCTTATTTCTGAGGCCCATTTGATATGTTCCAAGGCAATTTGCTGGTCTGCAATTCCGCAAACTCCAGAGCTTTTTCTGCCAGGTAAAATATCAGATCCGTCTTTTGCCAAAACTGTCATTTTCAAGGCATTAATTCCTGAGACGTAATTTAAGTTATCTCCTGCTGTATAAAAGACCTTTTTCATCTGCTCTTTTGATTTAAAAACTCCAAATTTTATACCTACAGGAATTTTGGGAAATCTTCTTTTAAACTCAGATAAAACATATTTGACCAGTTTAGTATCCTGAAACATTTCACCTTCCTGTGGATTTTCCGTAACATTGGGACAAGCCAAGTTTAGCTCCACCACATTTGCTCCTCCCAGAACAGCTGCAGTTGCTCCGATTAATAAATCAGCAGCAGTTTCTATAATAAGGGCCTCCGGATTATTTTTACTAAAAACTCCACCATATCCTTGTCCCTTATCGGGGGTAGTTGCAGTGACGCTGCAAGCTAAAATTTGCCCATCTTTGATAACTTTTCTTTGTTCAGGCAGCTCATTGGCCCAGGTTAAGATATCAGAAGAAGGATTCCCGAAAGAGTTGGTCATGCTTTTATAATCATTCCAATCCTGAGGATTGATGGTGGCAGATAGACTATCATCCAAATGAGGACGGGAAACAGGATTCTCCTGATGAACAATGGCAATATTTGGCTCTTTATTTGACATTCTGGGTACAGTTCTTCTGGTTTTTTGTACCACCATTCCAAAGCCCATCTTAAAGTAAAAATCCGTCCAAAGTTGCCCAGAAGCAGGGCCAGCTGCTATAGCAATGGGGGAAATTAGTTTATTTCCTAAAAATTTGAATTTTTTCTCTTTGGGTAAAGCAGGGAATTTGTTAGAAAGCCAAATAGGGGGTTTAGAGATAACTTTTTCCCAAGACTTTTTAATATCATAAATTAAAGGGGGTTGTTTGGGATCTTGGAAATAGCTTGCCGGTTTTAAATTTCTCTTTGCCATTTTATTTTTTAGAATATATGTTTTTTCACTCTTTCTTGTCAATCCATTAAATAGGGAAAATGACCTTCCCTTTAGCTTTTTCCAGGATCTTCCCGTTTTCAAAAACTACTTGTCCTCTCAAGATTACTCTCTTTATAGCTCCTTTAACTTTCATCTCTTCAAAAGGAGTCCAGCCGCATTTGGTATACAAACTTTTAGCCTTAATGACGTAGTTTTTATCCAAGTCTATCTCTACCCAGGTATTTTCCTGTTTCGGCAGATTAAATATTTTTCTGGGGTTTTTGCTGGTTAAGGCTATTAATTTTTCTTTGGAAAGCTTTCCCTTAGAAAGAGCTGTTAATAGCAAAGGTAAGCTTGTTTCCAGCCCCGGCACCCCATTGACTACTTTTGTTTTATCTTCCTTTTCTTGCTTTGTATGCGGAGCATGGTCTGAGGCAATTGTATCAATTGTTCCGTCATTGATTCCTTTCCATAAAGCTTTCTGGTCTTTTTTAGTTGCCAGGGGAGGTCTCATCATGCCGTAGTTTTTTAGTCGTTTTACATCCTCATCCGTTAAAAACAAATGGTGACATCCTACCTCACAGCTAATTTTAACCTTCTCTTTTTTTGCCTTCCTTATTAAATCAACCTGCATTTTTAAAGAGACATGACAAACATGAAGTCTTCTTTTAAATTGTTTGGCCAGTAAAATGGCCTTTTTTAAGGTATCTCCTTCAGCATGTACCATGATGACCTTCTCTTTTGGCCATGATGAAAATATCTTTTCTAAATCATTCTGGTTTTCAACTAAAAGCGGACCTGTGGTGTGGTTCATATAAACTTTTAAGCCAAATGTTTTTTTGTAAACTTTTTTAAACTCTTTAATTGCGTCCGGACTTCCACCAAAATGAAATCCTAGATCAGCATAAATTCTGCCTTTGGCAAGTTTAATTTTATTTTCTAAAGCAGCTTTGGAAATTATCGGTGTAGGGTTGTTGGGCATATCTAAAACTTGAGTATAGCCTCCAGCAATTGCAGCTTTTGTACCAGTTGTGAAATCTTCCTTATATTCCCAGCCCGGTTCCCTTAAATGAACATGAGTGTCAACAAGTCCTGGTAATTTTAAGATTTTAGTCATCTGCCAAGTACCATTTTTAGAAGGGCCATTCTGATATACATGCCGTTTCTTATTTGGGAACGAAGGTAAACTGCTCTTTTGTCCTCATCTACTTCGGGTAAAATTTCCCCAACTCTGGGAAGAGGATGCATGATGAGAGTTTCTTTGCCTGCTCTTTCTTTGAGTAACTGAGCTGTTACCACAAACTTATTTTTTACTTTTTCATAATCTACCATACTTTTAAATCGTTCTTTTTGGACTCTGGTCCAATACCAAAAGTCGGCATTTTTTGGCATATCCTTTTCATTTTCAATCTCAATTAGTTTAATCCCTCTTTCAGAAAATTGAGCAAAATCTTCACGGGGTAAACGAAGCTCCCGAGGGGAAAGGAGATAAAGTGTATTTTTGGGATAAAGCGCTAATCCTCTGATTAAGGATTTAACGGTTCTACCATAAAGCATATCCCCGGCTAAAACGGCTGTTAAGTTATTTAATTTTTTATGCTTTTCAAAAATAGTATACATATCTAATAGTGCTTGGGTGGGATGTTCGCCCTGTCCATCGCCTGCATTGATAATAGGCACAAAATCTGCTGTATCAGCTGCCTTTTTTGCAGCTCCCACCTCCGGATGTCTTAAAACTATGGCGTCACAATAGGCTTCAAAAACCCTAATTGTATCTTCAAATGTTTCTCCTTTGGAAACAGATGAAAAATTAGTAGGATCAACAATTTCCACAGTCTGTCCGCCGAGCTGTTTCACAGCAGCAGCAAAAGAACCAAAGGTTCGGGATGATGGTTCATAGAATAAAAGAGTGACAATTTTGCCCTTTAGTATATCCGAAGGTTTTGCATGCTTTGCAATAACTGCCATTTGGGAAGTTGTCTCAAAGATTTTTTGAATGGAAGGAGTATCAAATTGGTCCAGTGACAAAATATCAACGCCCAGTAACTGGCCGTTAATTTTCTTATATGAATTAGTAGTCAACTTTTTTTGGTTTTTCATCAATACTTTCTTTGCTGGCCCAATTCCACGGATCATCACGCCACTTAAGTACCATCTCTTTCTCTTTTGCATTAATAAGTTTTAGTCTAACTGCCATATCCACCAACTCATCCAAATTTGTCAGAGTTAAAAGATTAATATTTTTTTGCTTGTATTTTTTTACTGTATCTTTGAAGCCATAATCTAAAAAGGCCAAACAAGTATCTATTTTTCCACCCTCTTGCCTGATGTTATCTATTGCTTCAAGAGAACTCTTACCGGTACTAATTAAATCCTCAATCAGTAATACCTTAGCATTTTTTTTCATTACCCCTTCAATTAATCTTCCTTTTCCATGATCTTTTGCTTGTCCTCTGACATAGATCATAGGCAAATTAAGCAGCTCAGCCAGCCATCCGGCAGGAGGAATTCCGGCAGTTGAGGTTCCGGCCACAATTTCAAAATCTAAATTATGATCATCTATTAAATGAGCCATATAGATTGTGATCTCTTTTCTTTTCAGAGGATAACCCATCAGTAGTCTATTGTCTGTATAAATTGGAGAGATAATTCCGGAAACAAATTTGTATGGTTTTTTAGGAGAAAGAGCAACTGCTTTTATTTCCAAAAGCATTTTCGCTACTCTTTGTGCGGTACTCAAGCCATTCTTAACAGTCATTAAATTTTCAAATCCCTAAGAATATAAGCAAACTAAAAATACTTTGTCAATAGATGAAATATTTGTTATATTGGGCAAGATGGAAAAGGTAACTCCAAACCTTCAGCTTTTTTTGATTCTTATTTTAATTTCGATGTTAGTTTTTGCTGCCGGTAATTTTAAACTTTTAACATATCCACAAAGGGGCGCATATTTTATAACAAATCCGATTTCTTTTGGATTTTATAATCTTAAACAAAAGGCAGGAAAGCAGCTTTATTTCATTTTTGCAGCCCGTTTTGCAGCTCAGGAGAATAAAGCATTACAAAACCAGTTAGGGGAAACTCTATCCGAAATTGCTAAGTTAAAAAGACAGCTGGCAGAAACAGAAAGTTTATTAATTCAGCAACAACACATTGATCCGAGAACATATAATTTGAAAGCTGCCAGACCTATTGGACTGGATAGATATTTAAGGATCGATAAAGGAGAAAAAGACGAAATAAAAGTAGGTCAAGCAGTTATTTTTAAAGATAACTATATTGGAAAAGTTATCAGCGTTTCTCCCTCTTCTGCAAACATTCAAGTATTAACAGACCCCAACTCTAAAGTATCTGCCTTTTCAATAAATAAAAACGGCCGAGCTAAGGGAGTTTTAACAGGTCAGTTTGGCACTCAGACTCTTATGGATAAGATCTTGCATGAAGAGGCTATTGAGGAAGGGGATTTGGTTTATTCAGAAGGGACAGAAGGATTTCTACCAAGAGGCCTAATTTTAGGAAAAGTAGCCAGTGTTTTGGAAAGGCAAAACGAGGTCTTTAAACAGGCCCAAGTCGTTCCCGTTTTAGATATCAAGGACTTGGATTTAGTTTTTGTTATGACTGAATAATATGAAACTTTTAGTAACTTTTTTAATCATTTTAGCTTTTCTACAAACAACGATAATTCCTATTGATTTGGTGGTGATTATTTTGATTTTGCGTTCATACGTAAAAAATGATCAAGCCAATTTATATATAGCATTTGGAATTGGTCTATTGGTTGCTCACTTATCAGCCTCTACCTTGGGTTTACAAAGTTTGATTTATTTATTACTTGTACAAATTGCCAGAAGTTTTGCCAACTCCCGTTTCTCCGAAAATATCCTCATTTTTCTACCGGTGACAGCTCTGCTTTTAATTATGAATAACTTTTTTACGGCCTATGCTTCTAATAAGTCAGTGGATTTGTGGCCTGAGATCTTGATAGAAGTTCTCCTCTCGATCCCTCTTTACTATTTAATAAAGGCTTGGGAAGAAAGATTTACTTTCAAAAGAGAAATCAAATTAAAATTCCGCAAATGAGTAGCATCTTGTTATTAGTATTATTTAATACACAATATCTATGAGAAAAAAAAGATTTTTGGGATTTGGATTTGCAGATGAGATTGGCAAAGTTAAAGTCAAAACAGGCCATTTCAAAAAAAACACTTTCTCTGACTGGCAAGAAAACCTTATTCCAAATTTTGATCCGGAGACAGAAGAAAGAGAAGATAGAAATGGCTGGGGTAGTGCGATTTTTCTATCGATTAGCTTACTGGCTTTTTTCACACTCTTTTTAAGACTATTTCATCTACAAATTGCTGAAGGGGCCCAAAATAGAGAACTGGCTGATGGTAACAGGATTCAAATAAGGGTAATCCATGCCCCTCGTGGAGTTATCTATGACCGAAATGGAAAAATTCTTGCTTCTAATTCCCCGGGCTTTAGGTTATATGATCCTGAAACCCAAAGGGTTAAAATTCTTAATCGAGAACAAGCTTTAGAATTAGAAGTAAAAAATGATTCGAGGGCAAAAAATCTTGAAGTTGATAATATGAGAAATTACCCCTTAAAAGAGGTGACAGCTCAAGTAGTTGGCCTTTTAGGAGAAATTTCGGAAGAGGATTTAAAAGATCAAAAATTTAAAAATCATAAATCCGGTGATTGGATAGGAAGAGGAGGAATAGAGTTTCAGTATGAAAATACTCTAAAGGGGGTTGATGGTGGAGAGATCATAGAGGTGGATTCAAAGGGTAGCAAAATCAGAACTCTTCGGGTAATTCCTCCCACTCCTGGACAGAATATATTCTTAACTATAGATGCTGATTTACAAAGATTAATTTATGAAAAGTTAAAGACGGAAATAGAAAAAAGTGGTAGTTGCTGTGGATCTGCTGTGGCACAAGATCCACAAAACGGCCAAATCCTGGCCCTGGTTTCAATTCCCTCATATGATCCAAATTTATTTACTCAAAGCGGAGACGATAAAGAATTATTCCAAGTATTAAAAAATCCTGATTCACCTAGTTTAAATCGAGCTATTGGTGGAACATATCCACCCGGTTCAACATATAAAATAGTCACCTCCATTGCTGCGCTGGAAAGTAAAAAGGTTACTCCGCAAACCATAATAGAAGATACCGGAATTGTGCATCTGGGGGCATTTAGCTTTTCGAATTGGTACTTTTCCCAATACGGAAAAACAGAAGGACCGGTGGATATGGTAAAGGCATTAAAACGCTCAAATGATACCTATTATTATCAGATTAGCCGGATGATCGGTGAGCAAGCGATGATGGATTGGTCAAAGAGATTGAATCTAGGCAAAAAAACTGGCATTGATTTACCAGGAGAGCTGGAAGGATTAGTGCCTAGTAATGAATGGAAAATTAAAAATTTTAGTGAACAATGGTATCCGGGTGATACCCTTCATATGTCAATTGGCCAAGGATTTTTACTTACCACGCCCCTGCAAATTTTAAGTCTAACCTCATTTATTGCAGCAGATGGGGATATGTATAAGCCGCAGATGGTTTTAAAAGTGACAACAGGTGATTTAACTACAGTTGAATTTAAACCCAATCTGCTTATTACTGATGCAGTAAATAAAGATTACCTAAAAATTATAAAGTCAGGATTAGGGCAGGTCACAAAAGATGGTGGAACAGCCTGGCCATTTTTCACTTTCCCTATTCCGACAGCCGGTAAAACCGGAACTGCTGAATTTGGACATCCAAAGAATAAAACTCATGCCTGGTATACAGCCTATGCTCCAGTTGATGATCCAAAAATTGCCATGACTGTTTTACTGGAAGCTGGTGGGGAAGGATCTACTAATGCCTCTCCGATCGTCAAGGAAGCTTTTCGGTGGTTTTTTTCTCCGGATAAAAACAATTTAATAAAAGATGTTTATCCTGTTATTCCGGATTCAGTCAGACAATTTGGTGAATAATTTCATTTAAGAATGGCTATCAGCTGTACTGCTCAAAATGAAGATCATAGATTTTGTAAAGCATTTAGATAAAGGAAACCCTGCAGAGCTTAGTCAGTTTTGTTAGAATTAAATTATGTATAGCAAACCCATCCTACTCACACTCTTTTTTACCGTCATTTTAGTTACCTCAGCTTTAACTATGTTTTTTCTGGACCAAAAAGATGACAACGAAGAGTATAGGTTAGGAGATAGTATAGAGTTTGATGCCGCCATAAATCAGGCACGTTATATCTATAACTTGCGACAAAAAGACGGAGTGGATTTTGCCAGTGGACCCTGTTTGACTAATGCTTTGATGCCTGGATGGGTGTTGGACTTAGTGCATAATCCAAGAGAAAGTATTGATGATCTGTTAGAAAATCAGTGTCGAAGTTTTACTGAGGGTTCGGCCAAGCATTTCGTAGAACTTGATATCAATGGAAATTTTGTTAGAGCCAGATGATCTTTTTTCATAAATGAAATACCTATTACTGCCCATTCACTTAATTAAATTCTGGTACCCAGAATCCCTCTTTACTTTCTTACGAACCTGGAAAAACTCACTTTTTTACTTAGAAGAGGATTTGGCAGTATTTTTGATGTGGAAATTATTATTTGTTCCCCTTTTTCATGATGGCAGTATGGTAGGTAGAGTCTTGAGTTTTACTTTTAGGCTAACAAGAATCTCTCTGGGATTTTTTGCCATTTTAGTAAGCTCCATCATAATACTGGCTATAGCCTTATATTGGTTCCTTCTTCCCTTGATTGTTTTATTGGATCTAAAATTTTTTAGTTTTAATCTTAATTTAATCAATCAACCGATCTTTTTTTCTGGAGTTGGCCTATTTGTTATTCATGTATTTTTAAATCCGCATAAAAAAGTTTGGCAGGTTAAGGAAGATAAGCTATGGTCTGCTTCATTACTAAGTAAAAAAGACTTGGAACTGAAAAAAGTATTTTCTCATCATTTAGTCCAGATCCTATTAGATCATCTGGAATTAACAGAAGCCGATCTGAGTTTTCTTGAGTTGAAAGATAAGGATCAAGTGGGTTTGGAGGCTTTTAACTTGGCTAAGTTGACAGAATCTCCTTATATAAACACTAACCATTTTTTTGTCTCAATAGTTAAAAATACCCCTAATATAGAAGAAAAATTAATAAAATTCGAACTGTCAGTCGATGATTTTTTACATGTTCTAAAGTATTTGGAAAAACAAAAAAGAATTTGGAGGCTAAGCTTTATTTGGGATGATGACTTTACCATTCATCATTTAAAGGGTATAAATCGCGGATGGTTAGGTTCTCCTACGGTGGAGCTTGACCGGGTCTCAGAAGATTTAACTCGAACTGCTATTCGTCAGGGATTTCCTGATTTTATTGGTAAACCGATTATTATTCGTGAGTTGGTACATATTCTCTCTCAGCAAAATAATGCAAGTGTCATTTTAGTAGGTCCCCCGGGTTCAGGAAAAAGCTCTTTAATTAAGCATTTGGCAAAACAGATTGTGAAAGGTGATGCTCCGTCAGCATTGGCTACAAAAAGGCTGGTGATACTGGACACCACGAGACTCTTATCAGGTATGAATACTCAAGGAGAGCTGGCAGAAAGAATCAAAAATATTTTCGAAGAGATAGAATTTGCCCAGAATGTTATCTTGGTGGTTGATGATATACATAATTTAGGAATAGGCGAGGCAGGTATACAAATGAATCTTTACTCGTTGATTTTGCCCTATATTGATTCATCAACTTTCCAGTTTATTGCCACCACTGATCCTGTTTCATATAGCAGAATAATAGAAAAAAATGGTAGCTTTGCCAGGCTTTTTTCCAAAATTGAGCTTGCTCCTACTAGTATGGAGGAGAGTTTGGAGATTTTAGAGCAAAAAGCGATAGAATTTGAAAAAGATAAAAAAATTATTATAACTATCCCTTCACTTCGGCTCGCCGCGACTCTTGCTGAAAGGTATATTCATGATAGGGTTTTGCCTGATTCTGCCCTCAGTATTTTAAATCAGGCTGTTACAGAATCAAGTGGGGTTGTTGACAGAAAGCTTATCCAAAGTGTAGTTTCCGAAAAAGTTCATGTACCTGTTGTGGAAGCAGACAGCGCTGGTAAGAAAAATCTGCTTAATTTGGAAGACAGAATTCATCAAAAACTTATTGACCAAGAGGAAGCAGTTAAAGCTGTATCCAACAGTCTGAGACGTTCTGCAACCGGGATTAAAGAAGAAGGTAGGCCGATTGGGTCATTTCTTTTTGTGGGTCCAACCGGTGTAGGCAAAACCGAGCTGGCCAAGATTTTAAGTGAAACCTTTTTTGACAACAAAGGAGGATTTATCAGAATTGATATGTCAGAGTATCAAAATGCCGATTCAGTCAGCAGATTAATCGGATTAGATGGTGAAGGTGGAATATTAACGGAAGAGGTAAGAGAAAATCCCTATAGCTTACTTTTGCTGGATGAATTCGAGAAAGCTGATGCAAAAATCCTCACCCTCTTTTTACAAGTATTAGAAGATGGTCGTTTAACTGACGGGGCTGGCAGGTTAATAGACTTTAGAAACACCGTCATTATAGCTACCTCCAACGTAGCCTCCTTAACTATTGCAAAGGGATTAGAACAGAATTTAAGCATTGATCAGATAGATAAAAAGGTAAATGAAGAAGTTTTACAGACTTTTAAACCGGAACTAGTGAATAGATTTGATGATATAGTTATTTTTAAACCTTTATCAAAAGAAGATCTGCAAAAAATAGTACAACTTAAGTTAGTCAGTTTGCAAAGTCGTTTACAGAAGGAAGGATATGTTATAGAGTTTGAAAGGCAAGTTTTTGATCAGCTGTCAGAAAAAGGATTTGATCCAGTTTTGGGAGCAAGACCTTTGAGAAGATTAATTCAGGATACATTAGAAGCCAAAATCTCAAAACTTATTTTGGAGGAGAAGATTCAAAAAGGGAATAGCTTTAAAATTAATTCACTTTTTTAAATGAAGAAAATATATTTTGCTTTTTCAGTTTTTTTAGTTGCTTTTTTTGTCCTAACGTCTCAAGCTTTGGCTGTTTCGAATTTGGACGATATTAACCAAAGCATTTGCAACAGGTTTGAAGAAGATGCTGCAAGACTTGCTGCTATTATGGAAGAGTTAAGGAGTAGAGAAGGAATAACAGAAACAAGAGTTGCCTTTGGTGGGGTAGATACTCAAATTGAAAGTGCAGATTATGCTATTACCTACGCTGCAGAGGCTATTGCCTATCAAAGAGCTCAAAAATATTCTTCAGTCGGACAACTCCGCTCCAGCTCAGGAGTTTTAAGAGGAAAGATTTTAAAAGCCAAAAATGAAGTAGGAAAGGCGCTCAATGAGTAAGAAAAAGATCACTTTAGTGAGTTTAATTGTCGGGGGAGTTTTATGGTTTGGATTAACAAATAACCAAGCAAAAAATCTAGTCAGCCCTAATTTATCAGCAACTGAAAAAGATAAACCAACGCTTGCAACACCCATTCCATCTGCCACTCCTAAAACTTTTAAATTTGATAGCTCAACTGATTTAAAAGAGGAACTGGAAAAGATTAACCCCGAGATTTTAGATGTTGATTTTGAAGAATAAGTATTGACAGTTTCTATATAATAATGCTTCTTGCATTCGCAAGAGATTCTTCGTTACACTCGTAAATAACTGAGAAGGGTATAAAAAATGCAAAATTTGGTTGTGGTTGAGAGTCCTACAAAAGCAAAAACGCTTCAGAAATATTTAGGGGCAGATTACCAAGTAGAAGCCTCAATGGGTCATGTTAGAGACTTACCAAAATCTGAACTTGGAGTGGATATAGACAATAACTTTGATCCCAAATATATCATCCCTAGGGATAAGAAAAAAAGGGTGAATGAGTTAAAAAAAATTGCTCAAGGCGCTAAGACTATCTGGCTGGCCACAGATCCTGATAGAGAAGGAGAAGCAATTGCCTGGCACATCAACCATATCTTCGATAAGAAGAAAGGTGAGGCGCACAGAGTAGTGTTTCATGAAATCACAGAAGGAGCCATCAAAGAGGCTTTTAAACATCCGCAAAACATTAACTTAAAGTTAGTAGATGCCCAACAAGCCCGAAGAGTATTAGATAGGTTGGTAGGTTATAAACTTTCTCCGCTATTATGGAAAAAAGTCAAAAGAGGATTATCTGCTGGTAGGGTCCAGTCTGTGGCCTTAAGGTTAATAGTGGAAAGAGAAAGAGAGATTGAGGCCTTTAAACAGGAAGAATATTGGTCTATCGAAGCTCTTTTAGAAAAAATAGAGAATGTAAAAGCTTCTTTTTATGCTTTGTTAATAGAGAAAAATGGTAAAAAGATCGTTATTAAAAATGAGGCTCAGGCCAAAGAGCATGTTCAAGCTTTACAAACTGCTTCATACAAAGTAGAAAAAGTTGTTCAAAAGGAAGCCAGACGTTTCCCCTATCCTCCTTTTACCACCTCCACTTTGCAGCAAACAGCTGCCCATAAACTAGGTATGTCTGCGAAAAAAATCATGAGTCTGGCTCAAGCTTTATACGAAAGGGGATTTATTACCTATATGAGAACAGATTCTGTGAATCTGTCTGTATCTGCCATCACCTCTGTCAGGCAATATATTCAACAAGAAATTGGGGCAAAATATGTACCAAATACCCCCAGGATGTTCAAATCCAAATCAAAAAATGCGCAAGAAGCCCATGAAGCCATCCGACCCACTGACCCCAATTTTAAAAGTGATCAGCTAAAATCTGCCGATGGAATAACAAGAGACCATCTCAGGTTATATGATCTGATTTGGAAAAGGTTCGTGGCCTGTCAGATGAGTGAAGCAGTTGTTGATCAAACAACTGCAGATATAAAAGCTTCTGAATATTTGCTCCGAGCCAGTGGTAGTGTCATTAAGTTTGAAGGATGGTTAAAACTATACGGCAAAGAAACAGATGAGATTACAGAAGAGCAAGAGGAACAAAAATCTAAAACTCAAGTTCTTCCTCCCTTAAAACAAGATGAGGATTTAAAACTGGATAGTTTGGAGCCGCTGCAACATTTTACTCAACCTCCGGCCAGATATTCTGAGGCTACTTTAATTAAAAAGTTGGAGGAGTTAGGAATCGGCAGGCCGTCAACTTATGCTCCTATTATTTCCACCATAGTAGATCGCTATTATGTAGAAAGAGAAAATAGGCGCTTCAAACCCACCACCCTAGGTTTTACAGTGGAGGATTTTTTGCTGGAGTATTTTCCGGATATTATTAACTACTCTTTTACAGCCCAAATGGAGGAAAGTTTGGATGAAATAGCCAGAGGGGAAAGGGAATGGAAACCTATTTTAAGTGAGTTTTATACCCCCTTTGAGAAAAAAATAGCAGCTACGACCGAGGTGGCAGAAAAAGTAAAAATGGAGGTGGAATATACCGGGAAAATGTGTTCTGAATGTGGCAAGGAGTTAATTATCAGGATTGGGAAGTTTGGTAAATTCTTAGCTTGTAGTGGTTTCCCGGAATGTAAACACACTGAAAGTTTTGAAGAAAAAGTAGATGTTAAATGTCCGACCGATGGGGGAGAAATTGTAGTTCGTAGAACCCGCAAAGGAAAAACATTTTATGGATGTAAAAACTGGCCCGGATGTAAATTTGCTTCCTGGACAAAACCAAAATCAGAGACCCCTGCTTAACTTACTACTTATTTACACAATCTTTGCAATAAATTTATCAATTTAGGTTACCATTAGTTTATGGCCACACTGGTTTTAGGAGTTTTCTCAAATATAATAAAAGCAAAAAACGCTGTTATAGAGTTGGAGAAAAAGGGTTTTACCCCTTCTCATATTCCCATAATTACCGAAGAGGGAGAAAAGGAAAAAATTGTAGTTGAAGAAACAGGGGTAAATGATGTTTTAGAAACAATTGGATATGTAATGATGGGAGGGGCTGTTCTTGGCGGACTTTTAGGGCTTTTAATAAGCCTTGATTTACTGTCTGCTTTAAGCTTTTTGTTTATTGGTGATCCTATTGTTAGGGCTTTAGGGCTCGTGGGGATTTTAGGAAATGTTTTGTCAGGTGTTATAAGCGGGTTACTAATAGGAGGCATTTTGGGGGCTTTAATTTCATTTGTAAACAACAGAGAACATACTGCCCAAATAGAGAATTCAGAAGCTTTGGGACTAATACTGGTGCCAGTTCGAGAAAGTGAAGAAAATGAGGCCAGTTTAATCCTAACAAATTACGAAGCCGATCATGTCAGAAGAATAGATCAGGCAGAAACCCAAAGAGAATTAGAAGCAGAGACTTATCGGGAGGAATATCATACCCCAGCTTTTTACCATGATCTGCGCTCAGATGAGGATTGGGATAAGCTGAAAAACCACAAAAGCTAAATTCTGCTTGACAAAATCACCTTTTTCGGTAATTATATTGGGGGCCTCAAAAACTTGTCCTTGGCAAAAATCAAAGGATTCCCTCTTACAATGAAGTACATTTTTGTGTCTGGTGGTGTTATTAGTGGTATTGGTAAGGGGATAGCCACCGCCTCAATTGCCCTACTTTTAAAATCAGCTGGATATAAGGTTTCTCCTCTAAAGATTGACCCCTATTTAAATGTTGATGCCGGAACAATGAATCCTATAGAACACGGTGAAACATTTGTGTTGGATGATGGGTCAGAAACTGACCAGGATTTAGGAAACTACGAAAGATTTTTAGGTGAGTCCCTCAATAAAACAAATTTTACTACCTCTGGCCAGGTATATTTATCAGTTATCCAAAGAGAAAGAGCGCTTGAATATGACGGAGACTGTGTGGAAGCAGTACCTCATATTCCTGAGGAGATAATAAAAAGGATAAATGATGCAGGTAAAAGTAAACAAGCAGAAATAGTTTTGATTGAAATCGGGGGAACAGTGGGAGAGATGCAAAATGTATTTATTTTTGAAGCCAACAGACTCTTAAAGCTGAAAAAACCGGATGATGTATTCCATATTCATGTTAGTTATTTACCCATCCCTCCCTCATTGGGAGAGATGAAAAGCAAGCCTGCTCAGATGTCTGTTAAAGAGTTAAACTCTATGGGATTGCAGCCAGATATCTTGCTAGCCAGATCTGGTGAACCGATAGATGCATCCCGCAGAAAAAAATTGTCGGTATTTTGTAATCTAGAACCAGAAGATATTATTCCTGCGCCTGATGTGCCCAGTGTTTATGAGGTACCGTTAAATTATGAAGCAGGTAATCTAACAGATAGAATATTAGAAAAGCTTAAACTAAAAAGAAAAACCAAGGGACTAAAGGAATGGGAAAAGTTTGTTGATCAGGCAAGGTCAGCCAAGGAGGTTATAAAGATTGGCATCGTCGGTAAATATTTTACTACCGGAGATTTTACTCTGACTGATTCATATATTTCTGTCATAGAAGCTATTAAACATGCCTCCTATACCCAAGGCTTAAAGCCGGAGATCTCCTGGCTGGATGCAGGAAAGGTTCTGGAGAATCCGGATTTATTAGCAGGATTTCAGGGCATAATAGTGCCGGGAGGATTTGGGTCAAGAGATATAGAAGGAAAAATTGAGGCTATAAAATATGCCAGGATAAATAAAATTCCTTATTTTGGTTTGTGTTATGGCATGCAGATGGCATCCATTGAATTTGCCCGTAATGTTTTAGGTTTGGAGGGGGCACATACCACTGAAGTGGATGATGAGACAAGACACCCGGTTATCCATATTATGCCGGATCAGGTCAAAAATATGCTGGCAAGAGATTACGGAGGGACGATGAGGCTGGGAGCCTGGGACTGTGTTTTGAAAGAAAACTCCTTAGTAAGAAACTTATATGGAAGAAAGGAAATTGCTGAAAGACACAGACACAGGTATGAATTTAACAATGAATTTAGGGAAGTTTTTGAAAAAAATGGGATGTTAATTTCCGGAACTTCTCCTGATGGAAAGTTGGTGGAGATTATTGAACTGGAAAATCATCCGTTTTTTGTAGGGACCCAGTTTCATCCAGAGTTAAAGTCCAGACCCCTTGATCCCCACCCCTTATTTTTAGGCTTCATCAAAGCAGCAGCAAAAAGTAAAATTCAATGAATTCACAAAAAAAGGGGTTACTGATAGTCATTGACGGAACAGATGGCTCAGGTAAGGCCACCCAAATAGATCTTCTTAAAAAGGCTCTAAAAGAAAAAGGGATAAATTTTGAAACAATTGATTTCCCGAGATACGAAGATAATATTTATGGGAAATTAATTGGTAGGTATTTAAGCGGAGAATTTGGTGATTTAGGGCAAGTAAATCCTTATTTGATGTCTCTGGTTTTTGCAGGAGACAGAAAGATGGCAACTCCTTTAATAAGAGAGTGGTTGGATGATGGCAAAATTGTGATAGCCAACAGATATGTTTCCTCCAACAAAGCCCATATGGGAGCAAATTTATCTGAAAATGAACGTCCAAGTTTTTTTAGATGGATAGATGAACTGGAATATAAAGCCAATGATTTGCCTAAAGAGGATTTAACAATCCTACTTTATGTAGACGCAAAACTAGGTCAAAAAAACGTCGATGGTAAGCACACCAGAAAGCATTTAGGATCAGTCACAAGAGATATTCATGAAGCCAGTTTAAAACATTTGGATGAGGCGAATAAAGTTTATTTAGCGTTGGCGAAGGTTAATCTCAGCTGGAAAGTTGTAGAGTGCATGAGTAATGGGTATATGAAATCAAAAGAGGAAATTCATAAAGAAGTGATGAAGATCTTTGATAAAAAACTCTCCGGAAAATAATCCCTCTTGAAAAATTTAAGAGATAGGTCTAAATTTACCCTAGGCTTCATTTAATCAGAGTGATTGGGTGGGGTTATTAAAATGGTCGCTATAGAAACAAGTCTAGGTCAAAGACAAAACACAGAAACATCAAGAAAAGCACCAGGGATTTTAGGGCGGATAGTAAGTACATTGACCCCTTTGATTATCAGAAAGACAGAGGAAGTATAGAGCTTATCCATAATGTTCCTTGTGAGGGGCTGGTAGGAGCAGAAAGAGGTAGCGAGAGAGCTTTATTTCTTTCAAGGTTTTCCAATAAGTTTCCTCAAGCTGGAGCAGTTAGAAGAGAAGTTACGGAATTTCGCCCATTTCCACTTTTTCCTTGGATGAAAATCCCTTTTACTGACCGTGTAATCTATTATGATTTTAGGGGAGGGCGTGTAGTTCAGCAAAGAGGATCCTCTTTGCTGGATCACAATACCGGGAGGCCTGTTCTTTAATTTTTCCCTCTTGCAAAAATAGCCCTATTTCTTTAAATTGTTTCCATTAAAGCTATGCCACGAAATTCTTCTAAAAATGCAGGTCCAAAGATTGATAATTTAGTAGGTACCCTGCCTGATTGGGCTATCCGGGAGTACATTCAAAAGGGTATTATTAAGATCGATCCTTTGCCGGAGGGCTGGGAAAGTAAACTTGATGAGGTAACAATAGATTTCCATTTAGGCTCTGTTTTAAAAGTTTTTACCAATGAAGGATTAAATACCATTGATACCCGCTACACCTCAAAAGAAGAGATGGAGAAGATGATGAAGTTGATAGAGTTAAAACCCGGTCAGCCCTTTATCTTAACTGAGAATGATTTCGTGATCGCTACTACTAAAGAAAAGTTAACTATTCCGGAAGATATTGTGGGACATTTACATGGAAAATCTTCTTTGGCAAGACTGGGGATTGTTGTGCACTCCACTGCTGCCAGATTTGATCCGGGCTGGGATGGTTGTCCGGTTTTGGAGTTTGGAACATTTCTGAAAGGTAAAAAAATAGTAATCTATGAGGGATCACCGATCTGTGCATTTTCTTTTGAAAAGCTATCAGCCAAAACAGAGAAATCATATAGAGATAACCCCTTTACCTACAGTGGTTCCAGACTGCCGGAGGTATCAAATGTTTCCAGGTTAACCTTAGGAAAGGGGGCAAAAAAGCATGTCCGTAATAGGCGTAGATGAGATATTAAAATTAGTAAAAGAAGAAAACTTAATTGAAAACCTGGGTGATAGGGAATTAAATAATCCGGAGGGGGTAGGAGTGGATCTAAGGATTGGAGAGTTACATAAAATTATTGCTGGTGGAGCATTCATTGAGGTAGATGGAAAGATGGGATTGGGTAAAAGAAAAGGGGTCAAAACAGAACGGGTAGCTAAGTTTGATTCTGAGGCAGATACCCAAGTAGAGGTAACCATAGAACCAGGGGAGTATTATCTGGCATCAACTATAGAAAAAGTTAATACTCCTAAAAGTTTGATGCCGGTGATTTATCCTAGATCTACTTTATTTAGGGCAGGAATACTGTTGCTAAATACCAAGATAGACCCAGGATATAAAGGAACCTTAACAGGGGGACTGATAAATTTATCCAAGTTTCCCATAAAAATACAAATGGGTGCCAGACTTTATAACTTAGTTTTTTATAAGGTAGAAGGGAAAACAGTTTCTTATAGAGGACAACATCAGGGCGGCAGAATCTCTTTTGACGAAGAGCAGCAAGTGTAAACTTAGTATTATGGCAAAAACAAACGGATTGCAAAAAACACATCCAGAATATCAATACCTTGATTTACTAGAAGAGATTCTCAAAAATGGAATCAAGAAAGTAGATCGGGGGACGGATATTGTTTTATATAGTCTATTTGGAAAGCAAACCAGATATGATTTATCTAAAGGATTTCCCTTGCTGACCACCAAAAAAGTGTACTGGAAAGGGGTTTTAGCTGAGCTTTATTGGTTTATGTCAGGGCAAACCAATATTAAATATTTGGTAGATAACAATGTTCATATTTGGGATGATTATCCATACAAGTATTACCAAAGAGCAGTTAAAAAAGGCAAAGTAAAACCATTAAGCAAAGATGAGTTTATTCAAAGAATTGCTACAGATAAAAAATTTGCCAAAAAATGGGGAGAATTGCCAAAAATCTATGGTGAGATGTGGAGGAAATGGCCCACCAGAAAAAAGACTAAGACAATCGATCAATTAGATTGGGTTTTACAGGAGTTAAGGGATGATCCTGACGCTAAAAATTTAATTGTCAACTCCTGGAATCCTGAATATTTATATACCATGGCAGATTTTAAGGATGCTTCCCTTTTCCCCATTTGTCATAACATGTATCAAATCTCAAACCGTAACGGCAAGTTATCTTTACAGCTTTATCAAAGATCAGCAGACATTTTTTTGGGAGTCCCCTTTAATATAGCAAGTTATGCTTTGCTTACTATAGTTTTAGCAAAGATTGCCGGACTTGAACCCGGCGAGTTTATCCACACCTTTGGAGATGTACATATTTATGAAAACCATATTGAACAAGTTAAAGAACAGCTTAAAAGAAAACCCCGCTCTTTTCCTAAAGTGACAATTGATAATTCAGTAAAAAGCTTGGAGACTTTCCATCCGGATAAAATAACTTTAGAAGGATATGATCCTTATCCCATGCTAAAAGCTGAATTAACAGTAGCCGGAGGCCTTTATGATCCGATAACTGGTAAAATGGCAACATAATGTTTAACCACGCTCCTAAAGACTATAACTGCCCTCTTTGTTTAATAGTTAAGGGAAAAGATAATCCAGGTGATTTTTATGCAAAGGCAAAAAGATATCTTTTATCAGGATAATGAAATCATAGCCTTTGTTGGAGGGAAATGTTGGATTAACAATCCGGCAGGTACGATCATAATTCCGAATAAACATTATGAAAATATTTATGATCTCCCAAATGAGTTGGGTCATAAAATATTCGACTTTTCAAAAGAACTAGCAATTGCTTTAAAGGAGGTTTATAAATGTGAGGGAGTATCAACGAGGCAACATAACGAACCGGCCGGAAATCAAGATGTCTTTCATTATCATTATCATGTAATACCAAGATATAAAGATGACAAGTTATATATAAACAACGATAATTTTATATGGACCACCTATCAGGAAAGAAAGCCTTATGTAGAAAAACTTAAGGAGTATTTTAATGACAAAGCCTAAAATATCGATAGTTGTAGCAGTAGACAGGAATAGAGGTATAGGAAAGGATGGTGAACTGCCTTGGCATATCCCTGGGGAATTAACCAATAGATTCAAAGAAGTTACCATGGGTCATCCTATCATTATGGGAAGGAAAACTCATGAGGGTATAGGAAGAGTTTTACCAGGAAGAACAAATATTATCATTACCAGAAATACAGATTATAAAGTTGAAGGAGCAAAAGTTGTAAGCTCTCTGGAGGAAGCCTTAAAAATAGCAGGAGAAGATAAAGGCAATCATGAAGTATTTATAATAGGTGGTGGACAAATCTTTCAAGAAGCCTTACCAAAAACAGATAAACTTTACCTGACTTTAATAGATGGAGAATATGATGTAGATACTTTTTTCCCTGACTATCCGGATTTTAAAAAGATAACTTTTGAAAAGACACATGATTGGAATGGTCTTAAGTACAAATATATAGATTTAGAAAAATAAAGTCCCTCTTGACTCCAGGTAAAAATAGGTATATTTATAAGTAATCCCAGATATGTTCTGGGAATTTTATAATATGTTTCCAGTTGATGGAGAAGTAGGAAGATGTATATTACCGATGTCTGAAGTTGTATCCAGTCGGCCCTTTACCCTTGGCTTAGAGGATAGGGGTAATCAAAGATTCCACAATGGAGTATATTTAAGACTTCAGAAAGGTTTGCCTACTCAGGCCGCCCAAGGCGGATCCCGTATACCAAGAGATCATCATGTAGTGAGAGCCAGGTTAAGCCATTCAAGATAATTTCCTGATGAGACTACTACTTGAAATTAGATCTTAAAAGATATAAAACAAAAGTTATGAGAGTGGAAGATACGATTGCAGATAGAGTAGAATTGCAGTCGGTTGCTAGGGCCCACAATACCCGGCTGAATCGAGTTAATGGAACTCCTCTTGCTTCAATAGCTTATAGACCTGATAGAGACTGTGTAATAGTAGATGACAAAAACGGCCCGGCATTGAGAGAAGTTCTGGGAGGTATAGGAGACCATCTTGTAGTACTCGACCCAAATAATCTTTGCCATTATGTCCCGTTGGAACAGACAATTGGTCCTTTTGGTAGAGGGGAAATTAGCATAAGCGAAGAAATGCAATTGGCAAAGTTTGGTGTTCCAATAAACCCAGAAAGAGTTCTAAGAGATTCTTTATTGACATTTAAGGCCAAATTACCTTAAAATACCCACATTACACACTCGTAGCAGTTAAGTCTCTGATTCTACTTGCTACGGGGAGGGAAAGAGACTTATGTATAAACTACCTAGTTTACAGGAATTATTAGAAGCTGGTGTTCATTTTGGACATCAAGTTCGACGTGGTCATCCCAGGATGCGCCCTTTTCTATATGGGGCCAGGGATGGGGTTCATATCATTGATTTAACCCAGTCAGAAAAACTTTTGAAGGAAGCTTGTGAATATGTTAATGATTTAGGTAAAAACGGTGGGGTTTTACTTATGGTAGGAACTAAAAAACAAGCCAAGCCTATTATTGAGGAAGTTTGTAAAAGGATCAACACTCCATATATGGCAGAAAGATGGATTGGTGGGTTTTTAACTAACTTCGAAGAGATCACCAAAAATATTAAAAAACTCAAAGAATTAAAAGAGCAAAAGGAAAAAGGTAAACTTTCAAAATACACTAAAAAAGAACAGTTACTCATGGACAGACATATGTCTAAGTTAGAAAGAGATTTCTCTGGTGTTATGGAGATGGATAAATTACCGGATGCGCTTTTTATACTGGATGCTGTATCTGATAACACTGCAGTCAAAGAAGCTTTGAGGAAAAATTTACCTATTGTCGCTATCACTGATAGTAACGCAGATCCGTCTGTTATTAATTACCCTATTCCCGGAAACGACGATGCGATAAAATCTATTAAACTGCTGGTTGAAGCCGTAGCCAGTGCCTATGAGGATGGTAAAAAGCAAGCTGCAGTTAAAAAAGAAGCTGATGAAAAGGAGGCTTTGAAAAAAGCAGATGAAGCAGCAAAGGCAGAAAAAACAGAAGGAGTTTTGGCTGATGTAGTTGCTGTAGTTGAGGAGGAAGTGGAGAAAGAATCTATTAAAGAAAGCTCAAGAAGAAAAGAAAAAGAACAAATAGAAAAATAAGTATGGCAGTAAGTGTAGACACTATAAAAAAATTAAGGGAAGAAACAGGAGCAGGGATTGCTGATTGCAGACAGGCTCTGGAAGAGTCAGACGGAGATATGCAAAAGGCAAAGGAAGTTTTAAAGAAAAAAGGGTTAGATAAGGCAGGGGAGAAACGCGAAAGAGAAGTTAAGGCTGGGGTGGTGGAAACTTATTCTCATAGTGGGAGAGTAGGAGTTTTAGTAGAACTACTTTGCGAAACAGATTTTGTGGCCAAAACAGAGGATTTTAAAAATCTTGCACACGAGCTGGCTCTCCAGATTGCTTCTATGAACCCCTCCTCTATTGAAGAACTTTTGGCTCAAGAGTATATTAGGGATAATTCTCAAACAATTGATGCCTTAGTTAAAAGTGTCATTGGCAAGTTGGGAGAAAATATTCAGATAGGCAGATTTGAGAGAATAGCTTTAGGTGAATAGTTTTACTTACTAAATCTATTCACTTTTCAAGTTGCGTTACCATAAACTGTACATGGATCCATCCTTAACAGAACCAAATCAAAAAATTCAAAACGCCATAGATCATTTCAAAACTGATATTTCATCTATTCGGGCAGGTAGAGCCAATCCTTCTTTAGTGGAAAATGTTTCAGTAGATGCTTATGGATCAAGAATGAAGATGATGGAGGTAGGAACTATCTCTGCTCCCCAACCCTCACTTTTAACGATTCAGGTTTGGGATGTATCTATTGTTCAAAACGTTATAAAAGCTATTCAGGAAGCAAATTTAGGGTTAAATCCTTCAAATGAAGGAAACGTAGTTAGACTTCCTATCCCGCCTTTGACAGAAGAAAGACGTCAGGAGTATGTGAAACTTTTACACCATAAAGTAGAAGAAGGAAAAGTTCAAATCCGTCAGATCAGACAAGACTCTAGAAACGAATGGAAAAAGCAGATGGATGCCGGAGAATTTGGGGAAGATGAACTGGAAAGACGGGAGAAATTATTACAAGACTTGGTGGATAAGAATATGGTAGAAATAGAGCATCTGGGTAAGGCAAGAGAAGAAGAGTTAATGCAGATCTAATTTCTAATCTCAAAAAATATTTATGATACTTTCGATAATTATTTTCATAGTTACCCTATTATTTTTGGTTCTAATTCATGAATTAGGTCATTTCTTAATGGCTAAAAAATTCAATATTAAGGTTGAAGAATTTGGTTTTGGAATTCCACCCAAGGTTTGGGGTAAAAAAGTAGGGGAAACACTGGTTTCTATTAACTGGTTACCCTTAGGAGGATTTGTGAGATTACTTGGTGAGGATCAGGTTAATAAAACCATTTTGGAAAACAAACGCTCTTTTGCTGCACAAACTGTAGGAAAAAGAATTGCTGTTGTAGTGGCCGGAGTGACCATGAACCTATTATTTGCCTGGTTGCTCTTTTACATAGTATTAGGCAGTAATGGTTTTAAAGCACAATTTCCACAACTTTTGGATCATAATTTTTCCGGTGCCAACCAATCCGTAGAAAATATAGTTTTAATCAGAGATGTATTAGAAAACTCACCTGCCGAAAAGGGTGGAATAAAACAGGGCGATAGAGTTTTGGCCATCAATGGAGAAGTTATAAAAGATGATCAGTTCTTAATAAACAAAACTAAAGAGCTAGCTGGGACAGAGATTAGCCTCACTTTGTCCGATCCTGATAAGAAAAATGAAAGAACTATTAAAGTAACGCCCAGAAAAGATCCACCGGAGGGTGAAGGGGCTATGGGAGTGGCTTTAGTTCCTTTGGATATAGTAACCCTAAGTTATGATACACCTCTACAAAAAATATTTTCCGCTCCTTTGCATTCCTGGAACATTATCTCTTATTCCGGCAAAATCTTAGGGAGCTTAATCAGCCAGTCATTTCAGCAAAGAGATTTAGCACCAGTTTCGCAAAGTGTAGCCGGGCCTGTAGGGATAACTAACCTTGCCAATGCAGTGCTAACATCAAGTGAAGCCCCCCTCATTCCTTACCTGGATTTTGTGGCACTGCTGTCACTCAATTTGGCAGTTATGAATTTATTGCCAATTCCGGCTTTGGATGGGGGAAGGTTATTTTTTCTACTTATAGAAGCTATAACCCGAAAAAGGGTTCATGCCGAAATTGAAAGGTGGATTCATACGGCCGGAATGGCTTTGTTATTGGGATTGACTCTTTTGATTACTTTCTCAGATATTAAAAAGCTTTTTCCCTAGATTTTGCTATACTAGATTTATGGCCAGAATCATAGGAGTTTTAGTTCTCATCCTATCTTTTATTTTATTTCCTCCAGCTACCCTAGCCCTTATTTCTAATAATGCTGTACCAGGCGATGTTACGTATCCTATTAAACGAGGTCTTGAGGATGTAATTTTTGCTGCAGCTTCTGTTAATCCTACTACCAAAGCCTGGTTTGCCTCTGCCCGATCTGACAGGCGGTTTAAAGAGGTGACAATCCTTCTGTCAAAAGGGGAAAAAATAGAACAAACCTTGGAGGATTTAGTAACCCAAACTGAGATAGCCGCAGCGCAATTAAATGAAGTATCTAATCCTCAAAAAAAGCAGGAGATTATTAATAATCTATCTGCCAAAATCGACAACTACAATCAAGTCCTAAAAGAAAGCAGTGCCGATATTTCACCTGAAGTTCCCACCCAAACACCCTTTCCGGCTCCTACAGCTACTCCGGCAAGTGTAGCAAGCTCTGCTGTTAGTTCCACCCCCCGATCTATTCCCACACCAAAACCCAATCCTACAAAATCTCCCTCAGTGATCCCATATCCTGTAGAAACTAGCAAGCCTTTTGTATCTTCGCCTGCTCCAACCTCTCAACCTACAGACGAGCCTTTACCAACACCATCTCCAAATTTGCCGACCAGTTCCAATCAATCAGAAGATATAGCACAAGCCATTCAAAGACTAGAAGATATTAAAAGAAGAATGGAAATGGATAGAGAAGATAAGGAACCAAAACAGGAAAAAAGGGAAAAAGAGGATAAAAAAAGTAATGAGAAAGAGGAAGGTCGCAAAGATAGATCAGATCAAAAAGATTGACACTGAGAATTTATCAAAGTATGATAAGGTCAATGGCTGTGAAGGGGTTTCCCGCCCTGGAGCTGGGTACGATAAGTACTTCCGGTTGTTCCGTTATAACTTAAATGAGAAGTAATTAAGGTGGTACCACGGCTAAGCACCGTCCTTATAATAAATAAGGTGGTGCTTTTTTAATGAAATACAGTAAATTATTTCCTAAAACTTTAAAACAAACTCCTTCAGACGTGAGTTTAATTTCCCATATTCTTTTATATCGGGCAGGTTATATCCGTGAAAGTACTGCCGGAAGATATTACCTTTTACCTTTGGGTATAAAAGTTCATCAAAGGATCCAAAAAATAATTAAAGAGGAGATGGACAAAGCTGGAGCACAGGAAATGGTAACTCCAGTGCTTCATCCCAAATCTTTATGGGAAGAAACAAATAGAACAAGTTCTGTGGGATTTGAGTTGATGAGTATAAAAGATCGAAACGAGATGGAGTTTGTATTAGGAGGGACTGCAGAGGAGATGTTAGTAGATTTGGTGCGAAAATTCCAGGTAAGTTATAAAGATTTACCGTTCAATCTTTATCAATTCTCTACTAAATTTAGGGATGAGATGAGGGCCAGAGGCGGATTACTGAGGCTTCGAGAGTTTGTCATGAAAGATGCCTATTCTTTCGATGCGACTGAGGAGGAATTTAAGAAAGAGTATGCCAAGATGAGCGATACCTATAAGAAAATCTTTGAGCGGATGGGACTTGTGACCCATATTGTTGCATCGGATAACGGATATATCGGAGGGGAATACTGTCATGAATTTGTAGTAGAGTCTGAGGCAGGTGAGAGCAGATTTTTAGTGAATCCTGATATGAGCTATTGTGCACATGAAGATATTGCTCAATTTATTCCTGACAAAAAGAACATAAATGAGGAGGAGAAACCTCTAGAAGAGGTAGAAGCTATCCGAGGTAAAACTATGGAAGATGGAGTGAAATTTCATAAGCTACCTCTATGGCAACAGATTAAAGATGTTTTATATGTAGATGAAAACGGTAGATTTATTTTAGCAATCATAAGAGGAGACTATGAGGTTAATGAAGTAAAGCTCATGCATGTAGCCAAGGTTTATCAATTAAAACATGCAACTGAAGAAGAGATAAGAGAGAAACTACATTCAGAGCCCGGATTTATCTCTCCGGTGGGAATAAAAGATCTGGCAGATAAAGATATAGAGCTTACTATCATCGCTGATGAATCTTTGCAAACAATCAAAAATGCTTATGGTGGGGCAAATAAGAAGAATCAGGATTTGCTGAACGTAAATATGGGCAGAGACTATGAAGCTGATCTAGTAGCAGATATAGCTTTGGCAAAAGAAGGATATTTATCTTCAGATGGAAGTGGACCATTAAAAGCAAAAAAAGGAATAGAAGTAGGGAATATATTCCAATTAGGTTTTCATTATTCATCTAAAATGAAGGATGCTACCTTTATTGACAAAAACGGTCAGCCACAGCCTTACTATATGGGCTGTTATGGGATAGGGTTAGCAAGAACTTTAGCAACAATAGTTGAGATTTCTCATGATGATAAAGGGATAATTTGGCCTGAATCAGTTGCTCCGTTTCAGGTACATTTAGTTGGTTTGGATTTGACAGATGAAAAGGTAAAAGATCGGGCTGAACGTACTTATAAATTGATGCAGGCAGAAGGAATAGAGGTTTTATTTGACAATAGAGAAGATGCCTCTCCTGGGGCAAAATTTGCCGATGCTGATTTAATAGGTATTCCTTTCAGGGTGGTAATCTCCAAAAAAACCGGAGAAAAATTAGAAGTTAAAAAAAGAGATCAGGCAGAAACTGAGTTTTTAGAGTCTAAAGCCTTATTGGAAAGGATAAAAAATGGCTAGCCCAGATAATAAACCAGGTTTGTTTCACTACTGGGGAATAATTGATAAAAGAGTTGGTAGTATGCTGGATGAGCTCCAAACAGCACTAGTGGGATCAGGAGCGGTAGAAGTACCGCTTCCTCCTAATTAGGTTGAAACCAACTTAAGAAAAGAAACCCCTCGACAAGCGGGAGGGGAACTAAAAAGATAGCCTAGATGTGCTTAAGATTGATTTTATAGGCAGATTCTGTTAAATTACAACCAACATTGTCCTGTTCGTCCTACTGGCGGATCAGGATATTTTTAAAGATTATGGTAAATAAAACTATTACAAATCACCCAAAATCTATAGTGGAGGTTAATATAACTGTTCCTTGGGCTGATTTAGAACCAAAATGGAATGAAACCTTACAACATCTAGCCCGAGATGTAGAGATGCCTGGATTTAGAAAAGGTAATGCCCCCTTAAATATGGTGGAGGCAAATTTAGCAGGTAAACTTCAGGATGAGTTATTAAAAACTGCCATGCCACAATTTTTAATTGAAGCCTTAAAGGGGACAGATATTGTGCCGATTGATTACCCAAAATATGATTTAGTCTCTTTTGCCAAAGGTCAACAGCTTCAGTTTAAAGCTACAGTCACTAACAGACCTCAGGTATCTGTCGGCAACTATAAAACAATTAAAGTTACTAAAGCTACCCCAAAACAGGCAACAGAGGAAGAGATCCAAAAAGTAATTGATGATTTATATAACAGATGGAAGAATCGTCCTGGCGCCAATACACCTTCCCCATCACAAGGTTCGCAAACCACACCAACTCCAGCAGGATCAATTGATTTCCAAAAACCTCAATCCTCGTCTGAAACTCCTGCTTCAGCTTCAGATGGTCCGGATGATTCATTTGCCCAGGCCATGGGTGCAGCTAGCTTAAGTGACTTAAAGGAAAAAATCAGAAAAGATCTGCAAGACAACATTAATTACAATAACGAGCTAGATTATGAAGAGGCCATCTTACAAGAGGTAGAAAAGATAACAACAGTTGAATTACCGGAGATTTTAATACAGGATGAGTTAAACAGAATGCTTGTTTCTTTGCAAAGAAGAGTAGCTGATATGGGATTATTACTTGATGATTATTTAAAAGGACAGGGAAAAACTTTAGAACAGATTAAAAACGAATGGAGAGCGCAGGCAGAAAAAAATGTCAGGATGGAATTAGGACTTGCAGAGATTGCCAGACAGGAAAACGTCAATATTTCTGATCAAGAATTGCAAGCCGAAGTTGATAAAATTCAGGATGCGAAAGTCAAAAAACAGTTTGAACAGCAAGAACCAAGACTCCACTTAAAACACGCATTAAGACAGACAAAGACTTTAGATCTTCTCAAAAAGCTTGTTTCTTAAGCTTCCCCGAGGTATAATCCTTTCCGTGGAAGATTGTATCTTTTGCAAGATTATTAAAGGTGAGATACCATCCAAAAAGGTCTATGAATCAGATGATGTTATAGCCTTTCACGATATTCACCCTTCCGCTGATTTACATATTTTAGTTGTACCAAAAGAGCATCTAGGTGGGATAATTAATTTGGATGATAAACATTCTAAATTATTGTCAAAGATATACCAAGCTGTAAATCAACTTGTGGTAGAGAATAACTTGAAGGATAATGTATATAGGGTAGTGGTAAATGGGGGAAAAGCACAGATTGTGCCTCATTTGCACTTCCATTTACTGGGAGGTAAGTGGAGAAAATTTGTTTAAAAGGAGGTGTTTTTTTAATTAACTTATGATAATTGTTAAAGCTAATTCAAATGATTCAACAGATGCTGTGATTAGAAAATTTCAGAAAAGGGTAATTGCTGAAGGCGTTGTCCAGGAAATTAGAGACAGATCTGTTTATAAAAAGCCCTCTCAAAAGAGGCAGGAATATTTGGCTGAAAGAAGAAGAAAAATAATGCGTTCGAGGCGTTATAGTGGTTAAGGATTTAAGATATGTTGATTGAAAAGATTCAGACAGATTTAAATCAGGCTCTAAAAGACCATGAGGCCGTAAAGGTTTCCACCTTACGTATTCTTCTGGCTGAAATTAAAAATACCCAGATTGCCAAAGGGCAAGACCTTTCAGATGAAGATATTGTAGGAGTTATCCAAAAAGAAGCCAAAAGGCGCAAAGAGGCAGCGGCTGGTTTTCGATCAGGAGACAGAGAAGAGTCAGCCAAAATAGAGGAAGAGGAATTGGCAGTTTTGGAAAGTTATTTACCCCAACAGTTAACAGATGAAGAGTTGACTAAGATTGTAGAAAGCACTATAACTGAATTAGGCGCCAGTTCTGTATCTGACATGGGTAAAGTGATTGGAGCGGTGATGGGTAAGGTGAAAGGTCAAGCAGATGGAGGAAGAGTTTCAGGGATAGTAAAAGGTAAGTTGGTAGTATAAAGTAGAGATTAGACAGTTTCGAATACACATGATAAACATCATCGTCAATTCAGATCCACGCTATAACATTAATAAAGCAGCCATCAGAGCAGCTGTTGCAGCAGCCTTGCAAAAGCATCGTGTTACTACCAGAGTAGAGGTGGGTGTAAATATCATCGGCGACAGAAAGATGCATGAGCTAAACAGTAAATTTCGGGGCATTGATTCCACAACTGATATCTTAACTTTTGCCTTAGAAGATCCAAATACTCCCACTCTACAACACATTCCAAGAGTAGGTTTTGTAGCAGCACCTGATAAGTGGTTAAGACTAGGGGATATTGTTATCTCTTATCCTCAGGCAGTTGAAGATGCTTCTTATGAGGGAATTTCCGTTGATGAAGAGATTCGAGTTTTGGTTGAGCATGGAGTAAATCATCTTTTAGGTGTGCATCACGTCCAATAACCTAAATCTTGGTTCATAGTAAATTAGATCATTGATTTTTTAAAAGATAGACGGTAATTTAGAAATCTCTGCCAAAAAACAAATATATGCAGGACGCTAAATCAACCGCTTTCTATTTAAAATACCGCCCCCAGAGCTTGCACGAACTAATCGGCCAAGAAAATGTCAAAAAAAGTTTACTGGCTGCTTTTTCTTCCAATAAACTGTCTCATGCTTATCTTTTTGTCGGTCCCAGAGGAACAGGTAAAACATCTACAGCCAGAATTTTGGCTAAGATGGCAAACTGCGAAGAAAAAGATGTTAACAAATCTCCTTGTAATAAATGTGATTCTTGCATCTCCATTACTAATGGATCACATCTGGATTTAATAGAGATTGATGCTGCATCAAATAGGGGCATTGATGATATTAGATTATTAAGAGAAAAAATTAATTTGGCTCCCTCGTCTGCAAAGAAAAAAATATACATTATTGATGAGGTGCATATGTTAACACCCGAGGCTTTCAACGCCTTATTAAAAACCTTAGAGGAGCCGCCAGCCCATGCCTTGTTTATATTGGCCACTACCGAATCCCACAAAATCCCCCAAACTATTTTATCCCGTGTTCAAAGATTAGATTTCAAACTGGCTACCATTGATGAGCTGGTCCAAACATTAGGACGCATCGCCAAAGAGGAAAAGATTGAGATAGACGTAGATGGCTTGAAAATCGTAGCCCAAAAAGCAGATGGATCATTTAGAGACGGAGTAAAGATTTTAGATCAAGCCTCCGCCTGGGAAGGAAAGATCACTGCCTCTCTAATACAGGAGAAAATGCGCTCTTCTAAATTTGAAGAAAGTATCAAATTGCTGGAGGCATTGGCTACCAACTCTTCAAAAAATGTCCTTTTAGAGACAACTAAACAGATAAATGATGGAGTTGATATCAAAGAGTCTATCAGTTCCCTGATGGAGATTATGCGTTACATGATGTTTATCAAGTCAGATCTGTCCAAGGAATTGGTGGAGCCTTTTTACGGAGAGGAAAAAACTAAACTGTTGTTAAAGCTTTCAGAAAAATTTGAAACCGGAGTTTTGTTAAGAAATCTTGATCTGTTGCAAGAGGCTTTGGAAAAGTTAAAAACCACCTCCATTCTTTCCCTGCCGCTTGAACTGGCTGTAGTTCAAATGTGCGGAGTGAAAAAAGTATATCAGGAAACTGAAATTGAAAAAGAAAGAATAATAGTTAAAAAAGAAGGTGAGGTAAGCGACAGTCCTGTTATTCCTGCTGAGTCCTTAGTAGTAATGGAGAGTCCGAAAACTTCTTCCAAATCGGAAGGTTCATCAAAAACAGCTTCAAATGAGGAGTTTACTATCAGTGAAGCCGATGGATCAGAGCTATCTAAAATAAAAGAGAAATGGAATTTTGTATTAGAAACAGTCAGGCAAAATAATTTCTCATTGGAAGCATTACTACGCTCAGTAGAGGTGGGGGATTGTAATAACTCCACTGTAGTAATCAAGGTTCCTTATTCATTCCATCAAAGAATATTGGAAGCTCCTAAAAATAGGGAGCTGGTGGAGGCTATTTTATCTGACATCTTAGGAAAAAATATCCGGATGGTGACAGCAGTGGGTGTCAGAAGATCTCGAAAAGAAGATCTGGCCAACATCGAGGTGGCAGCTGATGATGAAATTATAAGAGTGGCCTCAGAGATTTTTAATTCCGATACTGTTAATTAACCTTCCAGCAACTGGCTGTTGACAATCAATTACTGTTTAGTTAAAAATGACTCCATTCATGGCATCAAAGATATTTAATCTGATAAAACAGGAAGAGAAAAGGCAAAAGCAAGTTTTGGAGATGATCGCTTCTGAAAACTATACCTCATCTGATGTAATGAAGGTTTTAGGGTCAGTTTTCACCAACAAATATTCAGAAGGTTATCCCAAGAGAAGATATTATCAAGGTAATAGAGTAATAGATACAGTTGAGATATATGCCCAGGAGTTAGCCAAAAAGCTATTTAATGTTCCCTTTGTAAATGTTCAACCATACTCCGGGTCACCTGCCAATGCGGCCATTTTTATGGCCCTTTTAACTCCTAAGCAAAAATTAATGGGTTTGTCTTTGGATCAGGGGGGACATATCACACACGGATTGAAGATCGGATTCTCAGGTAAGTTTTTTAAAACGGCCCATTATAATGTCTCCAAAAAAACCGGTCAGCTGGATTATGATGAAGTAGAAAAAGATGTATTAAAAGCCAAGCCTGATCTTTTAATCTGCGGGTTTACAGCTTATCCCCGGACTATCGATTTTGCCAGATTCAGAAAAATTGCTGATAAAGTGAACTGTATATTAATGGCTGATGTATCTCACATCGCCGGGTTAATTGTGGGTGGAGTTCACCCTTCACCTGCTCCGTACGTGGATGTGATTATGACTACCACTCATAAAACATTAAGAGGCCCAAGAGGGGCGATGATTATGGTTACGGAGAGGGGACTAAAGCGTGATCCGGAGATGGGTAAAAAGATTGATGCAGCAGTATTTCCAGGCTTACAAGGAGGACCACACGATAATCAAACAGCAGCCATAGCAGTAGCCTTAGAAGAAGCATCAAAACCGGAGTTTAAAAAATATGCTTCCCAGATCGTAAAAAATGCCAAAAAATTGGCTGAAGTATTAACTAAAAACGGTCTAGATTTGATTTCCGGAGGAACCGATAATCATCTCCTTTTGGTGGACTTACAAAAGCAGAAAGTGTCTGGAAAAGTTGCCGCAGAGGCTCTGGAAGTGGCTGGAATCGTACTAAACTTCTCTCTTGTTCCTTATGATCCAATGCCGCCTTTTTACTCATCTGGGATCAGAATAGGGACTCCTGCCCTAACAACCAGAGGAATGAAAGAACAGGATATGGTCAAAGTAGGCAATTGGATTTGTGAGGTTATCAAGGAAGTAGAAGGTTACACTCTGCCGGCTGATAAACAGGGAAGACTGGAGCTGTTAAATCAATTCAGAAAAGAGATAGTTAAAAATAGAAAGCTTTTGAAAATCAGTAAAGAAATCTCCTCGTTTGCCAAAAAATTCCCTGTTCCGGGGGTGAAGTGAGGCTAGCTTTGTGATAGAATTGTTCTAAAGGAGGAATTAAATTATGGGATTTATGGATAGTATGAAACAGCTGGGTGATCTCAAGAAGATGCGAGATCAGGCCATGGAAATACAAAAGAAGCTGGCAGATATTAAAATTACCGTAGAACACAAAGGAGTGACTGTGGTGATGACAGCTGACCAAAAGGTTATCTCCATTTCAGGTGATAATGATTTAGATAAGGTGACGGAAGCTGTGAATGAAGCGCTTAAACAAGTTCAAAAAGTAGCAGCAGAAGAGATGAAATCTTTAATGGGCGGTATGGGCCTTCCGGGAATGTAATCTTTCCTTAATCACAAGTGATCTAGTCTATATAATCTTTTTTACACATCTGATAGAATCTGGGCATTATGGCATCAGTACCAAAACCCGTTCAAAACTTAATCGAGGCTTTTGAAAGGTTACCTGGCATTGGACCCAAAACTGCGCAAAGACTAACCTATTATTTGCTACACGCCCCTAAAGAAGAAGCAGAAAAACTAGCCAATTCTGCCATCGAGATGAAAGAAAAAACTGTCATCTGTTCTGTGTGTTTTAACATTGATGAAAAAGATCCTTGCTGGGTGGATCAGGATCCAAACAGAGAAAAAGATAAGATCATGATTATAGAAAACCCCTTAGATATCTTATCGCTAGAAAGAGCAGGATATAAGGGGTTGTATCATGTTTTACATGGAGTTATCTCACCTTTAGAAAATATCGGTCCGGAACAGTTGCATATTAGAGAGGTTTTACCCCGATTAAAAGATGGCAGTGTAAAAGAGTTAATCTTGGCTACTAATCCGACTATGGAAGGGGAGGCCACAGCAATGTATATCCAAAGATTGTTGTCCCCATTGGGAGTAAAGATAACCAGAATTGCCAGAGGTTTGCCGGTGGGGGGAGATATAGAATATGCAGATGAAACAACTTTATCCAGATCTTTAGAAGGTAGGAAAGAGTATTAAAAAATACCTTATTGAAGCAATTCAAAACCTAGTTTTTGTGCTAATATAGAAGCTATGTCTGATGGTGGTTCTTCAGGTTTCAAACAATTTTCAGGTGAGATGGGTCAAGCTGTAAAAGAAGTTGTAAAAGATACAGGTGAAACATTACAAGATACTGGTCAGCAAGCTGTAGAATCTTTAACCGGTAGTTACCAGGATCCTTTAAAGCAGCAAGCTCAGCAGAATCAACAACAATCTCCACAACTTCAACAACAGGTGCAAGCTCAGCCAAATCCCCAAAAGCAGCAGGAGGAGCAAAAAAGATTGAGTTGGGCCAGAGCTATAATTAATCGTTTTAAAAAAACTGATCAGGATGTAGCAAAGGTTAGAGATCAAAAGCAACAGGCATGGATGCAAAGAAAACAGGAGGAACAGCAACAAAGCGAAAAAGAAAAAGCAGAAGAGGAGCGAAGAAGACAAACTATCCCTTCTCCTGCAAAATCAAGAACTGGTCCCGGAATGCCTGGTGGTAAACCTATGAGTGAAGATATCGCAAGGTCACAGGCAGAACTTCGTGCGGGCCGCGGCCAAGGTGGGTGAAAGTTAAGTTATATTTAAAGATTCTCGTAATTTACTCTCGATCTCTATTATAGCTTCCAGATATGATTCTCCCAGATTTACCAACAAACGATTACTGTAAGGGGTAAAGATATGGTCATTGAATCGGTTCCATCTATATGAGGGAGGTCCAGAAAAAATTACAAAGCCGAAGTCCTCATATTGACCAGTAACAGAGTTAAAGATATTTCTTAAGTCATCTAAGGCGATTCTACTGAATTCGTCTAGAGTGGGAGGGTTGGTAACGAATTTGGCTGCCTCCCAGTCAAACGGTTCAACTGTTCCGTCAGGCTTTTGCCAAAAGTTTTTTAACTGTGCATCAGAGTGGTTAATCCCCCTGATATGCAGATCCGCTAATGTAAGACCTACTCCTTCTAATACACTAAGAAGATGTTCCTTTACACCTGGTATGCCAGAGTTGAACTGGTCCCATCGGTCTTGGTCGATAGAGATCACATCTCTTCTGACCGAACTGATAAGAAAACTTCTCGCACCATCAGCTATTACACATATAGGATCAACTGTTTTAATCCCTCGTCCTAATACCTCAATTGTTGATTTTGCTTCTCTGATAGCATTATGGCGGTTATTAAAGGGTTTTAGGGCTATATTGGTAGTAATTAGAGATTCGGTGATAGAGTCCCTAAAGGTTGCAGTACAGAAAGTTACCTGGTGAGCACTTCCCCCTCTTGGAGTCAAATCTTTGATCCCTCTGGGCTGTCCGATATGGGATAATGTATACCTGCTGCCCCACTTATCCACCATGTAAATACCTTCACTTTCTGGGTTCGTCTTCAAACCAAGTAATCTGGGAGGCTTGTTCTGCTGTTTATTGAAGGCTGCTACCGCGTCAATCACAATTCTACTAGGGGACTTTTCCCAAAATCTAACTCTTCGGACCTCTGGAAGAATTACACTAGCTCTTTGTGCCGGGATAGGACCAGGATTTTCAGTCATGTTTTGTGGCTAAATCCAAGAACATCTGAAAATGTCTTTCGCAAGATTGCATCTGTTTTACATGGTTATATATTGGGTCTTGTAACTGGAGATCCTGTTTTAGGTCCTCCAACGTTTTGCGCCAGTCTTGAGCCGGTTCTAAATGCAGAGGTGGTATCAAACGGATTATATTGTTCCCATTATTGTTTTCTGTAGACACTAGGGCTAGTTTGTTTAAAGTGAGTTTTTGGGGAAGATATGCTGTTTTAACGAAAAGATCTGCTAAGTATTTAGATATAGCAACTAAAATCTCAAAGGATCCAAGAAACTCAGTTGAAGGCTGCTGATGAGAGAAACTCATGCTATCTAAAGCTCTTGCCCCTAGAGGTAGCCTTGCTATTGCTAGGGTATCTCCAGAAAAAAGATCCACATTACCAAGATAAGCTAGAGACAATCTAGGTAGATTGTGTTCTTCTAATAATCTGAAAGAGCGTTTATCAGCTTCGTCTGAACGGTAAAGAAATAATCTATCTTCGTCTTTTTGTATGTCTGCGCCGCCAGATACACGCCCTAAACTAAAGGCAAAATTTGTCTCTTTATAACCTAAGCCCTGAAAATAACTTTTTGCAGTCTCAAAGTCTCGAATATCATCTGGAAATATTAATGACATCTCCCTCTCTTTGTTAGATCCCATAGTAACATATTATACTATTTTCGGCCAAGTGTGCCAACCTTCAATAAATTTATCATAGCATACAAATCTATGTCATTGGCAAGCAGATTTTAACAAGGTATACTATAGGAGTTTGTTTAAGTTAATGAAACTATACAATACCCTGACTAGAAAAGTTGAAGAATTTAAGCCCCTTAATCCTCCTCATGTAGGAGTTTATGTCTGCGGACCTACAGTTTATGACTACATGCATATAGGTAATTTAAGAACCTTTATCAACTTCGATATCTTAAGAAGAGTTTTAATTTATGGAGGATATGAAGTTCAATTTATCCAAAACATTACCGACATTGATGACAAGATTATAAAAAAAGCCAAAGAAAAAGAGATTTCTCTTGATGAGCTGACTAAAGACTACACCAACTTCTTTTTTGAAGATTTAAATAAATTAAATATTCTTCAAGCTAATGTTAATCCAAAGGCCACAGAACATGTGGGGAAGATGATCAAATACATCGAGGTGCTGATAGAAAAAGGGTTAGCTTATGTAGAAGATGATGGCTCAGTTTATTTTGATATTTCCAAATTTGAAAATTATGGAGTTTTGTCCCAGATTGAGAAACGGGAATTAAAAACAGGTACCAGGATTTTGTCTGATGAATATACAAAAGAAAATGTTCAGGACTTTGCTTTATGGAAAGCAGTTGAAGGAGATGAGTTTGGTTATAGTTCTCCCTGGGGGAAGGGTAGACCTGGTTGGCATATAGAGTGTTCGGTAATGAGCCAGGAATACTTAGGCGAGACATTTGATATTCATGGGGGAGGCATAGATCTCCTTTTTCCTCATCATGAAAATGAAATTGCACAATCTGAGGGTAAAACTGGAAAAAGGTTTGTCAATTTTTTTGTACACGCAGAACATCTATTAATAGACGGACGGAAAATGAGTAAATCTCTGAATAACTTTTACAGATTAAGTGATTTAGAAGAAAAAGGATTCGAGCCACTTGCTTACCGCTATCTTGTTTTAACAGCCCACTACAGAGACAAGCTAAATTTTACCTGGCAATCTTTAGAAGCTGCACAAAACGCTTTAAACAAAATTAGACAGGAGATTAGAGCATGGGAAAGCCCCAAAATAGGTTGTGCCGAGTTTCAGCAGAAGTTTGCCGAGGCTGCTAATAATGACCTGAATATGCCACAAGCAGTTGCGGTGATGCATGAATTAATTCAATCTGATTATCCAACATCTAGTAAAGCCAGAACAATTTTAGAAATGGATAAGATTTTGGGACTTGGATTGGATGAATACCTTGGTAAGACAATAGAAATTTCGGAAAAGGTTCAACAGTTGATTGAGGAAAGAGAAAACGCCAGAAAAAACAAAGACTTTGAAAAAGCAGATAAAGTAAGAAGAGAAATTAAAGATTTAGGTTATGATCTGGATGATACCCCCGAGGGTGTAAAGGTAAAAAAATTATCTTGATATTTGGGAAAATTTCGGGTAGCATCAAAAGGTATGATTCCTCTGGCAGATCGGGTGCGTCCCAAAACATTAGATAGATATATTGGTCAAAAACATATTCTTTCTCCGGATAAGCTTTTATATAAAGCTATAAAATCAGGTAATCTTTTCTCCATGATTTTTTGGGGTCCTCCTGGTGTCGGTAAAACAACTTTGGCTCGTATTATATCTTATGAGGTGGGATCAGAGTTTATGGAATATTCAGCTGTTAATACAGGCATAGCCGAGCTTAAAAAAATATTTGAAAAGGTCCGGGGGCAGCTGCAACCTCCAGTTATTTTTATTGATGAGATACACCGCTTCAATAAAGCTCAACAGGATGCGCTTTTGCCTTATGTTGAAAGCGGCACCATAATTTTAATCGGGGCAACAACAGAAAATCCCAGCTTTGAAATTATCAGTCCATTACTATCAAGGACCCGGGTGTTTGTTTTAAAACAACTGGAAAAAGACGAGTTAAAACAGGTGATAGATCAAGCGATCAAGGACCAAACTAACGGATTGGGAAATTATAAGATCACATTCAAAAAGCATGCGCTAGATTTTTTAATAGAAGGGGCAAACGGAGATGCCAGGGTAATATTAAATGCTTTAGAAATAGCTGTTGGCTCTGGTTTAAAAAATAAAAAGGTTACTCTCACCAAAGAGCTGATTGAGGAAGCACTGCAAAAGCGCGCGCTTTCTTATGATAAAGCCGGGGATGAGCATTACAACACAATCTCTGCTCTTATTAAATCTATGAGGGCCTCAAATACAGATGCAGCACTTTATTATCTTGCCAGGATGATAGCCGCAGGTGAAGATCTGTTATTTATTGCCAGAAGGATGGTCATTTTTGCTTCGGAAGATATAGGAATGGCTCAACCCACCGCCTTGGTGGTAGCCAATGAAGTTTTTAAAGCCTGTGAGACGATCGGTTATCCGGAGTGCCAGATAAATTTGGCGCATGGAGTGGTTTATTTATCTTTGGCAAAAAAGGATAGAGGAACATATGAGGCTTATTTTAAAGCTTTAGAGGATGCACAAAAGTATGGGAATTTACCAATTCCCTTAAAGATTAGAAATGCACCTACCAAGTTGATGAAAGATTTAGGATATGGAGAAGGTTATAAGAAGTATTCGAAGGAGGATTTATTACCAGAAAAATTAAAAGGGAAAAAGTATTATAGATAGAGAGTGGCCTAAGAATTAAGTTTGTGATAGACTCTACTATCAGTGAGCATCAACATAATAACGATTGATGGCCCAACATCATCCGGCAAGAACTCAGTCGGATTTTTATTGGCCGAAAAATTAGGTTATCAATATATTGATACCGGCATGATCTATAGAGCCGGTAGCCTTGATCTTCTTAAACACCATACTCCCTTGGAAGATAAAGAAAAAATTATCGAAGCTTTCAAAAATTTAAATGTAGAATTTAGAAATGGCGATACAGATCGCCATTTATTTTTAGATGAAGAAGATGTTACCGATGTTTTACATTCTTTCGAGGTTACCAAAATTGTACCAATTGTTGCAGCTATTCCTGAAGTAAGAGAAGTAATGCGCGGGTTACAAGTAAAAATAGGCTCCCGGCAAAACACCGTCATGTCAGGAAGAGATATTGGTTCGGAAATCTTTCCAGAGGCCAAACATAAATTTTATTTAACTGCTACCCCTGAAATAAGAGCAAGAAGGCGATTTGATCAGCTGGTACAAAAAGACCCCAGTGTCAAATATGAAGATGTTTTAGGCGATATGTTAGACAGAGATGCCAAAGATACCAACAGAAAAGTTTCTCCTTTAAGAATACCAAAAGGCGCCAAAGTAATTGATACAACTGAATTAACAGTTGAAGAGACGGTTGATATGATGCTTTCTTTCATTAATTCATCTGCTTCTTAAGATCTGTGTGGGATAAGCTATTGTTTTCTCTCCTGCAATTTTGCTAGACTATCCAGGTTATGCATAAGATCAAAAAGTTAAAAAACGGACTAACTTTAATTACTGTTGACCTTCCTGAACTTAAATCCGTCACTACTCTTTTAGCTGTTGGTGCAGGCTCCCGGTATGAAACCAGAAATATTAATGGCATATCCCATTTTCTAGAGCATATGTTTTTCAAAGGTTCTAGAAAGTATCCTACTGCAGAACAAATTGCCAATATTCTTGATGGAATTGGGGCAGTGAATAACGCTGCTACAGATAAAGAAATAACTTATTATTGGATAAAATCCGCTGCCAAACACATCAGACTTTCCAGCGATGTTTTATCCTCAATGCTTAAAGAGTCACTTTTGGCTGAGGATGAAATTGAAAAAGAAAAAGGTGTCATTATTGAAGAATTAAGAATGAGAAGGGACAATCCTTCGATTCTAGTGTGGGAACTTTACGAACAACTGCAATTTGGTGATCAGCCCTTAGGTTGGGATATTGGCGGGAATGAAAAAACTATAAACTCTATTAAAAGAGAAGACTTCGTCAAATACATAGACTCATTGTATTCACCCAAAAATATGGCACTGGTGTATGTGGGAAAGCTGCCCCAAGATATAGAAAACCTAGCGGAAGAATATTTCCAGGATTTGCCTGATTTGTCCCAATTAAAACCTGACCCATATAAAAAAATAAAGCAGGTTAAACCTAAAATTAATGTTTACTACAAAGATACGGACCAGGTAAATCTAATATTGGGTGTAGAAGGCTATGATCGGGATGATGATAAAAGGTATCCGGCAAAAATTCTTTCTGCCATTTTAGGGGAAGGGATGTCTTCCCGTCTTTTCATCCAGGTCAGGGAAAAGCGGGGTTTAGCATATAGAATTAGTGCCGGTCATGATTCATATGTTGATACCGGGGTATTTGTTGTTTTTGCCGGATTAAAGTTGGAAAAAGTTGGGGAAGGACTAGAGGTTATCAAAGCAGAGTTGGAACGGGTAGCTTGTGAAAATGTGACCCAAGATGAGTTGAAAAAAGCCAAAGAGATGATCCGGGGAAGGCTGGCTTTGAGTATGGAATCAACCAATTTTCTAGCTGAGTTTTTTGGGACGAATTTTGTGTTAGATAGAAAAGTCAAAACATTTGAAGAGATTCTTAAAAAACTGGATGCTGTTACAATTGAAGATGTCAGAAAGGTGGCAGAGGAGTTATTCAAAAAAGAAAGAATGAACTTGCAAGTAGTTGGCCCCTTTAAATCTGATGAAAAATTTGCCAAAATATTACAATGAATCCGTTTGATTCTGCCTTAGCTCAACTTAAAAAAGCCGCTTTAAATTCTGATGTTGATCCAAATGTTATCAAGCTTTTAGAAACCCCTCAAAGGCAAATTGAGGTCAACTTACCTCTTAGAAAAGATGACAAGTCTTTGCAGATTGTTAAAGCCTTTCGTGTCCAATATAATAACTGGCTGGGCCCTTATAAAGGTGGATTAAGATACCATCCACAAGTAGATATTAATGAAGTAAAAGCCTTATCTTTTTGGATGACGATTAAAAATGCGGTAGTAAATGTGCCTTTTGGTGGAGGAAAGGGAGGAATAGAGATAGATCCTAAGGCTTTATCTGCCAGTGAATTGGAGAATCTAACCCGGGTTTTTACAAAAGCTTTAACTCCAAATATTGGACCCGAAGTAGATGTACCAGCTCCTGATGTTAATACTAATCCTCAAATTATGGATTGGATAGTTGATGAATATTCAAAGGCGGTAGGTAAGAAAACACTGGCTGTGGTAACCGGAAAGAGTGTGGATAAAGGTGGATCTGAAGGTAGGGAAGAGGCAACAGGTTTGGGAGGATTTTATGTGTTTGAGGAGCTTGTTAAAAAATTGAATCTTTCTAAAGACTCCACCATTGCTATCCAAGGCTTTGGCAATGTCGGTTCACATTTAGCCAGGCTACTTTTTGAAAACAGCTATAAAGTGGTAGCTTTATCTGATTCTAAAGGGGGAATTTTTGATCAGAGTGGAAAAGGCTTTAATATTAATTTAGTTAAGGAGTGTAAGTTAGAAAAGGGTTTAATTTCTAACTGTTATTGTGTGGGATCGGTTTGTGATAATGCAACAGGTGCACAAAAAATAACAAATGAGGAGCTTTTGGAGTTACCGGTGGATGTTTTAATCCCTGCAGCTTTAGAAAATGTTATCCATAAAGACAACGCCAGAAATATTAAAGCCAAGATTATTTTTGAAATGGCCAACGGTCCAACCTCTTTTGAAGCAGACGAAATACTGTCTGAGAAAGAAATTATCGTTGTACCTGATGTATTGGCAAACTCGGGTGGTGTCACTGTATCTTATTTTGAGTGGTATCAGAATATGAAAGATCAACGTTGGGATATAGAAAAAGTTAAAGAAGAGCTCAAAAAACTGATGATTGATGCGTTTGAGAATGTCTGGAGGATCTCTCAGGAAAAAAGGATCAGCATGAGAACAGCCAGTTATGTGTTGGCTCTTCAAAGACTGGCAGAGAAAGCATCATATTAGATGTCAAAGCTAATTTTAAGCAAAAAAGTTATCAAAGAGCAGACTACAGTTTCAAAGCCTACTTTTTTTCACCGGTTTTTTACCTTTCGGAATATTTTAGTAAGTTTGGTAATTTCTTTTCTTGTTTTAACAGTTTTTGCCAAGTTTTATCCATATTTCCAGTTTGATTTATTAGTAACCCATAGTGTACAAAAAATAGCTTTTCCTCTCTGGTCTGAGCTGATGTATGTTATTACCTTAATAGGTAACTCACCTTGGGCAATACTCCTTGTTTTACTGGTAATAGTTGTTTCCCTTCTTTTGGGAAAGAAAAAAGATGCGTTGATGATTTTAGTGTCTACAACCGGAGCAATCATTATTAGCAACTTTTTTAAATTACTGATTAACCGGCCCAGGCCTGATAGTAATTTAATCTTGCAGCTTGATAAATTCACCAGTACTGACAGTTTTCCTTCAGGACACGTTTTATACTATGTAGGTTTTTTTGGATTTTTACTTTTTTTAACATATACAAATTTTAAAAAGAACATCCTACGCCAATTTTTACTTTTCTCTTTGAGTCTTTTACTAATTTTAGTGGGATTTTCCAGAATTTATCGGGGAGCTCATTGGTTCTCAGATGTTTTAGGAGCATATCTGATCGGATCAGTGTGGCTTTTTATAATGATTAATATCTATCAAAAAATTAAAACTAAAAATTAAGATAAGGCAGAAAAATTATAATACCGGTAACAGCAGCTGTTAATGATACTATAAGTACTGCTCCGGCTGAGATATCTTTGGCCAGTTTTGCCCCCGGATGTTCTTCCTGAGTAAGAGAGTCTACTACAGCCTCGATGGAGGTATTGGTTAACTCCAAAGCTATAACTAGACCGATTAAGATAATAATTAAAATAAAATCTATCCGGGAAAGCTGCAAAATGAAGGATAGCACTAAGACCAAGATTGCGATCAGGCAGTGTATCTTTAGATTTGGCTCTTCTTTTAAAGCAGACCAGATTCCATCTAAGGCATATTTAAATGATAGGATTTGACGGTGATTTTGATGCATAGTTAAATTTTAAGACAACTGTTTAAGATAAGCCAGAGCTCCATATAGACCGGTTTTTTCTTCAAGTTCAGCCAATTTCAACTCCGGCTTCTCAGGGAAAATTTTCAAAAATTCATTCAAACATGCTCTGACCTTTTCCAAGGATATGCTTTTCATAACAGATCCGCCCAATATGACTACCTCCGGAGACCAGTGAACAATGGTATTATTTAAGCCAATGGCCAAATACTTGGCTGTTTCCTCCCAAACTTTTGGGTTTTTGATATCGCCCGGATGCTGAGCAAACATTTTTTTAATTCCCGCTCCGCCCACGAGATTTTCTAAATAATTAACCTTACCATCAACTACAATGATTTGATTACCTGGTTCAAATCCGAAATGGGAGACATCAATTTTGCCTTTCACAATTCTGGCTCCACCCAAACCTGTACTGACTGTGATATAAGCTATGATATCTTTACCCTTACCGGCCCCAAAAACCGCTTCCCCTAATCCTGCCATGGCAGCATCATTTTCTAAATATACTTTACAGTTAAACTCTTTTTCTAAAGTGTCCTTTAAAGGCTCGTCTACCCATAAAGGGAAATTCGGCTGATTAACTAATTTAGTTTTTGTTCTATCTAAGGCTCTTGTACCTCCGGCTACTAAATCAAAAGACTCGCTACCTGATAATTTGAATGCTGTCTGTTTGATCTCCTCTACGGCTTGTAGGAAATTGGGGTTGGTGTTGATGACCTCGTTTGCATCTAAGCTTGTCTTGTCTCGTGAGATGCCGACTTTTATCGAGGTTCCTCCGATATCTAAAAGAAGGTACATTATTTGTAAGTTTAACAGCCTTAATATTGAATTGACAAGACCAGAGGATAGATTATTAACAAATGGTCATATAAGCGTTACAATAATTAAATGGTAATTTATCTGACCCGCAAGAATATTCAGTTTTATTCTGTTGACGGATTCAAAGATGAACTGATTATTCCTGCCACAGTATTTAATAATCTGGAAATTACAGACAAAGAGCAATTTCGAAAAATCCTTTCTGATTATTTAGAAAAACATCCAGGCAAAAATAGGGTACCTTTGGTTTTGGCAAATGATTTAGTTTTCAAGAAAAACTATTCCAACTCTGATCAGGAAGCCGCCAAAAAGAAAATGGAGCAATTTTTCGATAGCGTCCCCTTACCCAAAGCTTTGCAGGCTACAAAAAGAATTATCACCACTGACATTCATCTTTATGTCACAAACAAAGATCTGTTGTCTTTAGTGAAGGAAGAATTCGAAAAAGCAGGGATTGAAATTGATACAGCTATACCGATCTCCGTATTCGGAGATTTAGGCAAAGACGAGAGGTTAACTAAAGAGGAGACGCAAGAGATTATGCAGAATCTAGATATTGCCAGGAAAGGTGATTTTTTTGCAGAGGATTCAGAGGAAGATGTAATGGATATAAAAAACATCAGCAAACAAAAAGAAAAGATGCCTTATGAAAATATTCTTAATCCTTCTGCCTCTACTAGAACTTCCGTAAAAGGAAAGTCTCTTTTTAATCCCATGACTATTTTTTTATTTCTGGTTCTTCTTTTACTGCTGTCTGGAAGTATTTTTTCAGCTTTTAAGGTTGGTTTAATTAAGAATCCTTTTCAAAGATCAAAAGAAGAGATCAAACAAGTTACTCCCATAACAGAAAATAAAATCGCTACCAGTAGCGCAATAAATGAGGTGACAAAAGCTGCTGAACTGACCAAAGAGGAGCGTGAAGAGATAAAAATTAGGATATTGAATGGTACGGGAGTCAAAGGTCAGGCCAATAAGATTAAAACTCTTTTGGTAGATTTAGGATATGAAGATATATCAGCGGCAAACGCTTCTTCATCTGAAATCACTGAAGCAGAGATCATATTTTCTAAAGATGTATCCTCAAATGTCAGGGCAGAGATCTTGGCTAAACTGGAAGGAGTTTTTACCAAATTAGCTACAAAGGATGAATCACCAGAAACTCTAAAATATGATGTGGTAATTACCACCGGTGAAGAAAAAAACTGATTATAACCTATTCATTACCGGATTTTTAAGTAATTCTCATCTATTTTTACTATCTTGTCTTTGATATGCAATCTGGCTACATTTAAGGTATGAGTAATGATCAGCACGATAAAACTCTCCATGTTGATGATGTAGATAATGAAGAACTGGAAAAAAGCCAGCCTGAGGTAACAGATGAGCAATCCGCTGCCGGCCATGATTCAAATCCGGAGGAAGTAGCAGGCGAATCAACCATTAGCAGAGCACATAAGATGGGGCTGGAGGAAGAGACAACAGATGAGGAGGAAGGATGGATGGGAGCTACAGGAACAGATTTTTTAGCAAACCCTGATGATGAGGAATAATCTTTTTTAGTTAAAAGTGTAAAAATTCCGGAAACATCAATTTAGTCTTTTTTAAGTAACCTGCTTTTTCCAGTAGAAAGTAGAGTGAAGAGACTTTTGTTTTGTAATATAGCTTCGAATCCTTATATTTTTCTAAAGCACTTTTTATTTTATAAAAGCCTAAAATATAGGCTGCATCCTTGGGAAAACCTCCTGGTAAAGAGGTGTCTTCCATACCCCTTTTTACTCTATAAGTAATAATGTAAGCATGTTTAGGTGGAATATGTTTGGCTATCTCTTCAAAAATTTCTCTAAAACTTTTTTTAAGCATGGAAACAGCCTTTAATCTAAAATAATAGTTATCAAGAGCCTGTTTGGTAATAGTTTTTGTGGTGATTTCATTGTAAACAGCCAGCCCTTCCCCGGTGAGTTCTCCCTCTGCATATTTATATAACTTTAATAAAGGAGTACTGCTGTTACTGATATTTATCTGTTGTAGAACATGACTTTCCAGCTCATGAACAATCAGCCTTTTTAAATTATTACTAAATCTTTTTACACCTTTACCAATAACTACCTTTTTACTGCCGGCCCTGATAGTAAAGGGGTTAAATCCATCTAACTCAACCTTAACAGTTTTTAACTGATACTTTTTATCTAAAATTTCTGAAAAAGCATTTCTGATCTCATCAGCCCCATAAAGCGCATTACTTCCTTCTTTTTCTAGCTCTACTTCCGGGAAAAGAGATTCCACATTTTCTAAATCAGGTAAGGTCCAGTCAAATAATTTAGAGGTGTTTTCAGGAAAAGATTTTGTCCCGATGGAGTTAATAGTTTGATTAAGTAAATTTAAATCATTTAAATAGGAATTTAGATAATCTTTTATTTCTAGAGGAACATCCAAAGCTTTAACTTCGTGATATAATTTGTCTATCTCTTTTGGATCTATCCTTTCTTTTTTTATCTGGTAAAAGAAGATGGGATTATAATATTTTGAGTTTAGAAATTTTTCTTTTTCTTCCTCGTAGTTTATCGGAGTTAAGGTTTTTGTTCCCATCCTCAATTTTTCTCTTATTCCAAACAACTTTTTAGAAAAAAGGATTAATGACTGATTACTTCTCATCGATTAACTAATATACCATATCCAAAATAGGTGACTTTATAATTCAAAGATGCCAAAGTGCTACAAGTTTTCTGTTTCTCTATCAAATATTTGTACTATCTTAAGATAAGATCTGGAGGTGAAAGAAAAATGAAAAAGAGGTAATAAAGCAGCAAGAATTGTTAAGGATTTTATATACAAAAGTGGTGTTTTGGAATAGAATTTTTTTATGATGTTTGATGATCGGATTCACGCGGGAAAAGTTCTGGCGCAAGAATTACAAAAACTGCATTTGGAAAAACCGGTAATTTTGGCATTACCAAGAGGAGGAGTAGCAGTTGCATATGAGGTAGCTAGAAAATTGAATGCTTCTTTGGATGTTTTAATAGTTAGAAAACTGGGATCTCCTGGTCAAAAAGAATTTGGTATTGGCGCCATTGCCGAAAATGATATCATAATTCTTGATCAGAATTTAATAGATAGATTGTCAATCAAGGAAACTGATCTTTATGAAATAATTGATGAGGAGAAAAAAGAGCTTGAAAGAAGAAGAGATTCTTATGGAACAGATAGAAATTTTCCGGATTTAAAAAATAAAACCGTTGTATTAATAGATGATGGTTTAGCAACTGGTATAACAGCCAAAGCAGCAGTTAAGGCAGTTCAAAAAGATAATCCTGAGAAGATAATTTTAGCAGTTCCAGTTTGTTCTAAAGAAGCCTTTGATGATCTTTCGTTAATGGTAGATAAGGTAGTTTCCCTTGTGGTTGCAGAGGATTTTGATGCAGTAGGAAAATGGTATAAAAACTTTGAACAAGTATCAGATGAGCAAGTAATAAATATGTTAAAGGGTGCTCAGTTGAACCTGGAACCCAGATAGTTATTACCGTTTACTTACCCTGCTTTGGTATCTTCTTTACTTACGGCAAGTATGCTTTGTTTCAAAGGAGGTGTTTTTAAGTTATGCCTCGAGTAAAGCATATTCCAAAAGTCGGCAAGAAAGAACAAAGAATGTATGAGCATATTTTAGAAAGTGCCAGAAAATCCGGCAGATATAAAGGACGGTCAAAAGAAGTAGCGGCCAGAACAGTCAGAAAGCATCACCAAGAAGAAGGACATGAAACCGGTAAATAAGGCAAAATATGCCACCACTCCTTGCTGAGGTAGTCATAGTCAGGATTTTAGTTTCTTCTGTGATCCTGTTATTCCCCCTTTTAGGGGGAATTTTGGCTATCTTTGTAGATTATTTAGATTATGAATTTTTAAAAAGATTTGACCCTTCAAATCTTGATAAATACCCTTATATAGACAAATTTTTGGACCTATATTATCTTTCCTTAGAGGTCTTGGTAGTTTTATTTTGGAAAAACAGATTAGTAAAGAAAACAGCACTTTTTCTATTTAGTTTGAGAATAGTAGGAGTAACCTTATTTTACCTGACAGGATGGGCTAGATTTTTAGTCTTTTTCCCAAACGTATTTGAGCTGTTTTTTTTGTTCTATCTCACAACAAAAAGAGTTATCAAAAGAGAACCTGATTATAAGTTAAAGACCTTAATAATTATTCTGCTCCTGCTTCTTATACCTAAACTGGCGCATGAGTATTTAACACATGTTAATACGGTTACACCCTGGACAGAAAATGAATATGTCAAACTACTGCTGCCTTTCTAACTCAGAAGTACTCCACCGTCTACCACAATTTGTGAGCCTGTCATGTAAGAAGACAGATCAGATGCCAAGAAAAGTGCCACTTTACCTATCTCGTCAGGTTCACCCATTCTATGCATAGGGATCTTATTTAAAAATCCTTCCATCATTTTTTGCATATCCACCCCACCTGAAGGTGCATTACTTTGCATGTTTTTTACTCCAGGGGTTGCAATTCCACCTGGGGCAATAGCATTAGCCCAGATTTTATGTTGGGATAGTTCCAAAGCTGCATTTTTAGTAAATCCCCAAACACCGTGTTTTGAAGCATCGTAATGGGCAAGACCAACTGATGAAGGATGCAGGGCATCTATGGAGCTAATATTAATTATCTTTCCGCCATTTCCCTGTGCAATCATCTGTTCTGTTGAATATTTGGTACAAAGAAAAACGCCTTCTAAATTAATAGCTAATACTTTCTTAAAATCTGCCAAAGTCATTTGCGAGAGCGGAATGGAAGGGTAAATTCCGGCGTTATTTACCAGAATATCCAGTGATGAAAAAGCAGAAATCGCTTCCTGAATCATCTGTTTAACTGCTTCTTCACTGGAAACATCAACTGAGATCCCTTTGGCTTTCCATCCTTTTTGAGTTAATTTATTGGCTGCTTCTTCTGCATCTTCTGCCTTTAGATCAGCAATCACGACATTGGCTCCTGCTTCGGCCAGACGATAGGCAATTCCAAATCCAATCCCTTTTGCTCCACCGGTTACAATAGCTGTTTTAGATGAAAGATTAATAAGATCTGATAAAGGTTTTAACTCCACCTTCTTATTAGAACACGAATATTCAAAAAAAACCAGATCCTTTATAATCAAAAAGATGGATGATGTAAAACGGGAGTTAGAAAAATATATAAATCCGGAAAAGGCAAAGTTTCCCCCCAGATTTTTTAAAACTGGAAAGGGTGAGTATGGGGAAGGTGATATTTTTATTGGAGTAACTGTACCAGATTGCAAAACAGTGGCTTTAAAATATAAAGGTACTTCTTTAGAAGAGGTTTTAAAATTATTAAAATCACCCATTCACGAAGAAAGACTAATAGCCCTTTTTATATTGACTGAACAGTTTAGAAAAGGTGATAAAAGGAAAAAATTAGAAATCTATGACCTCTATTTAAACAATACAAAATTTATCAATAACTGGGATCTTGTGGATTCATCTGCCTATAAAATTGTCGGGACTTTTCTTTTGGATAAGGAGAGAAAAATTCTTTATCAATTGGCCGAGTCTAAGCATATCTGGGAGAGAAGAATTGCTATTGTTTCAACAATGATTTTTATCCGCAATAACCAATTGGATGATACCTTGAAAATCTCGGAAAAACTGTTGAAAGACAAACATGATTTAATCCAAAAGGCAGTAGGGTGGTTGCTGAGAGAATTGGGCAAAAAAGATCAGCGATTACTGGCAAATTTTATAAAAAAGCATTACATCCAAATTCCCAGAACTACTTTACGTTATGCCATTGAACGTTTTTCGGAAAAAGAGAAAAAAGATTTTTTATCAGGAAAGCTTTAGGATAATTATAACCAGATTATTACACATTTCTGAATAAATATTTACAAATGTTTTATATAGCATAAGCCAAATGGTAGTAAAAACATCAAAAAAGGTGTCCCGAAAAGTCCCTAATTCATTTGAAAAGAATAAATCAAATGTAAATTACGTAGATAAGGAATGTCTAATTCATAATATTTACATAGGTGACCAAACCGCCTCTACTTCGAAGGAACAATTTTCTCAACTTCAGAAATTAATCAACAGTCTACGATCAAAAAACAAAAAAGTATTAATTTTGACGGATTTAAGAAGGTTAGGAAAAACGAGCTTACAGACTAGGAAAATTGGAATAAATATCATGAGAGATTTAGACTGTGATAAGGTAGCCATGTTTGGAGAGAGCCCTTTAATCAGAAGTCTAGTCAATTTGATGTTGCTCTCATCTGGGATGGGATATAAGATGAAATTTTTTGATAATGAAAAAGATGCTAGAAACTGGTTGCTCTTACCATAAATAGATAAACTTCATTGACACATGTCCTCTATTGAGCTACGCTTAATTTATTAACCTATGAATGAAGCTTTTCACCAGATAGCATCCAAAGTCTCCTCCATTACAGGCTCCCCAATGGCTTTTGTCTTAGCGGTTTTTATAATTATTCTTTGGGCTGTAAACGGACCTACCTTTAATTTTTCCGATACCTGGCAGCTAGTTATCAACACCGGTACAACTATAGTGACTTTTTTAATGGTTTTTCTAATCCAGAACACTCAAAATAGAGATGCTAGAGCAATACACCTAAAGCTTGATGAGCTATTAAAATCTGTTCACGGAGCAAGAACAGGGCTGGTGGATATTGAGGAATTGCCTGATGAGGAACTGGAAAGTCTGCAAGAAGAGTTTAAAAAACTTCATGAACATTATGCCAAAGAGCTAGAAAAAAGAGGAAAGCATTCTTAAATTAATCTAAACTGCCATGAACTTACAAACTGTCTCACATAATGGTTTAACACTCCTTAATGTTACATCCCTGCAGGAGTTAGAGGCCAAAGAGTTAAGAAATAACTATAACTTCAGCCAGATTCACCTTGATGACTATTTATCAGGCCAGCAGGTTCCTAAAATCGAGGTCTATAAAGACTATACCTTAATAGTTTTAGACTTCCCTTTTATAGTAGCTGCACAAGAGAATGAGGAAAACCACGCTGCAGCTGATGGAGAAAAAAACGGAAAAGCTGCTAAAGTAATTGCCGGAATAATTAATAAACCAGTGATTATTCCAAAGATCCTTTTTTCTAAAGATGAAAAAAGAAGAATCCGCACCGGACATATAAATTTTTTTGTGGGAAAAGATTATCTGGTTGTTTTACATGATGAAAAAACTCCCCAGGTTGATGAAATCTTTAGTGAATGTCAAAAAACACTTAGGAAAAGAGAAGAGTTGATGGCCTCTGGGTCATATTATCTTTTCTATAGAATTGTTGATTCTCTGGTTGATTACACTTATGCCACTATGAATGAGATTGTAAATTCTATTGATCAGATAGACTTGCATTTACTGGGCAATTACCCGGCATTAACTATTGTGGAGGAGATTTCGGTTACCAGAAGAAACTTAGTATTCTTAAAAGCCATGCTTTCCCCAGCAGTAAATATTTTCTCGGATTTGGCAAACGAAAAAAGGCAAAAGCTTGAGAATTTTAACGTCTCGTACTGGTTTAGTATTTTAGACCACATCAGAAAGATAAATACGAGACTTGAGTCCAGTATGGATTTGATAGAAGGAATCTCCCGTAGCCATGAGTCATTACTAACAGCCAAAACTAATGAGATTGTAAAGGTTTTGACCATGTTTACGGCCATACTTTTGCCGCTCTCTTTTATTACCGGGTTTTATGGGATGAACGTAGTGGGACTTCCTGGTGCGGAAACCTTTGGTGTCTTAGGAGTATTACAAATCCTAATGGCAGGGATTGCTGGAGTAATGGCTCTGGTCTTCAAGTTTAAGAAGTGGCTTTAGCGTCGTTTACTTACCTACAAAGATAGACTGTAATATAGATCGAAGCTAAATCTTTCCTATTCCTTACCCAAATCTAAACTCTCTCTAAAGCTTTGCTACTAATATGAAACTATGGTTCAAGGAGGTGATAAAAGTTATGGCAGATGATAAAGGACGAGGTAGAGGTAGCGAGGGTGAAGCCGCAGAAGATGAGTACGGAGAAAGTTTTTACCACGAGATCGGTCAAGATGGTAATGAAACTATGCCGGAGGGATCTACTCATGAATTGACTGATGAAGAAAGAGTCAGAGGTAAGAATGTCCCACAGGACAGAGGTCCAAATAGAGGCAAATAATCTTTCTCGAAAGCCAGGGTAGGTGTGAAAAAGATATAGCCTGCCCTGGTTTATGTATTTTTCTAAAGCTAAATGCTCATGATTTATGTTATGATTTCTTTCTACTAAAAATGAATAATGATAAATTCCAAATAGAGGATATTACCGTAGGTGAAGGACAAGAAGCCGCATCAGGTGACTTCGTACTGGTGCATTATAGTGGTATGTTGATCAGCGGTGAAGTTTTTGACTCCTCTTATGAACGGAAAATCCCCTTTAAAACTAGAATTGGTGTAGGACAAGTCATTCCCGGATGGGATATGGGTTTACCTGGTATGAAAACTGGGGGAAAAAGAAAATTGACCATACCTCCCCAACTGGCATACGGAGATAAGGGTATTGGCAGTATCCCACCTAATTCTACCCTCATTTTTGAGATAGAACTTATCGGTATTGAATAAATTCTTCTAATTCCATATTTACAATTAAACAATTTTCTAGGAATATAAATAAACTAAAGATCTTAAGAAAGGAGGTGATTATTTAATGAATAAAAATATGCTAGTAATAGGTGGAGTAGTGCTCTTGGTTTTAATTGCCGGAGCAGTCTGGTACAGCCAAAGCAAAACTTCAGTTAAGCAGGAAAATACTCAAGTAACGACAGAACCGGTAACTCCACAAGAATCACCTGCCACTGATTCTGCCCAGTCTGTAAATGTTAAAGCATTTAATTTACAGAATAAGGCCCTGAGTTTCGATGTCAAAGAGATAAAAGTTAAAAAGGGTGATACTGTCAAAGTAACTTTTAAGGTTACCCAAGGGACACATGATTTTGTAGTTGAAGAGTTTAGTACCAGGACTGAGCTTTTAAAAGTAGGTCAGGAAGAAACAGTGGAATTTATAGCTGATAAGACCGGAAGCTTTGAATACTACTGTTCTGTACCGGGACACAGGGAAGCGGGCATGAAAGGAACATTGATTGTGGAATAAGTTTGTTTAAGGGTAAGAAAAGTTGCGGTTTTTTCTTAAACCGCAACTTTTATCTTAATTGAAGGCCCTAGATCTTCATCATGCTATAGACGATGAAGTGGTAGATATAGGTTATAGTAGGAATTTAAATGAGCTTTTAAATAAAGCCTCAGTACCTCACGAGTTTTATGAATATCAAAGCGGGGGACATAATATTAGCAACGGGTCATTTACCCAGGCTATGCAAAGGACTGTGGAATTTTTTAAAGAAAACCTTAAGTATTAAGCTTTGGCCACATAGTTTGAATCTTTACTTTTTAAAAGAACTGTTATTACCAAATTCTTAAGCAAATAAAATATATTAGTATCAGACCCAAAAATATGAACAGCAACATCCCTATTAGTCTAAGGCTACAAATGAGAAAAAGAAAGAAAAGATGGTCCAGATTTTTTACCACCATTTTCTTGATTGTCTTCTTACTTTTAGTAATAGATAACTTCAAAAATAGTCACTCCTCTACGCTTGTCTCACCCCTTAGTGTATTAGGTGTTCAAAAAGATGGAGAAAATAACTCTATAAAATATAATTCCTTAAAAGAGGCAGTGGAAGGATCTTTGGCAGGATCTAAAGGTGAGTATGGGGTGGTAGTGAAAAACTTAAAAACAGGGGAGACCTACTCAAAAAATGAGAATCAGGAGTTTGAATCAGGTAGTTTATATAAGCTCTGGGTTATGGCAGAGACTTTCAATCAGTTGGAAAAAGGAATAATTAGAGAGGATGATGAATTAAAAGAAAGTATTCCCGGATTAAATAGAGAGTTTGGCATTGATCCGGAATATGCAGAGCAAACTAGCGGGTTTATTAATCTAACTGTCAAAGAAGCATTACATCAGATGATCACAATTTCCCATAACTATTCTGCCCTGTCCCTATCTAAAAAAATTAAGCTCCCATCTATTAAATCATTTCTGGAAGACAATGGTTTTGAAAAATCAGAGGTAGGAACAGGTGGCGACAATCCTGTTTCCACCCCCTCAGATATCACCCTTTTTTTTGAAAAACTCTATAAAGGGGAATTGGTTAGTAAAGAGGTCAGTGAAAAAATGCTGGAACTATTAAAAAAGCAGGAATTAAATAATAAACTACCAAAAAAGTTACCAGAGAATATAACAGTAGCTCATAAAACAGGTGAGATCGGGTGGTTTAGCCATGATGCCGGGATTGTTTATTCTGATAAGGGAGATTACATCATCGTAGTTTTTTCCAAAAGTGATTTGCCTGCAGCAGCTGAAGATAGAATCGCAAATCTATCAAAATCAGTTTATGAATATTTTAAAGAAAAAGATTAGTTAAAACTGCGGCTTACTCTCTGGCTGATAATAAAAATCACAAAGGTCATGATTTTCGACGGCTCGATCTTTGGTTATCTTTACCGGCACCACTACCCTGGAGTTTGTATCTGCACAGGTTATTTCACTCCCTGTAGGACAGACAGTGGTATGATAACCTGAGGAAACTTTACCATCAATATTTGCCTCATACCTTATTTTATAAATGCCTTCCGGAAGGGTAATGGTGTAACCGTTTTTACCTCCCTCGGAACTACCCGGATAATCTTGATTTACGATTTTATCGGTCTCAGTATTTTTGGCAACGATCTGACCTTCAGGTAAAAATTCAGAAGGGTAACATAATTTGCCCGAAACTGTGCCTGTTTGAATTACTTCTGGCGTTTGTTTCTGTACATTTGGACTTATAATAATGGGTGTAATTTCTGTTTGCTGGTTTAGGTAATAGGCTCCGCCTAATATTGCGAAAACAAAGATCATCAAAATTAAGACTAGGTATTTACCCATACTCTCTCAGATTAACAAAGAATCTTTCCTAAAATCAACTTCTATTAATCCAGAAAAGTTAAGGCGGTGCCATTTTTGCCGGCTCTGCCGGTACGGCCAATGCGGTGGATGTAATCTTGATAAGTTTTGGGCAGATCATAGTTTATAACATGGGTGACATTATCAATATCTAAGCCTCTTGAGGCTACATCTGTGGCCAGCAAAATTTGGATCTCATTTCTTTTAAAGCTTTGCAGAGTCCTTTGTCTTTGGGATTGGTTTTTATTTCCATGAATGGAACCAACCTTAAATCCTCTAAATTCTAAATCCCGGGTTAACCTTTCCACTCCATGTTTTGTTCTACCAAAGATTAAAACTTTATCAAATCCGCCACTGATTAATAAATCATGTAACTGATCCACTTTTTTACCTTTGTCCAAAACTTTAATTACATCCTGTTCGACATTTTCAGCCGTATCCTGGTTTTTAACGGAAATAGAGATAGGGTCTTTGACAAAAGTACTTAATATCTCTTTAACTTTAGGGGAGATAGTGGCTGAGAAAAAGAGGGATTGTCTCTCTTTGGAAAGCTTAGAAATGAAGTACTTAATGTCTGTGATAAAACCGATATCAACCATTAAATCTACCTCATCCAAAACTATATTTTGAAAATCTTCCAGATAAATTTGTTTTCTTTCTACCAAATCTTTAAGCCTGCCAGGTGTTGCAATTACAAAATGTGGGTTATGTCTTAAATCACGGATTTGTCTGCTCATATTGGCTCCACCAATAATTAGGGCAGAATAAAGCCTTAAATCTTGAGCAAAACTTTTGAATTCATCATTAATTTGTACTGCCAGTTCTCTGGTAGGGACAATAATTAAGGCACGCTGGTCTCTTATTTTATACAACTTATCAATTAAGGGGATTAAAAAGGCTGCTGTTTTTCCGGTACCGGTATTGGCAAGACCAATTAAATCACGCCCTTCCAGTATTGGCTGAATAGCCTGATCCTGAATAGGGGTAGGGGTAGTATAACCTTTGTTTTTGATGTTTTCTTTTAAGGGGGCAATGATATCAAAATCTGAAAAAGAGTTGTGGGGAGTATATGCTGTTGCATTAATAGGCTCAACTGCCTTTTTAATGAACATACCAGGGTTATTGCCTAAAGTGGATTCACCGTTTCTTCTGGAATTGTTTCTGAACCTATTTTGTCCATAAAACCTTCTGCCTCCAAAAGAGGAACCCCTTCTATTATTTGATCTGAAACTATTATTTTGACGATACATATTTTTAGCTTCTTCTTTTCCGCGTTAAAAATAAGAGGCGGAAAAAGAAGAATAAAATTTATATTGAAAAAGAAAAATTATTAGGATTGCTCCGAAGAATTTGTTAGGAGCCACATACAAAAATATAATCCCGCCAACTTTTTGGCATTCTGCGTATAAAATTCTGCAGTAATTTAAAGGGAAGAATCGTTTGAGAAGCTTCTAGTTCTTAAATCAATTAAGTACCAGTATAGCAGACTATAAGCAAAATAGCAAATCAAAGCATTAAGCGCTAACAAATTATAGGATAGTAAATCTAATTAGAGTCTTGTCGTTTTGTTTAATCTCTTTATCTAAAAAGTCTTTATCTTCATTGTCATTGAGATAAAACTTTAATGAACCGTCCTTGCCATCACAAAAGGTTTCTCCGTCTCCTGTAATCAAACAGTCTTTAGTAAGTTTCATTGGTAAGGTTCTAAAAAAATCATCCCAGGTAATACCAGATTTTTTAACTTGAATTACTGTTGGGTCTGAAGACTCTATAAAAACGTCAGGTGATTGATTATGGTATTTTTCAGCCTGAAAACTTCTGGTGATATTGCCGGTAATAATTGTAAAATTGGCTTGAATATTAACTTTTTGGTCCTGTGTCACAGGAGAAGGGGAAGGTGTTTGTACTATATTTTGTGGGGATTGAGGTTTAGATTGGTTAAATAATATAAGACCTGAGACTACAAGCAGAGTAATGACAATAGAAAAGATAACTAAGGGCTTCATAAATTAATCTTACTTTCAGATTATACCAAGTTTTTACCTGCCTGGTAATTTCCACTCAAAAGCCTTGGAATTATTGGTTAATTATTTTTCCGTTTCCTTTTTCGATCTTTTTACCCCTAACTTTGGTGTTGACTAAAGTAATTTTTCCGTTGTCTTCCACTACCACATCTCCTTCTACTGCCGAGTTTTTAACAGTCATTTGGACATCATCTTTGGCCCGTAAAAATTGAGCCGTGCTGTCTTCTATAATTATTTTTGCTTTAGTGTTACTGAATGCGTTATCAGCAAGCTCGGAATTTTTAATAATAAGAGTATTTTCTCCCCCTACAATAGGACTCCATCTATTGGTTTTAACATTAATTAAACGAAGGTAGGTATCTTTGAAATTCCAGGTAGTGTCAGTATATTTTTTAGCTTTCAAATCTGAAAGCTCAATAGTTTCATTAATAAACTTATACCCGAAGGAAAAGGTGACTGTTAAATTTTCAGTATCTCGGATAGTGATCTTATCTTCTTCTGTAACGGTAATTCCCCAATTAGGAGCAGTGGAATTTTTAAGTGAAAGTTTCATTTTTCCTGAAAGCTTGTCATTGCTATTTGGAAAGAGATATTCGCCAGTTACAACTTTTGGTAAGCTTTCATTAACCTCTGAGCCTGGTAGGAATACTAATTCGATAAATGTGTCCAATGAGCCGTTAATGTCAGCCACTGCATTATTAGCCAGGGTGCCTTTGAAGTTTGAATTTTTGGCTACAACTTTTGAATCGTCAGGAAAATAATGCCAGATACCGGATTCACTTTGGTCTACATTTTGTAGGGTAAGTGAGGAGGAGTCATAAAAATTCCAATTAAGCCAGGGGTTAGATTTAATTTTGGAATCTTCTACTATGACTTGTGAGTTATCCTTGGCGTTAAGCCAAAATTTAAAAGAGCTGTCACCAAGATGTTCCAAAAATGAATTACGGATAATTAATTTGGCATTATTTTTTAGGGTAATATCATTTTTCTGGATATAATGAGTATCTGTGATCTCCAAAACTTGATTGTCTGTTAGGACAATGGGTTTATCATTTGTAATATCTTTGGAATATTTTTTTGATGAGTCGGGGGATTTGTTTAGGGAGTTTAAGGATTCAATAGGATTTTTAGAGTTTAGATTAAAGATAAAAAATCCTGCCGTGCTGGTTATAGCTAAAGTTATTAGGACTATCATTAATAATGAGCCTTTTTGATCGTCCACTATTTAACTGTAACATACAATATATTTTAGAAACTAAGATTTGAAAGATAGAACACTAATCTTGAAAGTGATATAGTAAAACTAATGCCAACTTCGACTTTATTTGGTACAAATAGGGGTATTAAAAATCCCCAACCATTTTGGAAAAAGTTTTTGACCTGGAAACTGATTTTTGTTCCTGTTGTACTTTTCGCTCTTCTGGTTGTTTTTCGAGTTGCCTACCATACAATTAATAGATATTTTTGGTCACAAGAGCTGGGTAATTCACTTATTTTTCATCCAGAACAACTTCCTGAGTGTGGAGATAAAAAAGTATTTTTCACTGCTCCTCTGATGAAAGATGGTGATTATCGTAATATTGTTCCTTTGGGTATTTTTGGACCCCAGGGTGGCCATGTTTTTCCCACTCACCATACTTATTTTATAAGTCCGGCTACGAATATTGAAGATCAAGAAGAAAAGGATGTTTACTCTCCTGGAGATTTGTATATTACTAAGATTGAGCGGTGGACTAGTAAAACATTGGGTTATAGTGATTATTATATCTATGCCTCCCCTTGCAAGGATATTGAAGTATTCTTCTTCCATCTAAATGAGCCGTCAGATAAAATTTTAGCCGCATTTGAAAAAACAGATTATTGTCGGGAAGAGCAGACAGGTAATTCTCAATTTAAGTGGTGCGGAAAAATAACAGAGGGATTAAAATTTGAGGCTGGAGAATTTTTAGCTAAAACTAGTCCGGCCAAGAAAAAGAGTATTAAACAGTTTTTTGATTTTGGAATGTCTGATCATCGGACACCTGAGTTAAAATTTGCCAATCCCAAACGTTGGGTGGGGGATTTTGATAAAAAGCATATGGTATGTCCTTATGATTACTTTACACCTGAGCTTCGTCAAAAATACCTCTCCCAAATGGCTGATTACGATGACCCCAGTTTAAAACGTACAATAGAACCTCTTTGTGGAGAATATATGCAGGATGTTTCTGGTACTGCCCAGGGAGTATGGTTTAAAGTTGGAGCTGACAGTAGAGAAGAGGATGCGCAAATTACCTTGGCCCATCACAATGTTTTGGCCCAAAAAGGAATTTTTTCTATCGGTACGATGGCTTTACCATCTGTAGAAGCTGGAGCTTATCCTTTTGACCCCAAGCCACAAGGCTTAATAAACCGTGATTTTAAGGATATTAAGGATGACGGAAAGACTTATTGTTTTGAGCCAAGTGCCCTGACTGGTACATATCAGTATCCTTTTAGGATTATTTTGCAAATGATTTCTCCGACCAAACTTAAGATAGAAGGCCAAAAAATTCAGGATTGTGGCAGAGGTCCTTGGACCTTGGACAAAGATGCAGTGGAATTTGAAAGATAATTTGCTTGACAAGAACTCATTTGTTGCCTTACAGTTTAATTAATGTCTAAAAACTCTGCAGGCTTTTCTCATATTCTGGTCCTGCTGGTTGTGACGCTTTTGGTAGGTGTTATTGGCTCAGTAGGAGTAACCACAAAACAACCTGTATCAGTTGTTGCTCCGAATCCTCGAAATGTTTTAGGGGAAAATACCTTGACCCCTTGTTCTGGTGGAGGTTTAACCACTGCAGTTTATAAAGATTTTCAGATGCAGTATACAGATGAGAGCTTCCTACGGATAGTCAATTCCAAAGATCTTTTGAAGGATGTAAACCAGCTTAAAGATCTAACCTGTTTGCAATATTTAGATGCCACAGATCAAACTGTTAAAGGGGATATCAAAGATTTGAAAAACCTGACAAATTTGGAGGTATTCAGTTTGTATTCCAACCCTGATGTGAGCGGTGATATTTGCTCGCTTGCCAACGCTACCAAACTTAGAAGTTTGAAGTTTGCCTTCGATCCGAAAATTACCGGGGATGTTTCTTGTTTAAAAAATTTAACTAAACTTGAAACTTTTGCCATGACTCATACAAATATCTCGGGAGACATTAGCGTTTTTGCTAATATGCCAAATCTTAAAGCGATTTATATCAGTGGTACTTATGTCAAAGGTGATATCTGTTCGCTGAAGAATTTAACCAATCTGGAAGAGTTAGGGATAGCAGATGAATATCCTGGGAATCCTGATATAAAAGGGGATTTAGGTTGTCTTGATAATTTAAAAAAGCTTAAAAGGGTTGCCATTTATAACACAAGCACAACTAATTGCGAGCAATTTACCAAATCTCATCCGGATCTTGCTAAGACTACAACAGAATCGGGAAAGCAGGGTGGCGGAGGATGTTCGAAGGAGTCAATGAAGACTTTGGTAGATTATGCTCAAAAATATGAACAGAAAATAGGTAAAGAGGTTCAAACAGAAGTTAGAGGGCAACCTAACTATAACAAAGAAAAAACTGGAGGCTTAGGTGAGAATAATGATGACCAAAGAGGCCCAGACAATAGAAATTTCTTTCAAAAATTAATTAGTTCAATGCTAGGAATTTTTGGAATAAAGACAGAAGATTCGGAAAATGGTCCGCAAGAACGGGAAAATGGAAAAGGTGGAGGTGATCGTGGATCAATGCCAGAAGGAGCAGTGGGACCTGGAGGATGCAAGTCTCAAGCTGAGTGTGACGCTTTTTGCGATAAGTTGGAAAACCGAGAAACATGTGCCAAATTTACACCACCAAAATAGCAGTACTATGAAGCAAGAAGGATTTGCCCATCTGAAATTTATTCTGATTGTTATCGGAAGCTTAATTCTACTTTTAATATCAGCAGTTTTTGCATCTATTAAAATCAATGAAAGTTATCCTCCTCCGCAAATTGTTGCCAATTTTGTTGATTTGAAAAAGGTGGTAGAGATCTCTAGATACAGATCTTGCGTTGGGCATACCACTGTGCCGCAAGACGGGCGGGAGATGAAAAGAAACATGAAGCATTACATTGAGGTTTACCCCGAGCTTAGGAAAGAAGACACTGTTGAAATTTACTCTCCTTATGATGGATATATCTCGGTTATCCGTGCAGATATGTCAGACAAATTAGAGGGAGAGATTTGGATTGCACCAGATAGGGGAATATTAACAATACTTCCGCCATTTAATCTCTGGATGTTTAGTTTTGAACATGTACAACCAAGGAAGGGTTTAAAGATAGGGGATAAAGTAAAAGCTGGAGAGTTAATAGGATATGCCTCCTTTTTAGTGGTAGAAAGATCCAGTCCTACATTTGATGTAATTTATGGAACAAATGGGGTTGCCAATGAAAACCCTAGATAACTGGAACTCACCCTTTGGAAATTTGGATTCTATCTTTAATCATATGTCAGATGAGGTTTTGGCCCAGTATGAGAAAAGAGGTATGACTAAGGAGAAAATAATAGTCAGTAAAGAGGAGAGAGATCAAAATCCTTGTGTATACATGGACCAAGGACCCTACTTTAACAACAGTGATGACCCATCAAATTGGGTAGAGTTAAAGTAATCCATTAGTGAAGTTTTTTAAAAGCGAGTCTTCTTTGCAGTAGCTTTTCATTATAACCGCCTTCCCTTTGGTGTTTTTCCTCAACAGCTATTTTAATGAGTGGGGACAGTGATTTTTATGCATTGGTAAAATACCTACAGAGTAAAAGCAAAAAAGTGGTGGTTATTTCTTCCAAGGGTCATGTTTCTTTTGAGCTATTAAAAGCTGCGGACAAGTATATAAACTTTAATAAATTAAGGGGATTTGGGGAGAGAATTTAGCTTCCAAAAACCCCCTTGCGGGGGTTCTCAGATGAATATTAACCATATTTTACCACATTTTGTCCATTTGTCTGTCATAAGCTAATTTTTGAGTAGGAAGTCCGTTCAAATCAAACTCTCTAAGATATCCACACCTTCTTTCTACAGGATTTGCCATAATAGTGATTGATCCTATAAATAGCTGCTTTAAAGTCAAGTAGTTATTGATATTACTTATTTTTTTGAAACTGGTACAATAAAGTTAATGCCGATAAAAATTCCACAGTTGATTTTTTCCATTGGTCTTTGTTTAGGAGCAGGGGTTTTGGGGTCATTTTTTACAGTACAATCTATTCCTACTTGGTATCAAACTTTAAATAAACCTCTTCTTTCTCCTCCAAATTGGATTTTTGCTCCTGTCTGGACAACCCTTTATATCCTGATGGGAATATCGTTGTATTTGGTATTAATTTCAAAATTCAAAGATAAAAATTATAAAAATAAAGCACTAACGATTTTTGGGATTCAGCTTATTTTAAATGCTGTCTGGTCCATCATCTTTTTTGGGTTTAAAAACCCTGCTTTGGCTTTTGTAGATATAGCTGCCCTTTGGGTAGCAATTATTTTAACAATTAAAGTTTTTTATAAGATAAATAAATTAGCTGGTAATTTATTAATTCCATATCTTCTTTGGGTTACCTTTGCTACTTTCCTCAATTTAACTATTGTGATATTAAATTCGTAATTTCTAAATTAAACTTTTTTGATGGATAATTTTAAGTAAAAGGTGCTGCCTTTTCCTTCTTTTGACTCCACCCAAATTTTACCGTTATGTCTGTTAACTATGGATTTGCAGATAAAGAGCCCCAACCCCAAGCCTTCTGCTCGGCCCCTTAAGGTAGTCCGAGTTCTGTAATATTGGTTGAATACCTTTTTTTGTTCAGATACAGAAATACCTATTCCGTAATCTTTAACCATTAAAGTTATATCTTCCCTGCTTTTTTTAATCTTTACCTCAATAGGGCTTTTTTTTGGGGAATATTTTAAGGCGTTAGTTAAAAGATTTGTAATAACTTGCCCAATCCTATATCTGTCACCTTCTATAATTGCATCAGCTGAGCCTGATAAAGATATTTCCCGTCCTTTGTTAATAATTTTTTGGTGGCTGATGACCTCTTTTGCTAAAGTTTTAAAATCAAACAGTTCATCTTTATAAACAAATTTTCCTACCTCAATTTTATTCACATCCAGTAAATCATTAATCAGCTCCAGCATCCTGTCAGACTGAGAGTCAATCTCCTCTGTGTATTTGGAAACATTTTGTTTACCTGATTTCTTATAACGTTTCTGTAACAATCCGGCAAACCCTTTTATAACAGCCAGAGGGTTTTTCAACTCGTGGGTCACCAAGCCAATAAATTCATCTTTTTGTATTTCTGCCTCATACCTGGCTTCACTGATAACACTTATAAGTACCCCGATAACCAAATACAGTAGGGTGAGAGCCAAATCTTCTGTTCTGGTGTGATAGGGAAGATCCTTCCCAAGAAGTATGAAGAAATTAACAATGGCAGTTAATAGAGTAGCGAAGATGCCCGGTCCCAATCCGCCGTACCAGGAGCTTATGGCTACTATGGAAATAAATACTAAGAGTGATAGGGTTTGACTGTTGATAAACTGGAAAAAATCTATCGGAGGGAAAATGACCAATGAAAAGACCATTGCTACTAAAATGACGGGGAGGGTATACCTTCTGAACCTACCTCTTTTCTTAAGATAGGATAATTTCATCAGGTAAAACTTGAATCTAAACCACATTTCCTCAACTCCATCCAAAAAATGTACTGATCTGTTTTTTGAGTCAATTCTCTTTTTCTTCACAACTAGCCTCTATAATACCTATAAGATTCATTTTTGCAACTGCCTAGAAATTTCAGTGTGAGTTAATAATAAGGATGCCTAAGTCTCGATATGAACGTAATATTATAGTGAGGGATTTTTTAGAAAGGATTGTTCATTCCAAATTACTGAACTACTTCAGATTTAAGGAATAATTGGTTTTATGTTTAATATTGTGCAGTACAAGATCCACTATAGTTTTAAGTAGTAAAAATACAACTAATGTTGATTGGCCTAAAATTGTTCCGAAGATAATGATCAAATGCATGGGGATAATTCTAGCATACGGGGCAAACATTAATATTCCAATATTTTGGGTCTTTTGCCCGTCAATAATTCTGTTGTGATAAAAGGAATATAGGTGATTTAGGAAAAATATGAATCCTCCAATGAAAATAAAACTCAAATCCAATGATTGACTGGATCTGAAGAAATTAAAAAGAAAGATAGCATAGATAAAATGGAAAAAACCATAATGGAAGGCAAAGAAAAAAGCAGTAAATATTTTAGTAGTAACAGTAGGTTGTACCGGTTGGTTATTAATAGTGAAGTTTTCTGTAGAGAATTTTTTTAAAGATAGAATCCTTAAAAATTGGAAGAAACCGATAATTAAACTTTGCATCCAATACACCCAAAGGACAGTAGATACTTCCCAGCCTTGAACTATGGCCAAAATGATTACTAGAATATTGGAAAAGAGCAGGCTAATAGCTGAGGGATCTGTCAAATAATTTCTAAGGTTACCCATAAAATTATCTTAGCACATGTTTGACAGGGTATTGGCTTTGATCTAATAATAGATTAATGCCCAATAAAGACATTAGTCAATCAGGAGTAATTCATCTGTGGTTAATTTTAATCATCTTAGGAATCATCTTGGGTGGGGTGGTTTTAAGCGATCAATTTAAACCTTGGATTAAACCTTCTGCTGTGACCGAGGAGGCACCTTCATCACCGACAAGCTCTCCTGTTAACAAACAAATAGATAAAAACGATTTTGAGGCTTTGGAAAAATACTGCAAAGAGGAAGCCTTAAAGCTTCCGGAAGCGCCTTTTACCTATGAATCCAAGGAGGGACCGAGAACAAGTGGTGCCATGGCCTGGATTTTAAAATATATACCTGAAGACAAAAGGATCAGTAAACACAGAAGTTGTACCATGGCATATAAGTTTAACGGTAGGAGTGCGTATGCGCAAATGGGCGCTGTTTATCCGGCAGGGAGTAATGAATTTGACGCTGCTGTTATTAGAAATCTAGTGGGTAAAATTGATTCTTCATGGGAAAGGATTTTGGAAGCCGGTATGAGTCCAGATAAGTTTGCCATGATTTATAAAAGGGAAAATCTTGAGATGGGGACAGTAGATTATCTGGATGTATTTAGCGGAGGATTAGTTCTTTATATTAAATTTAATACTTACTATAAATAATGAAAAAATTCATCCTGCCCGCGATTATACTACTTGCCGTATATACTACATTTCTTGTCCCGATTTTTGCTGATGAAGCATATGCTCAGGAAAAAGAACCGATTGGTTGTGAAGAGGTAAGAGAGATTCTTGGTTCAGAGGGGTGTCAGCATTTCGTTATTGATGGCGGAGATATTTGGTGTTCTCAAACAGGAGAAGAGATTATCCCTGAAGAAAGTGCACAAGGTTTAAAGTTTCCTTATAAAAACCGTCCTCCGGATTATATGATAGATCGTTCTTCTGATTTCTTTTCGGAAAACACGGAACTTGCTGCAAAGTGTCTTGATAGGTCAGGAAGCCAAGAGACAAACGCTCAGCCCGATCAACCCCAATCTGGTCAAACCGGAAAACAGAAGAAACAAAGTCAAGACGACGGTAATCCGCTTAATATTTTTGGAGTAAACCCATTTCAAACCTGGCTTAATTTAAATGCATTTGCTGAAGCGGGAGCTTTTATTAAGAGTGGTGCAGCCGAACGGTTTACAGAGACCACTATCCAACATATGGTGGGAGTTGAACCGTTATGGGAAAGAGAAGCCAGGGAAGAGGCGGCTTTCAATAAATTCTTAAATTCTTCGCAGGGTAGGTTAGATAAATTAGGTAAAATTGATTCAGAAGAAATTTTGGGGGATTTTGATAACCGGTTAGAGTCCGTAGATAAACCGGTCATGGTTAAAAAAGATTCTGCAGCCATACAGCTGCATCCTTTGGATGGACAAACAGGTGTTTTAGATCCTGGTGGAGGTAAGCTGGAGCTTAAATCCGGGGGGGTAGATGTAATTGTTGAGCCTCAAGAAGGCCAGCAATTTCAAATGCAAACTCCCAATGCAGAAATTTTGGTTATTGGTACTGAGTTTTCTGTGGTTTATGACAATAAAAAGAATAAAACTATTGTGGCGGTCTACAAAGGGAAAGTGGAAGTTAAAACTAGAGACGGGCAAATAACTACAGTTTCTCCGGATGGTGATAAACCTGGAGTAGCCGTAATTGCCCAAAAACCTTCAACGACAAAACTTGCTATTGCCGGTGCAGCGTTAGCAGCAGCTATTGGAGGAGTGATATTTCTCCTTAGAAAACGGGCTTTTAAAACTACATTTCCCAAGAAGAAAACTTCTAGGTAGGTTGTGGGTTAGCATAAACTATTTTTAACTCTTTGTTATCTTGTTCCTTCAGATTTCTGCCAATGAGGCCGATTTCATAGTCTTCCTTTTCTCTTCCTTCCTCTTCTGACACATAATTTAATATACCCGGCTGATCTCCGGTAACTATCCAACCCTGATCAACTTTTAAAACATTAAAATCTGCAGTTGATGTGCCCTGGTGAACCTGGCCGTATTTCTGTAAAACTTCTATAGCTTCAGCCTTCAAATCTCTTGGTGGATGGTATAAAATTACACAGGTACCATGTTCAAAAATTACCCAATCCTTCAATTTTGGCTCAATAACTTTTTTGTAAGTATTTACTAATTTATCTGTGTCCATAATGATCTCTTGATTTTTACCAATTAATAGTATCATATTTAAGTTAATGCCCAAAAATATCTTCAGGTTAAATCAACAAGGTCTAATTCCACCTGTATTAATTATCGGAGCAGTTTTGGTTATAGGAGCGATTTTAATTATTAGTAACTTTAATAAAATTAATTTGGTTAATATACCTTTGCCGAATGTTCCAAAAAGCACAGGTAGCTGGTTATATAAAGTTGACTTAACAAAATGTCAGTCAATAGTGGATAGGGCTAATTTAAATGATGAGCTGCAGGTTATTAAGGATCCCCAGGCTACTTGGCAGCATAGCTGTTCCCTCTCACCATCAGAATCAGCTAATAAAAGTTTTGGTTTGGGTGAATTTGCTATAGATGCAATATATGATGAGCAGGGGGTCATTGATCCGGTTGGCAATGCCGTTAAATTTCAAAGTAAAGAGCCAATAGTGAATTTTATTTCACAAAAATATGTAGGTAGAAAGTATAACGATATTTATCAGGAGCCGGATGCTATTTCTAACAACTTTGAAGCTTATAGAGATAGCATTGAACGAGGGCAGGGTACGACAATATACAAACAGGGAACATTTCCTACAACAGAAGGCCAGGGTGCATATTTTATTATCCGTTATGAAAATATTACAGTAGACTATGCTGGTTACTCCCATGCCAAAAAGGGATCATGTAATCTTGTAATGAGGACAGAATATACCCCTAATAGGGATAAGCTTGAGGAACAGCTTGTGCAGATGGTGCAAAAAATTGATAAGGCAATCAGAGGAGAGTGTGGGAAAGTTCAAACATCATCTTAAGGCTTCATTATACTAATCTGTTTTCTTTTCCTTGCTGATTTTTTTAAGCAGTTCAGCAATTTTTTGTTTGGATGTTTGATAGAGCGGTATGAGCTTGCCGGACCGGTATAGAAAGAAAGCAATTCCTCCCAGGCCCAGAACTGCAGCTACTCCAACAATGGGCAGAGTAATTCCTTTAGTTTCATCTTTTTTCTCTTGTTTGCTTGCCAAAAATGCCTGCCATTGTGATAAGGGGATGGCAATTTTTTCACTCGTCACACCTTCTTTATCAACTTCAATCTGTTTGATTTCTGATCCATAAGTTGCAGACATTGTTTTTGCATTACCTGCCTTGTTTGTAACTGTTATTGACCCATTGTAGACTTCAATAACAGACAAGCCGGATTTAGCGTTATATCCAATTCCAAAATCGGCATTCTCAGCTGAAACTGCCACCCCACCGGGTGTTTTAAAAGTAGCTTGTCCTTGTCCGGCCAGCACCCTGACGGGTCCGCCTTCATTAGTGTAACTGCAGTTTCCTGTTGGTTTGACGATAATTGTCTCATCCACACCCCAGTCGCTTGCATATGTGATACCACCAGTTCTTTTTATAATCTCTTGATCCCGTCTTTCTTGCTCCAACAGAATATTACAATCAATTTCTTTGACATAAACATGTCGTTTTGGTGCAGTATAGTTGCTTCCTGATCCTTTAAAGTCTCGAAACCTAAATCCGCTTGGTCGTTCTCCCTCAAAAGCTGATTTATCGTCTTTAAGCGATACTTCTTTTCCATCAGGAAGTTGTAGTATAAGCTCACCGTCTCCGCCAACTTTGCCAATAAACATACTGCCTGTTATATTTGCCGATTCGGTGGCGGATTTTAGTGTAGCCGAAGCCGTTCCTACAGGATTTACCTGTTTAAAATCAGATTTGGACACTTTTTGAAAGTCGCTTTCTTTAGGAGGTTCGATAACTAATGATTGTGTGTGATTTAATGGATTACTAATATTTCCGCCGCATATTTGGGCAGAATTACTTTCAACTTCTCGTGCGATTTGAGTAAGTTTATCTGTTAATGATTGTTTTCCATGATCAAATCCGGGGTGCTGATTACCTTTACTCCTAATATGATATTTAGACCCCACCCTTGTTTCCGGAACATCTGTGTCAGCTGTAATAGAAACTACACACTTGCCGGTAGTAAACATAATTGCAGCTCTGTAAACCGGTATCCAGTCTTCTTGAAGTCTTTTCTGCGGGGGAATTCCTTCATCTCCGGCATAATCCCGGTTGCCTGCAAAAATTAGTTTCCCTCCTTCTCCGATTGAAATATCTTCTTCGGTTAATGGTATTCGATTAGCGGCAGGCATTCCGTAGTTAGTCTCCTCAAAAACTTTTTTTGTAAGAGGTAATTGCTCTTCCATCCTTTTTTTAGCTTTAGACCCGGAATTATAAACGGCTATTCCTCCCGGGTAATCATAGTTAATATCAACAGGAGATATATAAATGATTGTATCGTCGACCGTATACTCCAAAATTGAATAAGAACAAAAATACTCCTCTTGGGTAGAACTTAGTCCGGGAGGATAGACAAATTTTAAAGTTTTGCTCAAATTTTCACACTGTAAACGTTTAGCTTCAACGGGCGAAACGATAAAAAAACTGAATATTAATATAAAAAGAAAAACCACGATTTTTTTAGAACAAAACAGCTTATTTTTCATTTTTTAGTTATTAAAATTTTGGGGCATTGGAGTCTTTATAATAATAATCACACAGGTCGTAGTTTTTTAGTTCCTGGCCATCTTTCACTACTGCCATTACTGGAATCCGCTGCCCCGTATCAGCGCAGGTTGTTTCATTACCAGTTGGACAGACAGTAGTTGAATAACCAAATATTTTCCCGTCTACATTATACCGTATATAATAATCCCCGGGTTCTAATTGGAATGAATAGGTAGGCTTTACACCTGTAATGCTACCAGGATAATCTTCATAGATTATGTAATCATCCAAGAGTCTTTTTACTTCCAGTTTACCCTTTGGTATAACTTCTGAAGGATAACAAATTTTACCTGAAACTATACCTGTTGGCACTTTAGTTGATTCTTCTTCAGTTTTAGATGATTGTTTCTGTTGTTGCTCCTCCTGGTTTTGTTCTACAGGAAATTCAGAGCGGACCTCGCCGCTTTTAATACTTACCCTGTACCAATTAAATGTAGCTGTGTGCCCATCTTTTATTTCATAAACATGGATGTTGTACTCTCCCTCAAGTTCATTGTCCACATCGACTTTGCCATTGGGAACTCTTTTTAGGTAATCCTGTACTTCGGGTAGTTTTTTAACATTTTCTATGGCCAGCTGGCGGCTGATTTTAGTTGAACCGACTTCAATAGGAAAATTATCCGGAATTCCATTTTGAAGAACATAATAACCTGTGGCCACCAAGACTATTAGGATAATAAGTATTAAGAGTTTCAAAGGGTGACTGAGGAAATGATTTTTTCTATATCCGGCAAATATTTTTCATATTTATCAGTTTCTGCAAAATATTGAAGGATATAAATATTACTATCTGTCAATACTATTCTAACAAATCCTTTTGCAGAGGTTCCCTCAATATCAACAGTGTAGACTAGATCTCTAGCCTCTATAGTTGAGACTGTTGATGATTTTCTATCAATTATCTTAAAATTATCAGCTGTTGATTCTTTTTTGGTTTGTTCTTCCCATAGATCAGATGCTTCCTGCAAAGTAATATTAGACTTTGATGTTATACTTACAACTTTGATACCTAAAAACTCACGGTATCTATCAGACGATGATTCTTCCGGGGAGAAAAAAGCTGCAACATATTGCCCTTGTTTTTCTTTAACGCTCCAGTTTTCGGGGTATTGCAGGCTGAATTTATATTGATCACTCTGGTAGCTCTTAGGTACTGATTGTTCTGCCTTTTGAGGAGATGATGGTTGATCGTTGCGAGATGCTGAAAACTCAAAATCACCAGTTGCTAAAAAGAAAATAACTGCTAAGGCAACTATTCCCCCAATAATTATTTTTGGGTCAACAAATCCCTTTTGGGCCACATCAGACTTGGCTTGGGCAGTTTTGTTCATTAATTTAATCATTGTCAAAATAAGTAAGAGTTGTCAAGACCCAAAATAGGGGTATTTTTTAAACAGCTGTCTATCTTTATTGATAAAGGCCAGTGCGATCACATTGCCTATGAGTACTAAAAATACTGCTCCTACTGATGCAAGACTGACTGCTTGGAATCCTAAAATATTGCTTAGTCTGATCATTCCCATAAAAATTAAAACAGAATTTATAAAATTTAAAACAACTACGATTGTATTAAAAGACTTACCAACTGTGAGAAAGATTACCTGAAGCAGGGCGATAATGAAAAACAGACCCAATAGAGAATTTGGGTAAATTAATGCAAGCTCAAAACCGCTTCTGCCAGTTTTAAAATTTTCCCAATTCAAAAAACCCAATAAAATTTGGGCAGCTAAAATAAATAAAAGAATAAATTTTAGCTGCTGTTTAGTTTCCTTCTTTTGGCCTGATGCCATTCTTAAGACAAGAGGTGAAAATATTAAAACAGCGGCCAGAATGATTGCATAGTTAAAATCCATCACTTCTTACCTGTTAATTTATCAGCAATAAGTCCACCAATTGTTTTACCCCAAAGTTTTTTTGCTCCAAAAAAGTAAACTGCGATAATAACAACCCAAATAATAATTCCTGTCATATCCATATTTACTCTGACTGAAGCAGAACTGCCTGTTGCAGCAATACCTTCACCTCTTCCGGCCAACTTTGTAATCAAAATTGCTGTTCCCACTATTCCAATTAAGAAATTCAGGAACCAAACACCTACGGTTTTTAGCATAGAAATCACCTCCTTAATTAGTCTGTTGTAAAACTACTCATTATTTCTGCAGTAACTGGTTTATTAATTTCTTTTGAGTCGGGAGCATAGCCGCTATGCAATCTAATCCCTCTGCCGTTTTTCCAGACCATAAATCTTTCTTCAAATGCAACCGTTTTGTTGTCAAATGTTTCTTCACCTGTTGCGAGATAGCCGCTGGAATTATCTTCATTAGACCTGGTAAAAGTTGCAATTTTCAAATTACTATTTTTCTTAAGCTTATCCTCTAAAAGATCCATTACTTTTTCTAGCTCACTCTCTTTTTCTAAACTAGGTCCTGCAATGCCCTCGATTAATACGAATGTGGTTTTGTCAGGATCTGTCACTTTGATTAATCTAGAATTTTCTGAAGGCATATTCTCAACAACCCAACCTGCAGGGCGTTTTAGCGAGTATCCGTATTGCTCGTCTTTGTATATTTCCCACTGAATAGATGAAGAGGGCTCAGGTGAAATAGTATTTTGTTTTTGTCCCTGGGTTTGAGAGATTTTTTGGGAATTATTGGAATTTTTACTAATTAAGAAGCTGCCGCCTAATATAACTACGCCAATAATAGCAATTGCTAAAAATGGTACATTCCCTTTTTGATTAAAAATTTTGCTTGTACTGAAATTTTTGGAGGTGGACATTTAATTTACATTAATATAAAAAATGCTATCTTGTCAAATCAGGTACATTTATCTACAGTTTAATTAATGCCCAAAAACTTAAAGAATAACCAAACGTTGTTGAAGCAAGCAGGGATTGTCCCTATAATTTTGGTTGTAGTCATAGGGTTGGTGATGGCGGGAGGAGGGACTGTCATTTATTCCCAAAAAGAGGTTATTTTAAAAAACCTTCCCAAGCCAAGTGGTTTACAACTACCAACAGTCTTTTTTAAACCAACTCCCGCACCAGGAGAGATTAAAGTAACCCCTAAGGCTAAGTTAGCTAAAGAGTCTGTTAATTTTGAGACAAAAGGAACTAAAGTAGAAGGTTTGCCCAACATAAATATGTATCCTCCTGTAGGTTGGGTTCAGCGGGCTCCTGAAGGTAGTGATTTTTTAGTATTTGAAGCTGAGGATAAGGATTATGTGTGGGTGAAGCAGTCAAATCTTTGGACATTGGCCCGGATTACTGTACGGGTTACCAAATCTACAGGAGAGAGCTTGCAGGAAGCAGTGAATCAATATAAGAATTCCATGAAAGATCAGGTGCCAACCGTGTATATTTATGAAAATAAGGATTTGATAAGTGGTGTGGAGGCTTATTATTTGGAGGCAGATCATGATTTAAGAAGTATGAGAAGGACTACAATAGAGAAGGAATTGAGTAAAGCAGGTAAAAATTTCTCTCAATCTGACCTAACGGAGCTAGTTGAAATTGACATGATTAGATCAGCAACGTATTTTCTACAAAAAAATGGTTATGATGTGATTATCTCTGGTAGGGCTTCTGCTGTTGCTTGGGATAAAAGGGGTCCAGAAATTAAAAAATCTATTGTGAGTGTAATATTCGTTGGAAAGTAAGCATTATAATTTTTATTATTTGTTTAACTACTTAAGAGTTTTCCTGCTATAATTTCTCATATGTCTTTAAAAATCGGGAATTACATCACACAACTCCAACTTATAATTCGAGCGAAGCGAGAATTTCAAACTATGCTTATGAACCAACAGTCATTTGCAATTTATCTTAGAAAGTTTCATAGTTAAATTAATGCTCAAAAAAGAAAGCGGATTTTTACACCCTTTTATCATATTAGGAGTAGTTGCTGTAGCTGCTTTACTTATATATTTTTCCGGAAACTTGAATGAAAATCAAAAAATAACCCAAGAAACTCCCAAGCAGACCAAAGAACAAACGAAAGAGAAGATAAAAGATGTTCCAAACCCGGTTAATGAGTTTTTAAATGATAATGATATTGAAGAGTATGAAAAAGCAGGGATGAAAATTTATACTGGTAATAATCCACCTAATATAGAAGGTTTATATAAGTCTGATAGTCTGGTTATATTCTATGACAAGCCTTTTGAAGATGCTGCACCTGTTGGGACCGAAGTATCTAGTTATAATCATGAGTTTTATGATCAAAAACCTGACGGAACAATTAAATTATTACGTAAATCACCAGAAGGAGAAGATATAGCAGCTGGGATGGGAGGATTTATTTCTGGGGATAACAATTGTTTCTCCATTTTTGTTAATGTAAAAGATCAGTCTAATCAGTGTAATACTAATGAAGCAACTATATATTCAGCCTGTAAAATAGAGGAAGGGTTAGAACAGCTACAAGCAGGCTTTATTGTCAAAGAAAACGAAGGATCAGGCTGTGGAAAAACAGTTCCAGTGGGTCATCTTAGAATAATAACAGAAGACGATAGTTTGGCAGAGCGGATAAAAGAATAGGATCCTTAGAACTCAGGACAGTAGAATATATTAGTTGTGAAATTTAAATATAGAAATAAAGGAAAGAATTTAGAGTTTTTTGGAAGAGGTAAATTTGATTAAAGCTTTATAACCCTCATTAATTTCTCTATCTAAATACCAGCAGATTCAAAGATGGATAGGTAAAAAACAAGTTAAATCTGTAGCTTCAGGAGATTCAGCCGAACAGTTAAGGGAAGAGATAGAAAAAATAAAGAAAGAAGAACAAAGATACATCAAAGCTCATGGTGCCGAGATTATTAGTCTGGACCAACTCCAAGAAGCGATGGCTGATCTCAAAACTAGGAGAGCCGTATTAGAGAGACAAGTAGGCATTTTAGAAAGTCATAAGCAGTCTACGGATGATGTACTAGTGCCCAGCAAAGATCAAATAGAACGATTTAGCGAGCAAGCTAAACTTTTACTTTTTGACTTGAGTTTTACCCCAAAACAAAGGATAATTCGTAAGGTAGTAGACACGGTTATCTCTGATCAGAAGATCATGAGGGTTCGTGGCTATTTACCAATAAAGGAGGCTCAAAATGTCAAGTTCCGTTCTGAAGGTAGGGAATTGCATCACGCAACTCCAACTTATGAGCCGATAGACTTTCCCTTCCAGTATAACTTCAAATTACCTGATCCTAGAAAAGCAAGAATTAAATTAGAAAGAGATGCTTTGGGGAGGATTATTCACTCCAATTCACCAGAAATGTCATAATTATGAGTGATAATAAAAATCAAGAAACTGCTGCCTAACAAGAAAAAACTTTTAAACTATGGATTTGGTGCAGGTGCAGATTCTGTTGTTGGTGCAGGTGCAGATTCTGTTGTTGGTGCAGGTGCAGATTCTGTTGTTGGTGCAGGTGCAGATTCTGTTGTTGGTGCAGAAGTAGGTGAGGTACTGGTTGAAGTAGATGTGGAAGTACTGCCAGAGCCATCCTGCATACACCAGCCTCCGTTATCGGACATCCAATGATAGCCTGAAGAACATGACCCACTGCCTGACGATCCGCCGGACGAACCGGCGGTGGAAGCAGCATCTCTTTGAGCATCAGACATACAGTAACCGCCATTTTCACTCATCCAATGAGAGCCTGAGGGACAGGAACCGGAGGAGGAACCGCCTGAGCTTGTGCCAGTAGGGTTTTGGCGGCAGGTGCAAAGGCCAGAATCAAAGTACCAACCGCTTGGGCAAGAAGAAGCTGAAACATTGTAACATCCTTGTGATGATGACTGTTTACATGAACAGGATGCACTGTCAAACCAGCCTGAGCCACAGCCTCCTGCAGGAGGAGAGCAGCTAGAACTCCCAGAAGAACCACCCCCACCACTGCCATAATAAGTATTGGAACCACGACATGAACAGGAACCATAATCCCAATAAGAATTAGAGCCACAGCCTCCTGCAGGAGGTTGACACCAGGATTGGGATCTGGCAGCTGTATCTGACCAGCCAGAGCCTTCATAACTTCCTTTTTGGCATTTACTCCCATCCCAGAAATAGCCGGGGGTGCAGCCATACTGGTAAGAACCGCCGGAATTATTATTGTTGGAACTCCCGGTGTAAGAGTTACCTGCTGAAGATTTACAGGAACAGCTGGATGAGTCCCAAGAGGACTCAGATGGACATACCCACCCGCCTAGGGGAGGGCTGGCTGACCAACACCAGGGAGTACTGCCTCTACTACCTCCAGATAGAGTAGTATTGCCTGGAGTATATGTTGGGCCATCTGCCATACACCAACCTCCCGAGTCAGACATCCAATGATAGCCTGTTGGACATTGTCCAGTAGAGATTGGTTTAGGTCCAGAACCAGGCACAGTACCGCTAGGTGGGTTGGTGGTGTAATAGCTGGGTGCAGGACCATAATAGCTGGGGGCTACATATGAGCTGGAGGGAGTAGGGTAACTATTGGAAATACAATTACCCCTGCCATCACTGTCAGAGCCATATGGACAACCGTCATTAGGAGTGTTGTCAGCTGTAGGATAACCGTATGTGGCAGGAGGGGCTCCGGGAGCTGTGTAATAAGGGGTATAAGGAGTGTACCCTGGTCCTGTGCCTGTGGGGGTGTAAGAATAATAGGAGCCGTAACTGCCGCCATTACTCATACACCATCCACCAGAGTCATACATCCAGTGGTAACCATCAGGACAGATACCTGCTTTTTCAGCTTTTGGTCCAGTACCATAGACTAAAGGTTTACCATCTTTGTCTAAAGAGGGGGCAACTGTTGAATATAAAGCTGATCCATTGGGAGAAGCGGGTTGAGGGGCGTAGTATGAATTAATTGGAATGGCTGCTCCAGGTGCAGGACAAGGGGTATTAGCAGGAAAAGGAGGGGTGGGTAAGAAACATGGTCCTGCCTGGTTTCTGACTCCAAGACTATATGAGAGAGCTTCAATACGGGCCAGCTCAGGAGGTAAGGGGCCATAGGGGTTTTTTCTTCTAAAATCCTGTACCTGCTGGAAAGATTCCCTAGTTGGCCTGAATTCTTCCTGTAAAGTAGCTACAGCTAAAACCACATCTTTACGGTTTTGGAAATCTTCCAGTCTCACAACATCAGGTCTGATAGTTTGGGTGATTTCATTAATCCTGGTTAATTTGACATAAGGCCTGATTTCAGCAGGTATTTGGGTGGGGGTGTCCTCGCCAGGAGCAAAATTCTTTTCAAATTCAGATAGTTTTTGGACAATTCCCTCATTCTTTTCTATTTTTTCTAAAGTTTCCTTTTTACTTTTAGTAGTTTGGGTAATCTCTTCCAGTTTCTTTAATTCTTCAACCTTAATTTTGGCATTCCTGTCAACTGCCATAAAGTCTTCATTTAGAAAATCAGTATCAGTTTGGGTTAAACCTCCATTTGTTACTAAACCTCCTATAGCCAGCCTAACCTCTACCCTGGAATCTGCTTCAAGCAATTTCTTTTTATCTTCCCCGGAAATCATCTTTTCAGGAAGTGCTTCAATCCTAACTTTAACTTCATCCGGGATGGCTTTTTCCCCTGCAAAATCTGCTGCTTTATCTACCCCTAAGATAGTGGCAGAATTGGCAGCGGAGATAGCGCTGTCAGCCTCCTTAGAAGCCCAGACAGAGAGTTTTTCTAAAATTAAATTGTGTTCAACTGAACCTTGGTTTAAATGTTCCCCGATTTCTTTTTTAGCTTGTTGGCTTAATTGTTCTTTAGAGACATCACCAACCAGATTCTGCATGGTGTTGGTGTAGTTTGAGAGGGCTTTTTTAAAGCTCTCTTCATCATTTTTCCTTAAAGCATCTGCAGCTTCAGATAATCTTTCTTTAGCCTGGGCTACAGTTACCCTTTCTTTAGCCTGGGGACCAAAAGCAAAAGTAGTTTGGACTCTTTCTGCAGCTTGTTTTAAGAAATAAAACGGGCTGTTGTAGGTAACGAAATTAGGTTTGAGCTCATCAATAATTGTAACAGAGCCATCTCCCAGGTTCTCTGAGGTAGTGGTTGCAGCTAACACACACTTGCCCTCAGACCAGCTCCAGTAAGCGCCTTCCTCTTTACATCTAGGAGCAGCGTCTTTAGGATAGGTTTCTCCTGCTTTTGGTGCAGAAATACATTTTTGCTGTTCAAATGAATAGTATTGACCTCGTCCGCTGCAGCGGTACTGGTTAGTTTCATAGAGAGGCTTGCCATCTTTATCCCATGAACAGCCTTGCCCTTTTTTATATGATGAACTCTCAGGGCAGTTTTTAGATCTTTCCTCAATCTCTTTATCATCAATAGGTTCAGGATCAGGTGACGGGGAAGGGATAGGTGTAATACCTCCTCTTGAGGTTTGGCAGGATTGGGTTTGCCAGCTCCAGGTATACCCTAAAGGACAGATGGGCTGGGAATCATCTTTAAAGCCCTCAGTGTATTCATAGGGAACGCATTTTTTAATAGCAAAAGAATAATATTGCCTGGAGCCTTCACATTTGTATTGCTCATAATCATTGATGTTTTTGCCATTATCTGCCCAGATACAGCCCTGGAATTGTTTAAAGACTGCTCCCTCAGGACAGGTAGAAAGGACTGCATCTTGGGGTCTTGGGGTAGCTATTGGAGCAGGTTGGGCTCCGGAAGTGGCCTCAGCCCCAAACTGACCACTGTTAATAGGGCGGGAGGTTGATGATAGCTGCTCATAAGTTTTGATCAGTTCTTCTTTGCCCCCTAAATCCTCTGGTTTGATGGCAGAAGGGTCAAAAGAACTGCTTAGGCTGACTGCTTTTTGATCTAAGGTAAAAACAGATGCTTTTAAGGCGGGTGTTTGAGCTAGCTCAGATTGAGTAGCCCGCAGCCCTTGCAACTCTTCCACCTTCCTGACTTCCACTAACTGGTTATAGTCAGAAGGGGTTTTGAAGGATTGGGCTTCATCCAGCTTTTTGGCGTCAGCTAATGGGAAAGTATTTAACTCTATAAGCTTCCTAATTTTACTTCTGACTTCTTCCCTGGATGAGGAGTTAACTAAATCCTGGGTTTCTTCAGGTAAAATTAGCCCCTGGGCTTCCAAATCACCTAAGCGTAGAGAGAGGCTAGTAGGTAGGGCAGGACGATCCAGTACATCAGCGCTTTTGTCCATGGCATCCTCAGTTGTTTTAATAATTTCAGCTATCAGCTTGGAATATTTGGAAGGAGCGGGTAACAATCCTCTTTCAAAAACTGCTTCATGCCTTGATGCTTGGGCTTCTAATCTTTCGGCTGTTTCTTGGGAAGCCTTGGAATCTTTTAAGCTGGAAAGCTGTTTTGAGGCATCTGCCATGGTGGATTGGTAACTCTTCAGGGTGGATTCATAGGCAGAAGCTTTTTTAGGGTCAGTTGAGATGGCTTGGGCTTCAGCTAAACGTGCTTCAGCATGTTGTATTTTGAGTTTTGCTTTTTGGACAGGATCAAAAGTGAAAGCGTAGCTAAACCCTTCGCCTAACTGTTTAAATATATATGTAGGGTCACCTGGTAAGGCCCCAACTGCATCTGTCAGGTAAGGTTGGGCAGGAGGAGTAGTTGAGGAAGGGGAAGCAGAAGCTGTGGGAGTAGGTGAGGGTTGGATAGTGTCTGTTGCTGGTGAGGGTGAGGGACTGATACTAGGTGAAGGAGAAGGTGCTGAGTATGTTTGGTTATCAGATGCAGCTTGGGGATAGTATTTAACAAATTCTGTTTGCTGCGTTTGGGAGAAATTTGTCAAATCCACTTCTTTGGCTAGATCCTGGGCTCTGTTATACCAAAGATATGGTTTGATATCATTCGAAGGGGTTAAGGCAGGATTTTTCTGCCATTTTTTCAACTCATCTGCTATCTTGGTATCAGGTTGGGGTAAATTTTGGTAGGATTTTAATTCCACCACCTGCAAATTAGCCAAGTATTGTTTTTGGACCTCAGGATAGTTTTGAGTAACTGCCTCATCTAGCCTAGCCACCTCAGAATAAGGGAACTGGCCTGAAGAGGCTAGTTTATTGATTTCATCCCTAACTTCACTCCTGCTTTTGAAAGCATATAACTTATTACTTTCTTCCTCAGAGATTATACCCTGCTCTTTTAATTTTTGGATACTTTTTGAAAGATCTTCAGGAATAGCACTTTCACCTTGAGCCTGGGCTACTGTATCAAGCAATTCCCTGTTTGTTGAAGCAGCCTGGATCCAGGCTTGGGCTTGGATAGGAGGAGCACTTAAGCTTAAATTGGTAGCAACTACTGCTTGCGCAGCAGCGGTTTGTTCTACTTTATTTATTAATTCATTGGAAACTGTATCAGCTTTTTGGGTTAAAGATTCTAGGTTTTGGCTAAGGGTAGTTAAAGCCTGGCTGTAATCTTCCAGGGCTTGTGAGGCTGCAGCAGTTTTGCCTTCATCCATCAAAGTTTTAGCCTCAGCTAACCTTTCTGAAGCAACTTCAAACCTGAGCTGCTCTTTTTTAACAGGGTCAAAAGTAAAGGTGAGCTGGATATTTTCAAATGTTTTTTCAAAAGGGTAGAAAAAATCACCAGGTAAGATACCTGTAGCTTTTTGGGGTATTAACCCATCTGGAATTTGGGGGGTTGGTAGATTATCCTGGTTGGAGAATGAAACTCCTAATACCTTATCTCTTCCATAATATGGTCCAAAATCATAGTACTTAGAGTTTGTGGCATAAGTCAAGGTTGGAAAAACCACCCACAGGATAGCAAAAAAAAATAGTAAGTATTTTTTTAGGGCAGCCATTTTATCTTGTTACATTTTTAGATTAAACTAAGTTTAAGATATCTGTCAATGGTGAATTAAATTTACCCCAAAGGCATTGCATTCTATGACTTGATAAGTAGTTGTTTCTAATTTAATTCTTTTCTGATACACTCTTACCCGTGAAATGTGGAATAGACAGAGCGGGAATCAACATTTTGTATTTCCTGAATTGGTAAATAGCTCAAGAATTCCATATGAGCTTATAATCAACCTTCCCAAGCCAAGATATGAGCGGAATATTGTTGAGCGAGATGCTTTGGGTAGAATTATTCACTCTCAGCCTCCCCAGTCTCCTGTTGTATAATATAGTAAGTTAGTTATTAAACTAAATACTAAATTATGGCAGAACAACAAGAGCCAGCAGGAGCAGGTACTATGGCTATAACAGAATTAGAACATGATCCAAATACATTTCAAGCTTTGTTTAGACGAGACCGTGATAGACAGGCTGAAATTTTAGGAGGTTTTTCACTCCAACAGCAACAGGAAATAAGATATAAACAAAAAATACTTACTTCACTTGCCACCTTTATAGGTAAGGATTTTGGTATTCCAGTTAAACTAAATGAACCTGGAGAGGGTTGGCACTGGAATTTTCAGGAAAATGAAATAAAAGTAGACCCAAAAGATTTATTAGAAAAACCACTGGATTATCTAAGATTTGTTACCTCTCATGAAGGAAGTCACAGAAGAATATCCAGAGCAGCTGATATTCCTCAAGAGATATGGAGACAACCAGGTTTTTCTTTTATGGCTAATGCCATTGAGGATCCCAGAGTTAATAACTTCTTAGTGGATGCATATCCTAAAGCCAGAGAACAAATGCAGTTAGCTTATGAGACGGATGCTCAATTTGAAGCTCAAGCTAAAAAAGATGCTAAAGATCAATTAGGTTTTCAACCCAGATTTGTTACGGCAGGATTTGAATACATTAAGCAATGGTTTAGAAGGTCAAGAGGAGAGGATGTAGCACTCAGTGACGATTTAGCACCAGAAGTAAGGGTTGTTGTTGAAAGAACTTTAGAATCAGCAAGGGACGCATGGCTCAGGTACCCATCCAAACAAGAAGCAGATCAGGGAGAAGAATTAATAAGAAGATATGCTCAAGTTTCCTATGAAATTCAAAGAGATGAAGTTTGGCCTGAATTTAAAAAGTTAGTTGATGCTGATATGCAGGATCAAGAAGTTCAGGAATTAATGCAGCAAGTGATGCAACAGGGCCAATCCGGAGAAGGTGAGGGGCAGGGTGGTCAAGGAGTACCTCAAGATTTGCAGGATAAATTGACTGGAGGGGAAAAACAAGAATTAGAACAAGCTATGCAGCAAGCTCAGCCAGGAGAAAGTCTACCTGGTCAGGGACAAAAAAGAGCACCAGTTGATTTAGATTCCCTTTCCCCGGAATTAAAACAAAAAATGAAAGATTATATTGATTCCCAGCCGCAGCCTACACAACAACAATTAGCAGAAATGGCACGCCAGATGTTGAAAGAGCTTGAAGATATGATCAATGAGCAGTTACAGGGAAAATTATCTGATGATCCGGATAAAAAAGCAGGAAGGGAAGTAGCCCAAGTTCAAGCACAACCTGCTGCACAGGGAGAAAGAAAACCAACTCATGAGGAAGGTCAGCCTGGTGATAGACCCCCTACTCCAGCTGATTTTGAGGAAACAGAGGATTTTAGAAGATTTAAGGATCAATTAGAACATGTTTTACAGAAAGATGAGGGAGAGTATGAACAAAATAGGAGAGAAGTCTTGCCTATTATTGATGCCTTAGAGGGTGATTTAAGAGAATTGTTTGTAGCAAGAAGGGCTAATAAGTGGCACAGTGGTTTTAGAACCGGTAAGAGAATTGATATTAAGAAGAGAATGCAGGAAAAAGCTTTAGGTATTTCTGCAGTTGAAAGTAAAGCCTGGCAAAAAAGAGAGTTACCCCAGGAAAAAGATTACGCAGTTACCCTGCTGGTTGATCTTTCAGGATCCATGGGAAGGGATGGCAAAATACAGGAGACATTTAAAGGTGCTATCGTGTTAGCGGAGGTTCTTAATCGTTTATCAATTAATACTGAGATACTAGGGTTTAATGACAGATTATATGAATATCAAGCCTATGGTCAGGATATGTCCCAGGAAGTCAGGGATCATATGGGAACTATGCCAAGAGAAGTTCACACTGAAAGAGCCAGATATAATGATGATGGTTGGGCACTGCAGGAAGCTTCAGAAAGATTAGCCAGACAAAAAGTTACAGAGAGATTTTTGTTTGTACTATCAGATGGAGCACCGGAACCGTCAGCACAACACACCGGATCCCAATACGAACTAGGAGCTAGTGTAAGAAAAATTATGAGTGAAACAGATCAAAAATTAATTGGTTTGGGAATAGGTCAAGGAACGGATCATGTAACAAATTACTACCCAAATAGTATTGCAAATATAAATGTTGCTGAGATGGCAGAAAAATTAGCTGATGTAATTAGAGAGGCAATTGCCAATTACGATACCTTTTAGTAATATAAAAGGTGATGAATATGACTAACGACTTTTCAGATTTTATTAAACATACAGCCTCGCAAAAAGAAATTTCTTTAGTAATTGCCAAGGATGATCAGGAATTCAGACATTTTCAAGAAACCTTAGATAATGCTGAATTTCAAAAAGTTCATGAAGTTCCGGAAATATTAAAAAATATGAATGAAAACTCAAAAGTTTATTATTGTATAGAAGAAAATTTCCCTAAAGCCCTTTATGATTTGGTTATCCAATATCCAACCGGTCAGGTAGAGATTTTTGATGTTCATTCAATGAAATCAACTGTAGTTAGCCCAAATTATGAAAAAAGTTCTATAATACTGCTTGTCACAAAGGATAATCTTTCTTATTTCCAAAGTAAAGGCTATTCAATACTAGAGTATGTAGGAATGGCTTATCAAAGTTAAAATATGGAAGATCCTGTTGTTGATAGATCTATGATAGAAAGAGCAGAAGTAACAGATAGAAGACAAGCGCCAATTATTGAGACTGCTGATGCAGTTTCTTATTTGGGTGTGCGTTTAGAAAAAGCAGCCGATCCAACAGGGCAATATGTACCAAATAGAGAGCTGTATAAGGATTTTATAAATGATCAATTTGCTCTTGATTTGCAAAAACAAATCGCTGTTAGTTTTCTCCAGGGAGATCCAATTCTGATTGAAGGCGGTACCAGTATTGGTAAAACTACCAGTGCGAGAAAGATGGCTGCAGATTTAGGTTGGGAGATTCATTATGCCAACTTAAATGGTGCAACTGATGTTGAGGATTTAATGGGCAGGTATATTCCTAATCCAAACAAGCATTCTCCTGAGGATCCTGATTATATTTTCGCTGATGGAAAGGTTACATCAGGACTTCGACAGGAAGAGGGTAAAGTAAAAGTAATTATGTTAGATGAGTTCAATGCTGCTGCCCCCAATATTCTAATTCGTTTACATGAGGTTTTGGATGCATTGGGTAGAGGAGAAAATGTGGTTTTATCAGAGGATGCCTCAGAAGTTGTGCCTGTAGATAAAACAAAAACCAAAGTGATAGCATTGATGAACCCGCCCGGTAAAGGTTATTTTGGAAGAGAGCCGTTAGATCCAGCTCAGTTGAGACGTTGGGTATATACCAAAGCTCCAACAGATCTACCGGATGAAACATTTAGTCATGCTACAGATGCCTTATTTACCTTAGCTTCACAAATGCAGGATGTGCCAGAATCTGCCTACCTATTATCTAGAGACTTAGCTTTACTACCAGAGCAACTGCAGGAAATACCGGGCATACATGAGGTATTAGCTAAATATAAGGAGTTTCATAGAGGTGCAAAACATTTGGTCAGAGAAAGAAGAGTAGCTGCAGATCAGCCACAACCCTTTACCTATGATGACCGTATGGAGCCTAGAAGAGTTCGGGATTTTGTTCTGGCTTTTTATAATGGGGATATTAACGATACATTCCAAACAGCTCTGCGTTATTACTATGCGAATAAGCTAGATTCTGCTGTTGACAAGGCTGCTTTAGAAGAATTAATCAGGACTGTTGAATATAGAGAACCAATCCAAAATGTTGCATCTCAAAGAAGAGGAATAGATAGAGATACCGCATCGATCCCGACTTCAACCCCTGCTGATGTATCCCCCACTGAAACACCTCCTCCTGATGGAACCGGCGAGCAGCGAAAATGGCAGGATATCTTAGGTACGAGGGTGGAGGTTAAACCACTACCTGCATCTGTAACTCCGGAAGTTAGAAGGAACTTAGAAACTTTTGGCTTTGAGCTTCTATATCTTCCAAAGTTAGACCTTGGTACTTTAGCTGATCTTAAAAAGGTTGGTGAAGGCAAATATTTAGATGATTTACAAAAGCGTTATCCCAACTGGAGGCATTATGAATCAATGGCTGACAGAGAAAAATCTGATCATAGTAAGCCAAGAAATTTAAATGAATGGTTTTGGGGGTATGTTAAAAACGGAAATATTAACTTCCCCGAACTACCAGGACAATGGGTAGCTGTTGAAAAAATGCCTAAACCCGCTTATAGAGAAAAATACGCAAGCACCCCAGTAGGTGCAAGGTTAGGTTTTAAAGATCGTTTCGATGTTACCTGGAATAATGCAAAAGCAGCTATTGATAAGGAAAAAGCGAAATTACTTACTGATATAGGACTTAGAAGTGGAGCTGATATGCGTATGTTAGAAGCCTTAGAATGGAACTTAATGGCAAATCGTGAAGGATGGGGTAAAACCAATACTTATGAGTGGGTTAATACTGAAGCTCGTGGTGCTGGTGGCTCGGGCCGGGTCTATGTGGGCCTCTCTGACTACGGTGGTGCTGCCAGCGCCACTTGGGTTCATCCTGATGACTCGGATGACAACTTGGGGTTTCGCGTTGCGGTAGTTTTAGGTTCTTGACCTCTTGAATCCTTGTCTCTTTTGGTTCTTTGTTTCCTTGGTTTTCGCGCAAAATTTTTTTTGAAAAATTCTATATAAAATGATGAATATAACTATCATTTGAGCTTGATTTCTTTCAACTTTCCTTTTATACTCCTGAGTAGGTTTTGTTAATGTAAGTACGGGTACGCCTGTATTTCACGAAACCACTCTTTTTTGTAAGAGTAGCCAGAGTTTTGAAGGATATATTCTTTCAGAAGAGTGCTAATAAAAGAGAGATAAAATTACTTGCCCTTTTTTGAAGGCTCAGAAGATGAGCCAATTAAAATACAGGAGAGAGTTCTTGAAAATTCAGGGACAATCTTGGGAGATATAAAAGGTAAGGATTTAAGTTTAAGCTATCGGTGGTAAAAATGGATCGAACGATCGATCCAGGAAAGAAATTGGGCAATGCAAACGTGATGCTGGTGACTCGAACCGGGTCTATGTAGGCAACTCTGACAACGGTGGTGCTGCCAACGCCAATTGGGATCATCCTGATAACTCGGATGACAACTTGGGGTTTCGCGTTGCGGTAATATTATCGACTCTCTTAAAAGTGTTTTTGCCTGAGCTGCCCTTTAAGGCATATCTTAATTTTATGAAGATGCTTTTATCCAACCGCCTAACATTCTCCCGATTTCCTGTAAGCTGGCTTCCAATGTCAGGTATTTTTTATTATCTAGGATTTTTAAATCTTTACAGAGACGGATTAATATCTTTGTGTGGTCCAAAGTCATACTGGCTTTTTGCAATACTGGCAGCTTTTCTGCTTTTTGCAGTTGACTGGCCAATAAAAGAGAGTCTAAGAGGTCTAAAAGGGCATTTTCGCACCTTTGGCCAAGAGTGTAGCGATCTTTTTTGGAAAAGTTGACTGAGTATTGATAAAAGAGTTTGTAAATTTCATAGGTTTTTTGGAAGATAGGAATATCAAGGTTAGAATGTACCTGTGGTAAGTCATTATGCGAGTCTATCATAATATTTATGCCGAAATTAGCACGATTGACAACATTTTCCTAGCTTGGGAGCAGTTTCTGAAGGGCAAGAAACACAAGGCAGATGTGCTTTTGTTTGAAAGGTTTTTGGAAGATAACCTTTTCGAGTTATATTTTAGCTTAAAAAATAAAACTTACAAGCATGGAGATTATAAATCATTTTATGTCAGAGATCCTAAGATGCGCCATATTAGTAAAGCCTGTGTGAGGGATAGGGTAGTACATCACTTGACCAGTCAGGTACTGGAAAGAATTTTTGAGCCTAGTTTTTACGCTCACTCATATTCTTGCAGGAAGGGGAGAGGTACTCATAGAGGTGTAACTGCGTTCGCAAGAATGATGAGGATTGCCAGTAAAAATAACTCTTCACCACTATTTGTTTTAAGGTGTGACATTAAAAAGTTTTTTGCCACTATTGATCATAAGGTACTTTTTGAAATTTTAGGTAAGAAAATAAAGGATGAGGATTTCCTTTGGTTATTAGATAACATAATCAGCAGTTTTAGATCAGAATATACAGTTGATCCAACTGAGCCTAAAGGAATGCCGATAGGCAATTTAACCTCACAGTTTTTCGCCAATATTTACATGGATCCACTTGATCGATTTGTTAAGGATGAGCTTAGAATAAAATATTACATCCGCTATGCAGATGATTTTATCGTTCTTTCTGAAAGTAAAGCCTATTTGGAGGAGTTAATACCCAGGTTAGAAGAATTTTTGGCAGACAAATTAAAATTATCATTTCACCCCAATAAAATAGGAATTAGAGATTATTATTTAGGTATAGATTTTTTAGGATATGTTGTATTCCCCCACTTCATATTACCTAGAACCAAAACCAGAAGAAGAATATTTAGAAAGTTATACAAGAAGATTCAGTTGGTAAAGGAAGGAAGAGTTTCTCCTGAAACATTAAATCAAACGCTCCAATCTTATTTAGGCTATCTCTCTCATGCTGATTCCCACACATTATCTCAGGAATTAAAAAATGAAGTACATTTTTTGCTCACAAATTAGAAATCAAACAGTTCTTTTATGTGAACCTTTAAGGTTTTGGCAAGTTTATAGATATTATCTAAGGAAATATTTTGCTCACCTCTCTCAATTGCACCAATATATGTACGATGAATATTTGCCTTAAATCCTAACTCTTCCTGAGAAAGCTTTGCTCCTTTCCTTATTTGTCTAACCTTCTGGCCAAACTTTTTTCGTATGTTTTGTTGCGCCATACTAACCAAAAGGTTAATATTTTGCAGTTAATAGCTCTACAGACAATAACTAGCATTTTATAGATAATAGAGGTATTATTTTAGAAGGAATAGAGAGAGGAGGTGAACAAAAAAAATGAAAAAGCTATTTATAATAATTGGTGGAGGTCTGCTTGTAATTATTGTTATTGGAGTGATAGCCTCAGGTGGTAGTTCAAGCAAACCATCCACAAATGGCAACCAGCAAGTTGAAACAAAGAAGGTAGCCAAGCTCAATGAGCCTGTACAGGATGGAGATTTGGTATTTACTGCAACAGATGTAAGCACAGCTACAACTTTAGGTAATCAATTTACAAAAAGAGATGCCCAGGGTATGTTTTATGTCATTACCCTGAAAATAGAAAATAAGGGTAAAGAGACTAAGACTGTAGATAGTTCAATGATTACCCTAACAGATAGTCAAGCTAGAAAGTTTGATCGCTCTATTGAGGGTCAAAGTGCTAAAGGATTAGCTCAGGGTAAAGTTGATCTATTTTTGCAGCAAGTTCAGCCAGGGTTAGGTGTGACAGGGGATATTGTATTTGATATTCCTAAAGACGCTACTAGTTTGAAATTGGTAGTAAAAGGTGGTTATTTTGGCAAGGGTCAAGAGATTGATCTTGGAAAATAATCTAAACACACAGTGGAGACGTTACTAATTAATGTTCTAAGCTGTGTGTTTTTATGGCAAAAACATATAACTTTGGCTCACTTTTCGATATAATATAGGTAGGAGCTTATCAAGGCTTCTGATTGATGGAAGAGATTGATTATGCCAAAACTGCAAAAAATACCAGATAAGCTTACTTTTGGTGAGTATCAAGAATGGCTTAAACAAAATCCTGATCACCCCAAGGCGAAAGAGTATATTAAAAAATGGGGAGAAACCCTAGAACACTTTAAACCCTCCCTTGCTGGCTTATCGCATATTAGATCTGAAAGCTCCTATTTAGCTGAACAAACTGGGTTACTGAGAGCTATGCTGGATAAAACTGAAAAAGAAGATACTCTGAATGATGAAATTTCATACAGATATAATGACAGCAGCCATATTCTATTTATAAGAAAAGTTGAAGAGATTTCAATCAATTTTACTGATAAAAGAGGTAATAAAAATATGCTCTATTTATTTGAGATATTGGAGGAATGTATTACCGAAAGAGGAGTGATTAAGGGTAAATTTATTGAGGTTGCCGTACCTAGAACAGAAATTATTCAAAAGGCATTAAAAAAAGGTGTAAAGGGTGCAGATGAAGATTGGGTAGCTCGTACAAGAAGTAATTTAATAAACTCTAAGATTGAATTAGCTGGAGCTGCCGAGTATCTAATAATTTCAGAATTTAAAAATGAAATCCAAGGATACATTTATAAAAAAAGGATACTACCATAGATTTTTGTATTCTATTACATGTGGTATATCAAAAAACTAATGATTTAGCCTCAAATTCCCCCTATTGACATCCTAGCATATACCGCCATCGTCTAACTCAGATCAATTCAGAAAGGACTGATTTGAGTTATGAATGAAGATGTATTAGAGATAAAAATTCTGAATCTTGCTGCATACTTAAATGCAGCTGGAGTCCGCCTAGTTGGCACAAAAAGAGTAAATGGTGAAGTTTTCTTCTTATTTAGCCCCAAGACTGAAGCTGAGAAACTCTTAGAGAGCTATTTTGCTGATACCGCAACTATCAACCCAAAAGAATTGTTTGCTAAGTTAAACGATTTGCGTGACTTGATTTTTTCAGGAGGTAAGAACAATGCCTAGAACTTACGCTCCTAAGAAAATTGAGGTTGTGTTTGAACAAGTTGAAGCCAAGTCAGAAGAGATGGAACAAAGACTTACTGATGCTTACGCAATACTATTTGAAGAAACATTGAAGTTTCTAAAAGAGCAAAAGCAAAAATCTATTCATAAAGATAACAATCTTAAATCTCAAAATCAAATACCGAAAGGAGGTGAACAATATGAACGTAGATACGCACACTAAATTTTCCGTAATTACCTCAGTTGTAAAGGCAATAGAGCTTTATCCATTAATTCATGAAAGTAGCTATCGAGAAGAAAACAGATTCCTTTCTGGATTTAGGATTAACTTCCATGAGCCAAAACAACATCAAGCAGTGTTAACAAGGTCGGTATCCGTGCCAGATAAAACATGGTTCTCACTGTTTGATGATGCAGAGAAGGAAATTATGGAGGATGAGTTTGCTTTTTACGGAATTGAGTACTCAACCAAGATTAAGCTTGCACTCAACAGGGTTAGAAAGTTGATTGTCAAGTTTGAAGAGGAAATTGGGAGTAGAAGTGTCCGTAATGAAGTATTAAGACACATTTTTTATCAACGTGATCAGCTAAAGCAACTTGAACAAGCTTTAACTAAGTTTCATGAGGGTGATCAGGTGTGTTTAACTTTTGTCTTTTCTGAGTGGCCAAATGTTGAGGTAGCTCGAAGAAAGGATTTTGTGAAGGAGTTTGAAAGTAATTTATTAGGCAATGTTTTTCCGCCTGATAACATACCTTTTTAACTCGATAGTAAGCAGTTTTACTGCTAGAGAGGAGGTGAATTAAGAATGCCAAAAATAAATTTTATAAAAAGAATTGTGCCAGAAGCTGGGAAGCATCTGGTTAGTCTAAAGGATGTTAGTGAAATTGAGAATAAATTCTATGATCCAGAGAAGCAAAAGGAGGCGTATAAAACGCAGTTTCAATGGACATGGAGCTATGTTGATAATCCAGAAATGGAAATCCGCTCATTTTCAACAATGGCTCCTTCTAGGTACAAAGGGAAGAAAAACAAAATGCTTGAGATGATGGAAGCCTTACTGGGTAAAAGTCTATCTGAAGCAGAGATGGTAAAAATTGGGGATACAGATGAGCTTATCGGTAAGAAGTGCTACATCACTGTTAAACACGATAAGGACGAAGACGGGATACACGCCAAAATCATTCTGTATGAACCAGAATCTGAAAAAGAGTTTTAACTCAGGTGAACTAGGTACAAATTTCCAGTTTGTGCCTAGTGATTTGAACTAAAGCTATGAACAATTTAGATAATAATACAAATCAAAAATTAGAGCAAGCCTTATTTCTGGCCAAAGAGCTTAATTTTAGTGTAATACCTATTGGTACTGATAAAAAACCACTAATAGAGTGGAAACCATTTCAATCTCAAAGAGCTTCAGAAGAACAAATTAGAGAATGGTTTTCTAAGCCTGAAGTTAATGTAGGCATAGTTACAGGTAAGATCTCCAATTTAGTGGTAGTAGATATTGACCCAAGACATGGAGGATCAGATGAGGCTTTTAAGGTTATTGAAACAGTTAAGAGTGCGACAGGTGGCGGAGGTTGGCATTATTACTTTCAATACGAGGATGGTATTCAAAATGGTGCAAATATTAGGCCAGGAGTTGATGTTAGAGGTGAAGGAGGTTATGTTATTGCTCCGCCATCCTCTCATGTTTCTGGTAAAAATTATGAATGGTTGATAACTCCTAGTAAAGGTAAACCCTTTGCTAAACTACCTGACTTTATTAAGGAATGGATACATACTCAAAAAGAAAGTACTAAAAGTCCAAATAGTAAAACTAGAGTTAGTAAATTACTCAATGGTGTAGGTGAGGGTAAAAGGAATGAAAGTGCTGCTTCAGTCGTGGGTAAGCTGCTTAAGCGTTTCAAAGAGGATGAATGGGAGGACGAAGTATGGCCATTATTTCAGGCTTGGAATAAACAAAATAATCCTCCTTTACCAGAGGATGAGCTGCAAACTATTTATGAGTCAGTTTCAGAGGCAGCACTGAATGGTGGAGATGATGGGGATAGTGAAGGTAGAAGATCAGTTGCAGACAAGCTGGTGGATCTAACACTAGATTCGGGTACTGAACTATATATTGATCAAACTAGTGAGCCTCATGTGACATTCTCTGAAAAAACAATTGTGGGATTTCCTGTTAAAAGCTCAGTGTTTAGAAGATGGTTGAGTGGGAAATACTGGAAAGAAGTAAATAAGGGGTTTTCAGGGGAAACATTTTTACAAGCTGTGAATAGTTTGGAAGGGAAAGCGTTTCACGAAGGTGATGCAAAGGTATTGTTCAATCGTATAGCCAGAGTTGATAATACTATCTTTTATGATTTAGGAAATGACAAACAAGTTGTAAAAATCACTGCTGAAGGTTGGGAAGTTACCAATAATTGCCCAGTTAAATTCAGAAGATTTAATCACCAACTACCTCAAGTCCAGCCACAACAGGGGGGCAATTTAGAGGATATTATTAAATATCTAAATCTTAAGACTGAAACTGATAAACTGTTATTTCTTACATATTTAGCCACAGTTCTTGTACCAGATATTCCACGAGTAATTTTAATCAATATCGGTGATCAAGGAGCAGCAAAGAGTACAGCACTGAGAATAGCGAGGAGTTTGATTGACCCAAGCATTTCAGAATTACTTAGTCCTCCTAGTGACATAACCGAACTTGCTCAAGCCTCAAATCACCATTATTGCCTTTATTTGGATAACTTGTCTTATTTGAAAGATGAGATATCAGATGTTTTATGCCGACTTGCAACAGGAATTGGTTTTACTAAAAGGAAGCTTTTTACCAATGATGAGGATGTTCTATTTAATCAAAAGGCAGTAGTAGGCATTACAGGGATAAATCTAGTGGCTCAAAGAGCGGATCTATTGGATAGATGTCTTATTCTTAGCTTTGAGCGTATTCCAGAGGAAAAAAGAATGGATGAGGAGGATTTCTGGAAGAATTTTAATACTGAGAAGCCTTATATTCTTGGAGCGTTATTTACCATTCTGTCAAAAGCTCTTGGAATGATTGCCAGTTTTAAGCTTTCCAAGAAGCCAAGGATGGCAGATTATGCCAAGTATGCTGCTGCTTGTGCTATTGCTTTAGGCAGAACCTCAGAGGAGTTTTTAACAGCATTTAGTGAGAATATTGGCCGTCAAAACCAGGCTGCAATTGAGTCCTCGCCTACAGCTCAGTCAATCTTACAGTTTATGTTGTTTCAGGATGAATGGAGCGGTTCTAGTTCTGAATTGTATAAGGAGTTGAAGCTGATTGTTGAAAAAGCAAATTTAGAGTTAGGTGGAGCAGATGGATTTCCTAAATCTTCCAACTGGCTTTGGAAAAGGATTATGCAGATAAGACCTAACTTAATAACTCTTGGCATAAGTATTACTAGAACCGAGTCAGAAACTTACTCTGTGATTACACTCAAGAAATCCTCCAAAGATAGTGAAAATGCTGCCATTACTTCCAGTACTGCCAATGGTCAAAAAGACATGGCAGCAATGGCAGTAAATCAACCCACTTCAGAGGATTCCAAGACTAAGTCGATATTGAGTTCAATACCTGGATTGGAGGGACACAAATGGTGACTGATAAGGTCAAAGAGTTACTTAAAAAATATATTCAACTATGTTCCTGGTTTTTAATAAGAGAAGGAGATCAATCAATTAGTGTGGAGCAGTTTGAAGCTGTGCTTACTGAAATAGGAGGTTTAGAAACCCAACTGCTTGATAATGGAGTTTCAGAAAAAGCTCTTGATAGAATTGTAAGCTACCTCAGAAATAACTTATCAACTGATGAGCCAATAGACGAGATGACCACGGCACAGCAGCTAAGGATATTTAAGGCTATTTTTGGTGGGGAGACTCACTGGGAGAAATAGCAAATAGACAGTATTCGTTCTAACTATCCATATAGTATGAACAATACTCGACATTTCGTTTTGGAAGTATTGGTTTGGGAGGCATAAATTAAGACAAGACTATGAACAAATTATCTGAGAAACAACTTAAACAACGCCAACTGGCTCCTATCAAGAGTGGAGCCTATACCTTTCTGAAATCAGGCTTAATTCCCTGCGAACAATGCTTATTTGGTAAGCCCTTAGAAGAAGATGAGGATAACTGTCAATGTAGTCAGATTAAACAATTCCAGGAGGAGCGGATTAAAGAAATTCAGGAGTTGCCTCAGATTAGAGAACCAGACCTACCGATAATAGTATCACTTGTCAGAGAGGAAACTTTGCAGATGATTATTGCTAGCTGGTTAAGGAGGGTAGGGATACTCAATAAAACCTCAAGGAGTTTGGAATATCAACCGATACTAAAACTTTGGTACCTAAGTATAAACGCTGCCAACAGGATGAGGGATTCTTTGGGTTTATCACCACAGGCCAGAGCTAAGCTAGGAGTTGCCGCTGCTATCAGTTACGACTTTGCCAGAAGGATGCAAGAACTAACAGAAAGCGAGGAAGACCATATTAAATAATGATCAATTAAAAAAGTGTAGAGAAGATATTGCTTATTTTACTAAAGAGGTAGTTGGAGTGGAGTTATGGCCCCACCAGTTAGAGTTTATGACCAGTAAAAGTAGAATTGTCGTAGTGGCAAGTGCCAGACAGATAGGAAAATCAACCGCATGTGCAATCAAAGCAATACACACAGCATTCTCTAGGCAATCAAAGGTTCTAGTGGTATCTCCATCATTGAGGCAATCAGGTTTAATGTTTGCCACAATCAGGCAGTACATTGGCGAGAGTGAACTTTTAAGAGGATCTTTAGTGGATGATACTAAGACTTATATTAGGCTTAGTAATGGATCAGAACTATGGTGCTTGCCAGATAGTCCAGCTCAAATAAGGGGGTTTAGCAAGGTTTCTACTGTAATCGTAGATGAGGCTAATTTCTGTAGCCAAGAACTACTGAGAGCAGTCCAATACTCATTATTAACAGTTCTAGGTAGTCAACTTTTTATGATCTCTTCACCCTGGTCCATTGAGCATTGGTTTTACAGATATTACCAAGATGGTCAGGATAAGAAAGACCCAACAATTGCCAGCTTTCACTATACCTATGAAGCCTCACCTTTAATACAAAAAGATTATGTAGAGCGGATGAAAGATAAAATCACCGACGAGGAATACAGAACTGAAATATTAGGAGAATGGATTGGAGACGAGGATGCTTACTTTGATTATGAACTCGTGGAATCCTGTATTACTGATTACGACCTTGTTGATCCAACTCAAGTTAAAGAAGGAGTTGTTTGGGCAGGAGTAGATTGGGCTGCTAGAGGCAGAGATGACACAGTAGTTATGTTTATAAGTAAGTTGCATCTTGGAGATTTGGAAGCAAAACTTCAGGGAAGTATTTTTATAGTTCCTTATTTTGAAGCCTACAGAAAGACTAATTACAGTACTGTTATTGAAAGAATTATTGAGTTATCAAAACACTTTTATATTGATAAACTGATTTCAGAGATGAATGGTATAGGTGATATGCCTACCCAAACACTTGAGAAGGCGGGGATAAAAGTAGAAGGACTCTTTACTACAGCACAAAGTAAGGTAAATGGATATGGAAGAATGAAGATCTTAATGCAAGCAAGGAGGCTTTTTATCCCAAGAGAGCCAGAACTTATCAAGCAGCTTACTAACTTGCGTTACACCATTTCAGAGAGTGGAGCCAGTATGAGTATTGCCCACAGCAAGCAATATCCAAAAGATGACTATTGTGATGCTTTGATGTTTGCCTTACTGGCTTGCGATAAGCTTGATGTAGATAATAATGGTGGAGATTTAGACCAAGAGAAAGTAAAGGGCGTCATAAAAGAAAAAGGGATAAAATTTAGGGAGCCTCCACCAATGGTTCTATGGATTTGAGCCATATTTTGGGTATTGAAAAGTATTTTATAGTAATGTATGTTAAAAAACATGGAACAGTATTACACAACTGAACAAATAGCCAAAATGCTTGGTGTTAAAAATGTCATAACTATTAGAAGGTGGATTCTCAAAAGATGGATTCCAGCTATTAAGATTGGTAAAGAATACAGGATCACTAAATCTGATTTAGACAAATTCCTTGAGGATAGAAGAACAGATAAAAGGAGGAAAAAATAATGTTTGCAGCAACTTATGGACGAGTCTCCACAGGAGGCCAGGAAAACGAGGCGACTATTGAAAATCAGTTTATGGCAATTAAGGAATATGCTGATAAAAAGGATTTAGTTTTGGTAAAAGAATATAGAGATGAGGGTTGGAGTGGAACAATTCTGGCTCGACCTAGTCTTGATGAACTAAGAATAGATGCAAAGAATAAGAAGTGGGAAGCTGTGATAATTTACGATCCAGACAGATTAGCTAGAAAGTATTCTTATCAAGAACTAATTATTGATGAGCTTCAAGAAGCAGGGGTACAAGTCTTATTTGTTACAACCCCTCCTGTAAAAGACGATTCAGACAGATTGTTAATGGGAGTTAAAGGCTTATTTGCCGAATACGAAAGGGCAAAGATTGCAGAAAGATTTAGATTAGGTAAATTAAGAAAGGCTCGTGATGGTAAGTTAGTAACTGGAAATGCTCCTTATGGCTATCAATATATTCCAAGGCAAGCAAAGAAAGATGGTAAATATAAGATAATTCCATCAGAAGCAGAAGTTGTAAAAATGATTTTTAGCTGGGTTGGTGAAGAAGGACTCACCATTAGAGCTGTAGTCAGAAGGTTGTACGAGATGGGCATACCGCCTAAGAAAAGTAAAAAGCCAGTTTGGAACACCAGTACTTTAGTGACGCTTCTTAGAAATCAAACTTATATTGGAATTGCCCATTTTAATAAGAGTTTAGCTGTTGTACCTATAAATCCTCTAAAGCATGAGAAGTATAAAAAATATAAGAAAACAAGCAGGAGGATGAAACCACTAGAGGATTGGGTTCCAATCCCTGTGCCTGCAATTATTGATAAGAAGTTATTTGAAAAGGTTAGGGTACAACTGAAAATGAACTATGAACTCACAACTCGTAATAAAAAGAATGATTACTTACTTGCAGGGTTGGTATATTGTGTTTGTGGCAGAAGAAGAACAGGAGAGGGTCCTATGCAAGGTAAACATCTTTATTATCGCTGTACAGATCGGATTTATAGCCATCCTCTGCCTCCAAAGTGCAGAGAAAGAGGTACTAATGCTCGTATAGCCGATATATTGGTTTGGAGAGGGGTTTATGAGCTAATGACTTCACCTAAATTACTTAATCAACAGATTCAACAATGGATTGGTAAAAAACAGGTTAAAGCAGAAGATTCTGGTGAGTCAGCAGAACAACTCAAGCTTGAGATAGAAAAGTTGAAAACAGAAGAAGACAGATATGTCAAAGCATATGGAGCAGAAATTATAAACTCTGAACAGTTAGAGGAAGCCTTAAACGATCTAAAATCACGCAGGGCGGTGTTAGAGAGGCAAGTTGGTGTACTTGAGAGCCAAAAAAGGACAACTGATGATGTATTGATGCCTTCTGAAGAGCAGGTAGAGAAATTTAGTCATAAAGCGAGATTAGTGTTTGAAAACTTGAGTTTTACTCCAAAGCAAGCGATAATGCGTAAGGTGGTAGACACGATAATTGCTACTCAAAGACAAGTTAGAGTTCATGGCTATTTACCAATTGAGGAGATACAAAATGTCAAGTTCCAGTCTGAAGGTCGGAATAGTTGGGTTACCAAATGTAGGTAAAAGTACGCTTTTTAATGCTCTTTTAAAAAAGAGAGTGGCTCTGAGTGCCAATTACCCTTTTGCTACAGTTGAACCAAATGTAGGTATAGTGGCTGTACCAGATAAGAGACTTTTAAAGTTAACAGAGCTTATAAAACAGGAAGAGAAAATGGATTCTTTGCCTCCCATAGTTCCAGCTGTGGTGGAATTTGTGGATATTGCCGGTTTAGTTAAAGGTGCTTCTGAGGGTGCTGGATTGGGGAATCAATTTTTATCCCATATCAGGGAAGTTGATGCCATAATCCATGTAGTACGTGATTTTGATGATGTAAACATTGTGAGAGAGGGATCAACTGATCCAAAATCTGATAAAGAAACCATAGAAACAGAGCTGGCTCTATCCGATCTACAAACCATAGAAAAACTAATTCTAAACCAGGAGAAATCCGTGCGATATGCGCAGGATAAGCTCGAAACAGCCAAACTACAGATTCTAAATCAGATAAAAGGTGGGCTTGAAGAAGGTAAAGTGCTAGGAAAATACGAAATAGAGGATGAGAGAATAAAAAGCTGGTTTAATACCTTGCCCCTCTTAACCTTAAAACCTGTCTTATATGTATTTAATGTTGATGAAGGATCTTACGCCCATAAGTTAGAACACGAAACTTTAAATGAAAATAAACTGGTAATCTCTGCAAAAATTGAGGAGGAATTAAGTGAACTTTCTCATAAGGAAAGAGAGGAATATTTAAAAGAACTAGGGGTTAGTGAACCGGGATTAAACAGACTTATCAAAAAGGCCTATCAAGTCTTAGGGTTAATTTCATTTTTAACAGCCGGCAAAAAAGAGATCAGAGCCTGGACTGTCAAAAAAAATACCAAAGCTCCGCAGTCTGCCGGAGTAATACACACAGATTTTGAAAAAGGATTTATCAGGGCCCAGGTGATTGAATATGAAAAATTAATAGAAGCCGGATCTCATGCGGAAGCCAAGAAAAAAGGTTGGGTTAGAACAGAAGGTAAGGATTATATCGTTCGTGACGGAGATGTGGTTGAATTTTTAATAAGTTCATAGTAAACACCCTTTGTAGTTCCTCTTTTTCTGATAAAGCCAGAGTCCTGAAGTTTTTTTAGGTCATATCTTAAGGTTCTTTCGTTAACAGACATAAATCTTCTTCTGAGAATGTCAAAATTGATTATTTGATGATCTTTGATTATATTTAATATCTCTGCTCTTCTTGGTAGAAGAAAATCTTCTACTTCAGCTTTCTGTTTTTGTAAGACCAAATTTTTCGCCTCAGTTGTTGTTTGAGATAGTGCTTCTAACATAAATTCAAGGCAATCAGTTACATCTCTGTCAGTATCTTCCAAACTTCTATAGTATTCTGCACGGTGGCTATCTAAATATTCTTCCACAGAGGTTAACCCTTTCATTCCATAACCTCCTTTGATAAGGACTGCTTGGATTAATAATCTGCCAACTCGGCCATTTCCATCCAAAAAGGGATGAATTTTTTCAAAAATATAATGTGCAAGAGACGCTTTAATTGGTATAAATTGTTCTTTGGAGTTATTGATGAAATTAATCAATTTATTAAGCTGTGGGATAATTTGACTGGTGCGGGGAGGTAGGTAGATGGCTATGCCAGCGGAGTTAAAGATAGCGTTGGATTCTGTTCTAAATTTACCCAGATCACCTTTATCAATCAACCCGTCCATAACTATTTGATGAAAGATTAGTAAATCTTTTAAATTCAAATCCCTGGCACTTCTTTGATAAATTAGATTTAAAGCTTTTAAGATATTAAAAACCTCTTTTCTTTTTTGATCTCTGGATGATTTTACTGGGAGTTCATCTAAAGTTAGATTATTACCCTCAATTCTGGCAGAAAAAAGAGAGGATTTTAGAGTTGATTGTCGTCTGATGTTTGTTTCCACCTCTGGTGGGATAGATATAGAGTCTATCACTGCTTTACTTGCTTCAATTGAGGATAGTAAATGGGAAATTGTGGAAGTTAGAACATATTTAGGAGGGATTAACATAGCATCCTAATATTACCAGATATTTCCTAATGCTGCCAGATACTACCAAATATGGTAGTCGGGTTACTGTTTAGAGAATCTCCTGTATCTCTTGAATTTATGTTTTGTTCCTAGTACAATAACCACCATGGAAAATTATTTATTGACACTGGTTCTTGATCCGGGTTTGGATGGAAAGCAACAGGAGCGTGTTTTAGAGGCGGTTAAAACCCGTTTTGTAGGTAGTGAAGGAAAAGTTAAAAAAGAAGATAAATGGGGGAACAGAGAATTTGCCTATCCTATCAATAAACAAACCAAAGGGTATTATGTTCATTTTGAGGTAGAAACAGATCCAAAACTGGCCAAAGGTCTTGACAAATTTTTGCAACTAGAGGAAGATATTTTACGATACTTACTAATCCGAGTATAACTAAAGGAAAAAAATGGCAAGCAGATCATGGAATAGGGTTGAATTAATAGGAAATCTCACTCGGGATCCGGAACTCCGCTACACACCAAATGGTGCCGCAGTCTGTACTTTCGGTTTGGCTACCAACCGTTCATTTGTTTCTGAAGGTGAAAGAAAAGAAGAAGTAGATTTTCATAAGCTGGTGGCCTGGAATAAACTGGCAGAACTTTGCAATCAACTACTCAAAAAGGGTTTAAGAGTATTTGTATCAGGAAGGTTACAAACCAGGTCATGGGAAGGCCAAGACGGTCAGCAAAGACAGGTTACAGAGATAGTGATAGAAGATATGATTGTTTTATCACCAAAAAGTGATAATGGTGTATCTGCTACTACAGAGGAAGTAAATCTGGACGAAATACCTGTCAGTCCTAAAAAAGAAGCTACACCAGAAGAGGCTCCTCAAGAAGAGAAAAAAGAAGAACCTAAAAAAAGTACCTCCGCTCCTAAAGAAGAAGTAAAAGAAGAGGAAATTGATGACCTTCCGTTCTAAAATCCTTCACGCTTGATAAAATTTATCAAGTATGGCAAAATTACCCAGTTATGAAAAGAGAGATTCCAACTCAAAAAACTAAAAAAGAATTTAAACCCATAGCTCCTAAAGCACAGGTGGAGGGTGTAGTTGAGGAAGAAGTTATAGCTTCTGAGCCGGAAGTTACTTCTAAAAGTGCAATTCAACCCAAGAGAAAGTGCTCTTTTTGTGTGGCAAAATCTGAACCCTCGTATACTGATGTAACAGCCTTAAGAAGATTTATGACTGACAGAGCCAGAATCATTGCCAGAGAAAAATCCGGTATTTGTGCCAAACATCAGAGAAGAGTCACTAAAGAAGTTAAACATGCCAGACACTTGAGCTTGCTTCCATTCACCCCCAGAGTTTAGTAGAATTAGTAAAGATTGATCTGAAAACTTTATGTCTGCCACAAGAGGGCTCTTTGAGCCATTTCAAGATTTAGAAAACCTTTCCATCCCTGAAATCACCGACTGGTTAACTCCGATCCCGCCGATTATCAATTTAGAAAATCATTTAGCCAACAGAATCTTGTATCCTCAAACGTTGCCTGTGACCAAAGAACAGTTGAAAATAGATCTGGCCATTTTACGGGCCATTTTAAAAAGAATGGCCAGTTCTGGCAAAGCAAGCCAGTTTTTAGATATTAAGTCTCATAAAATAATTATTCCCTCAGAGCTTATTAGTTGTATTCCCAATTTAAACCAGCTGATGTGGGCTTTTGTGGATGGTTTGCTAACCCAACTTAATAAGACTAAAGGATCTGATGCTTTGTGGCTGATTGTATTATCCGGAGAGCTAAATGAGGTCATGGGGACACTGCTTGTTCCGCAATTTGAGGGTATGGGAGATCTGATGCAGTTAGGTATTCAGGGAAAGATTTATAAAGTCAAAGCAGGTGATCTAACTGTTATTCCTTGTAACACCGATAACTGCCGGGTGATTTACAAAATCAGTAAAGGCAGCTTGCTGGGGGTGAAGGAGAGCTCAGTTGATCTAAGAGGAGGAAAATTAGGAATTATGATCGATGGGAGGATCAATAGTTAATATGTACGCGAGCCTAAGAGCCAGAATAGAACCGGATAAAATTATTAGGATTGAACGAAGTATTCAGGGGCAGGGAAAAATCAGAGTCCAAGTAGGGCAACAGGTTTCTCCGGCAGAGATCATTGGCCAGGGCACAACTGCCGGAGGTTTCAAAAAGATAAATCTGGCCAGTCTATTGTCCGTTCACCCTAAACAAGTTAAGAATTATTTACAAAAGAGCTTAGGACAAAGAGTGTATAAAGGTGAGGTTATTGCCAAAAGACCAAAGAGTTTTTTAAGTAGTGAAAAGTTAGTTTTCTGTTCCAGTGATGCCCTTTTGAGCAAGTTAGATGATCAAATAGGGGAACTAACGCTTAATCTATTGCCAAAAACTTTGGATGTTCCGGCTGCAGTTTTTGGGGTGATTGAAGTAGTTGATGATATCAGAGGAAAAGTAGTTATTAAGACCATGGCTACTTTGGTTAATGGAATTTGCGGAAGTGGAAAGCTTAGGGAAGGGAATCTGTTGTTTTTTGACGGCAGAGGCGGACTCTTAAATAAGAACCAGATCCCACCAGGTAGCGTTAATCATATTGTCATCGGAGGAGGACTTATATATAAAGATGCGATAGCCAGGGCCATTTCCGAAAATATCAGTGGTATTATTACCGGCGGAATAAATATCAGTGACTTTAGGAGTATTGGTGGTGGAAAGCTACATTTTGATGAAGGTCGAACTAGTGATATCGGAGTATCGGTTGTGGTAACAGAAGGCTTTGGAACCTTATCAATAGGGGAGGATATATATTACACCTTAAAATCTCACGAAAATACTTTTGCTTTCATCGAAGGTAACAAGGGACTTATAATCCTTCCAAATCTAAAAGAGTCGAGTTTGGAGACTATTAAGAAAACACAACTTCCAAAGGCTGATATTTCACTCCATTCTCCTATCTCTTCTCATTTGGAGTCTGTGGAGATAAAAATTGGCCAAAGAGCCAGGATAATTGCTCCTCCTTTTATGGCAGAACAGGGAAAAATTATAGGAATAGATAAATCACAAACCCTTTTGCCATCTGGATTAAGATCAGTTTTAATAACATTAGAGACAACCAGTCGTAAGATTAAGGTTTCTCCATTTAATATTGAAATAATTTAGGGTAAAATACAACATTATGAATAACGGTTTTGATAGATTAAGAAAGATCTTTCTGAGGATTAATGCAGGAGCTTTGCTGGTGGCAATATTAGCTTTTGTAGTGGGTTGGCAGCTGGGGCACAAGGATGTGGAATTGAAATGGCAGGGTTTTAGATCAAGTGTCAAAATTGAAAACAAAGAACCCCCCCCCAATGTTAACCTTGATTTCAAACTTTTCTGGGATACCTGGGATCTGGTTAACAAATATTATTTTGATAAGAGTGCTTTGGATCCTACCAAGATGTTTTACGGAGCCATTCAGGGGATGGTGGCTGCAATTGGGGATCCTTACACGGTATTTTTACCGCCGTCTCAGCAAAAGGTAAGTAAAGAGGAACTAAATGGAAGTTTTGAAGGAGTAGGTATCCAGCTTGGATTTAATAAAGATAGAAGAATGGTAGTCATGGCGCCATTGTCCTCCTCTCCGGCAGAAAAAGCCGGAATTTTACCGGAGGATATTATTGTGAAAGTTGAGGGGAAAGACACAGCTAATATGACCCTTCCTGAAGCCGTTGATTTGATTAGAGGACCCAGAGGAAGCCAGGTGGTATTAACTATTTTCAGAGAAGGGGAGAGTGATACTCGTGATGTTACATTAGTTCGGGATACCATTATTGTCAAAAGTGTAGAGGTGAGTTATAAACAATCAGACTCAAATAAAAAGATTGCACATATTAAATTATCACGATTTGGGGAAAGAACAGAAGAGGAGTGGAATGAGGTAATTGAAAATGTTTTATCCGAAAATGCTGATGCCATAATTTTGGATGTCAGAAACAACCCTGGTGGATTTCTAGAAGGAGCAGTATTTATCGCTTCCGAATTTTTGGATGGTGGGGATGTGGTGTTACAGGAAAACAACAAAGGAGAAAAAATCCCTTATAAAGTTAACAGGCAAGGAAGGATTTTAAAGCTACCAATGGTAGTTTTGATAAATAAAGGTTCAGCTTCTGCCTCAGAGATTGTAGCCGGGGCTTTGCAGGATAGAAATAGAGCTCAACTGGTCGGAACCAAATCTTTTGGTAAAGGTACAATTCAAGAAGCTCAGGAATTACCGGGTGGTACAGGTATTCATGTTACTGTGGCCAAGTGGTTAACACCCAAGGCCAGATGGGTAAACAGTAGCAATGGGTTTGAGCCAGATGTTAAAATAGAGATGCCCAAGCCGGAAAATGGTGTGGTGGATGCAACAAAAGATCCGCAGCTAGATAAGGCTATAGAGTTATTAAACTAAAACATGGATTATTCCAAATTCCAAATTCCAAAACCCAATTTAACAGGACTGTTAATCAGTATTTCATTAGGAGTAATTGTGGCGGTAGCTTTGTATCAGGCTCAAGTGAGAGGATTACTGCCAAATGGTAATCTGAATCTTCCTCAACTTCCCAGTCAGGAAAAACGCACTATTGTTCAGGAAGAAAATGCCATTATTTCAGTGGTTGAAGAGGTGTCTCCTTCGGTAGTGGCCATTGGTGTAACCAGAAGAGTAGTGAACCCCTTTGATCCCTTCTCTTTACCCAAAAATGAAGACAGTACGATCGGCACTGGATTTGTTGTTTCCAAAGACGGAGTAATTGTCACCAACAAGCATGTAGTTTCTGACACAAATTTAAAATATACGGTAGTAACAAGAGATGATCAAAAATTTGAAGTTCGAAGAATTTATCGAGACCCGGTGTTGGATCTGGCTTTGGTACAAGTTGAAGCATCAGACTTAAAGCCTGTAGAAATTGGGGATTCAAGTAAAATCCAGGTCGGACAAACTGCTATTGCTATTGGGAATGCTTTAGGTAAATTCACAAACACTGTTACGACCGGTATCATCTCAGGATTAGGTCGAGCTGTGGTAGCAGGAGATCCTTATGAAGGTTCCTTAGAGAGGTTGGATAACCTGATTCAAACTGATGCAGCTATTAATCCGGGAAATTCCGGTGGGCCATTGCTAAATTCCAAAGGTCAGGTGGTGGGGGTTAATGTAGCAACCACTGAAGGTGCACAAAACATCGGATTTGCCATTCCCATTAATTCCGTGAAACCGATTGTTGATGAATTTTTATCAACCGGAAAAATATCCAGACCATATATTGGCATCAGATATAGATTTGTCTCAAAAGATGTGGCCATTTTAAATGAAGTTCCTCAGGGGGTGTATATCCAGGAGGTTTTGGCAGATAGTCCGGCAGAAAAGGGAGGAGTAAGACAAGGTGATATTGTTACCAAGATCAATAACCAATCAATTGATACCGAGAATAAGGTTTCAGAGATTGTTTCGTCAGCAAGAATAGGGCAGGATTTAAGCCTTACACTGTGGAGAGATGGAAAAGAGTTAAATGTTAAAACTACAGTCTCCGAACTTCCTAATTAGGTAGCTTTAATCAGCAGAATTCTTTGTTTTTTTGCCAGATCAGTTTTTACCTCTACTGTCATATTAGCTGAAGTTGATGGTTTATCAGCTAAAAGCTTTCTGGCTTCATCTAAGGCAATATCAGCATGGGTATAATCAATTTCAGTCACAATTAACTTAGGTTTTAGTCCATGAGTTTTAATCTGTTGAAATAATTTCCTATAAAGCATAAAGCCGTCTTCGCCGCCATCAAGTGCAATATGGGGTTCGTAATCTTTAACAGAGGAATCCAGGTATGCAATTCGGGCGGAGGGAATATAGGGTAAGTTCGTAACTATGATTAGTGTTTTATATTCTCTCTCTAGTATTAAAGAGTTTTGCAGCATATCAGACTTTATAAACCTTATTCTATCCTCAACCTTATGAAATTTGGCATTTAACTTTGCTATCCTTAAGGCTTCAGCAGATATTTCTGTGGCAATTATTTTTACACCTGGAGCATTTTTGGCAACTGAAATGGCAATATTTCCAGAACCTGTACCAACATCTAAGACAGTACAGGGTGTGTTGCTTACAGTGGAAATAAAACTTAAAACTTCATCAACTAATAATTCTGTTTCCGGGCGGGGAATTAAAACATCAGCAGTGAGCTTAAATTTTAGTTTGTAAAACTCAGTCCAACCTTGAATATATTGTTTAGGTTTCATGTAAATAGTAAAAGGTTTGTAGTTAAAAATTAACTGGCTGATGGTTGTTGTAGGGCTTCAAAAATATCATCCAATTCTCCCTCCATGATTCTATCTAAGTTATACCAGGATTTATTAATCCGATGGTCCGTCATTCTATTTTGGGGAAAATTATATGTTCTGATTTTTTCACTTCTGTCTCCGCCGCCCACCTGTAGGGCCCGTTGCTGATCTATATTTCCCACCTCTTCCTTTTGTTTTATCTCCCATAACTTTGCCCTTAATAAATTCATGGCGTATTCTCTGTTAGCCAGTTGGGATCTCTCTGTTTGAGCAGTTACTACAATACCTGTGGGGATATGTTTTAATCTGACTGCAGTATTTACTTTATTAACATTTTGTCCTCCTGCTCCACCTGATCTGAAAGCCTCAAAGTCGATATCTACCGGGTTTATAATAAACTCGCTTTCAATAACTTCAGGTAAAACCGCAACAGTGGCTGTTGAGGTATGAATTCTGCCTGAACTTTCAGTTTCTGGGACTCTTTGGACCCGATGTACACCTGACTCACTTCTTAAAAAGGCAAAGGCATTTTTACCGGTAATTTTAATGATTATTTCTTTGATTTGGCCGATTTTTCCTTCTGATCTGTGTAATTCTTCTATTCTCCATCCTTTAGTTAAAGCAAAGCGGGAATACATTCTTAATAAATCTCCGGCAAAAAGACCGGCTTCGTCTCCACCTGCAGCAGAGCGAATCTCTAAAATAGCTACGTTTGGTTTTACACCAGATAGGCTAGGGAGCGAAGGATCAGCTGAGTTACTTTCCATTGGAGTAGCGGCAGAATCTATTAAATCCTGTTTTTGTTTTTCCAGCTCTGCTATCTCATCTTGGGCAAGTTGAGCCATATCAGGATCTTCCAATAAAGGTTTAATCTCTTCGATCCTTTGATCAATCTCTTTAATCTGTTGTTCTAAATAATCAGTGTTCATAGAAAGATTATATGCTGGTGATAGACTTTTTGGTAGATAAATCTAAAGTCCGGGAAGATCTAAGATGCAGCTTGCTTGCGAGCTTTGAGTAACATCTCTTTTAAAGATGGGGTATCGGTTTGTCTTTTCTCTGTTCTAGCCTTTCTGGCTTCCAAAATTCTTTTTCTTTCTTCCTGCTTTGATTTTGATTCCTCAGTTTTTTTCTGAAATCTTTCTACCTGACCTAGGGTATCAATGAATTTATTTTGTCCTGTAAAAAATGGATGGCATTTGCTGCAAATCTCCACGCGAATCTCGCCCATAGTGGATCCGGTTGTAAAAGTATTACCACAGGCACAAGAAACTTTAGTTTGATCGTTCCAGTTAGGATGAATGGTCTGTTTCATAACTGAGGTAGTATAACAGATTCAGTAAAAATTTTAAACTGTTCTTACACTCGATGATATTTATGAGCTGTATGGTGGTATTCTTTAGCCAGAGTACCCAAAAATACACCGGCTCCAATACAGATTGCGCCTACAATGAAGGGAACTGTTATTTGCTCTGACAGTATTAACACTGCAAAAAAACCAGCTATAAATGGCTCAATGTAATGGAATAGCTGAGCTTGGTTAACATTTGTTTTAGCAAGCCCCCATTCAAACAGTAAATAGGCAGAGATTGACGACAAAAGAGCCATGTAAAATATACCAAAAATACCAACCATTCCCACTCTGGTGGGCCAGGTGGAATCAAGAAAGTATTCTCTTAAAGCCGGGATGAAAAAGGTAACAGTTCCCACCATAAAAGCGATAGCTGTTACAGTCAAAGAAGGATATTTTTTTAACATTTGTCTGGAGAATATAGATCCAACTACAAAAGAAAGTGATGCTAAAAATATCAAGAAATTACCAAAAAGTGCAGTTAAAGAATACTGACCCAAAATCAGATCAGGGACACCGATTATAATTAAAGCACCTATCAGGCCAATCAATATTCCGGCTAAATTGACTAAATAGACCTTTTCTTTTAAAAACCACCAGCCAGCTAGAACAGAAGCCATCGGAATAATCAAGGTTATAACAGATGCGTTAATGGCTGTGGTTCTGACTATTCCTTCAAAAAAGAAAATGATGTTCAGGGTTACAATAAATACTCCAGCTGCAATAAGTGAGGGTAAATCTTCCTTTTTGATGTGAACCTTTTTGGTTTCCGCAATAAAAAATGGTGCTAAAAATAACGAAGCGATGGCAAATCTTAAAAAGGCTAATGAAGAAGGCGGGATCTCTTCCAGAGTGAGCTTGGCCACCACGAAATTTATTCCCCAAATTAAATATGCAATGAATAAAGCTATATAGGGTAGAGGCTTTCTAATTAGTTGAGACGACATTTGAGATGATAGACGAATAAAGAATACTGATTAAAGGATAACTCATTAATAATCAATCATCAATTGTTAATCAGTTTAATAGCTTCATCCACAGTGACTATTTGTTGGGACCTACTTTTTAAATTCTTCAAGACAATGCTATTTCTGTTTACCTCGTCCGGTCCAATAATTACCACATATGGGATACTCTTTTGGTCGGCATATTTTAATTGTTTATCTAGCTTACTCTCTGGATCAAGCCAAAGTTCGGTATTAACATTAGCTGCTCTTAGATTTGACGCAACTTCAGTGGATTTTTCTGCCAGTTCATTTGAGAAAACTGTTACTAAAACTTTAGTTGTAGACAAATCCTTGGGGAATAACTGAAGCTGATCCATCGCCTCAAGTAATCTGTCAAAGCCAAAAGCACATCCTACTGCTGGAAGAGATTGGTTGGAAAAAAGTCCCAATAGCTCGTCATACCTTCCGCCACCTGTTACAGATCCAGCCGAGTAGTCTGCTATTTCTACCTCAAATATCATTCCGGTGTAATAATCTAAGCCCCGTGCCAGAGTGGGTGAGAACTGAACTTTTTCTTGACCTACACCCATATTTTCTAAAGCTCTAAAAATTGTCTCCAAAGCTTCTGTTGGCACTAAATTTTTTATAGTCTGCAAGGCTGAGTCTGCTTGAGAAGAAGATAAACCGTTTGATTTTATTTCCTCTATTACGCCCTCTTCTCCGATTTTTTTCAGCTTATCAATGGATCTAATTACTTTTGGCAAATTCTTTTCATCTATATTGGCTTCAGACACCAAATTTGTAAAAATAGCTCGGTCATTTATTAAAACTTTAAAATCTTTAAACCCTAACTTTTCTAAAGCCTTAATAGTGACTAAGACTATTTCTGCGTCTGAATTAGGAGAAGAAATTCCGACCGTATCAATATCACACTGCAAAAATTCCCTGAAACGTCCCTTTTGAGTATTTTCTGCTCTCCAGACATTTTGGATTTGGTAACGTTTAAATGGTTTGGGTAAAGTAGAGTATTGGGCTACTACCCGGGCCAGGGGAACTGTTTGATCATATCTCATAGCCACCTTTCTTCCCCCCTGATCTGCAAACTTATACATCAATTTATCACCCTCTTCACCATATTTTCCCAGTAATACTTCTTCATACTCCAAAGCTGGAGTTTCCAAAGGTTCAAATCCATATAATTCAAACACCTTTTTCAAGGCGTTAATAACATATTGTCTTTTTCGAGCTTCCTCAGGTAAGAAATCTCTAAATCCTTTTAATGTTTGAGCGTTAATCTTTTGCATATTTTTACTACCTTTCTAAATCAAATGATACAAAATAACCATCCAATTCCCTATAATCATACTGAGTTAGCATCTTTCTCACAAGGCCTATACTTTCAGAACTAGCTCTGCTTAAGATTTCACTATCCCAATCAGCAGTTGTATCCTCACTGGTTAGTGCATCATATATTTGACTCAGTTTTGGTCTTTTTTCACTTTCCATTAAAAAACTCCCGTTCACTAACCATCACCTAAAATAGGTGATAGCTAAGGAACGAGAGTTATCCATTAAAAAAGGACCTCCCGCGGTCCCATCCTTTATTCCTTAAAGCATTTTTCTCTAAGGCTCTTGGGCCGACTCCGCAGTGTGTGACATCGACTGTTGTATTTATACAGTTCAACTTCTGGATCCTATTTGGGGATCAGCTCCTGGATCGTGACTCCAGTACAAACGCTTTTCTAATATTCAATTGTCAATTTAGTATATCATATTAATTCTTTTTGTCAAATAACTATGGGATTGGATGAAGACTTGCATTTATAACTCTAAACTATTAATGTAATTGCTATGCGCGCACCAGACAATGCATATGCAGTGATTTTGGCAGGAGGTGGAGGAACAAGGCTTTGGCCTAAATCCAGAAGAGAACACCCCAAACATCTTCTAAAGTTATTCGGTAAGGATTCTCTGTTAAAAATTACTTACAACAGAGTTGCCCCCATTATCCCCAACGAACGAATTTTGGTTATTACCGTTGAAGACCATGCAGAGTTAGTTAAGAAAGAATTACCTGATATTCCTCCAGAAAATATTATCTCTGAACCCCAACCCAAAAATACTGCAATGGCCATGGGAACTGCTGCTGCGTTTGTCAGAAAAAAGAATCCTGATGGTGTCATCATCAATTTAGCAGCAGATCATATTTATCAAAACATTGAAAGATTTCAGGAAGTAGCTTTGGCTGCACTGGATGTAGCCCGCTCTTATGATTATATAGTTTCCATTGGAATTCGGCCCACCTATGCTCATACCGGTTTAGGTTATATCCGAATCGGGGATCAATTGGGTCATATTAAAGTGTTGGGAAAGGATTTGTATGCATTTAAAGGAGCAGGCTTTAAGGAAAAGCCGGATTTACCCACCGCCCAATCTTTTATCGCCACAGGTAAATACCTTTGGAATGCTAACCTTTACACCTGGTCTGTAAAAACCGTCTTTGAAGCTTTTGAAAAATATGCCCCGGATTTATATCAAATTTTAGATAAATTATCAGACAATATAGGAACACCAAAGGAAAAAGAGAGTTTAGAGGAAGCATATAGCCAAGTAGCAAATGTTCAGATTGATTATGCCGTTTCGGAAAAGGCTAAAAATTTAGTGGTTATCCCAGGTGATTTTGGTTGGAGTGATATAGGAGATTGGAAAGTAGTTTTCGACAGCTTAACAAAAGACGAATTAGGAAATGTAATAGTTGATTCCGATAATAACCATTTAAGTATTGATACTAGGGATTCACTGGTGGAGACAAATGGAAGGTTAGTTGTGACCATTGGGGTAAAGGATCTAATTGTAGTTGATACAGAGGATGCTATCTTAATCTGTCCTAAGGATAGAACCCAGGATGTTAAAAAAGCTGTAGAAAAACTAAAAGAACTCAAAAAAGATAAATACCTTTAAAAAAATTATCCGGTAAAGTGATCCCCTAAATGAGCGAAAGGTTTTAATGCACCTGCACCATGGGCAAATGACGTGCCAACCGTATCCCAATAAACTTTAAGCATAAGGGCTTTTTAGTATGTTAATGGATCCGGATGATGTGTCAGAGTATCAATAAACTTCTCCCAGCTGTTGTATAAAGTCGCATAGTCAGCTCCCTGGTCCAGGCCTTGTTTTTTAACTGAGTCCGCCACTTTTTGCAGGATAGCTACTTTAGAATATGATGCCCCATTTTTACTTGCTTCAGGAGTCTGATCCTTCTTTTTTAAGCCGGAAGGATTTCTCATATAGTATCTTAAGGGAAGACCCACGAGGTTTATTGCGGTTAGCTTATAAGCATTACCAAATACCATTTTCCAGGGTTCCATAGTTTCCCAGGGAGTAGGTTGATCAATTGCCCCGAATGTCAGGTGTAAATCTCCCTTTCTGTCTACATCAAGTGTACTCACTAGCTGAAGCAGCCTATTTCTAGAAGGCCAATCAGGGTAGTAAGTTGGTTCAATTGATACAGGAGGATAAGGTAATCCCCGTTTTCCGGCAGCTCTTCTTTCCTCTTCAAACCTTTTTCTTGCTTCCTCATAGGTCTCAGGATGTGGAGAAAATCCAATAGCGTCTAAATCACGGACTGATCCGTCAGAACGTATTAAAGAAGGAATACTAAAAGAGTCAAATATTGCTGTTCTTGCGTTACCATCTATGGTGACTGAAGTACCTGGAATAATATGATTGGCAATTGCTCCGCCGACGAACCGATGGTCAACACCAGAATCGGTGAGAATTTCTTCTGCCTTTGCTAAAACATCAATACCATATGAAGTGCTAATGTTTTCTACTGCTCTTTTCATTAAATTTAGATAAGTTTATATAACAACTTCCAGATAATCAAATACCAGATCTTTAGCGTGGAGTAGTTTTAGTGGAAGGGGTGGAGATTTTGGCTGAGGGAGTAGCCAGTTTTTTAGGCTTCAAAATTCCTCCCTGGGGAATAATGTAAACAAACTCAGCCTCAATTACATTTTCCTTATTTAATACTCCAGTCAAAATTATAAAATCATTAGTTTTTAAATCTGCAAGATTGGTTGAAGTTTTACCTTCAAAAATCTCAGCTTCTGTATCCACTAATACAGTAAAGCTTTTGAACTCTTTATCCTTTAAAGTTAATTGTCTTCCTGAAATGGAGTTGATTTGTCCCCAGAAATACTTTTTCTGATTTGGAGTTGAACTAAGCAAGATGATTTTTTTGGCTGTTAAAACCCCACCGTCATCTGCATCACCTAAAGTGGCTACATAATCTTCCTCAGCTAAAGTTTTTAGAGAAAATTTAGCTTTGGTTTTTTTATTGTTTTCATATACAGTATCTTGATTAATACTGACAATCTTAGGCCCGGTGGCTGTGGCTAAGGTAATTGAGGAATCCGTTTTTGTTTTAACAGTACCGATGTAGGCTTTATTTTGTAGCTTTTGGCTAACTTCCTGTTTTAGTTTGGCAGCTTTCGATGCAATCTCTTTTTTTAATTCTTCAAGTTTTTCTCTGACATTTGCAGAGGGAGAAGATTCTGCAGCATATATGGTGGATGGTAAAGACTGTACGATAAGTACAAGGATTATTAAAGAGAGACCATAGATTATAATTTTTCTCATATTTTTTCCTTTGAATAATATACAGTTTTAGTTTCGGATCTTGAATCTCCACTAACATCAAAAACTGCTACTGTAATGGTATTTACTCCTTCTCTTAGCTCTAAAGTTGAAGAAAAGGCTCCGTCTGAACGGGAGTTAATCACCAAATCCTCCGATTCAGTTGAAATTAATACTGGTAAATTGGGGGAGGTTCTTCCTGAAATAAGAAGTGAGGATTTAAAAACCAGTCTGTTATCATCTGGTTCTTCTAAACTGATAAGCAGAGAGCGGGGTTCGCTTGTAACTGGTCCACCGGAGGTAGAATAGCGCGAAGTGGGGGCTTGATACTGAATATTTAAAAGATAATGAAGTGCTCCTAAAAGACTCAAACCTATTAAAAGAATAGAAAACTGAGAAAATAGGAACAATTTAGTAGAAAGTTTTCTCTTCATAAGATCTTTATATTAATTCTATCTTGTTTCGGATTCAACCGCTATGCTAAAATTCAAAGCATGGACATTTTCTGGTTAGGTCAAGCATGTTTCAAACTCAAAGGGAAGACCGCTACAGTCATTATAGATCCCTATGACCCTACTGCTACTGGTTTAAAGCTCCCTAAAGATCTAACAGCTGATTTTTCTTTATCCTCTCATGACCATCCAGACCATAATAATACATCAGTTATCAAAACCTCGACCGGTGAGGAAGCGATGGTGTTTAACGAAGTAGGAGAATATGAAGTAAACGGGGCTGTGGTGACAGCTATTGAATCTTTCCATGATAATTCAAACGGTTCGGAAAGAGGAAAGAATTTAATCTTCCATATTATTTTAGATAACTTAAATATTGTTCATTTGGGTGATTTAGGCCAAGAGAGTTTAACTGAAGAGCAGCTAACTCTTATTGGACAAACGGATATTTTACTAATACCGGTGGGAGGAATTTATACAATTGATGCTAAAACCGCTTCTAATGTTGTAGCCCAGCTAGAACCCAGCATCATTATTCCGATGCATTATAAAATTGAAGGCCTCAAGTACGAGTTAGAGCCTCTCGATAACTTTTTGAAAGAGATGAGTCTGGAAAATGTCACCCCCCTTGCAAAACTGCCTATTACCAAAGATAAGCTTCCCGAAGAGCCACAAGTTGTGGTATTAACTAAAAGCTAAAAGTTTTCATAAAACTTTACACTTTAAATTATGCAAAGTGCCAAATTACCACCGCAAAATATAGAGGCCGAACAATCCCTTTTAGGGGCACTTTTAATTGACAAGGATTCCATTGTCAGGATCTCTGAACTTGTTTCCCCGATACATTTTTACCGGACAGAGCAACACGGTGCAATTTATGAAGCCATCCAATCCCTTTTTGATAAGCGTGAACCAATAGATCTAGTGACTTTAACAGAAGAGCTAAAGCGTAAAGGAGTATATGACAAAATCGGAGGATCCTCATATTTAACATCTCTGGTTAATACTGTTCCCACCTCCGCTCATATTGAACAATATGCCAGGATTGTTAAGGAGCACTCTGTCAGAAGAAATCTGATTGTCCAGGCAACAAAACTAATTGAAAATGCTTATGATGAAAGCCAGCCTGTAGCAGAACTTTTAGAGTATGCAGAAAGCAGCCTTTTTGCCATATCCCAAGATAATGTTAAAAGAGATTTTATTCCCATCAAAGATGTTTTAACTGAGTCTTTCGACAGATTAGACGAATTGCAAAAAAATGCCGGAAAATTAAGGGGAGTACCAACCGGTTTTAGGGATTTAGATAACAAATTGGCTGGTATGCAAAACTCAAATCTAATAATACTTGCTGCTAGACCCGGTGTGGGAAAAACTAGTATGGCCGTCAATATCGCTCAACATGTTGCAGTTAATGTCAATTTACCAGTCGGAATCTTCTCTTTAGAAATGAGTCAAGAAGAGTTAGTAGATAGACTTCTGGTAGCTCAGGCTGATATTGATGCATGGAAGTTAAAAACAGGAAAGCTAGATGAAAAAGATTATGATAAATTATCTCTTGCAATGGGGGCATTAGCAGAAGCCCCACTTTATATTGATGATACTCCTGGAATTAACATCTCAGAACTTCGAACAAAAGCAAGGAGACTACAAATTGAACATGGACTACGATTTGTTATTGTTGATTATTTGCAGCTTATACACGGAAGAAATTTAGAGAATAGAGTTCAAGAAGTTTCAGAAATTTCTCAAGCTTTAAAAAATTTAGCCAGAGAGTTAAAAATTCCAGTTCTTGCACTTTCTCAGCTATCGAGAGCAGTAGAAAGTAGAGGGACAAGAAAGCCACAGCTTGCTGATCTCAGAGAGTCAGGTTGTCTGGCAGGTGACACGTTAATTATGAGAGCTGATATAGGAGAGCTTGTTCGAATTAAAGATATAGTTGGTAAAGCAAATATTCCAGTTTTTTCGGTGAATGAGCATAATAAACTCGAGGTAAAGTTAATCTCTAGAGTATTTTCAAGTGGAAAAAAACAACTATTCGCTTTAAAAACTAGGAGCGGAAGGGTAATTAACGCTTCAGCCAATCACCCATTTTTAACAATAGAGGGATGGAAAAGAGTCGATCAACTTAAGCAGGGAGAACATGTTGGTATACCTCGAAAGTTGAGACCTATAAGATCAGTATCACATTTTTCTGATAATGAACTTATTTTACTTGCTCATTTAATAGGTGATGGTTGTGTAATTCCACACCAACCTATCCACTATACAAGCGCAGATCAGGAAAATATACAAATTGTAAGTCAAGTAGCAAAACAACTTTTCGGCATTAATTCAAGAATTGTTAAACAGGAAAATTGGTTCCATGTTTACTTAACTTCTCCATATCATCTAACAAAGAACCGACGTCATCCAATTACTGAATGGTTTAATAAACTAGGATTAGAAAAAGTAAGATCTTATGATAAAAGATTACCGGAACAACTTTTTAGCTGCTCTCTTGAGCAAATAGCTTTATTTTTACATCATCTTTGGGCTACAGACGGCAATATTTCTTGGAGAAAAATGGCATCAAGAAAAAAATCTGCCGCCATTTACTACGCAACAACCAGTTCCTTACTTGCGAAACAAGTTCAGCATTTGTTATTACGCTTTGGTATCTTAAGCACTTTAAGAATAATTCCCCAAGGTATATATAGACCTAGTTACCAAGTGCATATCCAAGGAAGCCAAATGCAGCTGACCTTCTGCGAAGTAATCGGTTCATATGGAGAGAGAGGTAAAATTATTACAGAAATTAAACAAGCTCTTGATATGATAATTCCTAATCCTAATTTAGACATAATTCCCAAACAAGCTTGGCAACTAATTATTAAGCAAGAGAAAGATTTAGCAAAGATGAGTTGGCGTAGTGTTTCAGCTCAAATGAATACATCTTATTGTGGTTCCACATTATTTAAGACTGCTATTTCGAGAGAGAGAATGTTAAGGATTGCTACCGCTATTAATAGTTCAAAGTTATCGGACTTAGCTTCATCTGATGTATTCTGGGATGAAATCTCATCTATTACTCCTTTAGGCGTAGAAGAGGTTTTTGATGCAACTGTTCCTGGAACACATAACTTTGTTGCTGAAGACTTTATTGTGCATAACAGTATAGAACAAGATGCGGATGTGGTAATGTTTCTTTATAAAGAAGATCCAGAGCAACCAGAAAATATTACACTAGATATTCAAAAACACCGAAACGGTTCGATAGGGGATATCCAACTGTTCTTTAGAGGTGATAGGACCAAGTTTTACGGGGTAGAAAAAGCCCGTGTGGCCAAGGCTTCCGAATCCAAAGCTGCAGCCTGATAAAATTATGCCGCATATACATGATCTGATTGATTTTACAGTCGGAATTTATATTATTTATCACGATCAAGTTTTGTTAATCGATCATAAGCTTTATAGCATTTGGCTTCCGATAGGTGGACATATTGAGCTTGATGAGGATCCAGAACAGGCGCTTCATCGGGAAGTGATGGAAGAATGCGGTCTTAAAGTTACATTACTTTCCAAAAAGGAAGATAAGATCGATTCCGAGTACCTTAAGTCGTTACCCCCGCCGAATTTTATGGATATTCATAAAGCTGGTAATAACCATAAGCATATGAATTTGGTCTATTTTGCTAGAGCAGATACAGATCAGGTTGTTTTAGAAGAAGCAGCTCATAATGCAATCAGATGGTTTTCCAAAAAAGATTTGGATGATCCTAAATATAAACTGCTAAAAGAAGTTAAGTTTTACGCCAAAAAGGCTTTAAAGCTTGCTCAATAAATTTTTCGACCTTTTGTTCAAACTCTTCAACAGTTCCATTATTGATAATCTTGTAGTTTGCTCTGGCTCCAATCTCGGGGATTAATAGTTCATTTTCAGCTTTTTCCTCTTTCATAAACTGTTCAAATGACACATTTTTCTCTCCAACTTTTTGACTGGTTTCTCTTAACCTCTGGAAACGTTTTTTTACATCAGCCGTAATATAGACCATTAAATTATGGGGAAATTGTCTAACCAGCTCCTCATCTTCTTTCCATCTGACCCCCCCAATAATGACTATATCTGTATTTAATTCCTCCATTCTTTTTTTGAGAGCACGGCTTAACGCTCCTTCTTCAAACCCTTTCTTCATGATTACTGCAATATGTTGTAAGTTATGCCTTGTAGTGGGGATGTCCCAGAGGTTTAGAGTTTCTACTAAAACATCACTGAAGCGTAGATCAGCGATCCTTTTATTTTTAACAAACTTGTTAAGGATTCTAACAAATGTATCTTTTCCTGAACCTTTTTCTCCAACTAAGCCAATAATAAGTTTCATTTAAGGTTGTTTGTAACAAATGTGGATATAAGTAGTCAATCAAGACTTTTGTTTGGCTTAAGAGAACCTGATATAATTCAAAAGCTTGCCGAAGTGGCGGAATGGCAGACGCGAAGGTCTCAAAAACCTTTGAGGGCAACCTCATGTGGGTTCGACTCCCACCTTCGGCACAAAACTGCAGGTAATTTTTCTTACTGCTCTTGCCTTAGTTTTACAGCTACAATTTTTTTATGAAAAAGACTAAAGATATAAGACTTCCGGATTATGTTACTCCAGAAAGGTACAAAATTACCCTAAAGCCTGATCTGGATAAGTTTACTTTTTCAGGTGAGGAAACCATCTATTTAAAATTAGAAAAAAAGATTTCAGAAATAACTCTTCATGCTAAAGATTTAAAAATAAAGGATGTTTACTATTGTTATAAAGGGAAAGAAGTTTTAAAAGGTAAGGTATTTTTAAATAAAAAAACAGAAACAGCTACTTTTAAATTTCCTAAAAAGCTAAAACTAGGGGAGGGAGAGCTGAAACTCCAATTTGAAGGTGTTTTATCCGATAAGCTAAAGGGTTTTTATAGAAGCAGATATGAGGTTAATGGAGAAGAAAAATTTTTAGCAACATCTCAGCTGGAAGAAACCTACGCCAGAGCTGTTTTTCCCTGTTTTGATGAACCAGATAAAAAAGCCATCTTTGATGTGATATTACACATTCCTTCTAATAAAACTGCCATCTCCAATACTTTGGAAACAGTAGTAGCAGAACATGAAAGCGGGATAAAGGTTATAGAATTTGCTCCCACTCCCAAAATGTCTACCTACCTACTAGCTTTTATTGTGGGAGATTTTGAAAGCATTGAGAAGAAAACTAAAAATGGTGTGCTGGCTCGGGTTTTTACCACCCCAGGTAAAAAACATCAGGCAGAATTTGCTCTTGAAACAACAGTCAGGTGCCTAGAGTTTTATGAAGAATATTTTGATATCCCTTATCCCTTGCCTGTTATAGACATGATAGCCATTCCGGATTTTGCCTCAGGCGCCATGGAAAATTGGGGCGCTATTACATATCGCGAATCCATGCTCTTGGTTGATCCGGATCACTCCTCAACTGCTACAAAGCAATGGGTAGCCCTGGTAATTGCCCATGAGTTGGCACACCAGTGGTTTGGAAATTTGGTTACCATGAAATGGTGGACACATCTTTGGTTAAATGAAGGTTTTGCCAGTTATATAGAATTTTTGGCTGTTTCACATCTTTTTCCGGAATGGGATATCTGGACCCAGTTTGTATCTTTAGAACACGACAGCGCCTTACAGCTTGATTCTCTAAAGACTACTCATCCAATTGAGATCGAGATACATCACCCAAACGAGATAACAGAAATTTTTGATGTAATCTCATATTCAAAGGGAGCCAGTATTTTAAGAATGATTGCAGATTATTTAGGGGAAAAAGATTTTCGAGATGGTCTAAGGCATTACCTAAAAAAACATGCCTATGCTAATGCAGAGACAGAAGATTTATGGCTTTCTCTGGAAGAGATCTCCAAAAAACCGGTCAGAAAGATTATGCACAATTGGGTTTCAAAACCCGGTTATCCAAAAATTACAGTTTTAGAAAGAGATAAAAAATTAACTCTTTCCCAATCCCGTTTTTTTGCCAGCCCTATCTCCAGAAAAAGTAGTAAGGATCATACGCTTTGGAGAGTACCAGTTCAGATTAAGGGGGAAAACAGTAAAGATGAGCACCTGTTGTTGGAAGGAAAGAGTCTTGATATTAAACGCCCAAAAGAAGATGAGTGGATCAAAATTAATATCGGAGAAAGTAGTTTTATAAGAGTGGATTACCCGGCAAAGTATATGCACCTGTTAAAAAAGCCAATAGAAAATAAAAGATTAGATGTTTTGGATCGCTTAGGATTAATCAGGGATGCATTTGATCTGGCAGAATCAGGACAGCTTCCGACACATGAGGCATTGGATTTATTACAAAGTTATAAAAGGGAAAATGACTTAACAGTCTGGATGCCTATTGCTCATTCTTTGCATAAAATTGAAAAACTGATTTATAACAAGCCTTTCTACCCTTTATTTAAAGATTTTGCTAGAAGTATTTTTTCCGATATAGCAAATAATTTAGGATGGGAGAAGAAGGGAAGAGAAAAACATACTGACACACTTTTGCGAAGTATTGCTCTTTCAAATTATGGTACCTTTGGTGATAAGGAAACAATAGCAAAAGCAAATGAACTTTTTTCAAATTACTTAAAGGAAAAAATTATTCTGGAAGCTGATTTAAGAGGGGTTGTTTACAGTCTGGTTGCAGAAAATGGAAGAGAGGCAGAATATCAGGAGTTAAAGAGATTACATAAAAAGGTAGGATTGGCAGAGGAGAAAAATAGGATTATTCGTGCCTTAGGTCTTTTTAAGGATAAAAAGCTTTTAGAAGATGCATTGGAATTTTCTCTATCTCGGGAGGTACGGGCTCAAGACGCCTTGATAATAGTAGGTAGTGTCTGGAGAAATCCGGAGGGATCAGAGTTTGCCTGGGAATTTGTTAAAAATAATTGGCCAAAATTTTTACAAATATACGGAGGAAGTTATCTATTGGGAAGACTGGTTGAGGATATAGAAATTTTTAACACTTTGGAAAAAGCAAAAGAGGTAGAAGTCTTTTTTAGAAAACATAAAGCTCCGGGTGCTCAAAGAGTTATTGCCCAAGGTTTAGAGCAGGTCAGATCTAATGTGGAATGGTTGAAAAGAGATAAAGATGGCATGGAAAAGTTTTTAAAAGAGTGGAATAAACTTTGAATAATTGCTAAAATTCATAAATTATGGCGATGTTAAATGTGACCGAGCTCCGCAATGGGGCTGTTTTTAAAGAAGGTAATAATCTATGGCATGTTTTATCTTATGAACATGTCAAAACAGGACGTGGTTCCGGAAATATTAAAGTAAAGGCTAAAAGTCTAAGAAACGGGGCGATAGTTGAAAAAAGCTTTATTACCGGAGCCAGAGTAGAGGAAGCTGATGTTATCAAGAATAAATCCCAATTTCTCTATCAAGAGGGAGAGAGTTTTAACTTTATGGATCCTGTGACCTATGAACAATTTGCTATTGCCAAACCCATTCTTGGTGAACAGTCAAAATATTTAAAGGAAGGTTTGGAGATTATTTTAATTGTTACAGAAGGGGAGGCGTTGGCCATGGAACTACCAAATAGCATTGTCTACGAAATTACAGACACAGGACCAGGAGAAAGAGGAAATACCGTATCAAACGTTTTTAAAGATGCTACATTGGACAATGGATTAGTAGTTAAAGTCCCGATGTTTATGAATGTAGGGCAAAAGGTAAAAATTGATACAAGAACCGGGGAATATGTAGAGAGAGTGAAATAAGGTAACCTGTCAAAGTTAAAAACATTTTTACCCCCTTTGACTTCGTTGTTTAGATAAGGTATATAATTAAAAAACATGAGTAAGAGAATCACTAAAGCTTTAATTCCTGCAGCCGGGTTTGGGACCCGGTTTTTACCGCAAACCAAAGCCATGCCCAAAGAGATGATGCCTTTGGTAGATAAACCAATTATCCAGCGGGTAGTTGAAGAACTGGTTGAAGCAGGTATTGAAACAATTGTTATTGTTACTGGTTGGAATAAAAGAAGCATTGAAGACCATTTTGATAATAACTTCGAGTTAGAGGAAAGACTTTTGGCATCAGGTAAGACCAATGCTTTAGAAACTGTTAGAAAAATTTCTAATTTAGCAGAGTTTGTCTATATCAGACAAAAAGGACCACAAGGAAATGCTACCCCAATCTTGAATGCCCGACATATTATGAGAGATGATCCTTTTTTAGTTTTCTGGGGTGATGATTTTATTGATGCTGAGCCATCTCGAGCCAAGCAACTGGTTGAGGCATATGATAAATATCAAGCCACTATCTTGGGAGGTATGAAAGCGCAAAACGATGAATACTATAAAAAGTATGGTTTTGCCGGTGGACAAAAAGTAGAGGACGGAATAATAAAGGTCAGTAAAATTATCGAAAAGCCTGGTAGTAAAGAGGCAGCTCCCTCTGATTTGGCGATCATTAGCGGATATGTTTACACCTCTGAGATTTATGATGCCCTGGAGAAGGCCAAAGAAAAGTTATCAAATGATGAAGAATTGGTTTATACCTATGGAGTCCAAAACCTAATTGATGAGGGAAAGCCGGTTTATGCTTTAGAGCTTAGCAACGCCAAATACAGAGATACAGGTAATAAATTTGAGTATCTAAAAACTGTGGTGGAATACGGCATAGAGCATGAAGACTTCGGTGAGGATTTTAAGAGATTTCTGAAAGATTTAGTTAAAGACTCTTAAAGCAAAAATTACTGCGGTCACTGTTACCACTTGATTTAAAATTCCAGCAAACATTGTTTTTGTTCTACCCTGCATTCGAGACTGGATTTTATAAATTAATCCAAAGGGGGGGAATTTCCAGCCAAAGAACCAGTAGGGAGCTTCCAAAATATCCCAGATTTCTGCTGCCAGTACTGCGGCAGAGAAATACCAAAAATTCATATATTGGCCAAAAAGAAAATAAGCCAATAAAAACCCTAAGACCAGGTCAAAGGTTGCTTGTAAGAATAATTTCAGTTTAGTTTTTTCTTTCCACCCCCAGCCAAAATCCCAATGAGGAATAAGATCTAATATTGGATGGGAAGCTGCGGCCAGGGTAATCCCAAGTGCAGGGTTTGGAACAGAAGCTGCAATGGCTCCTCCTACTAATGCATGTGCGGTTGCTGTCATAAATATTTTTTGGACGATTAAATCCTCTGATATTATCAGAAGATGGAATCTAACTAACTAGTATAGCAGTGATTGTCAATTTGATTCAACTTATCTCTTGTGCTACTCTTACTCTCAATGTTTCCAGTTCTATTTTCAATTGGTAAGTTCTCGGTGTCCTCTTTCGGATTCTTCTTAAGCCTGGCATTTTTATACTCTATCTTTTTGATCTGGCGACAGGCCAGAGCCGCTGATATAGATGAAGAAAGGGTATTGGATTTGAGTTTACTGACTTTTTTGGGTGGGTTTATTGGAGGAAGGTTGTATTTTATCTTAGAAAATTTACAGTATTTTGGATTTGATGTTTTGAAAATGCTTTACTTTTTCAGATATCCCGGTTTTTCTTTTTGGGGAGGATTTTTGGGAGGATGGATTAGTCTTTATTACCTATCAAGAAGATTTAAGCTGGATTTCTGGCAGATGGCTGATCTTGCCTCTGTGGCTTTCCTGGGGGGCTTAATAATGGCAGACATAGGATGTTTACTAGGAGGATGTGGTGTTGGAGTAAGATCCAATTTCTTAGGCATAGAAATGGTTGGGGTAGTGGATAAAAGATTTCCAGTTTCATTGCTGGAGGCGATCTTCTTTGTCATAGTATTATTACAGATCTGGCCAAAAGCCATCCATTTTCATTTAAGGGGAAGAATAGTCAGTACAGTATTAATTTTTATAGGTGTTATTAAGTTCTTAACGGAGTTTTTAAGAGAGAATCAGGGTACTGGTTATCTTCTTTCCCTGATTTTAATAGCACTCGGAATCACCATTCATTATCAGGTAGTGAATACAAATTTAAAGTCCGGTAAAAAAGAGTTTATTAAAGATGTTAAATACATTTTATCCTTCCCGGTTAAGTTCATTACTGACAAAAAAATGAGGGATGAAATAATGGTGAATCTTGGGAAAAATTGGTATAATCACAAAGTAAACTTAGCTTGGAAACTGCAAAATTTAAGTAAAAGTTTTTCTATTAACAAATTTTTAAGGAGGATACGTGTTAAATCTACCATTAAAAACAGTTGAATTAATAAAAAATAAACTTCTCAGACAACAAAAAGAGGTAGAAGAGAACTTAGAAGAAGTCAAAAGTGATGATCCGGCAATGGAGTCTATAGCTGAGCCTAGCGAGCCGGGAACGGATTCATATGTGGCAGAGACCCACACTAAAACCTTGGTTTTAGAGAACCATCTTAAAAAAACCCACAGCAGTATTAAGGAAGCTTTACAAAAAATTAAAAAAGGTACTTACGGTCAATGTGAAAAATGTGGTAAGCAAATTGGACTGGCAAGACTGATGGTTATGCCTATGGCCACTTATTGCCTATCATGTAGTTTTACAAATAAGCAAAGCATCTCCTTGAAGAAAAAAGTTAAATAAAACGTTAAAGCTTAAGGCCTAGGCCCACCTGGTAAATCTATGCCCTCATTGGAGTGGACACTGCCTTCTCTGGTTTCAATAAAGGGTTTGATGGGGACATATCTAAAGCTCCATCTGGAGGAAGCAGAAGATTGTAACCCGGTGGAGGAAGAATATGACTGAGAATCCCAGTAATAATATACCCCCTCTTG
>Ga0082335_1000204_pt2 | contig 156311 bp, 153 predicted proteins | sample Subgrocontami58m_FD_72375 | JGI IMG/M metagenome (GOLD analysis project Ga0082335, IMG submission 72375) | Subsurface groundwater microbial communities from S. Glens Falls, New York, USA - GMW37 contaminated, 5.8 m (SPADES assembly) (version 2) ...
CGATGGATATTGCCTAAACTATTCCAGGAGGCAGCCTTTTCCTCCCGGTTGAGCAGTAAGGTAGCGCTCTTTTGATAAAGCAGAAGAGCCTCGGCGAGTTTGCCTTGGGTAAGATAGGTGAGGGCTAAATTACTATAGGGCCAGCCAAACGAACGATCAAGCTCGATGGCCTTGTTGTAGGCAGCAATGGCCCGGTCATAATCCCCATTCTGGAAATGGATGTTTCCTTTTTCATTCCAGACTTCGGGGTTTTTTGTTGCCGTGATCTCATCTTCTTTACCTGATAAATCAATTGAGTTGAGATTTTTTGAGAAACCCGGAGCAGAATCAAATTCGCGCAGCGGTTTTCGTGCTGTTTGTGTTTTCATAGTCAACTCCTCTGTTTGTTTCCTTGTAAATGATTCTGGCTTTTCCTTCCAGAAAAGATTATCTGAATATTTGACTGTTGGATCGTTGTACTGATTCCACTGCTCGGCCTGTACTGTCCGGTCAGGCTTTTCCTGCTTTTGTTGGTTAATTTCTACAAAAGAGAGCGCCGCTTCATTTCGCGAGTCCTGCTCTGCCTCGCCGCGAATGCGAATATCCAGCGCCGAGTCTGATGGTTGGACAGGCTCACGAATACGAGAGTCCGAGACCACCGTCTGTTGACCTGGGACGGCGCAGCCATTGAGTCTATCTGCCAATTGGAATGTATGCATGGCCTTATCGTAATCGTTGACGGCTCGGTAGAAATTTGCGAGACGATTGAGCGCGATAGCCTTGTCGGTATTCTCCTTGAAAATTTTGAGGCTTCTCTGACACGCTTCGATGGCTTCCTGATATTTGCCCTGGTTGGCGTAGGCAAGAGCAAGGTTGCTGGCTGCCCAGCCAAAACTTTGATCCAATTCGCCGGCTTTTGAGAATGCACGTTCGGCCTCTTCAAATGAATTGACTTGCATGAAAATTAAACCAAGCTCATTCCAGACCCGATGATTTTTTGGTTCGACCAGCAGGGCGCGTTGATATGTGTTAATAGCATCTTTATTGCGGCCTTGTTTCCGATATATCTCTGCGAGGCCCAACCAGGGTGACGCGAGGTCTTCGTTTAACGCAATCGCATTTTGGTAACCGATGATGGCGTCAATATCACGCCCAATACTCGCGTAGGCATCACCTAGACCTGTCCATGGGTTTGCAAAAGAAGGTGAATATTCGATGGCTTTCCGGTAGGCGCTGATGGAATCTTCAATTTGTCCGTTTTGGTAATAAACCGTACCGAGTCCATTCCATGCGATTGAATCCTTTGGATTGTGCAGTATTGCTTTTTGGAAAGCCAGCATGGCTTCGTCATTTCGCTTGATCTTTAGGCACAGGTTGCCGAGGTTGTTCCAAATGAAAATTTTGTCCGGAGCGATGGTAATGGCTTGTTTGTATGAATCGATGGCTTCATCATTTCTACCAAGGCTGAACTTTACGAGGGCAATTGCATTAAAACACTCTGCTTCAAGCAGCTTATCCTCCAGCTTTTTTGCGGATTCGATTGCCATTTGTAAAAATTCATTTGCCTTTTCAAAATTACTTTTGCGCCAGTTTAGAATTCCAAGCGTGAGCATTAGATTGGCTCTTTTAGAGGTTGATTCTTGATTTGCGAGTTGTTCTGTTAAGAGAGCCTCACGCGAGGTGATGTTTTCCTTGGTATTGCCTGTTTCTTCGAAAAGTTCAGGATTTTCGACGGGATCTTGCCAGGCAGACTCATGCACACTTTGAGTGATGTGATCAGAATTAGGCATGTCCAAAAATTCGACGACGCGCTGGCAGTATTCCCAGAAATCTGGCGCATCAATAGCCAACTCTGATAAAGTTTTTGGATTGATCCAAAATACTACGCGGATGTTATTTTTTATTAGGATGTCTTTGTGGTGTCCAATTTTGGAAAAAAAATTCCTATTATTGGTAGTCACACCACTGATAAAGAAGATATGATTAGTCGCCCGGGGACAGTCATTCAATAGCGTTATCAGATCGAAATCCGGTATTTCGTCCACTTGAAGATGAACGATCATTTGCCTATGTTCGTTCAGGTAGTTCTTAAGAGCCTTTTCAGCTTTAGCGCGGACAGATTCTGAGTCATACACAAATAGAAGCGCAGAGGGACGATCCCATCGAATGGCGAGTTCAAGTTCCTCAATCGCAATGTCGATGCTCTCCTCAAACTTATTGAGTTGTGGATGCAGAACGATGTCCGGGACAGTCATACGATCTTCCTTAATACCGGGTGCACATCGCACCAGTTTTCTTCATCACGGTATTCAAGCAGGGCCAGCACTTGCAAGAGCGATCTAAGTCGGTCACTAAATTCAAGCTTTTTGCTATCCTTAACGTTTTTCAGCAGTTTCAAATCCTCCTTGTCCAAAATTCGTCTGTATTCGTTTCGGATTTCCATGGCGGCCCACTCCACATCCTCTATTTCAAGTTGGGTTGCTTTTCGTCGTCTTGCCCTTCCGATGGATGTGCGTACTATGCGAGCTAATTCACGGAAGACACCGCCGCTGTACGTTATCGCCTGTTCCATTGCCAATGGGTGAATCATAGAACGGTCCATTCTGACACTGATAAATTTTTCCAAAATGCGATAACCTTCCACTAAATGTTGATCCGAATCAGCGGAGGATCTCAGGTTTATATTCGGCAGGAAGAGCGCCTGTCCACGGATTGCGTCAAATTCCTTGCTGTAAAAGAGCGCGCTTGAAACTGTGTAAACGATGGCGCAATTGGGCTGCATCATGATCTCACGGCGGTCATGGAAAATAGCGCGCGCCCGATCGAGATCCGGTTTATCCATATCGTCGATCAGGATCAAAGGAATGCGTTTTTCCTGGTTATATATCGCAGCTGCAATGTGGTTGATGATGGCGATCAACCCTGTGATGTCTGTTTCAACGATCTGCCGCAGTTCCACTCGCGTGGCAGGCTCCAGTTTCATTTTGAGCCCCGCATTGACAAAGAACGCATCAATGGATGCGCCAAGTTCGTATTCAGAGACCCGGCCATCCAGGATGGTGGAAATTTGCTTTTCCACTTTTCCCTTCCAACCGTTCAATTCCTTGAGTAATTGTTCGGGCAGATCCCCGCCTTGCTTACGGTATTCGCGAAATAGACGGCTGCCAATTGCAAGCAGAACATCGCGAAAATCGAGGTCAATAATGTCGGTTTCTTCACGGATGCTGAAATTGATCGGCCAATATTTTTTTTGGATTTCGTTGTTGCTGAGCAGGTGTAGTAACTCTGTCGATTTTCCACATCCACGATGACCTGAAAAAAAGAACTTGGGAGGCCGGTAAAAGGGAGCCAGCAGGGCATCAATCATCTCATTGATCGGGTTTCCAGGGCGGTGGATATAAAAGGGATTAGACTGCCCCTTGGGTCCAGGTTTAAGCGGCAGGTCCAACTCAAAATTTAACCAGGCTCTGTCAAAATCTTTTGCATTAAGATATTCAAAACTTTTCATAAGTCCTCAAATCGAATCTTAAAATTATTTTACAATTTCTGTTCTTGAGTCAGTAGCCAAGAAGAATGGTTCTTTGGCGGAAAAGAATTGACCATGCCATGGGTGATGAGGTGGTCATTTTTGCCCAGGCAGGAATACCCATAGCGAGTCATGATTGCGCCTGTGTCATGACAGTCGTTAATCCTTCTCGAATGGCGTATAGGGCGGCCTGTGTGCGGTTGGCGAGGTGGAGTTTATTGAGAACACTGCTGACATATTTTGCAATCGTCCTTTCGTGGACGACCAGTGTGCAGGCAATTTCCTGATTGCTCAATCCGCGCGCGATCCAACGCAGGGTTTCCAACTCGCGGCGAGTGAGGTGCTCATTGAAGTTAATTGTGTGACTTGTCACCGGGCGGTCGAAATCCTGAATTACCTTAATTGCGATGGATGGGTGAAGGGAGGCCTGTCCATTGGCGACTTCACGAATGGCTTGTAAGAGTTCTGCGCGTGGTGTGTCTTTTAGCAGATATCCCAGGGCGCCGGTTTTGATCGCCTGGTAAACGCGGTGGCTTTCAGCGAAACTGGAAAGCACGAGGATGCGAAAATTCGGTGAGATTTCTTTTAGCTTTGGGATGGTAGCGAGCCCATCCTGTTGGGGCATGACCATATCCAAAAGAATGACATCTGGCCTTGTTCGGATGGCAAGTTGTACGGCTTCAATCCCATTAACCGCTTCACCTACAACTTCCATATCTTTTTGGAGTGAGAGAATGGCTACCATTCCTTCACGGACAACATTTTGATCTTCGACAACGAGGATGCGGATTTTTTTCATGTGGGTGCCTATTTCTGATTTCATAGTTATTTTCAACCTGTGACTATGGTGAGAGATGAGAATCGTTGTGCGTTAGCCTTGGCATCTTGAATTTGAATTTCCTGCTGATTCCACAGGATTGGTGACCAAACTTCCAGATATTCCCCTTGCCCGATGATCACTACCTCGCTCTTAAGATCTGCATAGTTGATCAGGCTGGGTGGTATGGGAAAAGACTCGTTTTTGGCAATTTGTATAAAACTTGCTGCTCCCAGGAACATTCGCAAAAGCAATCTTGCCAGTGGATCTGCGATGTTTAGTGAAGAAATTCGTGCATAGATCTCCTTAAATGCATCTGCTCTAAGAATTAGCAAATTCTGGTCAAACCCTCGTGTGAGATAGATGCCGCCTGAAATAAGGCTTCTCCATTCTGCGGGGAGAAGGAGGTGATTCGATTTTTTCAACTGGCTAGAATAATGTCCAAGGAACAATTTATGTCTCCTAAAAAGCGTTCAAGTCCAGGCAATGGATAAGAGCATTATACGAAGTTGACTCTTTTCAAGTAATGGACAAAACAGGATACTCCTAGAACCATTTGTTGTATGATTTGGGACGCGGAAATGGACATTAATGACCATGCATATTTGCGCATAAGATGTGGAAGAATACGCCTTGGACTGATAAGGTTAAATTAAAAACACCCGCGCTGACCCAGCGCGGGTGTGAACATTATTCTACTTATGGTTATTTTTTAGGAGCGGTTAGACCCTCTTGTATCGCATACAAGGCCGCTTGTGTACGGTTGGCAAGGTGCAGTTTTTCCAAAATTCCGCTTACATATTTTGCCACTGTTCTCTCATGCACGCCCATGCTGTTTGCAATTTCCTGATTACTCATCCCTCGTGCGATCAATTTTAGCGTCTCCAGTTCCCGGGGTGCGAGCGGACTTGCGGTGTACATTATTTCGGCGGGGTGATCGATCTCATGTATGACTCGCATGGCGATGGCTGGTTGAATCGATTCAAGCCCATTGGCTACATCCCGAATGGCTTGCAATAACTGCGTTCTGGTAGCATCTTTTAGCAGAAATCCGCGCGCGCCGGCTTTAATGCATTGATACACCCCGTCGCTTTCTGCAAAACCAGTCAGCACTAATATATTTGATTTAGGGGATGCGGCCATTAATTTTGGTATGGCTTCCAGTCCGGTTAGCTTGGGCATTTGCAGGTCAAGTAGAACTACATCAGGTTTGTGCTGGCGCGCAAGCTCCACAGCTTTAGCGCCATCCCCCGCTTCAGCCACAACCTTCATATCAGACTGGTAGGAGAGAATCGCCACTACTCCATCGCGCACTACATTTTCATCTTCAGCGACAAGTATGCGAATTGCTTTCATGATCCTAACTTTTCTTACTTACAGACACCGAGATATGTGTTCCAGAACCGATCGTAGACGCTATCTTAAATGTTCCATTTATTAACATGGCGCGTTCCTTCATATTACGTAATCCCAATCCTTTGTCCGCTTTTACGATGTCAAACCCTTGCCCATCGTCTTTAATTTCAAGCTTTACCTTCTGGCGGGTTTGATGGATGCTTACGACAACATTTTTTGCGCGGGCATGTCTTAGAATATTATTTAGCGCTTCCTGCGCAATGAAATACAGGGCGATTTCCTTTTCTTTAGAAAGTATTATTTTTTCATCTGAAAGCAACCTAGCTCTAATGTCTGCCCGGCCTTCAACCGCTGCCAGGCGGTTGTGCAGGGAGGAGACGAGACCATCTTTTAAGTCAATCGGCTGCATTTCATGAAGAAATAGACGCATTTCCTTGGCAGCTTGACGGGCATTTTCTCCTATACGAGCTAAGACTTGTAATGGAGAAATCTCGGATCCTGCCTCGATTCCCGCCTGGGCAGCTTCTGTCAATGCTACCAACCCGTATAATTTTTGACTGACCGAGTCGTGCAGGTCGCGCAACAACCGCTGTCTTTCAGAGAGGGCAATTGAAAATTGTTTCCTGCGGTTGCTGTCAATTAATGTCGCGATCTGATTTGCGATCGTCGTCAGGCGAATAACTTCATCCTGGCTGTAAGGTATGTTTTCCCTTCTACTGAGATACAAACAGCCAATAACGCTATTTTCATGTTGTGGATAGGTGACTAATGGTATTAATATGGCGCACTCGGCCTCAATGTTTTTAATACTAATTGGAACATAGGTCGTTTCGTTGTTATGGTCAATTACCAGAGGCCGATTTTCAACATTTTGAATCAACCATTTTTGAAGATTGGTAGCGCTTGCGATCGTATTTAATTCCTGTATGTTTTTAGGGTCCAGCCCAAAATGGGATTTGAGAGTAATAGTTTGTTTTCCGATATTCATTTCCTCGGTTAAAAAAACAGCCGCCGCCTGACTGTGAAAGGAATATAGGATTTGAAAACTTGTCTCGGATAAAAATTCTTCAATATTCAATGAGCGGCTGGCATTGCTGGATATGGAATTTAAAAGCACAAACAATTCATCCCGAACTCTTTGGTGGGCTTCGTCTGCATGTTTTCTACCCGTTATGTCCCGCCAGACAAGTAAATGCCCGAATTTTTCATCTTGTTTGTTTCTTAATTGAGATATTCGAATATTCAAGTAACGCCAGCCACTTTGCGACTTGACACTGCGGCGCATTTCCATTTCTTTGATACCTTCAGCTGAGTTTGAGATTTTGGGCCATTCTTTCAGGATGCGAGTGATCGGTTGTCCATAGCTGGTTTCACGAGATAGACCGACCAATTTTTCGGCTGAGGAGTTTAGGTCAATTATATTGTCACGATTGTCTATGACCATCCAGCCGTCCTCCATACCTTCAATCACAATCTCGCGGTTCAAGGGTGCGGTTTCAATTAATGCGCTATTGAATATTCCATAGGCAAACCCCACAATGGCGAGGCAGTAGGAGACGATCAATGTTAATAAATTAATCTCAAATTGGCGGTTGAAAATTGTAAATAAGATGCCGAACAAAGGGCAAAGTGCGCCAAGTATTATCGTCCCCGCACGCAGGAAATATGTGCGAGGCATGTGCAAGAAAGTATCTACAAACAACACGATGCTTCCTGCAAGAAGGATGAAGACATAAAACAGGTTAAATTGTTCGCCAACCTCCAACCCATTTCCTTGGTTAAAAAATATTCTTCGTGAAGGCTCTATCCAATATAAGATTTGAATAACGATCGGTTCGATAAAGAAAAATAGAATTGTAGATTTACTCAACCAATGAGTACGATTTGTATAGGAGAGCGAGAAGTAGAATAAGGTGGTTGCAGTGGCGGCAAGGAAGAAAAGATGGACTGCTCTTAATTCCTGGAATGAATCAGGAATATCCAAGACAATGTAAAAATGATAGGAAGTACTCCAGGCGGCAATAAGAAATGCGAGCAGACTCAGATTGGACGAGCCGGGAGTCTTTTTAAATACAAACAATATGGCTCCCATGGTAATTGCAAGAATGATCAGGAATATAATCACGGATTGAAGTTGCATGGTTCTTAAATTAATACATTGATGGTTGGTGGTTTCAAGAAAAACAGAAACGTCGAATTTTGTGTATATTAACCTCAAAACGGGTTGTCATTCTTTTTTCCCGTTTTAAAAGCTTGGTAGTATTATTTTTCCAAAGCTTGGATATTTTTATGGGGTTTCTGTTCAGATCCATGGAAATACTTCCTTTCGGAGTAGTATACCAGTTGATCAGTGAAATCATTTCAGTCCCGCGTTGGCGCAAATTCCACTGTTCGGTGTCGAAAGGCCCAGAAATCCGGCGCTAAATGAGGCAATTTTTCTGCTTCCGCTTTTGTAAGCCAAAAGACTGCGCGGATTAGATTCTCAATAAAAAACTCACGCTGCATATTCAATAGCCTGAAAACTTCATCCCCCGAATTATTGTTCGCGTTTCCTAGGGCCGAGATAAAAAAAACGACATTCTCCCGATTTGCTGTCGTCTTTATTCTCCGGATCAAATCAATGCTTTTATCGTTCGCGTGAATGTGCTCAACTTTCCTGTTGAAATCGTGAATTCGTTTTTCCAAAGTTAATTGTGATTTTGTTTGCCCCGCTTTTGATTTGTGAATTGCGATTAAGATACTAGGTCTGTTCCATTGAAGCGCAAGCTGAATTTCGTCCCTTAGATTTTCGATTCCAGCTTCGAATGATTTACTGTACGGGTTTTTTACCCGGCCGGTCAATTTTTTTCTCATTATTTTACATCCCTAACCGAAGCGTGACAAAAAATGCACAGCCTTGACTGGCAATAATTGGCGGGTCTCCTGGCTTAACTCCGCATAATATTTTTTCCAAAGTTCAAAAAATGAATTTGCATCAAGCGCGGTGATTTTTTCAAATTGTTCTGAGTTCAATTCCTGAAGCGCATCATGGGTAAATCCGCTTATCGATATAATCATGCCAATGTCTTTTGGTCCAAGAATTGAATGGAATCCTTTGAGGCCTAATAGCGTGACAGGCTCGCCTTTCTGAATTATTTGCGTCACGATCCTTTGGCCTTTGACACCAAGCGGATCGGTCAACGCAATCAAATCAATATGGCCTCGCCGTTTTTCTGGAGGCGCCATCCAGGAGGGGAAATATCCCATCATGCGCAGGAGTTCAGCGGCCATGCTTTGAAGTTCGGTATTCTTCAAATTTAACAGGTGTTTTTCTATTTGCGCCCAGGCCGATTCCTGCGCAATCTCCAAAGCCAATATGCTTTCAGGTTCAACCCGTTTGTGTTCGCTATACAAACGAAGGGCTTCTTGATAAAACTCCTGCTCATTAACAAATTGGTTGCAAGCTTGGTATCCCGCTTCAGTTATAAACCACCGTCCCCTTTCATTTTTTACCAACCACCCAGCGTGAACAAGAGGGGTAGTGGTGAGCCGAACGATTTTCTCGTATTTTCGCAGATTTAGTGTTGGGGAATGTTCTAATTCATACTCTGTTAGGCTGGTTAACTTGGGGAGCAGGGCTAAAACCTGCGTGGCCGTTAAACCATCGGGTTTATCCCAAAGAATTTCAAATACACTTCGTAGCAGTTCACCAGCTCTTTGGATGGTTATATTTGACATGTACAGAAACCAGAGTGTTGTATTGCATTCTTTAGGGGTTCCTGATTATTATAACTTGTTTAGCCCTTGTTGAATGCGGATTAAGTGAATGTATTGACTGATCATTTCTTCCGGATGGGGCCGTGTTCCTAATACTACCAAATTGCCGGGCGCCCAAAAATCGTTGGATAAATTTTCTGATCTTATATGCCCAAAGTTGGAAAAGATCATTTCAGACGTATCGTAACGAATTTGTTGCATAAAATGACCTCGGATAGTAGTGGGAGGAACGCAAACTGCCCATTGGAAATAATCTGGTTGAATAGTAATAAATTCCAAACGCCAACTGTAGGAGATGCAGATTTGTGGCAGCCATTGGTGCAAATAATCTGCCAAGTCACCTCTTAATTGATGGGACGGAAACCGGGGGATCAACAAACAGGTATAACTTAAGTTGTAAGAATCCGGATTTACAACCTCCAGCTCGATGTCCTGGTTGGAATCTACACTTTCTCTTTCATACGTTTGAAAAAGTGGAGAAAAACCTGGTGCCTCTATTATGTCCTGAGTCAACTTTTCCATTTGGTTCCCTTAATTCAAATGAGTGTTTGTGTTATCTTGTGTCTGTTGCACTAATTATGGAAGCCATTATACTCGAAATTGTAACAGATTTTATTACAATTTATTTCCTGTATTGCAAATGACGATTGAGATATTGTTCAATCAAAACAGTCTCACGAGCAGGCAAAATACTAAAAATGTTGGATTGATGTAGAATCTTTCGTATTCTCAAAGTCGAGTCGCAAGATATGTACTCGTTATTATTAAGATTATAACAAATAAATCCCTCGAAATGGATCTGTTCTATACTTTAATATGAAGATATTTCTTGAAAACCACAGCCATACAAATGCCTCGGATGACTGCCTTACGTCTCCGGCGAATTTGATTGCCGTTTGCCGACGTAAAGGAATTGACCGCCTCGTGATCACTGACCATAACACAATTGCTGGCGCACGGGCGGCTCAACTTCTGGACCCGGAATTGGTCATTGTCGGTGAGGAGATTATGACGACCCAGGGAGAAATTCTCGCGGCGTTTGTAACGGGGCATATTCCGCCTTATCTTTCGCCTGAAAAGACGATCTCGCTCTTGAAGGAGCAAGGGGCGTTTATCAGCGTCTCCCACCCATTTGATAAAATGCGCGCGGGCGGTTGGAGGGAAGATGATCTGCTCGAAATTCTTCCATATCTGGATGCTATCGAGGTGTATAACTCACGGTGTATGCTGCCGCATTATAATCGTCTGGCGCAGAAATTTGCTCAGAGACACGATATCGCTGGAACTGTCGGCTCGGATGCGCACGCCGCATTTGAGGTCGGCAGGTCGCTTATGGTGCTGGATATGTTCGAAGGTCCAGATGGAATGCGAAAGGTTATTCGACAGGCGAAGTTTAGGGTGAAGTGGTCGCCGTGGTGGGTTCATTTCGTCTCACGTTATGCGTCCATCAAAAAGAAATTAAAATCTTGGCATGTATAATTTGGCGTTATAATCTTAAGTTCAATACGCCTATTCGCCTTTGAAAGCGCAAAGGTGAATGGGCATAAATTTTTCTCAGCAGGAGTAATGAAAGATGTCTGAGCGTTTTGTTGGAATCGTCAAGTGGTTCAATGCGACCAAGGGCTATGGCTTTATTGGACGCGATGGTGGTGAAGATGTGTTTGTTCACTTTTCCGCCATTCAGAGTGATGGCTATCGCAAACTCGAGGCCGAACAGAAGGTGGAGTTCTCCGTCGAAGATGGGCCAAAGGGTTTGCAAGCCGCCAATGTAATACCGCTCTCGTAAGACTGAGCCTGACGGCTAAGGTTTTGCGGACAGACAGAGTTGCCGTGGCAACTCTGTCTGTTTTTGTGTGCGGGAGGTGTAAAGAAGGATGTGACTTTTGTTACTACTTGGCCTATTACGAAAGACCTATAATAAATTATAGCCCGTAGCTTTTTTAGGAATCCAACGACAAATAACAGGTGGATGACTTTTTGTGTCTTTTCTAAATATTTTTAAGAGGGATGCAACTCGACATACCGCGTCATATTCGGGGCATGTAGTGCCTGATCCGGCGCGTTGTGTGCAATGTGGAATTTGTTCATATAATTGTCCGATTGAGATTGATGTTCGTGCGTTTGCCTGGCGCGATGAGTCCGTTATAAATAGCGAATGCCTGGCCTGCGGTGAGTGCGTCCGGCGCTGCCCGCGCGGGGTTCTGCGTTTTGTGCAGACTGACTTGTTTGAGCGGAGGGGCGAATGAAATACGTCATTATTGGCGCGGGCGTGGCAGGGTATGCCGCGATTGAAGCGATCCGCTCTGTGGATAAAGTGGGAGAGATCATTATCATCAGCGATGACCCGCACGGATATTATTCCCGACCCGGGCTTGCTTATTACCTGACAGGCGAGCTTCATGATAAGGCTCTTTATCCGCGTACACAGGATGATTACAAAAAATTAAATTTCAAATTTCTCAAAAGCCGTGTGACGCGGATTTTGCATTCAGAACATGCCTTGGAAATGGACGGAAAATCGCGTTTGACTTATGACAAGTTGTTGATCGCCGTTGGCGCGCGTGCTCTGCTATTGGAAGTTCCTGGCGCCAAGCTTGATGGCGTAGTGAAATTGGATCATTTGACCGATGCAAAGCATATTCTGAAACTGGCGAAACGAGGCAAAACTGCTGTAGTCGTTGGTGGAGGAATTACCGCGCTTGAATTAACCGAGGGACTGCTTTCTCGCGGCATGAAGGTGCATTATCTCCTGCGCGGCGACCGTTATTGGAGCAATGTGCTTGATAAAGGTGAGTCGCTTATAGTGGAGGGGCGTTTGCAAGCCGAAGGCGTGACTTTGCATCATCATGCAGAGTTGGTGGAAATCAGCGGCAGGAATGGACGCGTGAATGGAGTCCGTTTTTTGGATGGGCGCACCATGAAATGCGGTTTAGTGGCTTATGCAATTGGCATTCACCCATGCCTTGAACTTGTGCGGAATACCGATCTGGCGCTGGATCGCGGGATTTTAGTGGATGAGCATTTGCAAACCAATGACCCTGATATTTTTGCGGCGGGCGATGTGGCGCAGGCTTATGATCCGCTTTCAGGGCGTTCTGTATTGGATAGCCTTTGGAATCCCGCACGCGATCAAGGCCATGTGGCGGGGTTGAATATGGCTGGGCGTAAGATGGCTTACTTAAAATCGCCGCCGTTTAATGTCACACGTTTGGCTGGTTTAACCACAACCATTATCGGCGCTGTAGGGCGTGGTCATGATGAAGATGTGATCGGCATTGCGCGCGGCGATAGTGAGACCTGGCGGGATTTACCCGATGCAATTGTGGCGCAAAGCGGTTTCGACATTAATCACATGCGTTTGCTGATCGGTGAAAAAAAATTGATCGGTGCGGTGCTGATGGGTGACCAGACGCTCTCACGGCCGTTACAAAAAATGATCGCAAGCGGTGCGGATATTTCATCCATCCACGATCATTTAATGCAGCCCAATGCGCCACTTGCAGATTTGATCGCAGATTTTTGGATTGTGTGGAGAGAGAAAGAAGCATTGTAACCAAAAGACACTAGAAGTCATAAAAGATTTCTGATATCAAAAATGTAAAGAGGAGAGGCGCCATGCTTCGTGGAAATAAAGAACTTTGGTGGGCCATTGCGGTGGGAATCTTGCTTACGATGCTTTACGGTGGGGTGGTTTTTTTGACGCGCGGAATTCCCGCGGCAGGCGAGTTGTTCGGTCATTCAATTGGCATCATCGGATTTATCTTGATGCTGATGACTGAAACGCTTTACAGTTTTCGCAAACGCACCCGTAGCGCCGGCTGGGGCAGGATGTCTTCCTGGCTTCAGTTTCATATCTTTACGGGATTGGTGGGTCCATACATGGTTCTGCTTCACACATCATGGAAGTTCAATGGACTGGCGGGTGCCACCACGCTCTTAACCGTTATCATCGTTTTTAGTGGGATCATCGGACGTTATATCTTCACGCGTATTCCACGCACTTTGGATGGTTTGGAAATTGAAGGCACGCTTTCAGAATCCGCGCTCAAGCAGGCGCGCCAACTGATGGCGCTCTGGCATACGGTCCATATTCCTATTGGTATGGCGTTGTTCGCCTCAGCCTTCGTCCACATTGGTGGGGCGATCTATTATGCCACGCTGCTTAAATAGGAGACAGCCATGCAAAACAATAGACTTGGGTGTTTCACAGCTACTGGTTTTATTGCCGCGTTAATTACTTTGTTCGTGATCGTAGGTGTTGCATTTGCCGGCGGAAGTCAGATGTTTTCGGCGGGAGATCTAAATGGCGAATTAGGTCAGTCATACGGAGGGGTAAATTCACATGAACAGATCACCGAATGTGAAGCATGTCATGCCGCGCCGTGGGGAACTGAAAAGATGGCAGATCGCTGCGCAGCCTGTCACACCGATATTGCCGCACAAATGTTTGATGTGGCAAAACTACACGGGATGATCACGCAAAAGAATCCCGCGCTTTCCTGTCGCGATTGCCATCCTGAACATCGTGGTACAACTGCTTCGCTTACAGATTTGGGGGAGAATGCATTCCCTCACGAAGCGCTGGGATTTTCGTTGAAGGGGCATCAACTAACAGTTAAGAACGAAGCGTTCACTTGTAAGGATTGCCATCATGAGGACGTGACGACTTTCGCTCCAGACACCTGTGACAGTTGCCACCGTCAAATTGATATTGCCTTCACTGAGTCACATGTTCTGGCTTTTGGAACAGATTGTCTTGCCTGCCACGATGGCGTAGATAAATATGGTTATGATTTCGATCACTCAGCTTTTGTTTTTCGGTTAACTGGAAAACATGCCGATGTTTCCTGTTCGAAATGCCATCTCGATGCACGCACTGTTGCAGATTTACAGTCCGCGCCGCAGGATTGTTTCTCATGTCATCAGCAAGATGATGAACATGCAGGCAAGTTTGGACAGGATTGCGCCGTGTGTCATTCACCCGATGGTTGGGAGTCAGCAAAGTTCGACCATAATTTAGCTGCGTTCAAGTTGGAAGGCGAACATAATGAAGTTGCTTGCGAAGACTGTCATAAGAATGATGTTTTTGCAGGCACGCCCAAAGATTGTTACTCCTGCCATCAACAGGATGATGAACACAATGGTCAATTTGGTACGGATTGCTCGGCTTGTCATATCCCGAATAATTGGGATGACGCAACGTTTGACCACAACCGCAGTAACTTCCCGCTAACGGGCGCGCATGTTGCGGTAGTCTGCGAGAATTGTCATATCAATGGACAGTTTGCCGGTACTTCTTCAATTTGTGTTTCTTGCCATGCTGAGCCAACTTCACACGCAGGTCAATTTGGCACAGAGTGTGTTGCCTGCCACAGCACAAACGCATGGACTCCTGCCGCATTCAATGGACAACACACTTTTCCATTCGATCACGGAGAGGAAGGCACTGTCTCTTGTACCACGTGCCATCCGAGTAGTTATCAAGTTTATACTTGTTATGGCTGTCATGAACACACCGAATCGAATATTATTTCGAAGCATAGAGAGGAAGGCATCTTTAAATTCGAGAACTGCGTCGAATGTCACGCAGATGGCCGCGAGCACGAAGGCGGCGATTAATATAAAAGACAGGTCATGATTTTTCCATGACCTGTCTTTCACTTTAGTTCAAAATAATGGGGTTATTTTTTCTTTGGAGTTTCTGAAACATATTCGCGCGGTTTCAACATTCCCCAGCGGCTCGCGCCGAGGTAGAGAATATCCAACACAAGGTCTTCGTAGCGAATGCCTTCGGCTTTGGCTTGCAGGCATAGATCACTGTAGTCGGGTGTCAGGCCTGGCAAAGTGTTGATCTCGATTAAGCGCGGGTTACCTTCTTCATCGAGGCGAATATCCGTACGGGAGACGTCGAGCGCATTTAGAAGTTGATGGGCACGCAAGGCGAAATACTTTAATTTCTTTTCAAGTTCGGGCTCGATCTCGGCCGGGCAATAATACCCGGGTGCGCCATCTGTGCCGACATCCTTTGATTTTGCCTCGTTGCTATAAACCCAGGGTGTGACCGAGCGGCTGCTATCCAGTTCGAGGATGGGGAAGCGGTGAAAGCCGTCCTTCTCGTACCATTCCGGATGCCGTGAATATCGTTTTGCATCGGCGCGTCCTAAAATGCCAACGGTAAATTCACGGCCTGGTAAAAATGTTTCCACGAGGGCGGGTTGATGATAAATGTTGATGATGTACTGCGCGCGTTCACGCAATTCTTTTTCGTTGTGGACAATGGCTTTCAAATCCACGCCCATACCAGTGCCTTCGCGCGCTGGTTTGACGAAAAGCGGGAATTTCAGTTCGGGACGCAGAGGCTCATCCCCAATGTTGAATTCCTGAAAAGGGGCAACTGGCAAACGACGGTCACGCCAGATGCGTTTTGTGAGTGTTTTATCGAGTGAGATGCCGTTCGTTAAAACACGTGAGCCAGTGTATGGAATGTCAAGCATTTCCAGCAAGGCCGGCACTTGCGCTTCGCGGGCGTCACCGCCGAGACCTTCGGCGATGTTGAAGCATATATCCGGCTTCACTTCGCGGAGGGCATAGGGCAGGTCTCTGTCAGCCTGGATAAAGAATGTGATGTGTCCATCCGTTTCGAGCGCGGTGCGAAGCGAGTCTATTGTTTCGATATGGTCGAAATCGGCAAAAGCGTCCGGTGGTACCCCATCAGGCTTGGGGTGGTTGTCATCTTTTATGTTGGCGAGAACTGCTATTTTCCAATATCGTTTCATGAGACGGTGCGGCGTTTTTTCTTCTATATCATTAAGAGGTTCGGGCATTTCTTCTCCTTAAGATGAAGGAACTGGCATTCCGTGTATCAATCATAGCGCACCAGGGAGGTAAATGCAGGATTTCTTAAGGTTCAAGATGATTGTAACTAGACAATCATTAACCTTTCAGGTATTATTGGCTCGCTTGTGCGCTTACTCACGAATATAATATTTAAGAGGTTTGCAAGCGGAAAATAACAAGTAAACCCGGATAAGCCCCTTATCCGGGTTCTGTACGTAAAACGAATTTTGGTGGAGGCTTCCTGATGTCAGACCTGATCAAGCAGATCACAGGTGATTTGCAGAAACAAATTGAAAGCTTTAATCCCGAACTAAACATCAGCGATATTGGTGTTGTCGTTGAAGCAGGTGACGGGATTGCCCGCGTGCACGGACTTGCGAATGTTAGAGCGCAGGAACTTGTGCAGTTTTCGAACGGCGTAATGGGCACGGCGTTCAATCTTGAAAAAGACAGCGTCGGTGTGATCGTGATGGGCCAATACGACGGCATCATTCAAGGCATGACCGTACGCGGTACCGGACGAATTGCATCCGTTCCTGTTGGCGATGCAATGATCGGACGAGTCGTGAATTCGCTGGGTGAGCCAATTGATGACAAAGGTCCGATCGTGTCAAGCGGGTTCCGCCCGATTGAACGCATTGCGCCTGGCGTGGTGCAACGTCAGGATGTGGATACTCCTGTGCAGACCGGCATCAAATCGATTGACTCGATGATCCCCGTGGGACGCGGTCAGCGCCAGTTGATCATTGGCGACCGCCAGACCGGTAAAACTGCCATTGCGATCGATACGATCATCAATCAAAAAGGCAAGGATTTGATTTGTATTTATGTGGCGATCGGCCAAAAGAAAGCCGCTGTTGCACGTACAGTTGGCATCCTTGAACGTGCGGGGGTTATGGATAATACGATCGTAGTTGTTGCCGCAGCGGATGAATCAGCCGCTCTTCAGTATATTGCTCCATATTCAGCTTGTGCCATCGGCGAAGAGTTTATGGAAACAGGCCGCGATGCTTTGGTGATCTATGACGATCTTTCCAAACACGCCTGGGCTTATCGTCAGGTTTCCCTGCTTTTGCGCCGCCCGCCTGGCCGTGAAGCGTATCCAGGCGACGTCTTCTACCTGCACTCCCGATTGCTTGAACGTGCGGCTCGCCTTGCAAATCGATATGTTATTGTAAAGAATGATTTCAAAGAAGCCATGGCTTCCGAAAAAGATGGCGTGGACGGCAAGGTTTATAAAGGACCTATTTCAAAGGATGAAGCGGAGGAAGCCCGCAAGAAGATAAAGGATGCCCAGAACTACATGATCGTTAAGGTGAAAGGAACGGGCGGTTCGCTGACTGCTCTACCGATCATTGAGACTTTGCTCAGCGACGTTTCGGCTTATATTCCCACGAACGTAATTTCAATTACAGATGGTCAGATCTATCTTGAATCCAGCCTCTTCAATGCTGGTATTCGCCCTGCGGTGAATGTGGGTATCTCTGTTTCCCGCGTCGGCGGTGATGCGCAGACAAAAGCGATGAAACAGGTCGCTGGCCGCTTGCGCCTAGACATGGCAGCTTACCGCGAGTTGGCGGCGTTTGCTTTGATGGCTTCCGATCTCGATAAATCCACTCAACAGCAGTTAAGCCGGGGTCAGCGCATGCAGGAAATTCTTAAGCAGCCACAATATCAGCCAATGGAGCTTGCGGATCAGGTGATTGTCATTTTTGCCGGCACGAACGGTTATGCTGATAATGTACCGCTTGATAAGATGGCGCAGTGGCAGGCGGATCTCACTCGTTATATGGCGTCTTCGCATCCAGAAATCAGAAAAGATGTTGTCGCAAAGAGGGCAATTTCTGACGAAAATCGTGTTGCACTTGCAAAAGCCCTCGATAGCTTCCGTGCGGGCTGGCAAGCCTAAGATAGATTAAGGAATAGAGGATTCATTATATGGCTTCCGCTCGTGAAATGCGGCTCCGAATTAAGAGCGTCAAAAATATTTCGCAAGTCACACGTGCTCTGGAAACAGTGAGCGCGAGCAAGGTTCGCAAGGCAATAAATGCAGTCACTGCGACACGCTCGTATGCAACCAAGGCGTGGCAGGTTTTAAAGCACGTCGCTCAACAACCCGGCCGTGACAGTCTACATCCACTGCTCGCAAAACACGCTTCTGTGAAACATATATTGGTGGTAGTTATTACCGGGGATCGCGGGCTCGCCGGCGCGTACAATTCCAATGTGATCCGTTATACATCGCAACAATTCGACCCTTCGACAGGCTTCGCCTCAGGACAACGCTCGAAAGTTCCTGTTAAATATATTGCTGTCGGCAGAAAGGGCCGGGATCTACTCGTTCGGCGTCACAAGAATGTGATCGCGGAATTCAGCAGTCTCCCTGCAGCGCCAACATTTATGGATGTTTCTGCAATTGGTCATCTGGCTGTGGATGCATATAAAAATGGTGAAGTGGACGAGGTCTATCTCGTTTATACAGACTTTGTCAACATGGGTCGTCAAATCGCGACAGTGAAGAAACTTCTTCCGCTCGAACTTGGCGGGGAAGGCCGCGTCGAGGATTTTGAACATAGCTCCGCGTCCACGGGACCCGTTGCAGCCTATGAATACGAACCAGACCAGCGTGAAATATTGGATGAAATCATCCCGCGCTTTACTGCATTGCAGGTATACCAGGCTATTCTTGAGTCGCAAGCCAGTGAACACGCCGCTCGCATGATCGCGATGCGAAATGCGACAGACAATGCGAAGGAACTTGTTGGCGGGTTACAACTGGCTTATAACAAAGTTCGTCAGCAAGGCATTACGAACGATATTTTAGACATTGTGGGCGGCGCAGAAGCGCTGGCCGCTAAATAAACTGGAGGAAATCATGGCAAGAGCAACTGGCCGTGTCGTACAAATCTTGGGTGGTGTGGTTGACGTTGAATTCCCTGAGGGTGATGTTCCTGGATTGTTCGAAGCGATTCAAGTTGAGCGTTCAGGTCAGGATGTGTTGGTGCTTGAAGTCCAAAAACACATGGGCGGCAATTGGGTTCGTACTGTATCCATGGACTCGACAGATGGTCTTCAACGTGGTGTTCCCGCTTTGGCGACTGGCGCTCCGATCATGGTACCTGTGGGGCCGGCTACTCTTGGGCGTATCTTCAATGTGCTTGGCAATACGATTGATGAGAAAGGCGAAGTCAATGCTGTAACTCGTTACCCCATTCACCGCTTAGCCCCGGTTTTTTCAGAACAATCCACTCGTGTTGAAATCTTTGAAACCGGTGTTAAAGTAATAGACTTGATCGCTCCGTTCACCAAGGGTGGCAAAACGGGTATCTTTGGCGGTGCTGGAACGGGAAAGACCATTATCATCATGGAACTCATCCGCTCCGTAGCGACCGAACACGAAGGCAATTCTGTGTTTGCGGGTGTGGGGGAACGTACCCGTGAAGGCACAGGTTTGTATCGCGAAATGCTCGAATCGGGTGTTATGAAGGATACAGTCATGGTGTACGGTCAAATGAACGAACCTGCTGGCGTGCGCCTGCGCGTAGCTTTGACTGCTCTTTCCATGGCTGAATATTTCCGGGATCAAGGCAAGGATGTGTTACTCTTCATTGATAACATCTTCCGCTTTTCCATGTCGGGTTCCGAGGTGTCCGCGTTGCTTGGGCGTATGCCCTCCGCGGTCGGTTATCAGCCGACTCTTGCCACTGAAATGGGTGAGTTACAGGAACGTATTACCTCCACCCGTACTGGCTCGATCACATCCATGCAGGCGGTTTACGTGCCAGCGGATGACTACTCCGATCCCGCGCCTGTGGCGACATTCACACACTTGGATGCGACCATTGCCCTTGAACGCTCCATTGTAGAAAAAGGTATATACCCCGCAGTGGATCCGCTCGGTTCAACCTCCCGAATTCTTGATCCTAACATTGTTGGAGAGGAGCACTACCGGACAGCCCGTGAAGTTCAGCGTGTCCTCCAGCGTTACAAGGATTTACAGGATATTATCGCCATCCTTGGTATAGATGAACTCTCCGAAGATGACAAACTCATCGTATCCCGCGCCCGCAAGATCGAACGCTTCTTTTCCCAGCCTCTCTATGTGGCTGAACGCTTTACGGGTATTCCGGGCCGTTATGTACACCTCAAGGAAACAGTCCACGGCTTTCGCGAAATTCTCGATGGCAAATGCGATGATCTTCCCGAGCAAGCCTTCATGCTGGCCGGTACAATCGAAGACGTTCGCGAACGTGCAGAAAAGCTAGCAAAGGCATAATCCAAGAATTACGGATTTCAAGTTGTGTAGATTGTAATCCGTCAGGAAAAAATAATGACCATTCGATGTGAAATTGTCTCCCAGGACCGCACTGTATTCGCAGGTGACGTGGATATGGTTGTGTTGCCGGGCGCGGATGGAGAAATGGGGGTCCTACCCAAACATGCGCCCGTTCTTACCACCTTGAAATATGGAATCATCAAAGTTCGTAAAGGTGGTAAAGAAGAGTTATTTACAGTCGCTGGTGGAATTGCTGAAGTTCAACCTGATATCATCACCGTTCTGGCTGATGCGGCCGAGAATGTGGAAGAGATTGACGAGGTTCGCGCTGTTGCCGCCCGCAAGCGTGCTGAGGAAGTGCTTGCCAAGGGTATTCCCGCCAATTCAGATGTGTATCTGGTAATGGAGGCTGCTTTACGCAAATCCAACCTTCGATTGGATGCTGTCCGCCGATATCGCAAGGGTGGGATGCGAATGCCCACCTCGGAGAATTAGACTCACGTGGCATTATTCTCAAAAGACCTGGGCATAGACCTCGGTACCATGTTTACCCGTCTCGCGGACAGCGCTCAGGTGCTGTTGGAAGAGCCGACCATTGTTGCCATCGAAGTGGACGATCAAAAAATGGTTGCGGCAGGCATCGAAGCGCTTGACATGTTTGGCAAGGTTCCAGAAAATATTGAAGTGGCGCGTCCCCTCAAACATGGCGTGATCGCTGACTATGAAATTACCGAGACACTGCTTGCATACCTGTTACAGCGTGTCAGCGGTTCCATGCGGATCTTTCGCCCGCGTGTGATGGTTTCTGTTCCTTACGGAGTGACCAGTGTAGAGCGCCGGGCTGTTTATGAGGCTGTCATGGAAGCAGGCAGTCGCGAAGCGTTCCTCATCCAGCAACCGTTGGCTGCCGCCATTGGCATTGACCTTCCCATCAACTCGCCATCGGGAAATATGCTCATCTGTTTGGGCGGTGGTTGCACCGAAGCCGCAGTAATGGCCATGTACGGCATTGTTTCCGCGGATACATTGCGCGCCGGCGGAATGGATTTGGATGAAGCCATTGTCTATTACGTGCGCCGAAAGTATGGTGTCATCATTGGGCAGGTGACTGCCGAACAACTTAAGATCCGTATTGGCGCGGCAGTTCCGCAGGACATTGAAAATAGCATGGAAGTGCAGGGCCAGGATCAAGTCACTGGTTTGCCCCGTCCCGTGAATTTGACCACAGGTGAAATCGTGGAAGCCTTGCAGGAGCCGTTGAAGCAGATCGTGGAAACAGGCCGCAAGGTATTGGAAAAAACCCCGCCTGAATTGGTTTCAGATATTATTGACCGAGGTGTTGCACTATGTGGAGGCGGTGCGTTGTTACGCGGCGTTGACAAATTGCTGACTAAATCTTTGGGTATTCCGGCTTATTTGGTGGACAATCCGCTGACTTGTGTGGTGCAAGGCGCGGTGAAAAGCTTTGGCATGTTGAATGTGATCCGCAGGAATTTGCCCCAAGTCTAAATATTTAAGGTGAATCAACCAAACAGGCGACTCAACCCGAGTCGCCTGTTTGGTTGATGAGGTCCGTAAATCCATTACAAATAAAAAGTCATTCTCTGCAAGTGTGTGGCTGGGTCTATGTATTGCACTTTGACGGTATTTGGCACATTCAGGTTGATGGGAGCATAGTTGAGGATGGCTCTTACACCAGCCTGGATCAGTTTTTCGGCAGCGCTTTGCGCAGCAATGGCAGGGACAGTGAGCATGGCAATTTTGATATTGGAGGTTTTGATGCTTTCGGTCATATGAGAAGCGTCCTGGACAACAAAATTTCCAATTCTTTGACCGATTTTTTCATAGTTATTATCGAAGATCACTACAATATGAAAACCGCGATTTTTAAAACCTGGATAATTTGCGAGCGCGTGCCCCATGTCACCGGCGCCGATCAAGGCCACATCCCAGATGCGATCTACTTTCAGGATTTCGCGAAGTTTATCAAGCAGGTAAGCGATTGAATACCCAGTCCCTTGCTTTCCAAATTCGCCAAATTGTGAGATATCTTTGCGGATCTGCGCAGCGGAAATACCTACATGTTCGCCGAGTTCCTGGGATGAGGTTGTCATAAGCCCATTATCTGCCATGCGTTGAAGGGCGCGCAGATAAATAGGAAGCCGCCCAATGATGATATCCGGTATTTTTTCAGCGTTCATATGCCCTCGCTTTTGTGAAATTTATCCATAAATGTATCATAAAATTTGATTTTGTACAATTCCACACAAGCGCATCACAAACAATAAGCGCGAGTTTAATTTAATGAAGCGGTCATGCGCGGACAGCATCAGCCTCGAATGGGGCCGGGTAGCCGAGGAAGAGAACTGCCGCAGGTCTCATTCCGTTTCAACGGAGAGCCTCCACGCGCAAAGTGAACGATGTGTAGCGGAGTTCATCTGAAGGAGGGATGAATAAACGCACAAGATAAGTGCTGTTGGGGGAGATGTTCAGCAGACGCTCTTCTCCGCAGGTTAATGAAAAATCATCACTGCCTGCTCCGCGATTCCATAACTCCACCTGTAGAACATTACTTGAACATAATAATTGAACCACGACCAGCGAGTTGTATGAAGTGAATTCAACCCAATCTTCGGCATCCCCTTCAAGTGCAGAAACATCGCCATTCACCTGAAAAGCACGAGTGCTCCCCGGTGCAATCGTTACCTTCGCCAATGGAGCACCCATTGAATCACCATCCTGCATGGCTGGCAATATTATGGTGGCGGGCGTACCGACGATTTCGGTGGGCGTCTGCTGTGATGCCCCTGTCTCCTCGATTACTGGCAGGGATTCGGCGTCCTCAATTTTTAAGAACTCGGAAGCCGCCCAACCTTTTCCATCGGGCGCATTTGTATACTCGATTTGTATCCACGCGCCGCTGGGACTTTTACCCGTCATGAAAACCACATCATTTGGATTTAATACACCGAGGGTATCATAAGTTGTCCCAGGGCCGTTGCGAACATTTATTTTCTGGATGACAAGCCCGCTCAGACCGGACCCGTTGCCTGTTCCTGATTTAATGACAGGGATCTGCACTGATGCATTGACCTGCACAAACTCCGCACGAACCCAGCCGATGCGTGAATTTGTATAAATGATCTGATACCAGCTTCCGCTTGCATCCTTCCCAATCACTTGTACAGTTGAAAATTGAGCAATCATGCCCAGGTTTTCACTTGCTGTGGAAGTTTCAGCCCGCACATTGAGTTGAGTGGTGGTTAACCCTTCGATGGGAGTGATGGTTGGGATAGGCGTAGGCGGGGGCGGTGTTTGCGTTGGAAGTGGCCTCGGTGTGGCTGGTAATGTGGCCGTGACAAATCCCGGAGTTGCTGTAAACATCCTTTGGTTCTCCAGTTCCACATCGCAACCTGAAGTCATGATCGCCAGGAAAATAAGCAGAGCGCAGTTTTTATAAGCCATAGGAACTATTCTATCCAAAAATTGAGTAGTGCGAAATAAGCTGGTCGGTCAAACAAAAAGCTGCCAGTCAAGGCAGCTTTTTGGTGCCCCCGCGCAGGCTCGAACTGCGGTCCTCGGCTTCGGAGGCCAATACTCTATCCACTGAGCTACGGGGGCAAACGTATAAAATTTTACCATACCAAACGCGTTGGGTTTATGTATCAAACGGTATTATTTTGCCTGTGCAGCGAGCGAGGCAAGTTCTGTGCGGAGTGATTCGATGATCGCCAAGTTTCGGCTTTCGTTGCCATGCTTTGTCAATTGTTCTTTCTTGTGAGCCAGCTCTCCGCAGACTTGATAAAAGCGGGCTGTGGCTTTTCCGTTCAGACCTGCTGTAGTCATGTTCCAGGGGGAGATCGCATTTTGATATTGCGCCTGAGAGATCAGACCGGCATATACTTCTTCTTCAAGTTGTTTCTTTACAATATTGCGTTCGTGGTTGATCATCCATATGATGAAGCCAAGCATGAACGCCCAGCCGATCCAGTCAATGAAAGTGCCTGCAGCGAGACCGCCCAGACCACCAACGAGACCGCCGAAGGTGTTATGGAAGGCATGTACTGAAATGGCTATTCCTAAACCAACAAGCGGGGCGATGAACTTGACGAGTATATTTTTGTTCGTACGTGCAACAGCAAAGCCAATTCCTGTAAACGCTGTAAAGAAGGCATGCATCCAGCCTACGAGAATCACGCGGATGAACGCCAGCAGGAACAGCCCGCCCCAGCCGCCATCGAGATAACCATTGCGATATATGTAAATCGTGTTTTCTGTCGCCGCAAAGCCCAATCCCACCATACCGCCATAAATGATGCCGTCCAAAATGGAATCAAATTCCTTGTAAAAGATGAAAAAAACGATGGCTACTGCAAGCCCCTTGAAAATTTCCTCAACGACAGGAGCAACGATGGAAGTGGTGCCCATTTCAGCGGCACCCTCCGAGCCAGTGAAAAAATAAATGCCTATGCCGAACGCGGTGTTGATGATAAATGCGCCGCCCCCCGCGATCACCATACCCCAAAAGAAGGTCGCCCCTAGCAAAGCTATGGGTTCTTTTTCATACCGATCCAGCCAATATACAAAAGCCGCAAAAAAGAACATGGGAACTAACCCAAAGAACAAAGAAACGGCAAATGCCATTTGATTTCTCCTGTTTATATTTACTTCTTGAGCGGAGCCGCACGCTCTTGTTCTTGGTGCGGCGTAGTCGAAGGACAGGTTTCCAAATTATTTTATGTTTTAGCCAAATTGTCCTTCGACTGCGTTCCTCGAAGAACACTCGTCACTTCGCCAGGACGAGGGCCTATTCCTGAAAAATCAAGCGTGTTCTTTCCACACTTGTATATTCCGGCTCAATGTCAAGCATATTCAATACTTCTTCAGGGCGGCCTGTTGCGCCGTTGCGCGCAGAGAGTGTCATACAAAGCGAGACTTTTCCGTTTGCTTCTGTGACCACATTGAGCGTTTCGATAAGCGGACGCAGATCATAGGATTTGCCTCGACGTTCACGTGGAAGGGATTCGGACATCATCAGTTCTCCAACCTTTCGTGTCAGATCGGATTTGTCAACTGGTTCTGTCAAATGAACTTCGTACTTCGCTGAGCGAACCTGCGTTTGCAAAGCAGGCGCGCGTTCGTCCACGCCTTCAACTTTGGTGACTTTTATATCAACAGGTAAATTATCTTTTAATCGAGAGGCAATTTCTTCAGTGGAAATCTCTTCATTGAAACGAACGTCTACAACTTCGGCCCGTGACGAGAATCCGAGCGGCAGGGCGGCGGCAATGCTGATCTTCGGCTGCGGATGAAATCCCTGGGAATAGCTGAGTGGCAGATCTGCGCGGCGCATGGCACGTTCCCATAATCTATGCAGGTCAAGGTGACCGGTGTATCTTAGTGCGCCTTGTTTTGTAAATGTGATCCTTGCGCGCATGGTTATTTTGATTCCACAGTAATTGAGTTTAGCCAGAAATTAATTTCATGGCTCATTCGGCGATAGGGTTTGTAAGTATGTTCGGCGGCGCGATGGAAAAGATCATGGTCCCGGCATTGGTCAAGAGTCAGCTTTTGGAATGAGTCCAGGATATTCGAATACGCCGCCAGTTCCTGCTCGACGATATCGTCCAAGCCAATGTTCTTATGTTTATAGGTTACAAGGTGATTTCTTTTTTCTTTTTCCAATAATGGAGATTCGTAATCTGGGTACCCATATTTGTTATGGAAATATTCCAAAGCGGTATGCGATGTACAGGGTGAATAAATTTCGCCGTGCAGGATCTCACTCAGACGGTCTGCTATGAATTGTTCCCGCGCGAAAATATCTACCAGCATATCTTTTATGGACAAACCTCCCGACACACCTTTCATTGTCAACTGGCGTGTATATCCTACCCGGTTAAGGAGGTTTTCAAATTTGTCGCGCTCGCGTTGCAAACGAGTAGAGAAAGTGATTTTGTCCATTGGATTATTAATCACCCACCACAGGTAACTGATCACTGAGTACTGACACCTGATTACTGATCACTGTAGCTGGACTTTTCACATCCGGGCACTTCCAGCCTTCGCCGGGATTCTCGCGGCGCAAGTTTGCAAATGTCGGTAAAATGCCGCAAGCGAAACAATTCAAACGGCAGTCCACGCGGATTTGGCCTTCGAGCGATTGCCGGAAATCCTGAAACAGGAAATTCTTGCGCACTGCAGCCGTGATGTGTTCCCACGGAAAGACTTCGTCCGTGCGGCGCTGGCGGTGTGTGTAAAATGCGGGGTCGAGGCCATGTTCTTCAAATGCAGACAGCCAGGCTTCCTGTTTTTTTGCTTCATCCCATGCGTCGAATTTCGCGCCGTTCTTCCATGCGCTGTAAATGACTTCAGCCATTCTGCGGTCGCCGCGCGTGAGCCATGCTTCGAGCAAAGTGTCTTCGGGTTTTGTCCAACTTAACTTGATATTTTTATCTTTAAGCAGCTGACGTTTGAGCAATGCCTGTTTTTCTAATATATTTTCTCTTGTATCACACGCAACCCATTGAAAGGGAGTTTGCGGTTTTGGCACAAAAGTGCTTACGCCTACATTTAGTTTAATCTTCCAGCCTGCGGCTTTGCGTCCTTCATCAATGATGCGTTTGCACAGATATACAATTGCCTGAACATCTTCGATTGTTTCACTTGGATGCCCGATCATGAAATATAACTTGACCGTCTTCCAGCCGCGGGTGTAAATATCACGGGTGGTATTAATAATATCTTCATCGGGAATAAATTTGTTGATGATGCGACGCATGCGTTCGCTGGCGGCTTCAGGGGCCAGAGTGAATCCGCCGGAGCGATGTTGTTTTAATTTATCCATCAAATCAATCGAAACCGATTCGATCCGCAAAGATGGAAGCGAGACGGTGAGTTTGCGTCCTTCAAAACGTTTGCTGATCGCATCCACCAGTTCGTTGACGTATGTGTAATCGGAGGATGACAGCGACATCAACGCGAGTTCTTCAAACCCTGTAGAGCGGACAGCGGCATCGGCGGCATCCACTATCTCTTGCACGCTTCTTTCTCTTACGGGACGGGTGATCATGCCCGCCTGACAGAATCTACACCCGCGCGTGCACCCGCGCATGATCTCCACCGATACACGGTTATGGACGACTTCAATATTTGGCACAATGAATTTTACAGGCGGCGGAGGCAGTTTTGCTACGATGCGCTTGTTCACTAATTTGGGTACTTCGGGAATGATGGGTTGGGTGTGCGCTACTGTCCCATCTTCAAGATATGTGGTTTCATAAAAACGCGGAACATACACGCCGGGGATTTTTACAAGTTCACGGAGTAAATAATCTCGGTCAAAAGTCAAAGGTCGAAGATCGTCCTCGACTTTTGACCTTTGACTTTTGACTCTCTCTATCGTGTCAATAATGTCGTGAATGACTTCTTCGCCCTCACCGATTACGAACGCATCAATAAACGCGTGCATGGGCTCAGGGTTGGTGGCGGAATGTCCACCGGCGATGATGATGGGATGGGTCTCGTCACGGTCTGCCGAGCGGACGGGAATGCCTGCGAGGTCGAGAATGTTGAGGGTGTTGGTGTAGAGAGTCTCGTAGGGGAGGGTAAAGCCGATTAGGTCGAAACAGGCCAGGGGTCGTTTTGATTCGAGCGCGTAGAGCGGAATCCCATGTTCGCGCATCAGCGCTTCCATATCCACCCAGGGGGCATAGGCGCGTTCGGCGAGCGCGTCATCCCACTGATTGATCTGGTCGTAGAGGATCTTTAATCCGACATTTGAAACACCGATGTCATAAACATCAGGGAACACCAAGGCGACCCTGGTATGCGCTTTATCCCAATCTTTGGTGATGCTGTTGAGTTCACCGCCCACGTAACGACCGGGTTTTTGTACCTGTAATAGTATGTGATCCAATTTGGTTTCGATTTGTTCTGGAGTTAACATGGGGAAAATTATACTAGAATTGTCAAAATAATAGACCGAGGATTGTTGTCCTCGGTCTATTATTTTTGTATGTTGTTAATTACGCAGCTTTGCGTGCCTGTACTGCTTCGCGTCCCCAAATCCATAACGCGCCGAGGCCGCAGAGGATGACAGTGAAATTGATCAACCAGCCAAAGAAACCAATTGGCAGAAGTGGGAAACGGAATAGATCAATGATGACGACAAGCACGGCCATGCCGATAACCATTGGCCATACTTTATGTTCCGCGAGACTGGGGCTGGTGCGGTTCAGGATCCACTTGCCCATCATTTCGCCGACAATGATCTTTGTCAGATAGGAAGTGACGAGCACAAACAGAATTGTGAAACCGAAGAGTGCGAGAATGCCGAGCCAAATGATCGAACCGCTTAAGCCGCCAAGGGTGAGGAAGCCGAAGATCAAACCGCCGAAGATCATCACGAGCACGATTGCAAGCAGTCCGAAGAAGAAGGCCGCCCATGCAATCGCGCCCCAGCCGAGGCTGGCCCATGGTTGAGATTTGATCTTCTCGGGCAGGGCTTTCATAAAAGCTGGGAACAGCCAGCCGAGTAGAAGACCGAAAAAAATCAGGGTAATCATAGTACGGAGCATATCAAGCGCCCAAGTGCCGACTTTCTGTGCGGCGGTGGGTGGTAGATATTGTGTTTCAGGGTTAACTTGTGGCGCAGTCCGAGTGACTTTACCGCCAACCACGCCGCCTGGAACAGGCAGATCATAAGTGCTCGAATATTTCAAATTGCCAGCGATCTTGGCGCTATCGGCAACTGTCAAGCCAGGTTGTACGTTCGGGATCGAGATTGGAATGTTGGCCATGTACATGTTCATCGGCGGGGGTGATTTTGTGCCTTCGGTTGCATCCACATAGGCTTCCACATTACCGCCGAAAGAGCCGTTGAGTTCAAGTGCGGCCGTGCCTGCGAGAACATCCCCTGTCACATCGCCGTCAAGCAATGCCTGACCGCTGCCAAAGACGAGTTCGCCTTCTACGATGCTTCCTTTTTGTGTTTCAAGGCTTGCGCCCCCGACCAAAAGATCACTACCAATAACCGCGTCTTTGCCTATTTGCAACGCGGCTCCAGCAATGCGGGCATCATCCGTGACTGTGCCGTTGATGATGACAACTTGCCCCGCAGCGAGCAGATCGCCTTCAACAGTTCCATTTATGGTAATGATCTGGCCAAATACGATCAGGTCACCTTTGACGGTTCCATCGAGCACGAATTCGCCCGCAGTAACGTACAGGTCATCATTAATAACCTCATCTGCTTTGATGGTGACCTTATCGCCTCCATGGCCATCGAAGGCCAGCGCGGGTGTGGCAAAGGTCAATGTGAACAGAGCGAGCAGGGTAAAAACGGAAAGAAATTTATAGATGGTTTTCATGAGTTCTCCTTGAGAGAAAAAAACAAAAACTTCCTGGGAAGATATACGATAATCTTCCCAGGAAGTTGCAAATGATTAAGACAAAAAATCTTTGCTCATTGTTTGCGCTCTCGATAAGTTTGGTTGATCATAAATCCAATACCTTTAGGTTGGCTGGCTTTTTAGAATACCAATTCAAAATCTCCACAAACCACCCGCAGAACTTTAGATTTCCTTCTTTCATCATCTCTTTTAATTCACTGATGCTGTAATAACCCACTTCTTCAATTTCAACAGGATCAAATATTACTTTGTCGGGATCAATCACGCCTTCATATAGCGTGCTGATTTCGTTATCATTAAATCCATAATTCATTCTAAATGTAACAAGTGGATGTATTTCGATCCCTGTCACACCCAATTCCTCTTTCATGCCGCGTATCGCCGCATCAAGATAACTTTCCCCAGCCTTGACATGCTCCGAGATTGAGCAATCCAGCATGGAAGGGGAAGAGGCGCGGTCGGCGCTTCGTTTTTGGATGAGCATTTTCCCACCCTCTGAATACAGGAAGACATGAACGCCGCGGTGCTGCAATCCAAGCTCATGCACAGTTGAACGCATTTCCTGTCCAGTGACAATATCTTCGTCATTTACGATGTCGAGTAATTCATCCATAATCATGCCTGTCAAAAGTCAAAGGTCAGAAGCCAGGGACAGTCGACTTTTGACCTTTGACGATTTTCTTGTTCAACTTGTTTGTCTGATTTATCCAAACAACTCCATCAACTGCTTCACATGCACAATGCCATCGAAGCCCTTGATATCACCTTTGCGAAGTTCGGCTTTTTCGCCATCTGCATCGCCCAGGCATGAGACGATCACATCGCCAGCGTCCACATCTTCTCTCTCTGTGTAGTGATTGGTTGTGACAATTACACTCGCACCTGCGGCCTTTGCGGCTTTGACGCCGTTCTTGGAATCTTCAACTACGAAGACTTCTTCTGGTTTCAATCCAAGTTTGGAGAGTGCGAGATTGTAAATTTCCGGATCCGGCTTCTTCTTCTGTACTACATCACCTGCAAGCACGATCTCAAATTTAATATCTGAGAGGACTTTCTCGGTGATCGCCTTTGCGGCTTGTTCATTGGATGTGGTGCAGACGCCGATCTTAAGACCTGCTTCCATCGCCTCTTTCATAAAGCGATGAATGCCCGGGCGCAAGGGGAGTTTGCCTGTCTCGATCAGTTCCACGAACAAGGCGGTCTTGCGCTTGTGCATATCCTTGACGAGATTATCAATCTCTTCCTCGGTCAACGGCCTGGAAAACCCCTTGGTCTTCCAATGGTGTTTCATGCGTTCCTTGCCGCCTGCGATCTGGAGCAGTTCGTGGTAATACTCCACGCTCCATTCGTCGGTGAAGCCGAATTCCTTGAAGGTCATGTTGAACGATACGCGGTGACCGTCGCGCTCGGTGTCAATGATCACGCCGTCCTGGTCAAAGAACACTGCTTTTATTTTTGACATTATTTCCTCCGGGGGTGGTAGATACGTAAACAGGTATACAAATACGCATGTTTACGTGTCTACTTGTTTACCTGTCTACTTTTTCACACCAAAAAACTCAAGGATAGTATCCACGAACAACTGGTTTTCTTCCTTCGAGCCAACCGTCACGCGGAACCAGCCGTCGCTGCCGTATTTCTTGCTCTCGCCGCGCAGGATGATTCCTTTGGTTTCGGCGTAAGCCAAAACTTCCTTGCCGGTCTTGCCGGTCTCGCCGCAGTCAAAGAGGATGTAATTTGCCTTGGAGGGGAAGACGACAAAACCGGGGATGACGCTGAGCGACTCGCTGATGAAATTCACCGCATCGTTGTTGAACTTGACGCGCTCCGCGAGTCCTTCCTGATCCTCGAACGCCGCGAGCGCCGCCCACATCGGGATGGTGCCGACGTTCCACGGGAGGAGCGATCCGGCGATCTGGTCAATCACTTCCTTGTCCGCGATGGTATATCCGAAGCGCATACCGGCGAGACCATACGCCTTCGAGAGCGTGCGCGTGATGAGCACGTTCTTGTACTTCTTGGTCAATTGCACCTGCGACATACCCAAGCCCGCGTATTCCATGTAGGCTTCGTCAATGACGAAGGGAATGCCCAATTCGGCAATCGTGATGAAATGTTTCGCGTCCATGTAGTTGCCGGTCGGGTTGTTCGGATTCGCGATGACGATGATCTTCGTTCTATCGGTGACCGCCTTGATAATGGCGTCGGGGTCGTAATGCAGATACTTGTCCTTGTAGACCATCGGCACAGAGACCATCTTCGCGCCGAGCAGCGTTCCGCGCAAGCCGTAAATGCCGAAGCACGGTGTGTGTTGAATGACTTCCTCTCCAGGTTGAATGAACATGCGGAAAATATTGTCATACACTTCGCTGGAGCCGTTGCCGATCATCACGTTGCCGGGACCATCCACATTGTTCATCTCAGCGATCTTGGTGCGCACAACCAATCCCTGATCGGGATAGCGATTCGCCATCTTCGCATATTTATACATCGCATCCAAAACTTTATCCGAAGGCGGCAGCGGATTCTCGTTGGACATCATGCGATGCAGTTTTGGATCTCTCCATGCTTTTTCAATATGCTCCGAAATATACATCGGAATTCCCTTAACCCACGGGGCGTAATATTCTTCAACTTTTTTCATGCTTTAAAACTCCTTAATAATTTGTGTTTTGATTGTATGTCTGTAGACAAGTAAACACGTACACAGGTAAACATGTATACGTGTCTACTTGTGTACCTGTCTACTTCTTTCTACGCCTTCCCCTCACAACCCAGCTTATCCATCCAATGCATTACAGCCTTGCGCGTTGCATCGCGGACGAAGACATCGAGTTTGCCGGGATCGTACTCATCGCGGTGGGCACTGATATATTCATACTTCGCGTCGATTAACGTATGCTTCAACTCGGTGGACACATTGAATTTCGCGCCGCCTGCCTTGAGCAATTTCTTGATGTAATCATCAGGCAGACCCGTTCCGCCATGGACGACCAGCGGGGTCTTGATGCCATTGCCATTCAACATTTTGTTGATGACTGCCATGCGCTCGAAATCGATCTTCGGGTTCTTGGTCTTGTACACGCCATGCGCTGTGCCGATCGCGGGAGCGAAAATGTCCACACCTGTGCGCTCCACGAATTCAACGGACTGTTGCGGATTTGCCAACTGCGCTTCGTCTTCCGCGACCTTGATCTGGTCTTCCACGCCACCGACGGTCCCCAACTCGCCTTCGACGGAGATGTTGCCAACACTATGGCAGTAATCCACAACTTCCTTGGTCTGGCGGATATTCTCGTCGTAGGATTGTTTTGAAGCGTCGATCATGATGTTGGTGTAGCCAGCATCCGCGCACTTCTTGCAATAATCAACGGTGGTGCAATGATCGAGGTGCAGGCACACAGGCACGGGGGCGGAAGAGGCGAGTGTGCGATAGATCGCCACCATCATATCTGTCCCTAAAAATTGCGACGGCTTGACCGAAGTCTGAACGATCACAGGCGCTCTCTTCTCGATGGCGGCATCGATCACCGCTTCGAACTGGAGCAAATCCGTGACGTTGAACGCCCCGACAGCATACCCGCCCTTCAACGCTTCAACCATGATTTCCTTTGCATTTACGATAGACATGTTTTTCTCCTTGTTTATATGTACCTTGGTGGTCTCAATACGCCCCGCGAAAACCAGCGTGGCTACTCGACCAACAGATTACACCAATTACTAATTACCAATCACTTGCCTTTTTTCCCCACATCCTTCAACCACTGCTCCCAGCGATAATCCGTCATGTGCTGGCGGACGCGCCCAAACCACAGGTCTGCATAACCCTGGAAATCCTCTTCCAGTTTTGAGATACCCGTCTGCGTTGTGCCCCACATCGATTCGTGCAGCTCAGACATCGGCCACATCAGACGCAAACGCGCATATTGCTTATCGGTCACTTCACCAAAATATTCGTACAGGAAGTTATGCACCTGCTCTTCATTCAAACGATGATGATGGGAGAAGTTCGCCAGGTCATAGAAGATATCGCCCATGCCTGCGTACTCCCAGTCGAGCAAACGCAGTTCGCCAATGTCGCCGGGCACATCCTCTTCCAGCCAGTTTAAATTCAACAAGTCATTATGACAAGGAGTAGGGATATACGGATCCTTTGCAAGCGCTTTTTCCACTTCCTTTGTCTTATGCATTATCCAATCCCAATCGTGCGGGAATTTGGCATTATTATTTTTTGAAATCTTCTCAAGCATTTCCACGCGTCGGAAGACATTGAACTCGCCTTTTAACTTTGGTCCACGCCGGTGAAAAAGCCTGATCTTTTTTGCAACGCGCGCAAGGTAATCAGGTTGTTTGATCAGACCGGGTGGAATGACCTTTCCAGTAATGAAGCGTGTTACGATGTAATTTTCGGGCTCAATGAAATATACAACCTCTGGTGCGATACCCAGCTGTCCCGCCGCGTAATTTGCCGCACATTCCACATCGCGTTTTATACCCAGCTGATCCGTCCCCTCGCCGGCAAGTCGAATGACATATGATCTGCCATCCGCATCGATCTTAAAATTCAAATTTGTGATCCCGCCGCTCAAAGGAGTCTTCTTAATATTTTTCGACCCGGCGAGAAACGGAACTTTATCAATGGCTTTATCAATTGCGAGTGTTGACATGGCATATTTTCCAAAACAGGATTAGGATTTTTGCTTGCGTGTGAGCTTCCTTAAAGTTTATGTAAGAGGGCAGCCTCCTTTTTTTACGGATGAAATACGTCGTTTCTTTCTTGATCTCGAAGCTGGTTCGGCTTACAGACGAATTCTCTCTGCCTTGGGATCCCATAACACAGCCTGCGCCACCTCCGCGATGACTTGTTCACCGAAACATTCGATCTGTAACTTCGTTCCAACCTTCGCATATTCCATTGGAAGGTATGCGTAGGCGATGGATTTGTTCACCGAATACCCAAATCCACCGGAAGCAATCCAACCAATGATATTGTCTCCAATGCGGATCGGTTCCTTGCCAAGCACGATAGTGCGGTCATCTGAAAGCGTGATTGTGCAAAGTTTGCGTTTAATGCCTTCCTTCTTTTGCTTGATCAACGCATCCTTGCCGATGAACTCCGTTTTATCCAGTTTCACTGCGAAGCCAAGCTCTGCTTCATATGGAGTGTAGTCAGGGGAAATCTCCCCGCTCCAATAACGATAACCCTTTTCAAGGCGCAGAGTATCAATCGCTTTGTAACCGCCTGCCACCATCCCTTCGGATGCACCTGCTTCCCAGAGCGTGTCCCACAGTTTGAGACCGTACTCCGTCGGGCAGTAAAATTCCCAACCGAGCTCGCCTACATAAGTCACGCGCGAAGCGAGAACGGGGATGTCGCCAATCATGATGCGGCGATTCGTCATGTAGGGGAATCCGCTATTCGAGACATCATCCATCGTGACTTTTTCTAAAATCTTGCGCGCCTTCGGTCCCCACATGCCGATACAAGCATAAGAGGAGCCGACATCTTCAATCGTGACCGTGCCGTCGTCGGGCATGTTGAGCGAGAGCCATGACATGTCATGCTGACCGAACGCCGTGCCTGTCACAATGAAGAAGAGATCGTTTGCAAGGCGTGTGACAGTGAAATCGCATTCAATGCCGCCGCGCTTGTTGAGACATTGGGTGTAGGTGATCGTTCCAAGTGGCTGATCCATTTCGTTCGCGCAAATATTATTGAGGAATTTCAAAGCGCGAGCACCGCGTACTTCAAACTTGTTGAACGATGTTTCATCAAAGAGACCTGCATTTGCGCGTGTCATCAAATGTTCGTAACCGATGGCGCGTGACCAATTATGGCGCGCCCAGCCTTTCGGTTCGTGGCCGTGAGTCGCTAATTCCTCATACGGCTTAAACCAGTTCGGACGTTCCCAGCCCATCTTTTCGCCGAATGAACAGCCGAGGTCGCGCAATCGGTAATAAGTGGGGGAGGTGCGTACATTGCGTTTTGACATGCGTTCTTCACCAGGGAAGTGAATATCATAATATTGTGTGTAGGTTTCAAACGTGCGTGCCACGGTGTAATTAATGCTGTTGTAATTGGGTCCGAAGCGGCGTACATCGAGCCGCCACATATCCCATTCGGGATTTCCATCAATGATCCATTCAGCCATGACCTTGCCGATGCCGCCCGCGCCTGCGAGTCCGTGCGCACAGAATGCGCATGCCACCCAGAAGCCTTTGACAGTTGTTGGTCCAAGCAAAAATTCACCGTCGGGTGTAAAGCCTTCGGGACCATTTAATAATTTGACGACTTCTGCATTTTCAACAGCAGGGACACGCCGAATTGAGTTTTCCATCAAGGGAGTAAATCGTTCCCAATCTGGCGGGAGCAATTGGAATTTGAAATCCTTGGGGATGCCGTTCATGCCAAAGGTCGCGGGCTGACGTTCGTAGCCGCCAGTGATCAATCCGCCGACTTCCTCACGCCAATATACCAAAAGGTCTGGGTCGCGTAAGTTTGGGAATTTATTTGTCACGCCTTCGATTGGTTTTGTCATAATGTAAAGATGTGCCATCGGGACAACGGGCAGGTTCAACCCGACCATCTTGCCGACTTCGCGTCCCCACATGCCCGATGCGTTCACAACAATTTCAGTTTTAATCGTGCCTTGATCCGTAACCACTTCGCTAACACGACCATTTTTGAGAGTAATTTTTTCAACATTCGTGTTTGCGAAGATCTTCGCCCCTCGATTTTTTGCGCCAGCCGCAAGCGCATTGGTCATACCTGTCGGATCAATACTGCCGTCGTTTGGTGTGAATGCAGCGCCGAGCACACCGTCAATTGACATCAGCGGGAATTTTTCCTGAGCCTCTTTTGCCGAGATCAATTCCATTGGAACGCCGAAGGAGCGCGCCATGCCGACAAGCCTTTTATTCTCCTCCATGCGTTCAGGGGAGGAAGCCAGGCGCAAACCGCCGACTTCACGCCAGGAAGTATCCACGCCTGTTTCTGCTTTGAGTTTGCGATACAGATCCGTGCTGTAGTGCATCATGCGCGTCAGATTTGCATCTGAACGCATTTGGCCAACAAGCCCCGCCGAGTGCCAGGTTGATCCTGCGGTTAATTCATGTCGTTCTAGAATGACGACATCTTTCCAGCCCATGAGCGTAAGATGATAGGCGATACTCGCCCCACCGACGCCACCGCCAATGATTACGACTTGTGCCTGTGTTGGAAATTTTGACATACTTTGCTCCTATGGAAAATTTTGTGCTGAATTATTTTCCGACCATAGACGATAGACAGTAGACGGTCTACTGTCCATCGTCTACCGTCGAAATTATGTTTTCTGCCAAACAGAATCAGGTCGAGCCATTTCTGCCACAATATCAAAAGTGGAGATCGCGCCGAGCGGGAATGAATCAGGGTCATCTTGATCAATGACAATCAGCCTGTGATGATAGTTTTGGATCATCATGTTCGCTGCTTCGCGCAGGCTGGCGTGGATGTCAATGGTCAATGCGGGGTGCATTACATCGCGCACGATCAGTTTTTCGTCCACGCCGTCTTTGATCAATCGCATCATATCATGCCCGCTGACCACGCCGAGGATTTTTCCTTTTGCGTCCACAACCAGCACAGAACGCCAGCCGGAAGACGTCATTGCACGCGCGGCGGATGCGACGGGCGTCTTGCCGCGGCAAACCAAAATCGCATCAGACATGACATCGCCAACTGTATCTCGTTTGGTTTTAATTTCACTCGCAATGCTGGCGATAAAATCAGAAAGGGAAATGATACCGACGGATTTACCGTTATCGGTGACCAATAGGCGGCTTATCATTTTTGTCATGATGATGCCGGCTGCGTCAGCGAGAGGAAGGTTTGCTTCAATAGAATCAACTGTCTGGGACATAAGATCCGCCGCAGTCAGTTTCCTCATCACCGCAAGACTCTCCTTGTCTGATGAAAGCCATTCCCCCGCCATCAAATCAAAATCTGAAATTAATCCCAGCGTGCGCCCGTCACGATCTGTCACCACCAGGGCATGGATGTGATGTTGGTTGAGCAGCACTGCCACTTGACCTAGCGTGGCGGTAGGCTTGCAGGTGATCAACCCTGTGTGCATTAAGTCTTTTACCAGTTTTGCCATGATGACTCCTTAAACTTCATCTACTTCCTTGTACCATTTGACACGGTCGCCGACTCGCGCGCGAATACGCCACGCAAGTGATTTGGGTTCGTTGTTCAAACGAGCGATGATCTCGCTCACTTGTGTTGTAACTTTTTCTTTTTGTGCGGTTGTTAGTTGGGTGTAATGTTGTGCAAGTTGATTAACTTTTTCAAGATTCATGGTAGTGGTGCGCCACAGACCCCACTCATTCGCACACAACTGTACTGCCAGTTTGATGTTGATGGTTTCCTGGTCGATCTCACCCAATGGGTGTTCGAGCAGTAACATGATCGTGTCAATAATATCCTTCTCGTTGATCTGGACGATCTGCATTTTTTCCAGAAGCAATTCGGTTAAAGGAATAGTGGGAGAATCAACTTCCAAACGATCTTTCCAATAAATGGCATGGCAGAAATCAAGTTTCTCATAGAAGATATCCACATGTAAGCCCATACCGGGTTTATCGAAAATGGCGCGTTCCCCTTCGGATGCGATGTAAACTTCACGGTTTTCGATATAGCCCATTTTCGCCATCAGTTCACTGACTTGTTTGCTCTGTCGGTTGTATGCGGCAAAGTCAATGTCCGTAAATGCGCGTCCCATGGCGGCTTGTAAATACCCAAACTGCGGACAGTGCATTTGAAAAGCCAGTGAGCCGATTACCCTCAAAAGGATATTTGCATCATCACTGGCTTTCAGTATTGCCTTTAACTCGTTCTCGAATTTCTCGCGTTCAGAACGATCCTGCTCACCCATTCCAATGGAACTGTTTGACATGCAATTCTCCGTATGTTTTGGAAGTCTTGCTTTCTTGTGTGATTGGCTCTTCGGTCCAATTATAATGAAAAAATCAAAAACTTGCAAATTTCATCAGATTCCTATATAATGCTGCATCAAAAGCAAGCAATTTCCTTCATCCTAAACCAAGAACAGTTGATGAGCAAACTCCTCATTCCAGCCCAAAGGCGCGAGAGAATTCAGGAATATCTGTCAATTCACCAAATCGTCCGCACGGCCGATCTGTGTGAACTGCTGGAAACTTCCGAGGCAACTGTTCGCCGCGATTTGGAATGGCTTGAAGGCAAAGGGTTTCTTGAAAGAGCGCATGGGGGCGCGATACTCAATCAGCGCGTGATCCTCGAGCAGGTATATCAGCAGCGCGCACAGCACCACCCCGAAGAAAAAAAGCGCATTGGCGAACTTGCCGCTTCCCTCATTGATGAAGGCGATATTGTTTTCATAAACAGCGGCACGACCGCCACCCAGGTGCTTCAGCACATCAGGCGCGATCCCAGCATTACAGTCATAACGAATAACATCAGCGCTGTCATGGATCTCGGAGACCCGGGGTTTCACTACTTTATGACGGGCGGAGAGTTTCAATCCCGGTCCAACTCTTTGGCAGGGCGTTTCGCGCTGGACAATTTAGGCCTGGTCTATGCCAACAAAACGATTCTTGGCGTGGATGGCATCTCTCTAAAATATGGCTGCACTGTGCCAAGCAATGCCGAATCCGAAGTCGTCCGCAAGATGATCGAACGCACAAAAGGACAGGTCATTGTGGTTGCTGACCATAGCAAGTGGGGCGTTGTTTCAAATTTTCAAATTGCAAATATCGATGAGATAGATAAACTCATATCAGATCAGCGCCTTGATTCTTCGGCAGTGGAATCCCTTGCGGCTCATGACGTTTCATGCCTGCTTGTCAATTCCACGCCTGCCCCGGCCTGACGGTTCGTGTGGAGCGTAAATAAGTAGACACGTAGATAAGTAAACACGTAGACATGTAAACATGTAGAACCTATTCACCTATGTACCTGTTTACTTGTGTACTTGTTTACCTGCCTACCTTCCCACTTGGAGAAACCGATGTCCTTCTTTTCAAAGAAACAAAAAAAGACCCCAACCCGCCTGTTCTTTGCCACTGATATTCACGGCTCTGAACGCACATTTCGCAAGTTTATTAATGCGGGAAAATTCTATGAAGTCAACGTTATTGTCATGGGCGGGGATATTCAAGGCAAATTAATGATTCCCATCATCAAGGAATCCAATGGACATCACCGCGCCACTGTGCAGGGACGGGTTGAACACCTCACCACCAAAGACGAACTCAATGCTCTGATGGCGAAGCTGGATATTCTCGGTTTCTATTACAGGATCATGGAAGAGGATGAATTCCGCGCATTGCAAGCCGACCCAAAATCTGTGGAAGTTTTATTCAACGAACTTGCGAAACAAAAATTGGTCAATTGGGTCAATCTTGCCGAAGAACGATTAAATCGCACTGGCATTAAGTGTTTCGTCACGGGCGGTAACGACGATGAGTGGGAAGTGTTAAATGTTATGAAGAAGGAGCCCACCAAGTCCTTTTTTGCCTGTGAGAATGAAAAAGTACAAGTGGATGACGACCACACGATGATCTCAGTTGGCTTGAGCACACCAACTCCCTGGAAAACGCCCCGCGAAGTTTCAGAGGAAGAACTAGGCGCGATGATCGAGAAAATGGCGGCGTTGGTCCCTGATATGAACAAAGCCATTTTCAATTTCCACGACCCCCCCAAAGACTCCACGCTGGATACCTGTCCCAAGTTGGATTGGAGCAAAGACCCGCCTGTGCAGGTCACGCAGGGCGGACAAGTCGTTTTGTATGGCGCAGGCAGCAGCGCGGTCCGTGAGGCGATTGAGAAATATAAGCCAATGCTTGGGCTGCATGGTCACATTCATGAATCCCAATCCGTTGCGAGGCTTGGGCGGACGACTTGCATTAACCCCGGCAGTGAATATGCCGAAGGCGTTTTACGCGGCTGCCTTGTTACTTTTGTGGATGGCGAAGTGCAAGGTTACCAGATGACCAGCGGATAGCGTGTTAGTTAGGACAAGGAGGTAGTTTATTCAAAAAATTCTTCCACCGACTACTCTGGAAAAAGGGAATTGGATAAATAACCAATTCTCCAGGCTTGAAAAATTGTATTAATTTCTCAATACCAAAGGAGAAGAAATGGCTACAGCAACAGCAAGACCAGAAGTCTTTACTCGAAAAGCCTCCGGGCTTGTACGTGTCATGTCCCCGTTCTCCGCCTTCGTCTACAATATTTTGACGATGGGCTTGATTTTCCCGTGGACGTATCTTTGGGCGCCGGGCGCACTCCCTGGCGGCAAACTCGTCTGGGGAATTTTGCTTGCGATGGTAATCGAAATCCCGATTGCATTGGTCTATGTCTGGCTCTCAACTGCATTACCCCGCTCTGGCGGTGACTATGTATTCCAGAGCCGCGTTTTTGGCGGCGGCACTGCTTTTACAGTGGTCATGTCCGGTTATGTGATCTGGATTCTTCAATGGGTGGCGCTGTCTGGATGGCTGCTATCCTATCTTGGATTTGCGCCGTTATTCCTTGGGCTGGGGGCAACCATGGGTAGTGCAGGAATGTCCAACCTGGGCATTTGGTTTACAGGTTCAACCGGCATCATCATCACCAGCATCTTGAATGCCTTTGTGTCCATGATGATCCTTATCAGTGGGTTTAAGAATTATGTGCGTTTCCAGGTTGTAATGATCGTTGGCACATTGCTTGCTTTTGTGACCATGCTGGTCGTTCTCTTCCTGGGTGACCCGGCCTCCTCGATGACAAAGATAGATGCCTTCGCCCTTGCTGTCGGTGGAACCCAGAATTTTGTCCAGGCTGCCAGGGATGCCTCCGTCGCCGCTGGCGTGAATTTGAATCCGCCATTCAGTTTGCTGGCTACCATCCTGGTCGCTCCCATTGCGTGGACATCCCTGCAATGGGCGACCTATAGCGCCCAGCAAAATGGTGAGATCAAGAATGCGCGTTCCTTCAACAGCCAAATGTTTATTATCGTCGGTTCGCTGATCTTCACAGGCATATTACTGGCCATTCTCGCTTTTGCATTGGAAAAAGCGGTTGGCACGGAATTTCTGTATGTGGCTGGCGCAGGCTATTGGGCGGGCGTTGGTGAATCGACAATCGCCGGGTTCTGGTTATGGCCAAATATCATCGCTGTTGCGCTGACAGCCAGTCCATTGGTTGTGATCATCATTGGCCTGGGCTACATTCTCAATTCGCATCAGATCGTGCATAACTGTTATATCGGCATGACCCGCGTCATGGTAGCCATGTCGCTTGACCGTTTGCTGCCCGAATGGATCAGCAAAGTGGACGAGAAACGCCACACACCGGTCAACGCCCATTGGGCTTATTTCCTTGCCAGCATCCCCGTTATTCTGTTGTACAACCTTAACTCAAACTGGGTTGCGCTAACGCTTGGCGTCACCTTTGCCTGCGGTTATGTATTCGTAATTACCTGTTTGGCGGGCGCATTATTGCCTTACCGCGCAAAAGATGTGTACGAATCATCGCCTGGCGCAAAATATAAAGTTGGAAATGTTCCAATGGTAACGATTCTCGGCGTCCTTGGTTTTATTCTCGGCGGCGCGATGATCCTGATGTTCATGTTCTATGCGCAGCTTGGACTTACCAGTACATTGGCTTACAGCGTTGTGTTTGGAGTTTTGATCTTCTCAGCCATTTGGTATATGTTCGCGAAGAATACGCAGAAAGCCAAGGGCATCAACGTAGATTACGCCTTCAAGGAAATCCCGCCAGAATAAAAATTTCGGATTGATTAGGTTATGGGTGGTCAGTGTTTATATTAAACACTGACCACCATATTAATATCTTTGTCCTCCCGCAAGATCATCGGGACGATGTGAGCAGAGCCGCACGCACTTGTTCTTTGTGCGGCGTAGTCGAAGGACACAGGATCCACACAAACCCTGCGCTTCGACTGCGCGGCTGGCGCGGCTCCGCTCAGCGCGAAGGTAATTTGGGAGATCGCATGTCCGTGATTGAAGAAGTGGTAACCAAAATTGAAGATTGGAAAGGGAAGACCGTTTCCATTGATCCGCTCTCAGGCGGGTTGACCAATGCCAACTTCAAAGTGGATGTGGACGGCGTGCCATACTTTGTCCGTGTGCCGGGTGAAAGCACGGAACTCCTTGCAATTGACCGAAACAATGAATATCACAATACCAATGCCGCTTCACAAGCTGGTGTGGCGCCGAAAGTTTTATATCACATCCCCGAATATAATGTGATGGTGATCGAATTCCTGAACGGCAAAACCATGTCGAAGGATGCTTTGAACGAAAAGGGAATGCCGACGCGCATGGCTCAGGCGATCAAAAAACTGAATCAAGGTCCGCGCTTCTTTTCGGACTTCAACATGTTCCGCCTCACGGAGTATTATCTCAAGATATGCAAAGAGCGGAGCATCCGCATTCCCGATGGTTATCTTGATCGAACATCTACGGTGGCGCAAATTGAAAAAGCAATGAATGCGAATCCATTGCCGACAGTGCCTTGTAATAACGATCTATTGGCTGAAAATTACATTGACGATGGCAAGCAATTATGGTTGATTGATTATGAATACAGCGGCAATAACGACCCCACCTTTGAATTGGGAAATACCTGCCAGGAAATGCAGTTTAATGACAAGCAGATAAACGAAGTCTGCGCGGCATACTTTGGAAGGGCAAGACCTGATATGATCGCGCGTATGAAACTGAATATGATCATGTCAGATGTGGGCTGGGGATTGTGGGCCGCAATTCAGGCGAATATCTCCACGATTGATTTTGACTTTTGGGGCTGGGCTGAGGAACGCTGGGGCAGGGCGGTGGAGAAGATGGACTCGAAAGAGTTTGAGGGTTGGTTGGTGGATGTGGCAAGGTAGGTTCTGGTGGTCGAGTAGTGTCGAGCCGCTTTTTGGCGAGACACGTATCGAGACCACCTGTTGATGAAGAACTTTATATGAAATGGGTGGTCTCGATATGTTCCTCGCTTTCGCTCGGAACTACTCGACCACCAAAAATAACAAAACAGGTGAAGTAAATGAAAGATCAAGCAGAAATTGTCATCATCGGCGGTGGGATTTACGGAGCCAACATTGCCTATCATCTTGCGAAGTATGGCCGCAAGGATGTTGCGATTTTGGAAAAAGGCGAGCTCGCGAGCGGGGAGTCGTCTCACGCGGCGGGACTTGTGACCCAGTTTGCCACATCCCAAGCCATGCTCAAGTTCCGCATGTATAGCATTGAGTTGTACAGCGAATTGGGCTTGTTTGACCACGTTGGAAGTTTAAGAGTAGCGTCGAGCAAAGAACAACTCAAAGAATTGGAAAGAAGCGTGAGCCGCGCGAAGGCCTTGGGTCTCGAAGTGGAGGTCATCTCAGCGGATGAAGCGTTGAAGGCTATGCCGCAGATTTCCAAAAAGGATTTATATGGCGGAATCTATTTGCCGCGTGATGGACAGCTTGATCCATATACAACGACAACTTCGATGGCGCGTTTTGCAAAAGAACTTGGCGTGGAGATTTATACCAACACGCGCGTGACGGGGATCAAAGTTACGGCGCAGGGAAATATCGAGCGAGTAATAACAGATAAAGGCGAGATACGATGCGAGATCGTTATCAATGCGGCTGGACTCTGGGCGCCGCGCATTGCCGCGATGGCGGGTATTCACATCCCGACGACACCAGTGGATCATCAACACATCGCGTTGAAGGCTGTGCCTGGACATGAGTTCACGCACGATACGCCGTGTTTACGCGATCCTGATAATTTGGTTTACATGCGCCAGGAGCAGGGCGGACTTGTGATCGGCGGTTATGAGCCTTCGCCAATTGCGCGTTGGATTGACGGCGTGCCGTGGGAACATGGAAGCGCGACACTGCCATCAAATTTTGATCAATTTGAAATGCTGCTTGAAGGCGCGATTCGTCGTTTGCCATTTTTGGACAAAGCAGGAATTATCACGCTGGTTTGCCATCCCGGCGCATACACACCTGACTGCCAGCCCATGCTTGGACCGATGCCCGGCGCGCGTGGATTTTGGATGGCGGCGGGTATTTCATTAAATGGATACGGCGGCGCGGGCGGCATTGGCAAATTGATGGCCGAGTGGATCATTGAAGGCGAAGCGCCGATGGATGTGTATGTCTATCGCGCCACACGTTTTGGAAATTATTATTCCGATCCTGTCTATGCGGCAGAAAGAACACGCGAGTGCGTGAAATATTATTATCGTTTGAGATTCCCGCATGATGAACATGAATTGGCGCGACCTCATCGTGTCAGTCCCGTTCATTATCGTTTGCTTGAACATGGCGCAGTCTTTGGCGAAAAATTTGGCTGGGAGCGTGTGAATTATTTTGAACCTGGCAAACCTTCACGCCGCATGGGTGAAGATCAGCGACAATTCGGTTGGAGCAAGCCTCCGTTCTTTGAGCGTTTGGGAGAAGAACATAAAGCCACGCGTGAACGCGTTACCTTGTTTGATCTCACTTCGTTTGGGAAAATTGAAGTGAAAGGAAAAGGCGCGTTACCTTTGTTGCAGAGATTGACAGACAGCGATATTAACAAACCCGTTGGCAGCGCGGTTTATACTCAATTCTTGAATTCTCGCGGTGGGATCGAATCTGATTTGACTGTCACTCGTTTGGGCGAGAATCATTTCTGGGTGATTACCGGCTCAGGTTTTATCGCGAATGATTTTGCAAGAATTCAAATGCACGCGGATGAAAAAGATGGCGACGTATCCATCCGCGATATTACACAAGACTATGCCTGTCTCGCATTATGGGGACCGAAGGCGCGCGCGGTGTTGGAGAAGATCGCAAGCGACGATGTCTCGAACGCGGCGCATCCTTACTTGGCCACGAAGTTGATCCACATCAACGGAGCGAAAGTCTACGCCCAGAGAGTCAGCTACGCGGGCGAGCTTGGCTGGGAACTTTACATCCCTAATACCCGCGCCACGATGGTTTGGGATATGCTCATCGAAGCAGGCAGGGAATTTGGTCTCGAAGTGGGCGGCTACAAGGTGTTGGATTCGCTCCGCCTTGAAAAAGGATTTCGCTATTTCACCGCCGACATCACGCCATCTGAAACTCCTTATGAAGCAGGACTTGGCTTCTGCGTTCATCTCGATAAAGGGGACTTCATCGGGCGCGATGCTTTGGTCAAACAAAAAGCTGAAGGGGTCAAGCGTAAACTCTGCACATTCGTTTTGACCGACGGCGATGACTTCACCCAAATCTACGGCGGCGAAGCGGTTTATCACGAGGGGAAAGTTTTAACCCGCGTCCGCAGTGGCGGATATGGCTTCACAGTGAAAAAGAACATCCTGTATACTTATCTGCCAACTGAATTAGCCAAGCAAGGCAATCGCTTCAGTGTGGACCTGATCGAGGGTCGCCGCGAAGCGGAAGTGACTGCGTCTGTGTTATTCGATCCCAAAGGCGAAAGGGCGCGCGCGTGAAAATACTTTTTAACCACGAAGGACACAAAGGTCACGAAGGAAGTACGATCAAAGGGTTTTCCCTTTGTGTACTTCGTGTTTAATTTTTTATGGCAAAATCAACTTCTCCCGCTTACGTCGGCTTCGGCATGTTGACTCCCGTCTACATCATGGCGTTGGATCGCTTGCCCAAACATAATACTGGCGCAATTGTTCATCAGGTCAGCGAATATGTTTATGATGACGCCGCGATCATCGCCTGCGCGCTTCGTCAATGGGATGTGCCAACCGCCATGATCGGCACAGCTGTTGGTGATGATTTGTTGGGTCATGAGGTAGCTCGCAAATTAAAAGAAAGGGGTGTGCTGGGTAAGGTGCGTTTTACTAATAAATATAAGACGCCTATCGAAGTGAATGTGTCTGATAAAAAAGGAGCGCGCACATACTTCTGGCAGCGCTCGCCTGAAATATTAAATACTCTTGATTCTGCCGATCTTTCGCTGGTCAAGAAATCAAAATTGCTTTACGTGGATTGGTATGACGGCGATCCCATTGTCCGTGCCATGGATGAAGCCAATCGCGCGAACGTGCCTGTGTTCCTTAATTTGGAGCATGGACACAAGGACCCTCAGATATTGAAAAAATATGCCAGCCGTGCCACGATTTGTCAGGCCGTGACAGACGCGGCGCAGATCGGTAAAAAACAAGCCATGCTTTCTGTGGCTAGAAAATTATTCAAAGCCGGCATCAAGACCGCCATTATTACCATGGCGAGTCAGGGCTGTTTGGTGGTGCAAGGTGATAAGATTGTCAGGGTTTTTGCGCCCAAAGTGAAAGCGGTGGATGGTTCCGGCGCGGGCGCAACTTTTTCGTCTGGTTTTATCTATGGCTATCTCAAAGGCTGGAAGCTGGAAGAATCCGTTCGCTTTGCAATTGCCGCCGCTTCATTGAAGGTAACCCATCCGGGTTTGGAGATGTTCCCGGTGAAGGAGATCAAGGACTTGGCCGGCAGGCTGCGTGTGCAACACATGGTCTACCGTGACGACCAGTTCCATACAATCAAGAAACTTTTGCGCCTGCCGCAGGAAGATAAATTCGGAAATAATCCATTTGTTAAAGAAGGTAGAAAGTTGGCAAAGGAGGGAAGAGAATTTGCGAACAAACTTTTGGTAAAAAAGAAACCTCAGCAAAGAAGAAAGATTAAGAAGTCGCTGGTTGGATAGTTGGATGGTTAAGTAGTTTGATAGTGGTCAGTTGTTTTATCTTATTGGAGGATCGAGCAGCCCCGTATGTTTTTCGTGGGGCGTATCGGGACCTGCAGTTTCGACAAAAAATTTATTGGAAGGAATAAACCTATGTCCTATGCAACACTATTGACCCAAGAGCAGGTACAGCGAGTCCATGATGCCGCGCTTGAAATCCTTGAAGAAGTTGGTTTGAAGGTTCGTTATGAACCCGCGCGTGATATTTTTGCAAAGCACGGTTGCACTGTCCCTGCGGGTGTCGAGCGTGTCAAATTTCCGCGGGAGGTCGTTGAAAAATATCGCAAAATGTGCCCGCCGACCTTCACATTTTACGCGCGCGATCCTAAGTTTGACAAAACGATCCCTCGGGATAGCCCCGTTATTGTAACGGCAAGTTCTGCTCCAGATATTATTGACCCTGTCACAGGTCAGGAAAGACGCGCAGAGTCAGGTGATATCGCGCGCATCGCACATCTCATCAATGAACTTCCCGGCTATGATATGTTCTCCATTTCCACTTTGGCAGATGATGCGCCAGCGGATCAATTCACAATCTCGAGGCTGTATCCGGCTCTTAAGTATTGTCTCAAACCGATCAGGGTCACCACTACAGATCATAAAGACACATTGAGCATTATGAAAATGGCGTATATGGTGGTGGGCGGGGAGGAAGCTTATAAAGAACATCCTTTTCTGACGCATCATTATTGCCCTACTGTGTCGCCGCTTTCCATGGACAATCTTTCCACTGAAAATGTGATGTATTTCGCCGCTGAAGGTTTGCCCGTCTATCCGACCATTGTGCCAAATGCAGGGCTGACTTCACCCATGTCCATGGCTGGCACGCTGGCACAAGGTAATGCTGAATTTCTCGCCACGGCAACTTTGATGCAAATGGTGAAGGAAGGCACACCCACGATCTATGCCACGCTTGCCACAGTTGCAGATATGCGTTCGGGAGCGTACACCTCTGGTGCAATTGAATGTGGCATGTTGCACATGGCTTTCGCGCAAATGGCTCGTTTTTACAATGTGCCCTGCGGCGGATATATTGGCCTGACCAATTCCAAGTTGAACGATGCGCAGTCAGGCTATGAAACGGGAATGTCTGCGATGGGCGGCGTGGTAAGCGGCATGGATATGTTCAATATTGGCGGATTGATCGATGCGTTGAAAACTTTTGATTTTGCAAAAGCCGTGGTTGATGACGAGGTTGCGCAAATGATGAAACGCGTCAAGCGCGGCATATCTTTCAATGAGGAAGACTTGGCGCTCGATTTAATTAAGCAGGTTGGGCCGGGAGGTTCGTACATTGTCGCCAAGCATACCATCGCCCGCATGAAGACCGAAGCTGTGATGACCAAACTTGCAGACCGAGATGTGCGCACGATTTGGGTAAAGAAAGGCTCTACTGATATTCAAGCGCGCGCGATGAAACGTGTGAAGGAAATCATGGCGAGTAACACAGTTCCTTTGCTTTCTTCTGAGGTTGAGGTGAAACTTCGCGCTGAATTCTCAGGAATGGTTGCAGGGGAGTTGTTGCCAATTGAGTAGGTTCATGTGCCGCTCACCCATGCGTGCAAGTGCAAATGCTGCGAGGGTGACACTTGCCGTCGCCGTATTGAAAATTGTTTCATTGCGAAGAGCAAGAACGCTCCTCGCAATGACATTTTGGAGATTTTATGTTGAGATTATTTAAACGCAAAGAAAATGTCTTTCAGAAGTTGATCGAACAGCAGGCCTCCATTACCTATGAATCATTAAGACTGTTGGTTAAATATTTGGAGACGGGCGATTCAGAAGCCGCCGAACAACTTTCGATCATGGAAAAGGAAGCGGATGAAGTGCGCCGCATCCTGATTGACGAATTGAACCGCACTTTTGTCACACCCTTTGACCGCGAAGATATCTTTTCCCTGTCCCGTTCCATTGACGATGTTGTGGATTATGCGGACAGCACCGTGATGGAGATGGTTATCCTCAATGTCAAATCCACACCGTTCATGCTGCGGATGGCGAACTTGCTGAAAGACGCTGCCTATGAGATCTGGCATGCAGTTCAACGCCTGCCCAACCACCCGAATGTCGCCACAGACCACGCCCAGCGCGCGAAGGCCCTGGAGAACCGCGTGGAAGCAGTGTATCGTGAAGCAGTGGCAGATTTGTTCAGCGGGCCCGAGGATATTCATCACGTTGTTGAAATGTTGAAGATGCGCGAGGTCTATCGGCATTTGTCCAATGCCGCAGATCGCGGAGATGAAGCCGCGAACACGATCGCAGATATCGTTGTAAAGAGAACCTAACAAGGTGACAATGTCCTCCGAATTGATCCTTGTTATTATTCTGGCATTGATCTTTGAATTTTTGAACGGAATGCGCGATTCAAGCAATATTGTGGCAACCATGATCTCCTCGCGCGCGTTCCATCCACAGACTGCCCTGGGTATAACGGCCGTGGCCGAATTCCTGGGTCCTTTTCTCTTTGGGGTGACTGTGGCGAAAACAGTCGGCAGCGATATTGTCGATTCTCATCTGTTGACACTGGATGCGCTCGTTGCCTGTTTATTGGCCGCCATCATTTGGAACCTGGTCACCTGGTTTTTAGGCATCCCAAGCAGTTCATCTCACGCGTTGATCGGCGGCTTGATCGGTGTGGTCGCCTTTACGGCGGGCCTTGGGGCGATCAATCTAAATGGAATATACAAGGTGCTGATCGGTCTGTTCTTATCCCCCCTGGCGGGTTTTGTTGTAGGATTTTTGGTATTACGTGTGATTTATTTCCTTGCGCGTCATGCCACTCCGAATATCAACCAATTTTTTAAGCGCGCCCAGTTCTTTACTGCTGTTGGATTGGCTTTCAGCCATGGCACGAACGATGCGCAGAAAACAATGGGGATCATCACGCTTAGTTTATTGATCGGCGGAGTGATCGGTCAATTCATTGTCCCATTTTGGGTAATTGTTGTGAGCGCTTCGATCATGGCCCTGGGAACTGCGCTGGGCGGCTGGAGGTTAATCCGCACTTTGGGCGGTAAGTTCTATAAGATCCGCCCGGTGCATAGTTTCGCCACCCAGTTGACATCCGCTTTTGTGATTCTTGCGTCGTCTTTTGGCGGCGCGCCGGTCAGTACTACGCAGGTCGTAAGTTCAGCAATTGTTGGAGTGGGTTCATCAGAGCGATTCGGCAAAGTGCGCTGGAGTGTAGTCAGTGATATCCTGACTGCTTGGGTTGTGACAATTCCAGTCAGCGGGTTGATCTCGGCAGGAATTTACTGGTTTATCGTAAATATGATAGGAAGTTCGTGAAGGCAAAGTTTATGTTGATCAACTTATTCAAATGCCGTTTGACTTTGAGTATTGATAATGCTAAAATGCTAGGGATTTATTAATGGATTGGAGGTGCTCAGGAAAAATGCAAGAAGGTAATTATGTTCGTCCAATCAATCCAAAACCATAAAGGAGATAGAGAGAATGAATACTAAAAAACCTGCTTATCAATTGCTGGCCCTGTTCGTGGTTGCAGCGACCTTGTTGTCTGCCTGTGGCGGCGCTGCCACGGAAGCGCCTGCCGCCACGGAAGCACCTGCCGCTGCAACCGAAGCGCCTGTCGCTGCAACCGAAGCCCCTGTCGTTGACCCGATGGCTGAGTTGGTTGCCGCCGCTGAGGCAGAAGGAATGCTTACCACCATTGCTTTGCCGCATGACTGGTGCAATTACGGTGGTGTTATTGACGCCTTCAAAGCCAAATATCCTAACATCGAAGTCAATGAGTTGAATCCTGATGCCGGTTCCGGCGATGAGATCGAGGCCATCAAGGCGAATATGAACAACACAGGCCCCCAGGCTCCGGATGTAGTTGATGTCGGTTTCTCTTTTGGCGAACCAAATAAAGACTTGTTCATGCCTTTCAAGGTTTCCACTTGGGACAGTATTCCTGATGGGATGAAAAGCCCGGACGGTTATTGGTATGGCGATTACTATGGCGTGATGGCTTTCCTCGTCAACACAGATGTTCAACCAGATGTGCCACAGGACTGGCTTGACTTGCTTGATCCGAAATACAACGGTCAGGTCGCGCAATCCGGTGATCCACGCACTTCCAATCAGGCTATTCAGGCTGTTCAAGCCGCAGCGCTTGCCAATGGCGGCTCGCTCGATGACGCTCAAGCAGGCTTGGATTTCTTTGCCGAATTAAACCAGGCTGGCAATCTCATTCCATTGATCGCCAATAATGGTCTGGTTGCGAAGGGTGAAATTCCCGTCCGCCTTACTTGGGACTACAATGGTCTGGCTGCGATTGATTCGTTTGCCGGCAACCCGAAAGCGGTGGTGGTCATTCCTGCGACTGGTCAGTTTGCTGGTGTATATGTCCAAGCCATTAGCGCCTACGCGCCGCACCCCAATGCCGCCAAGTTGTGGATGGAATTCCTGTACTCGGATGAAGGCCAATTACTTTGGATGGAAGGCTACTGCCATCCTGCCCGCGAGACCGATATGCGCGCTCGTGGTGTTGTCCCTGCTGAATTGTCTGCAAAACTGCCCGATGTTTCCAAGGCAGTCTTCCCCTCAGCCGAGCAACTCATTACGGCGAAAGAACTCATCACCACCCAATGGGATGCGGTTGTTGGCGCCGACATTCAAAAAGCCCCGTAAGTAAGTTTCTCTGGTTCAAATAAGCGAGACCCCGCCATCTGGCGGGGTCTCGCCACAGCAAGACTGGCATTATGAGGTAATTCAACCATGGCCCAAACCGCCCTGTCTGCCCTCAAAGGTAAAACGTCCACATCCAACCTTAAAAACTGGATCGGTGTAGCGCCTTTTTTTCTATTCGCAATACTGTTCATCTTTTTGCCGTCCATGCGGCTGTTTATAGACAGTTTCAAAAATAACGAAGGCCAGTTCACGTTTGCAAATATTCTGCAACTCTTTTCTGAACCTTATATCCTGAACGCTTACTGGTTAAGTATTAAGATCAGTGCAGTAACAGCCACCGGGGGGGCAATTTTTGGCTTTTTACTGGCTTATTCCATTACCGTCGGTAATCTTCCGAAATCGCTGCGTCCAGCCCTGATCACATTTTCAGGTGTGGCTTCCAACTTTGCAGGTGTACCCTTGGCTTTCGCCTTCGTTTCCACCCTGGGTCGTACTGGTTTCGTCACTGTATTGCTCAAGAATATTTTTGGTATGGATCTATATCAATCTGGCTTTAACCTATACGGGTTTGCGGGATTAAGCCTGGTTTATATGTACTTTCAATTCCCCTTGATGGTGCTGATCATGGCTCCGGCTCTGGATGGACTAAAGCGGGAATGGCGCGAAGCCGCCGAGAATCTCGGGGCAAACACCATGCAATACTGGCTTCGTATCGCACTTCCCATTCTTCTGCCCTCCATATTAGGCGCGACAATCCTGTTATTCGGAAATGCATTTGGAGCCTACGCTACAGCTTACGCGCTGACTGGCGGCCGGCTTGGCATTGTCACAATTCAGATTGGCGCGCAAATACGCGGTGATGTTTTGCACAATCCCGGACTCGGATATGCCATGGCGATGGGCATGGTCTTCATTATGGCTATCTCCCTGGCGGGATATTCCTGGCTGCAGGCCAAAACTGAAAGGTGGCTCAAATGAATCTGTCGTCACGTTTACGCAACATCCCTTTCTGGAGTTGGGTGTGGTTTATCCTGGGAGCGCTGTATTTCATCCTGCCGCTCTACGCTACGCTGGACTTTTCCCTGCGTATGGAACGCGACATAATTGGTTTCAAGGCATATGTAAGTGCCTTTGAAGACCCTGATTTCCTGAAAACATTTGGCTACTCCGTATCCGTCGCGATTGTAACCATCCTTGTCAGCATCATCCTGACCATTCCAACCGCTTATTGGGTTCGATTAAAGTTGCCTGAGGCGCGTCGTATTGTGGAATTCATTACACTTATGCCCTTTGTGGTGCCTGCCATCATCCTCGTGTTCGGTTTGATCCGCATTTATAGTTCGCCCCTCACAATTCCCCTTACAGATATTGTCCTGATGCCGCCTTTAACCACGTTCAAGTTTGGCACGAATATTCTGGTTGTGGCCGGCTATATGGTTTTAGGCCTGCCCTACATGTATCGCTCTGTGGATACGGGTATGCGCACCGTTGATGTGCGCACTCTGACTGAAGCCGCCCAGAGCCTGGGAGCAAACTGGTACACGATCATCTCGCAGGTGATCCTGCCCAACCTGCGCTCGGCTTTGTTGAGCGGCGCCTTGCTAACCTTCGCCATCGTCATTGGAGAAGTGGTACTGGCCTCCTTTTTGGGTGTCCCAGCCTTTGGCCCATATTTGTTCCTGTTAGGCCAGCATCGCGCATTCGAACCAGCTGCGCTCACATTCACAACCTTCCTGATGACATGGGCCGCCATGGGAATCATACAATTGGTCACTGGTGGGCAGGGACAAGTTACTGGTGCACACTAATCCAATATAAGTGAGAATATTAATATGGCATACTTAACTCTCTCCAACATTTCAAAAGCATTCGGGGGTGGCGCGCATGATCATGTTTTAGCTGTCAAGGATTTCAATATTGAAATCCTGAAAGGCGAGTTGGTCTCCTTCCTCGGGCCTTCAGGTTGCGGCAAGACGACCACATTACGCATGGTGGCCGGTTTTGAAACGCCGACCACCGGCACAATCGCCATCGAAAATACGGATATTACCAACAAGGCTCCCAACCAACGTAATGTAGGCATGGTCTTCCAGTCTTATGCGCTTTTCCCAAATATGACCGTAGGAGACAACATTGGTTTTGGACTCAAAATTGCCAAGAAACCATCTAAGGAGATCAAACAGCGAGTAAAAGAAATGCTGGAACTGATCCATATGGCGGAATATGGCAATCGCTATCCATATCAGTTATCGGGTGGACAACAGCAGCGTGTGGCGCTGGCGCGTGCCCTGGCATTAAAACCAGATGTGCTTTTACTGGACGAGCCGCTTTCTGCGTTGGATGCCAAGATCCGCGTTTCCCTGCGTTCTGAGATCCGCGCCATTCAGAAACAACTGGGCATTACAGCCATTTACGTCACGCACGACCAGGAAGAAGCGATGTCCATCTCAGATCGCATCGTTGTAATGCATGAAGGCAAGGTAGAGCAGACCGGCACTCCTTTTGAGATCTACAACTTCCCAACAACAGTGTTTGTCGCCAATTTTGTAGGCACATTGAATACTGTCAATGGCGAAGTGGTAGACCCGGCAATGGGATTACTAGCCGTGGATGGCGTGAAGTTTGAATCCGCCATAGATTTGAAAGACAGGAAAAAAGGTGACAAAGTGCGCATTGCCATTCGCCCCGAGCGATTTAACTTTGTTTCCCAGGAAAAGAAAGCCAACGTGTTGGATTGTAAGATCGAGAATATCAACTTCCTTGGTTCCATCGTCCGCATTCAAGTGATGATTGGCAGTACCAAATTCTATGTAGATACTTTTAACAATCCCTTCCTTGATTTGCCAAATATCGGTGACAAGGATCAGGTTACTTGTTCAAAGGAAGCTGTGCTGGTATTGGATGAATAGCAGATAATCAACACTGAAAACGGTTCGTGGTGTTTGATGCCTCGAACCGTTTTTGATTGAGGAGATATGGATGAGCAAAGTTATTCTTGTTCTGTCAGATGCCCTGCGGTACGATACCGCCAAAGCCAACATGGGTTTTCTCGGTCATCTTGTGGAAACAAAGCAGGCAGGCCTATTTAAGATCATAGGCGAACTACCGAGCATGTCGCGTCCCATGTATGAGACCATTCACACAGGCATTCCATCCAGCGCGCATGGGATTGTTACGAATTCAATCGTGCGCCTCTCGAACAAGCCGAATATATTTCAGTCTGTGAAGGGAGCGGGCAAGGTCACTGCCGCGGCGGCATATTACTGGTACTCCGAGTTGTACAACTGTGCTCCATACAACAGCATTGATGATAAGGAAGTGGACGACGAGAGGCTAAACATCCAGCACGGGCGCTTTTATACGCAGGACGAATACCCGGATATAGAACTCTTCAACAGTGCGGCGCATCTTGTCCGCAAATTTTTCCCCGATTATCTTTTGCTTCATCCGATGGGCATGGATTATCACGGTGAGGCATTCGGCTCGGATTCAAGCCAATATCGCAATCATGCCATTCAACAGGATGCATGGCTGGCGCCTCTCATCATTGAGTGGAAGGAACGCGGCTACACAATTTTTGTCACTGGCGATCATGGCATCAATGCTGATGGGGGGCATGGCGGCACTACGCCCGAGCAGCGCGAAGTCCCGTTTTATTGGATCCAGCCAAACGTTAAAGGGCGAGGCGATACGGGTGAAGCCATCTCCCATTTGCAAATCGCACCAACCATCCTCAAATTATTGGATGCCCCCATACCTTCCACCATGAAACATCCTCCGTTGATTTAACTTTCAACTTTCAATCTGTAACCAACGCGTTCATCAACTCGCGGTTAAATTCTGGAATATCCGCAACCACCCGCCCCCAGACCTGGTTGCCCTCACGAAAGGCAGCTTCATCCACCCAGACCGCGCCCGCGTTGACGAGATCATCCTTGATACCCAGTGACCCAGTTGCGCGCTGACCTTTTTTGATAATGCCTGCCGATATCGCTGTTGATCCACCATGACAGATAATTCCAACGATTTTCTTCGCCGCATCCATCTCATGGACGATATTTTTTACCACGTCATGCCTTCGCAATTTATCGGGGGCCCATCCGCCAGGGATGATAAGCGCAAAGAGATCTTTTGCTTTGAGGGATTCAATGGTTGTATCAGGTGTAATAGCCAGACCATTTTTTCCCTTAAAGGGTTTTAGGTCAATCCCTGCAGACAATACCTTCGCGCCCTCTTCCTGCAAGCGCATTAATGGGACAAAATATTCATAGTCTTCCACGCCTTCAGCGATCAGGATGGCGATGGTTTTATTTTGTAAGCGCATGGAATTCTCCCATTCACATAAGTGACGGCCACATTCAAGGTGGCTGTCGCTTTGCTTTATTCACCAATAACTTTCACCAAGACTCTTTTCTTCCTTTTCCCATCGAACTCGCCATAAAAGATCTGTTCCCAGGGACCAAAGTCAAGTTTACCCTTTGTCACGGCAACGACCACCTCACGGCCCATAATTTGGCGTTTGAGATGAGCGTCGGCATTGTCTTCACCCGTTTGGTTGTGGAGATACATACTCGTCGGCTCATGGGGAGCAAGTTTCTCCAGCCAGCGTTCGTAATCTTGGTGCAAGCCTGATTCATCGTCATTAATGAAGACAGAAGCCGTGATATGCATCGCACAAATCAGAGCAAGGCCTTCTTGAATTCCACTTTCCAAGAGACAGGCTTCCACATGCGGAGTGATGTTTATAAAGCCACGTCGGGCGGGGAGGTTGAACCAAAGTTCTTTGCGGTAGGATTTCATGGCCTCTCTAGGCTAACACATTCATAGTACGAGCGCAAGTATCACATCGTATTCGGCCCGAAGCATCGATTCAGGATCTTCTAGAATGCCATAGGAGAATATGGCAAGCAACAAGTGTATCAACATGCAGGCAAAAAGGCCAGGTAGAAGTAATGGAACCGAATGTACAACCAGACCATGTGCATCTGGTTGTATCAATTCCACCGAAATATGCGGTATCAGAATTCAGGGAATGCTTGAAAGACAAGATGGCATTGCGACTATTTCAACAGTACGAAAACCTTGGGCGACGATATTGGGGGCGTTATCTGTGGGCAATCGGCAATCCCAACCCCAAAAATAATCCTTATACCCGACACGCCGCTGCCGCGCGCAGAAAGGGGTAATAGGTAACCACCCGGAAAAGCAGATGATCTTCCAATACTTCCACGGCTTCGGATGCGATGGATGCAGCAAATTGATCTTGTGGTTCTGGCATGGGCTGCATGATATAAAAAAACACGGACGGGTACTCCGTCCGTGTCGCTTACAGCGGCAGTCTGATATAAAGGCACAGACCGTTTACAATTACGCCAATGTACGCGCATCTCACCACCCACTCGGCTTATTCCTTGCAGGAAGGACTGATACCACCTGCCGATCTTGTACAGGCGGCCCAGTCCAATGGCATGCCTGCCATCGGACTCACTGATCTCAATTTGCTGACTGGTTCGATTGAATTTTTCATAGCCTGTAAAAAGGCTGGGATTCAACCAGTCATCGGTTTGGAGATCAATCTTGACCACGGCCTCCTTAATCTTCTGGCAACCAGCCTCGAAGGCTGGTCCAATCTCTGCCGGTTGAGCAGCGCTCTTGCGCTCCGAGATGATCCGGAAACTCCATGTTCTCTTGATTTATTATCTTCCTTCTCCAAAGATCTGATTGCACTGAGCAATGAACCGAAATCACTCAAAGAAATATTTTCAGATCGACTGTATGTTTCCCTGCGAAACCCATCCAGCACTGCTTCTCTTTCAAGGCTTGCAAGTACACTTGCATTGCCCACCGTGGTTACTCATCCAATCTATTTTCTCAGCTCCGAACAAGCTACTCTACAACGAACTCTCACCGCGATCCGCTTAAACAAAACAATCAGTACTATTCCCAGTAACGCAGCCGCGCCATCCAATGCCTATTTCATGAGTTCGCATGAAATGAACACACGCTTCAAAGAATATCCTGAGGCGCTGGCCGCGACAAAGGAAATCGCAGAACGCTGTAAATTCGATCTGCCGATTGGCGTGCCTCAAATGCCCACCGTTCCTTTGCCCGCTGGAGTCACTGCGGCACAACACTTGCGGGCTAAAGCCGCACAAGGCGCGAAGCATTTATATGGTGAGATCACACCTGTCATTCAGGCTCGTCTGGATCATGAGCTGGAAGTCATCGCCAGGATGGGCTTCGAACCGATCTTCCTGATCGTGGAAGATATTTTGAATTTCGCCAGACAAACTGGGGTTCCATTCTCTTCTCGTGGATCGGCAGCTTCCTCACTCGTGGCACACTGTTTGGGGATCACCAGTCCAGACCCGCTGCGATTGAATTTATATTTCGAACGTTTCCTGAATCCAGCCCGTACCACGCCACCCGATATTGATACCGACCTGTGTTCGCGCCGAAGAGACTCGGTGATCCAGCATGTCTTTGATACCTATGGGATGGAACGTGTCGCAATGGTTGGGACGATCAACCGCTTCCGTCCTCGCTCGGCACTGGGGGAGGTGGCTAAAGCACATGGTCTTGAATCTGCAAAGGTGCGTGAACTCGCCCGCCAGATGCCGCATGCCTTTTGGGCACGCTTTGAAGAATCAGAAGAAGGAAAAGATTCGCCATCCCCTTTCGCGAAACTGCGCTCTGCTTATCCATCCCAGTCTTATCAAACCATCTTTGATGAAGCGGAAGCCATCTTGAAATTGCCGCGTCATCTATCGGTACATCCTGGCGGTGTGATCGTTGCGCCTAGTGCGCTTACTGATCTCGTGCCGGTTATGCGTTCGGGCAGCAAGGGGATCATCATCACGCAATTGGATTTGGAATCCGTGGAATCATTGGGGCTGGTAAAAATTGACCTGTTGGGCATTCGCGGTCTGACAGTCCTTGGAGATGTTGCGGAGTTTGTTCATTATGGTCAACGAGATCGGTTTCAAGGTCCGCTGGAAGTTTTAGATTCAACCCCAGCCGATGATCCTGCGACGGCGCAGCGCATTGAAAAGGGCGAAACGATCGGTTGTTTCCAGATCGAAAGTCCGGGGATGCGCGCCACCTTGCGCGAGATTCATGCACGCAGCGAAGACGATATTATGGCGGCGCTGGCCTTGTATCGACCAGGTCCACTTAGTGGAGGATTGAAGGATGCCTTTGTGCGCCGCTTCAAAGCGGAAGAAAAAATCAAACATCTTCATCCCAGCCTTGCGCCGTTGTTGGATGAGACCTTCGGAGTGATCCTATACCAGGAACAGGTTCTGCGCATCGCGCATGAGTTGGCCGGTTTTAGTCTGGCAGATGCAGACCTGCTGCGCCGGGCGATGGGTCATTTCGATCCGGGTAAACGTATGCAGGAGTTGGAACGAAAATTTGTAGGTGAAGCGCAGGAAAAAAGCGGCGTACCGGCTGAAATCGGCGAAAGGATCTGGGAAATGATGGCGGCCTTTGCGGGATATGGTTTTCCCAAAGCTCATGCCGCCTCCTATGCAAGGGTGGCCTGGCGCTCTGCCTGGTGCAAATCCCATTTCCCTGCTGAGTTCATGGCGGCGGTGTTGGCCAATTGGGGTGGTTATTACAGCCAGCGCGTCTATCTCAGCGAAGCAAGAAGAATAGGACTGCTAGTTCGACCGCCTCATATTAATTATTCCGCTCATAATTTTTCAGTGAGAAAACTTGAAGACTCAGATCAACGCGCGCTCTTCATGGGACTGGATCAGGTCAAGGAATTAACCCGCCAGACGATAGGAGGCATCATGCGATATGCACCCTTCACTTCCCTGGAGGATTTCCTAACGCGGGTTGACCCACGTGCTCAGGAAGCCGAAAATCTTGCGCGAGTGGGTGCTTTGGAGGGCTTGGGAAAAATACCCTCGATCCTGCAGCGATTGCAAAACGGCGGCTGGCAACAAAATCAGATGAGTCTATTTGAATGGACAAACTCTAATAAAGAAGACTGGACCTTGGAACAAAAGGTAAATGCACAGTTGGAGATCCTCGGGGCAAGCCTGGAGGCTCATCCGCTTGAACTAGTATCAGAGAAAATCGTTGAAGCGGGAGCGATCTCGACCCTGGAAGCGGCGGAAAGAATTGGACGCAGGGTGACTGTTGCGGGTGTGCGGCAGACTTCCCATCGCAGTCGAACGGCAAAAGGCGATTCGATGTTATTCCTGACTGTGGAAGACCTCCATGGAACATTGGATGCCATTCTATTTCCAGAGGTCTATCGTCTTGCCAAATCCCTGTTCGATTCAATCAAGCCGTTATTGATTACCGGCATGATGGAGATGGATGCTGAACGCGGGGAACCATTTTTGAGGGCGGAGAGGGTTGTATCGGTGGGATGAATGTCAATTGTCTTATTTCAACAAAAGGATTAGACTCCTGGCAAATACTGGCAGGAGGCTGATTATGAAAACCATCGGGAATATTGCGGCTGCGATCCTGATCTTCTTCGGCGTATTGTTCATTTGGGGCGCAGGTGGAAATCAGGGCGGCGGTTGGACATGGGTATGCGGCGGGTTACTCAGTGTGCTGTTCGGATTCGGCCTGATCTGGTTCGCAAGCCGCAAACCACGGGCGGCAGGGGAAACAAATGTTACTCTCAATGTTGATCTCCCCGCACAAACAAAGATCGAATCCATGAACTGCAAGAACTGCGGAGGCGCATTGAAAGCCGACAATATCAAAATGCTGGCTGGCGCGCCCACCGTTGAATGTCCCTTTTGCGGCACAACGTATCAACTTACTGAAGAACCGAAATGGTAAAGAATATTTGAAAGAAGAAAGGTTATCTCATGAAACGAAGAATAGCCCTGTTTCTCGCCTTGCTGCTTGCCTTCAGTTTGACGATCAGCGTTTCCGCACAAGACTATTACTTTAGTCTCGATAAGGAGATCGTCAACGTTTACTGGAACTCAGATGGGACGATGTCCCTGGATTATCTCCTTACGTTCACGACACAACCCAGCGGGCATGCCATTGATTTTGTGGATGTAGGTATGCCCAACGGTAATTTCGATTTCAACAGCATCCAGTCCAGCATCAATGGCAATCCCCTCTCGATCTCTAAAGATTATCAAGGTACGGGCGGGGAAGGCTTTGCTGTAGAAATGGGTCCGTATGCCATTCTGCCCGGGCAAACGGGGACAATTCACATTTCCGTTGGACGCATTTCGCAGGTTTTGTATAAGGATGAACAGGATGAAAATTATGCCAGCGCGGTGTTTGCCCCGCTGTATTTTCAAAGCAGTGTGATCACCGGCAACACGGATATCACAGTTATCTATCATCTGCCGCCATTGGTAAACCCCGAAGAACCAAAGTGGCATTCCGCGCCGACCGGTTTTCCATCTGAGCCAGAAACTGCGTTTGATTCGCAAGGACGTATAACATATACGTGGCGCAACCCCGGCGCAAACGGGAAAACACAATACAAATTTGGCGCCTCATTCCCAAAAAGCTATGTCCCCGCAGATAGCATTGTTACAGTAAAGGTTCCGAATGCATACCAATCGTCGGATACCATCTTCTTCATCCTGTGTATTGGTCTCTTTGGCTTCATATTCCTCGGCATTCCATTACTTACGATGATCGCGGGCAATCGACGCAAACTTCAATACATGACGCCGCGAATTTCCATTGAAGGGCATGGGATTAAGCGTGGACTTACCGCAGTCGAAGCCGCAATTCTCATGGGAGAATCACTGGATAAGGTAATGACCATGATCCTGTTCGGAGTGATCAAAAAAGAAGCCGCACAAGTGGTCTCGCGCGACCCGTTAAAAGTGGAAGTTTCCCCGTCGCTGCCTGACGGTTTGCATGAATATGAAGTGAATTTTCTGGCGGCTTTCAAAGAAGGGAATACGAAGAACCGTAAAAATTTATTACAAGAGATGACCGTTAAATTAGTTCGCTCCGTTTCTGAAAAAATGAAAGGCTTCAGCCGCCTTGAAACGATCGGCTACTATAAGAACATCATGCAGAAGGCATGGCAGCAAGTAGAGCAGGCGGATACGCCAGATGTGCAGGGGCAATTTTTCGAGCAGAATCTCGAATGGACCATGCTGGACAGGGATTACGACGACCGCACACGGCGTGTATTCCGAGGTCCAGTTTTTATTCCCACCTGGTGGGGACGCTACGATCCAACCTACTCGAGGCCTGTTTCCGTTTCAGGAGGTTTACCTTCATCCTCAACATCTTTACCTTCAGTCCTGCGTTTACCCGGCTCTGATTTCGCTTCTTCTGTTGCCGTTGGCGTACAAACCTTCTCGCAGAAAGTCATCGGCAACGTCACAGACTTTACCAGCCGTGTGACGAATGTGACCAATCCTCCTCCCAAGCCATCCTCCGATCGTTCTCGTGGCGGCCGCAGTGGAGGTGGCCGTTCCTGCGCTTGTGCCTGTGCCGGCTGTGCTTGTGCATGTGCAGGCGGAGGAAGATAGTGAAAAGTGTATTTCACCCCTCCTCCCTGGTTGGTGTTCCTTCAGCGGGACTCCATCATTACACACGCGAAACTGACTTTGAAAAGTCTCGCATCCATTTGCGCATTGATGCTGATGGGCATGGCACGCTGATCGTCAATGCAAATCGTGTCATGCATTTGAATCCAACAGCGGCGTACATGGCGTGGTTGACCCTTGAAGGGAAGACAGAAGGCGAAAGAATACGGGCTCTCACATCCCGCTATTCTGTTTCAAGGCTGCAAGCCCGGGAGGATCTTTCCTCCTTCATATTTCAATTCGAAGAATTGATCCGTCCGGATGGGGCGTGCCCTGTCCATGAAATCGAACTTGAATCGCTCATGCCCTTCAGCGTGCGCCCCTCTGCCCCATATAGAATGGATCTGGCAGTCACCTATCGCTGTAATAATGACTGTGCACATTGCTACAACGCCCGGGAACGAAACTTTCCCGAACTCAGCACAGAACAATGGTTCAAGGTCCTTGACAAGCTCTGGAGCCTGGGCGTTCCGCATATTGTCTTCACAGGCGGCGAAGCCACACTTCGAAGCGATCTGCCAGAGTTGATCAAACACGCGGAATCCAATGGACAGATCACGGGATTGAACACGAACGCCCGACGACTGTCCGATGAAAAGTATGTGCAAAAACTCGTCGAAGCCGGACTTGATCATGTGCAAATTACCGTTGAGTCTTATGATGAACAAATCCACGATGAGATGATGCAGGCCAAAGGTGCATTCAGGCAAACTGTTGCCGGACTTCAGAATATATTACAAAGCCATTTGTATGTCATGACGAACACCACCATGCTACGCACCAACGCTCATACAATTCCTGACACATTGGATTTTCTTGCAGACTTGGGCGTTTCCACCGTTGGACTGAATGCGCTTATTTATTCCGGCCATGGGCTGACAGTTGGTACAGGTTTGCGCGAAAGCGAACTGCAATCCATGCTTGCCATTGCCACGCGTAAGACCAACGAGCGCGGACAAAGACTCATCTGGTACACACCCACGCAATATTGTCAATTCGATCCCACCGCGAACCAGCTTGGCGTAAAAGGCTGCACCGCCGCGCTTTATAGCATGTGCATTGAATCGAACGGGAACGTATTACCCTGTCAGTCATACTATCATCCGCTTGGGAATATGCTTGCCGATTCATGGGATTCGATCTGGAACCACGAACTCTCCGTTCGTCTGCGCGAACGACGCGGTTTACCGAATATGTGCAATGACTGTTCGATCGTTGCCGAATGCGGGGGCGGATGCCCGCTTAATTTTGAAAGTCATCGCGAAAAATACGGCGTGAATCATGAAGTTGTTCCGCTATCGGTTCTGAACTGACCTGAGCATATGCGTATATACGAAGAGTGTTTGGAGTAAATATGAAAATTTTCAATCGTCTGGCCGACCGTTACTCAAAGATCGAATCCCTGCCCGTTGGCACATACCATCTGCAAGCCATGCAGGATAACAATCCGTTTCGTCTACACCTGCGCCTGCAAAGTAATGGCGCAGGTGTGTTGATCGTGAACGCATCCACAGTTTTGCAATTGAATCCTACCGCGGCCGAATACGCATTCCATTTCATCAAGGACACCGAACCCGAAGAAGCAGCAAAACAGATCGCGGCACGCTATCGGGTCAGTAAAGGGATGGCGCTCGAAGACTACAGCGATTTCGTGGATCGCATTCAAACCCTGATATCAACCCCGGACCTTGACCCCTTCTCTTTTCTTGACTTCACGCGGGCTGCCCCTCATTCAACGGATCTCACCGCTCCGCTTCGCCTCGATTGCGCGCTGACCTATCGCCTGCCCGCAAATACTCAGGCAGAATACGCACCCTCTAAACGTGTTGACCGCGAGTTGACCACCGATGAATGGAAAGCGATCATTGATAAAGCCTGGCAGGTCGGCATCCCTCACATCACATTCACGGGTGGGGAAGCCACTTTGCGAGAGGATCTCCCCATGCTGATCGCTCAAGCGGAAAAGAACGGTCAGGTCTGCGGACTTCTCACCGACGGATTAAAACTCGCCGATAAAAAATATCTCGATATGCTCCTGCAAACCGGGCTCGATCACATTCTTTTTATTCTCCAACCCGATATGGATGACTCGTGGAAGGCGCTGGAATTAATCATGCCGGAGGACATCTTCGTAACGGTTCACCTCACAATAAACCATGAGAATGTAATGAATTCAGAAGTAACCATGAAGCGGCTTGCAAGTCTTGGAGTGCAAAGTTTCTCAATGACAGTCACAGAAGATTCTTTGCGCGAAGCATGCGACACGCTTCGTGATAAATCCGCTTCCCTGGGGCTTACTCTCAAGTTTGACCTGCCGGTTCCCTACTCCGATCATAACCCGGTTGCATATGAAACGCAGGAAGATGATAACCCTGAAGGTGCTGGCAAAGCGTGGTTGTATGTCGAGCCGGATGGCGATGTCCTTCCTGCGCAAGGGATGGCAAATAAGGTGTTAGGTAATTTCCTTAAGGATGAATGGAAAACCATCTATTCATAAAGCAGTAAGGAAATGAACTGGCACACACGTTACACACAACAGGCGAAATGGACTCGCGACCTGCGGGCCTACCTCTTCCACAAAACAAGGTTGCATGAGGCACGACGCGTACTCGAAATTGGATGCGGCACAGGCGCCATCCTCTCCGAATTACCTGACCATATCCCGCTTCACGGCCTGGACATTGACCCTGCTGCGCTTACCCAATGCCGAATCCATGTTCCGACCGCCTCCTTGATACAAGGGAACGCGTTACAACTCCCCTATCTCAATAATTCAGTTGATATAGTGTATTGTCATTTCCTTCTGCTCTGGGTGCGTGACCCAATTCAGGCTTTACTTGAAATGAAACGCGTGACGAGATCAGGCGGGCACATCCTTGCCTTCGCCGAGCCCGATTATGCAGCTCGCATTGACAAGCCAGATGAACTCATCCCGTTGGGAAAATGGCAAACGGAATCATTAAAGAGACAAGGCGCAGACCCGGGAGCGGGAGCGCGACTGGCAGCTCTATTCTTTGAGGCGGGGATAAATATAATTGAAACGGGAACAATTCAAACTGTAGATATCGAGCCGTCACCCGAAGAATGGTCCCGTGAATGGGAAATTATCGAATCCGATTTACAGGGAGTGATAGCAGATAAAGACATCCAAAAAATGAAACGCCTGGATCGACGAGCCCGGGCCCGCGGGGAACGAGCATTTCATGTGCCCACATATTTTGCTTGGGGCTGCACATGCCATGAATGAGGATCGGATTTAACTCTCGCGTAGGCAATTCTCAACTGCGGGGTATTATTCACAAATCCGCGGCGGGCTGGGATATTGAATCAAAGTTCTTTTCGATAGGATTTCATAACTTTCCCTTTTTCTAATTTTCAGGCGCGTTGACAATTTTACTTGACGCTTTTGTATTGAGGTAACTATGCTTTGAATGAATGGGTAATTTTGATGGCGCATGTTAGGTAAGTGGCTTTTGTAATATTTTATCCAATTCAATTGGAGTGAAGCATTTATCTTCGATTCTCAAAAGAGTATAATGAACTTACCAACATGCGGATTTCATCTTTAATATCACGCTCTGGCCAATACTTTCTCTCTATCGGGTTGATCGCTTTCATTACGGCGATCTTCTTTACCTTGCGGGAAGGGCTTGATACAACACTCGTTGCGCTTTTATATTTAATCCCTCTTGGTTTGATCACCGCTTTATGGGGACTTGGTCCTGGCATTACCAGTGCGCTTGTCACGTTCCTCGCGTTCAATTACTTTTTTATTCCACCTTATTACACGCTGGCAGTCCATCGCCCAACGGATATTGTCATATTAGTGGTTTTTCTAGTCGTGGCGGTGGTGATCAGTCAATTGGTGGGACGCATGCAGGCCAGCCTCGCAGCAGCCACTTCGCGCGAACGCGAAGCCACGCAACTCTACGAACTCAGCATCGCATTGGCAGGACTGCACAATGACCATGCCATTGCGCAAATCCTTGCCAAACAGGTGCAGGCTGTTTCGCAAGGTGAGTATGTGGAACTCAACATCACGGGCGCGGAGCCTTTTGCGTTTCACTTGCCTGAAACTACACCACCGACTCGGTCCCCAGAATTGACAGTTCACATTCAGGCGGCAAGAGGTGTTCTCGGTGAGATTCTGCTTTGGAAGGCCGTATCAGCCATCTCTTTGGGAGAGAAGCGGTTGCTGGAGACGTTTGCAAGTCAGGGCGCTTTGGCTCTTGAACGCGCGCGGCTCGCACAAGCAGAGTCGCGCGCGCGAGTCCTTGAAGAAAGCGATCATTTGAAATCCATTCTCTTGTCTTCTGTTTCACACGAACTGCGGACGCCGCTTTCCACCATCAAAGCCGCCTCTTCGAGCTTGCGTGGGAATGAAGTAAGTTGGGATTCGCCGGCGCGCGTCGAGTTGATCGCGGCGATTGATGACGAAGCCGACCATTTGAATATGTTGGTTGGAAACCTGCTCGATATGTCGCGCATTGAATCGGGCGCTCTCAAACCAAAACGTGAATGGAATATTTTGTCTGAGATCGTGGGGAGCGTGTTGGCACGCATGCGGTATTCAGCGGAGGAGCATAAACTTGAAATTGATATACCTGAGAGTTTGCCGTTCGTGCCTGTGGATTACGTTCAGATGGAACAGGTCTTCACAAATTTGGTGAGCAATAGTTTGAAGTATGCGCCTGCAAATACCGTGATTCGTATTCGAGCGAACATTGAAGGCGACACAATTCGTGTGCAAGTCAGCAACCAGGGACCGCACGTGCCGCCTGAACATTTGGAACGCATCTTCGACAAGTTCTATCGCATCACAGCCGTGGACAGGGTGACGGGTACCGGGCTTGGGCTTTCGATTTGCAAAGGAATCATCGAAGCGCACGGCGGACGCATTTGGGCGGAAAATGTGTCGGATGGTTTGGCATTTAATTTCACTCTTCCGCTTACGTGGGAAGGCGCGCCGCCCCCGCAGCTTCCAATGGACACGGAGATCGAATGAGCAACGCGCCGCACATCCTTGTGATTGATGATGAGCCGCAGATTCAACGCGCGATTCGCACCATCCTCGCTGAAAAAGGATTCAAGGTGACAACTGCGAGTCGCGGTGAAGAAGGTCTTACCCTCGCCGCGACGAACGAACCTGATATTATCATCCTCGATTTGGGCCTGCCCGACATGGATGGTGTGGAGGTCTGTGCCCGCCTGCGTGAATGGACTCAATGCCCGATCATTATTCTCTCTGTGCGTGATAGTGAACGCGATAAAGTTGCCGCGCTCGATAAAGGCGCAGATGATTATCTGACAAAGCCATTTGGAATTGAAGAGTTGCTGGCGCGTGTGCGCGTGGCGTTGCGTCATTCGACGGGCAGGCAGGGCACACAAAGCAAATTGATCAAGGCAGGGACGCTCACAATTGACCTTGTGTGGCATATTATCAAGCGCGGTGAGGAAGAAGTCAAATTGACGGGCACAGAATATAAACTCCTTGCCTATCTTGCCGCCAATCATGGACGCGTGCTTACGCATCAAAACATTCTCACACAAGTTTGGGGCCCCGCCGATGCCGATCACACCGAGTACCTGCGTGTTTACATGCGCCAGCTCCGCAAGAAACTCGAAGTTGATCCCGAACGCCCGCAGTACATCCTCACCGAGCCTGGCATTGGTTATCGCTTTATTTCGGATGGATAAGCAGCTCAAGCCGCCGTCCTCGGCGGCGAATTCAGCGCGAGGCTTGTACTGAGCCTGTCGAAGTGACGGCGCTGAGAGCATAGATTACGGATAATTTTGTCACTGGTTGAATAGTGACGTTTTTCTTAAATGCCCCGGTATCGGGGCATTTTTATTTGTTCTTTATACGATTGGTCGAATTTTTTGTCACCGTTTTATGCGGGGTTGATAGGATTTATTTATCTCTAAGGTGGCATGAAAAAACTTGGCGTAAGTCCCCATATTTTTACATTATCTCCCACCTCTCAATTGGATTCTTCGACACGCTCCGCGTCAGCGCAGCGCCCTGAACCTGGCTGCCGTCTAATTGTCCTTTTTCCTGCATCGGAAGCTGACACTCCTGAACTGGAGCATCGAATTTGGGAGATCGCCCGGTCGTTGCACTTGAACGTTCTACTCCTCAGCCTTACCAGTGACTATGATGAAGAGGCCCAACTCCGACGTAAGTTGATCACCATGGCCGCCGTTATCAAAGATCCCAATGTGTCCACTGAAATCATGATCGAACATGGACATGATTGGGTGAGGCAGGTCAGAAAGGTCTGGCGGGCAGGTGATATTGTGACATGTTATGCAGGCCAAAAGGTGGGACTCATGCGTAAGCCTTTGGATCAAATTTTGAGGTCCAGCCTGGAAGCGACGATTTACATCCTCTCAGATTATCAACCTGTCAGGAATCCAAAGCGAACATTCCTTTCGCAACTTTTTTTCTGGTTAGGCTCATTGGGGATCATTGGCGGCTTCTTTTGGGTTGAAGTGGAGATTGTCCAGTTGCCGCAGAATTGGACGCACACTTCACTGCTTTATTTAGGCATCTTCTTGGAGATCGGCCTGCTTTGGGTCTGGAATTCCATCTTCGGGTAATTGCAATACATTTCAAATTCATTTTTCAAAAAGGTTAAGAATGTCAGAAACAAATCCGAAAATTTTAGAGAGGCTGTCAGAAGAATACAAACGCCAGCAGGCTTTGTTTTCCGCGCAGCCTGCCATCATTCAGCACTTTCTGGAAGTGCAGGGAAAACAGATCGCGGAAGCAATCGTTGACGGCGGGTCGCAAGTCCGCTTCTGGCTTCCAGATCGAATCGTTTGCACACTCGAAAACGTGGACCAGCCCGCGCTGGTAACCATCCCGCAGAATCAACGCGCATATTCAGCAGGCAGTTTTATGAATCGCCTGCGCAAGGTGGAACTTTACAAGCAACTTCGTCACTCGCTTGTCGAGTTGGAACAATCGCCAGATCGCGCTGTATCTGTCGCAACGAGTCTGTTGCGTCACGCCGCTGTAGTGCACATGGTCTACAACATGCTGCCTGCGGGACGAACCGCAGCATACAAACTTGCGAATGAAGAGGAGACGATTCCCTCTGTCCCTGAGAATGATTTCCTCGAAGCAGAATCAGCCATCACCGCGTCGACGGATGCGATTGCTGAAGAGGGAAAAACTGAAGAAGGGCGTGGCGATCTATTGGTGCCCTTCGTCCCATTTGCCAGAAAATTCTTCCTGCCTCAATGGATTGCCTTCGACGAGAACGGCGACATGCTGGTCAAGTCTGTGGAAGAGGCGGAAGCGCATATCAAATCCATGCAGAGATTCATGGAAGTGTTGTTTCTCGCGGTGGCGCTCGCTCCGTACATTTCAGCGGATGAAGAATACGCGAAGAAGCGCTATGGAATGCTTGGGCAATTGGTCAATCAGGGACGCGCACTGGCGATCTATCAGGCAAAAGAGATCATTGCTCGTGTCAAGGAACGCGCCGCCTCCGGCAGCTTGAACCGCGGACTCAGCCTGAGCCTGCCGTATTTCGACGATCAGGAACTCCGCATTGACATCACGAAGTTTGAAGTTATTCCCGCGGGACGGATCATGTTCGTCCCTGCGTTTGTTGTGCGCGCCGTGCGTCAGGAGGAAATGAAAGTCAGCCAGGATACGCGCCTTAACCTATCCACCCGCAAACATCTGCTTCATTTGCTTGAACTGCTCGAAAAAGCATTTGAGAACGCATAACACAAGGCTGCCAATATGTTTTTCTCAATTGCTCTATTAATTGTTGTTGTAATTATTTCCCTGCGTGCTGCCCCCAAAGAAAAAGCGGAAGACGCTCATATCCACGGCGCCGGACAGATCGGTGTGCTGGCGGCAATTGCTTTGTTTGGTGTGGATTATTTCACATCGTATTACTATGCCACTGGCGAAATGATGAGCGCACTGCATCCCTATGGTTTGCAAAAGTACGGTTACATAGCAGTCACGATCATCGCCTTTGCCAATTTTGTCTTTGGCATACTTTATATGTATTCGCTTGGACCATTCAACGAAGGCGGCGGGTCGTACACTGCCTCGATGCGCTATCTCAAGCCAACGTTAAGTCTGATCGTCGCTGTCACTTTGATCCAGGATTACGTGCTTACGATCGTGGTTTCAGCGCTTTCGGGCGGCGACCAGCTCCTGTCCATTATCAATGCTTATGACACTAGCTGGGTTTGGCACTTTGCTTTGGGCGCAGTGCTTGCGGCAGTGACATGGTTTCTGACCATCCGCGGACGCGGAGAGTCTTCGCGTGTAGTGTTCACCATGTTGGGCGTTTTCCTGTTTTTGACCCTCACCATGGGAATTGGCTTGATGATCGCGCATTTTAAAGGTATTGCTCCTCAACCAGTCGAAACTACTGCTTCCGTCTCACTTGCCCAGGCATTTCTCCACATGTTGACTGCTTCCATGAAAGGCATGGTTGCTCTCACAGGGTTGGAGGCGGTCTCCAATGGCGTTCAATTCTTTATCAATGAAGATGTGGCTCTTGTAAAGTGGGGCAAGAAACACATGCCACGCTGGAAAAAGCTATGGAATTTTTATGGCGGCAAGTCTGGGGTCGGTCGTTTCGTGCAAACATCCTTCCTGTTTTACGGCGGGTTGACCACTCTTTTCCTCACTTACTTTTCACTGCGGTTCAACGTTTTTGATGGAACACTTGGACGCACATTAATTGGCAACTTGGCTTTTATTGGGTTTTCACAAATTCCTGGCGGTGTCATCCTGTTTTGGGCATACCAAATCCTGGCTGTCTTGATGCTGGCGGCAGCTTCCATGACAGCGTTTCAGGACGCACAGGCTACTGAGTGGCGCGACGTGGCAATTGGCGAAATCCCAGAGGCCATTGTATATCGCGATCCGCGCGGAACGTTTACGCGCTCTGTCACGATTACCTTTGCGCTTTCAGTATTGATTATGTTCTTCGTCCGCGGAAAGACCTCTGTCGCAGTTCCATTTTATGGTGTCGGTGTGTTCATGCCAATTATGATCATGGGGCTTGCTGTCCGTAAGAATATCCTTGAGACCTTTACGGGACAAACACGCACATGGGGTGCATTGGGAGCATCATTTGCCGCCGCGCTTGCGTTTGTAGTGTTTATTGGCCAACTGGTTGGAAAATGGAGCGAAGGCAGCTGGGCGGTATTAGTCTCATTCACACTTTTAGCAGTTGCCGCACATATGATGTTGCTCTCTCCGCTGGGTCATCGTGACCCTAAACAAATCCATCGCATTGTGCGCGATAAGGCACGTGTCCAAGGCGCGATGGCATCCATCGTTGAATGGCAATCCCTCAGAATGCAGGAATATCGTTACGACTTGCTAATTGGCATTGCGCGTTTCTTTGAACTATTCGGTGTTCGCCGTCCTGTGAGTTTTGACCCCCCCGCCGTAGCAGGTGATTACGATCACGCGTTACATGTGGATCATCCAGAGGCGCCCTCCTTATTGGAGCAGTATCTCGATCACCCCGAACCGAAACTTGGCGGCGCTCCGAGAGAAACCGTACCTGCTGACAAAGAATAGTAATTTAGCTATGTCATTGCGAGGAGCTCTCTTTGCGGCGAAGCAATCCCCGTTTAATTGGAGATTGCTTCGTCGGGAAGTACACCCTCCTCGCAACGACATGAAAACATTTTTATTCATTCTTCATCTTTCATCCTTCTTATTCCCATGAGTACCACCCCGATCTACAGCCTGCGAATCCCTGAAGTGTATGAGGCGCTTGAAACCTCAGCAGATGGTCTCATAACTACCGAAGCCGAGACTCGCATTTCCCTGTATGGACAAAACCTGCTTTCCAAACAAAAGAAAACGCTCCTGTGGGAAAAGATTCTCCACGAATTCGTGCATCCACCTGCGCTGGTATTGTTAATCGTAGGGTTGATCGCCTTGCTCCAGGGCGATGTGGTTCTGACGGGGATTATCTGGGGTATTATCGTTGTCAACACGGCGCTATCTTTTTGGCGGGAATATCGCGCCGAGCAAGCCATTGAGAAACTGCGCGAGATTCTCCCATCATTTGCGCATATCCTCCGCGATGGAGTTGAAAGTTATATTCCATCCAGTGATGTTGTCCCAGGCGATATATTGGTTCTCGCGGAAGGGGATAATATTCCAGCCGACGCGCGCGTTATCGAAGAATACGGATTGCGGACGAATAACGCGACATTAACCGGGGAAGCAATTCCTGCGCGCAAAACGGCCGACCCATCGCATCAAAGCGGCATCAGTGAACTGGATCAGCCCAATTTGATTTTCGCAGGGACAGCCATCGCTTCGGGCACTGGACAGGCGGTTGTTACCTCCACGGGAATGTCCACCCAGTTTGGACGGATTGCTCACCTGACCCAATCCATCGCCGAAGAGCCGACTCCATTTCAAAAGGAATTGAATCACCTTGGCAAAGTCACCGCATGGATTGCGTTGTTGATCGGCGCCATCGTTGCGGCAGTTGGATATTTTTCACTGGGGTTCCCACTTCGCGAAGTGACATTGCTTGCTCTCGGTATCATGGTCGCAGTAATACCAGAAGGACTCACCGCCACGTTAACTCTCTCTTTAGCGGTGGCAGTTCAGCGTCTCGCGCAAAGAGGCGTGCTGGCGAAAAAACTATCCACAGTGGAAAGGCTCGGGCTGGTGTCTGTCATCTGCACCGATAAGAGCGGCACGTTGACTCAAAATCAAATGACGGTGCGCGATATCTGGGTGGCGCGCAAACGGATCAAGGTCACTGGGGTTGGATACGAACCGCAGGGAAGTTTCATTCCTGAGCCAAAGGGACAGAGTTGGGAAAAGGATTTGCTGTGCTTACTGGAGGTAGCGGCAAGTTGTAACAATGCACGTGTCAATGCACCTTCAATGGAACATCCAACCTGGACAAGTCTCGGCGACCAGACCGAAGCCGCAATGAAAGTAGCTGCGATGAAAGCGGGCATCACCGAAGATGCACTCAATCGAATCGTCCCGCGTGTGCATGAACTTCCTTTTGATTCGCACCGAAAACGAATGACCACGATCCATCGCGAAATGAATCAGGAACTCGCCTTCGTGAAAGGCGCGCCGCGTGAAGTGCTTCAACTTTGTACTAAAGTTTTTATAAACAGTGAAACTGTCCCATTGACCAATGATCTGCGGGCTGAGATTCTCAGTGTCAACGACGATTATGCGCGCGGCGCACTGCGCGTGCTGGCATTGGCGCGGCGTGACCTGCCTCCACGCACAGGCGCGTACACTTCTGAAAATATTGAATGCGACCTGGCCTTCATGGGCTTGATGGCCATGATGGATCCGCCGAGGCCGCAGGTTGAAAAGGCGATTCAAACTTGCAGGCGGGCGAATATCCGCATTGTGATGATCACAGGCGATTATGGCTTGACTGCCGAGTCGCTCGCGCGCCGCGTTGGGATGTTGACTACATCGAACTCGATCATCCTCACAGGTGCAGAATTGGACGAATTATCCGATGTCGCTTTGCAGGAACTGCTGGATAAAGAAGTGCTGTTTGCTCGCATGGCTCCCGAACACAAGATGAGACTCGTCTCTGCATTTCAACAGCGCGGCGAAGTGGTGGCTGTCACGGGCGATGGCGTGAACGATGCGCCTGCTCTTCGCAAGGCGGATGTCGGAATATCAATGGGAATCGTCGGCACGGATGTCGCAAAGGAAGCCGCTGATATTATTTTGACGCAGGACGATTTCGGCGCGCTCACTGCCGCGATTGAAGAGGGACGCGGCGTGTATGATAATATCCGCAAATTCATCACGTATATTTTTTCAAGCAACGTCGCCGAGTTGATGCCGTTCATCGTCAAGGCGAATTTCCCATTGATGCCACTGGCGTTGAGCGTGCGGCAAATCCTGGCAATTGACCTGGGAACAGACATGTTCCCAGCGCTGGCGTTGGGCATGGAAAAACCCGAGCCTGATGTAATGAATCGTCCGCCGCGCCCGCGCGATCAACCCTTGATTGACAGTGGCTTGTTGTGGCGCGCGTTCGGCTGGCTGGGGTTGATAGAAGCGGCGCTATGCTTTGTTGGCTTCCTGTCCGTTTTTGTGCTCACGGGACATGCCGATGAGATCGGCTTGCCTGCCCTGGCTGCTTTGTCCATTCCTGCCAGTTGGAAATTTTCGTTGTCTTTCAATCAAACGGTCCTTCTTGCGACCACGGTTTATCACGCGGGTGTGGTGATTGCGCAGGTAGGGAATGTTCTCGCCTGCCGCTCAGAACGGATGCGCAGTTCGTCGCTTGAATGGTTGAGTAACAAATATTTGTGGGTAGGTATTATCATTGAGATACTCAGCATCGCTGGCATGGTCTACATCCCTTTCCTTGCCGACATTTTTAATCACGTTCCCCTGCCAGCCTGGATGTGGGCTGGACTGGCTATGAATGCGCTGGTAATCTATTCGGTGGAATGGATACGCAAATTGATCAATCGCGGTATAAGAAAACATCGCACAGAAAAACCTTCCACATTAGCTCTTCAGGAGATAGTTCAATGAAAATCATTATCATGGGTTGTGGGCGGGTTGGTTCGCAAGTCAGCCAGTTATTGGTTCGTCATAGACACGATGTCACCGTGATTGACCATGACGACAATGCGCCCGCGCGGCTGGGCGCGGAATTCAAAGGCAAAGTAGTGCGCGGACTTGGCTTTGATCGAAACGTTTTGCTCGAGGCTGGAGTTGAAACCGCCGAAGGTTTTGTGGCGGCTAGTTCATCAGACAATGCAAATATCGTCGCGGCGCGGATTGCGCGCAATATTTTCCGTGTGCCGAGAGTGGTGGCAAGGCTCTACGATCCGGTGCGCGCGGAAGTCTATCAGCGGCTGGGGCTGACGACCATATCCAGTACAGCCTGGGGCGCGGAAAGAATCGTCGAAGTCGTCACCCACGCAGACCTCGACATATTGCATGTCTTCAGAGATGGAGGCACAACACTTGTCAGAGTCGAAGTCCCCGCACGATTGAATGGATATCGCGTTTCGCAAATGAATATCCCCGGCGAAGTCGCGGTCACTGCAATTACCCGCAACGATCAAACTTTTATCCCCGTTTCCGGGACTGAATTTCAGGAGGGCGATATTATTTATCTTGCAGTAATTCCATCAGCCATGCTTCGGCTGGAGGAATTGCTGGGGATCGAGAGGAGGTAGATATGTTTGTGATTGTCGTTGGCGGCGGTAACACGGGTTCACAACTTGCAAAATTTTTGATTGAAGCAGGCCATACTGTGTGTGTCATTGATGAGCGCGCGAATATACTTGAAAAACTGGCGACCGAAATTCCGCAGGAAATGATTCTCAACGGAGATGGAAGTTCGCCAACTGTGCTGGAAAAGGCGGGCATCCAAAGGGCGCAGGTGCTTGCGGCTGTAACTGGTTCGGATGAAACCAACCTTGTGATCACATCTCTTGGAAAATTTGAATTCAATGTAAAACGTGTGATCGCGAGAATCAATAATTCAAAAAATGCCTGGCTCTTCACACCTGAAATGGGTGTGGACGTTTCGCTCAATCAAGCTGAAATTCTTGCGCGGCTGACCGCAGAGGAAATGTCCATGGGCGATATGATGACGATGCTGAAAATCCGCCGTGGAAAATATTCCATTGTGGAGGAAAAGATCGCTCCTTCCGCCCTCGCAATTGGTACGGCGTTAAAAGATTTGACCCTCCCGAATAATTGTGTCATCTCGGGGATCATCCGCCATGGTGAAATAATTCTGCCAAGGGGTACAACGATCCTCGAAGAGGGGGATGAGATCCTTGCACTGGTGGATGACACTGCTCGCGAACCGCTGGCAAAACTTTTGAGCCCTCCGTAATCAATCCTTAAAAATATAAACCGCCTCTGAAAATGAGGCGGTTTTATGTTCCATCTCTATCTAACGGCGTCCACTCATCGCTTTGATTCGCGCGTTCTGCCCAGTTTTCTTTCCCACTCCATGCTTCGATCTTTATCGCATAGACGGAGGCAGCTCGCAGTTCCTTATCCGTAATTTCACGGTATTCTCTGCCCGCTGTCATTTTTGGAAAATACTTGTTGATCAGGCCATACAGCATTTTACGCGCTTCACTGGGATCGTTAATGATGCGAGCAGTTCCAAAGATGACTACACTGCGGAATTGGAGTGAAAATTCGAGCGCGACATTGGACGGCAATAATTTGCCCAATTCGCTCGCTTCCATACTGACCTTTGGGTTGATCTCAATATTCGAGCGGACTCTCCCCGCTATATTGGAGTGGAAGATGATCTGATGATTTTCTTCGTCATACCAGAATGAGGTGGGGTTGAGGTACGGCTGGTTGTCGAGGGAGGTCGCGACATGCCCTACTTTGGCTTCTTTGAGAAAGACGCGAATCCAGGCATCATCTTTTGTCAGATGTGGTCTTCTTTGAAATGCGGTGGGAGACTGGTTTTCATATATACGGGGCATGATGGTTTTTCCGTTTGCTGTGTGGGTTTATTGATTGTTAATTAAGAGATGCCTGTATCATTTACATGCCAATCGTGATTCTCTGAGCCTTTCGACTTCGCTCAAGATAAACTCCGCGAAGAGAATCTACCCCTGAAATCCGAGATGCTTCGCTCACTTGAACCTGCACTGCGTTCGGTGCAGTGCAGGTGTCGCTCAGCATGACATTGCGTAACAAGACTATTTTTTTTGACTTTTATCGGCCAACTTTCTGTTTACGCATCGAACGCCCATTCGCCTTGACGCATGACAGGCTCGCGCGCGCCGTCTTTGTGAATTCCGTCAATGTCCATTTGCGGCGAGCCGATCATAAAGTCCACATGGTTGAGGCTGACGTTGCCTCCAGCGGAGATAAACTCTTCGTCGTTCAACTCCTCTCCACCCGTAAGCGTGAAGCGGTAGGCGCGTCCAATTGCGATGTGACAGGAAGCATTTTCGTCAAATAAAGTATTGTAGAAAAGATGTCCGCGCTGTCCGATCGGTGAACTGGCCGGCACGAGCGCGACCTCACCGAGGCGATGCGAACCTTCATCGGTATCCACCAGTTTTTGCAAAGCGGCTTCGCCCTTTTTGGCGTTGACTTTTGTGATGCGTCCATTTTCAAATGTGACCTGGAAGTCCTCGATCAGGGTGCCGGCATAGCTCAAGGGGAAAGTGGCCGTGATTACGCCGTCTGCGCGGCTGCGATCTGGCAGGGTAAAGACCTCTTCGGTGGGCATATTGGCGGTAAAGGCAATGCCGTTTTGCGCCATGGATTGTGCGCTGATCCAGCGGTGTCCATTGGGCAGGCCGAGGGTAAAGTCTGTGCCAGGAGCCTTGTAGTGCAAGGCTGTGAATTGTTTGGCTTGCAAATATTTGGCGCGTTCGCGTAAAAAAGCGATATGTTTTTCCCAGGCAGCGACAGGGTCAGGCTGGTCTATGCGCGTGGTTTCAAAGATTTCCGTCCATAATTTTTCCTGCGCCTTTTTAGCGGAGAGTTCAGGGAAAATTTTCCTTGCCCACTCTTCACCAGCCGCGGCAACTACACACCAATTGATCGCGTTGGTCGTCACGCGCTCGCTGACTTTGCTCGCGGCGTTTAAATGTCTTGTTTGCATCATGCCGACAACTTCGGGGTCGAGGCCACCAAGCAGATCCGGGTTTGCGCCTGAAATGGAAAGCAGGGCATCACCGTTATTGATCATGTTCATGATCGCATCAATGGTGTGGGTGGGGTATTCATCAAAAGAATTGCGTGGCGCATATTGTGCGCGCAGGCGCAGCATTTCTTCATCGCCCCAAAGAACCTCCACGTATTTTGCGCCAACGCCATAAGCGGCTTTCGCCACCTCATGTACCAAAGGCGCAAACTGATGTGGTACGCCGCGGGTTGCCATGAGGTTGATAATTAAACGTTGTCCAGCACGGATATTTAATCCGACTTTTACAATTGCTTCGGCATATTTTGCCAGCATTTTCTGATGTGTTTTGCCTGTCATACCGCCTCGATTTGTGGGATTTTGCCAAGTATAGCACGGATGTATCTGGTCGAAAACGACCCATCTCTTACCAGTTGTAATATACTTGATGTAAGTTCCCATCTCTCTCAGGAGGTCCCGGTATGCTCACCATCGAAAAAGTGGATACGGAAAATAAAAAGCAGGTCAGGCGTTTTGTGGAATTGCCGTTTCGCATTTATGCGAACTGTCCACAATGGGTTCCGCCGCTGAATGTGGATGCGTACAATCAGCTCAATCGTAAAAAACACCCATTCCATGAGCACTCGGCCGTGGAATTTTTTATAGCCCTGCGTGACGGCCGTGATGTGGGCAGGATCGCTGCAATTGAGAACAAGCCTTTCAATAAATATCACAACGAAAAAACCGCCGATTTTTATTTCTTTGAATGTGAAAATGACCTGGAAGCAGCAACGGCTTTGTTCAAGACCGTGTTCGAATGGTCAAAAGCGCGCGGATTGGATACGGTGATCGGCCCGAAAGGCATGGGTCCGCTGGATGGGTATGGGATTTTGGTCTTTGGGCATGAACACCGTCAGACCATGACCATGCTCAATTACAACCACGCCTATTATCAGTCATTGGTGGAGGCGCAGGGTTTTGTCAAAGAGGTGGATTTTGTCTCGTGTTATCTTCCCGCCGATAAATTTCAACTTCCGGAAAGAGTAAAGAATATCGCCGAGCGCGTTATGCAGCGCGGGCATCTTAAGGTGAAAAAATTCAAGAGCAAGAAGGAATTATTGCAATGGGCGGATCGCATTGGGGCGGCTTACAACAATGCCTTTGTGCGCAACTGGGAATACTATCCGCTCACACAGAGGGAGATTGATTTTGTTGTTGGAAATATTATGACGATCGCAGATCATCGCCTGATCAAGATCATCACGCATGACGATGATGTGGTGGGTTTTTTGTTTGCGTTCCATGATGTATCCGCCGCGCTTCAACGCGCAAAAGGGAGGTTGTTTCCATTTGGTTTGATTGATATTCTCCTGGAAATGCGCCGCACAAATAAAGTCTCCGGGAACGGCATGGGCATCCTGCCCGAGCATCAAGGACATGGCGGCAATGCCTTGTTATATTATGCGATGGGCAATACCCTGCAGGATTTCAGTCAATTTGCGCACGTGGAAATGACACAGGTTGCTGAAACCACTGAGCAAATGCGCGCAGACTTAAAGAATTTGAACGGGATCGAATACAAAAACAATCGTGTATATCGGAGGAAAATCTAATAAGTCAAAGGTGAAGGGCAACCGCCTAAAGTTGTCCTTTATTGGATGCGCCCTATGGGATCGCTTGCTTTCCTTGGGTTGTCAAAGAATTATGTAAATCGGTTATCATTGTTGTCATGCTGATATCCCGATTGTCCCGTCTTAAATATGATTTTTCCCTGGATTATTTCCGTCCGGACGGGCATGTTATTTTTTCGGATTTGGCTTCCGCCCGCGCTTTTGCCGCCCCAATGTCAGCGCTTCGCCCGGACCCCGTGCCTGCCACTGACCTATATGCGCTTTCCCTGCTTGATGAGGCCTATCACATCCTCCTCAAGCATTTTTTAAGCAGACATACTGATGTGATGGCGCGCGCCATGGGCATGGTGCAATCCAATCCTGGATCCAAATATCACCTGACCCTTAACAAATTCACCGAGGAATTTCCTCCCCTTTCCGTTTTTTACGGGGAGGTGACGGCGGGCGATTATCTTTCCACTAATAATCCGACCTCTGGGGAATTTGGCGGGGATCTGCGCGCAGCCGCCATCGAAGAAATGTTGTTGATCCATACCGCCAATAAAAACCCAGCCATTAACCGCTACAAGGAATTGGTTGATGAGACTTCCATGAGCGATACCGCGTACGTGGAATTCATGCAATCCCTGCTGGGTTTATTCGACCGCCATCCCGGCTTTGACAATAACGATTCTTCACGAGGCGAAACCCTCACAGACGTACTTTTCGCGCCGATCAAAGCCTCTCCTGATTCTTTGGAAGGGCAGTTACGTTTCATCGTTGAAAAATGGGGATATTTGCTTGGCGAATTATTTTCTGTTCGCATCTTGCGGGGGTTGGATTTAATCCGCGAAGAAACCATCCGCCAGGGACATGAATCGTTCGATTCGACAAAAGCTGAAACTCTCGTGCCGAATTTTACAGGTAGTGAATACGCGGAGTATGAGCGATACAGTCCGGATAAAGAATGGATGCCGCGCCTGATTCTGCTCGCCAAGAATATCCATGTCTGGCTCGGCCAACTTTCCAAAAAATATCAGCGCGAAATAACGACCCTCGATCAAATTCCCGACGAAGAATTGGATCTGCTTGCTTCACGCGGATTCACTGGACTCTGGCTGATCGGTCTCTGGGAGCGCAGCCGCGCATCGCAGATTATCAAACAACGCATGGGTCAGGCAGATGCGGTCGCATCGGCCTATTCCTTGCATTCGTACGATATTGCCAATGATCTTGGCGGCTGGGGAGCATTGCATAATCTCCGCTCGCGAGCGTGGGTACGCGGCATTCGGCTGTCCGCTGACATGGTTCCCAATCATATGGGCATTGACTCGCAATGGGTCATCGAAAATCCTGACCGGTTTCTCTCGCTTGACCAGCCTCCGTATCCCTCTTACACCTTCAACAGTGAAGGTGTATCCGGCGACTCGCGTGTAAATATTGTTTTAGAAGATCGTTATTACAATCATACAGACGCTTCTGTGGTTTTCAAACGCATTGATGCTCAAACTCACGAAACACGCTACATTTACCACGGCAACGACGGCACATCTTTTCCCTGGAACGATACCGCTCAACTGGATTACACCAATCCCGAAGTCCGGGAAGCCGTTATTCAAGTCATCCTGCATGTCGCCCGCAATTTCCCGGTCATTCGTTTTGACGCGGCAATGACCCTCGCCAAAAAACATGTTCAACGCTTGTGGTTCCCCGAACCCGGCGCGGGCGGAGCAATTCCATCCCGTTCGCAGCACGGCATGACAAAAGCCGAGTTTGATGAAAAAGTTCCCGAGGAATTTTGGCGGGAAGTCGTTGATCGTGTTGCAAAGGAAGTCCCTGATACGTTGTTGCTCGCCGAAGCATTCTGGCTGATGGAGGGATATTTTGTCCGCACGCTGGGTATGCACCGCGTTTACAACTCCGCGTTTATGCACATGCTGCGCGATGAAGATAACGCCAAATACCGCCTTGCCATCAAGAACACACTTGAATTTGACCCGCAGATTCTCAAGCGTTATGTCAACTTCATGAACAATCCTGATGAAAAATCCGCCGTCGAGCAATTCGGCAATGGCGATAAATATTTTGGCATTTGTACTTTGCTATCTACTTTGCCGGGCTTGCCCATGTTCGGTCACGGACAAGTGGAAGGTTATGCCGAAAAATATGGGATGGAATTCCGCCGCGCCAAATGGGATGAAACTCCAAACGAGGAACTCATCCGCGGGCACGAATGGCGCATCTTCCCGCTCCTTCACCGCCGAGCCCTGTTCGCAGACGTCGAGCATTTCCTGCTCTTTGACTTTTATCTGCCAAACGGCGGTGTGGACGACGAAGTGTTCGCCTACTCCAATCGTTTTGAAGACCGACGCGGACTGGTCTTCTATCACAATAGATATGCCGATACACGCGGCTGGGTCAAAACCTCCGCGCCATTCAAAGATAATTCTTCGGGTAAAACATTACGTAAAAACATAGCCGAGGGAATGGGTTTGCCGCGTGAGGGATATGTTATCTTCAAAGATTATGTCACCCGGCTTGAATACATCCGCTCCTGCGAAGAAATATGGGACAAAGGCATGTATTTTGAATTGGGCGCTTATCAATGCCACGCCTTTATGGATTGGCGTTTCGTGGAGGGCAGTCATTGGGGATTGGTAAATAACGCTTTGAACGGCGCGGGTGTTGTGTCTATGCAGGGTAAGTGGACGGAACTCTTCAAAGACAAGCATGAAGGATTAACGCTTCGCATGAAGGATGAAGAAAAGAAGAAAGTACGAGGTAAGAAGAAAGAAGTGGTTGTGGTGAAGGCGAAGAAGGAAAGAGGAAAGCTTGCCCTCCCGAAAAAGCATCGGGACAATATGAGCCGTGCCGAAGGGAAGGAAGAAGTGGTTGCTGCAAAGACAAAATCGCCAGCCAAAACGAGCGCTGTTAAAAAGGTTTTGCCTAAAACGAAGAAGCCTATCGTAAAAAAGGCGGCTGTTCCGAAGGCGAAATCAAAGAGAAAAACCATAATGAAGGTAAAGCCAGGTGTAAAAAAAGAAGTTGGGACAGTTTCACCGAAAGGCAAGAAATCTGTGCCAAAGAAGCCGTAGTAAAAGCGGGGACCTGCGGGACTTTATCATAAGAACATCAAACAGAAATATCGCATGTCGTTGATCGAGCCGCGCAGGTTCCGGTTATAGTGATTCAATCCCAAACTAAAGCGTGGTGCGCGTAGTTTGTCAAACCTACAATTCGCATACGATCCGGTTAAAAACCTGTTGTTGTTATTGACTCGCACCTTGAAAAGTACTATACTCGTCACATCGAGGTAACGCCCATATGCGCTTATTTCATGGAAACACCCAGGCAGTTTGATCTAACACGCGGATATCCCCGCGTGTGTTTTTTTATTCCCTCAAAAAGGAGACTCGTACAATGGATTCTGGACTGATCGGCAAGGTTGAAAAGGCAAAACGATATGCAGAGGACAGGCGCCGCTTCCACTTCAATCAGTTTGATCTTGATTTTCACGGCGACAATAGCGAACACCATGTTTCTTACGACGAAGGCGTTTTTAACTGCGATTGCGAGTTTTTCATTACCCACAAACGCTGCGGCCACACCATGGCGATTGAAATCCTGCTCAAGGATATGATCGTTGAACCAGTGAAAGTTTAACTTAAATTGAATATATAAACTGCCTTCCACCAAGTGCGAAGGCAGTTTTGTTTTTAATAACCCTCATCCTCCCGAAAGAGCGTCGGGACAATGTGAGCGGAGTGACGAGTGTTTTTCGAGGAACGTAGTCGAAGGACAGTTGCACGCTAAATTGTCCTTCGACTACGCCGCACAGAACGCGGCTGCGCTCAGGACGGATAATCACTTTCTCATTAAATCTTAAAGATTATGGTGTACAATTTTCTTCATGAAATCACAATTTTCACGGCGTGACTTTTTAAAACTTGGCGGGCTTACTTTGGGTGGGCTGGCCTTTTCTCCTTTTCTGCCAGGACTGACCAGTTTTGATGACAGTTTTGTTGTGCGCATTGCCACGGCTGAGATGCCGGTTCGCAAGGAGCCGACGGATAAAAGCCGTATCGAGTTGACCAGGTACCGCGATGAACTTGTGCATATCTACGAGGAAGTAATCGCCGAAGAGCCGCTGCATAACCCGGTCTGGTATCGAGTGTGGGGGGGGTACCTTCATCGCGGACGTTTGCAGCGTGTGAAGACGATCTACCAGATACCGCCCAACGCCATCCCTGAAGGCAAAAGACTGCTAACTGAAGTCTCTGTCCCTTTCACGACTCCATATCGTTTTTCCAAAACATTTGGCTGGCAGCCATTGTCACCTCCTTTGTATTACGGTTCCGCTCATTGGGTCGAAGCACTGGAGGCCGGACCGGAAATGGCGGATTACAAAGGCGCCTGGTATCGTATTTTTGATGAACTGGATTCCAATGTATCGTACCATGTGCCGGCCATCCATTTGCGGGTTTTTTCATCTGAGGAAATGGATCCGATCACACCGGATGTGCCTCACGAACAAAAGAAGATCGAGGTCAATCTTTCATCGCAAGCCCTGTTTGCCTACGAATATGGAAACCTTGTATTCCAGACCAAGATCTCCTCCGGCGTTCCCGGTGACCCGACCGGCGGCACGGGCATCAAAACCACCACGCCGGATGGCAAGTTTTTCATTCTGGAAAAAGATCCCGCGAAGCACATGGGGTATAGCTACTTTAGCAGTGAAACCACCGGAAATTTTCTGGCCGATATAGATAATTATGTACTTCCCGGCGTCCCCTGGACATCCTTCTTCACTACGCTGGGTCACGCTTTTCATGGCACGTACTGGCACGAAAATTTTGGAACGCCGATGAGTCATGGCTGTATCAACATGCGCAGTGAGGATGCCAACTGGCTCTTCCGCTGGGCAAGGCCAGTTCACGCCAATAATAATGAAGTTGCCACCCGCGGGCTTGGTACTGTTGTTGAGATCCATTATTAATTTTTTTGGATTTCCTTCCCCTAAGCGACTCTGCGCTTAAAAATCTGACAACTCAATCCTAAAGGATACGCTTCGCTGTGCCCATACTCAACTGGAAGGGAAAGCATCTCGCTCCGCCCGCGCCTGCTTCTCTTATCCAAGATTCAATTCTCTATCCGAATGGACTTGGCTATCCCAAGTCAAATGCTGAGGGCCGCATTATCCTCGGGGAAAATCTCTCAATCATGGCGGCCCTGCTTCCAGAATATGAAGGGCGCATTGACCTTATCTATGCTGATCCTCCTTTTTTCACCAACCGAAAATTTTCCACCCGCGTGGGACGTGGAGAGGATTCACGCAAACCTGAAAAATGGAAATTAGCAGAAGGTTATCACGATGCCTGGTCTGACCTGGATGCGTATCTTCAATTTCTGTATGAACGCCTTGCATTGATGTTTCGCCTGCTTTCACCAAATGGAACGCTCTATCTCCATCTGGACTGGCACGCCGATGCTTATGCCCGTTTGATCCTGGATGAAATCTTCGGAACAGAAGGCGTTTTTATCAACGAAATCATTTGGGCCTATCATGGGCCGTCTCCGATCCAGACTGCATTTAATCGCAAGCACGATACGATCTTGTCTTATGCAAAAAGTAAGAACTATACATTTAATGCAGATGATGTTCGTGAACCATACAACCCCAATACGGTTGCGACCTTTAAATCATCGCGCAAAGCGGGCTTTGGCAAAGTCCCGGATCTCGAGCGCGGCAAGGTGCCAGAAGATTGGTGGTATTTCCCGGTTGTGGCTCGTTTGCATAATGAACGTACAGGTTATCCTACACAAAAACCAGAAGTATTGCTGGAAAGGATTATTCGCGCCTCCTCCAACCCGGGTGACCTTGTGGCAGATTTTTTCTGCGGTTCAGGGACAACGTCGCTTATGGCGGCTAAAAATGGACGCAAGTTCATCACCTGTGACGAATCCATCAGGGCAGTACAAACCGCGCGTTCGAGGCTTGCTAATACAAAAACTGTTTTTTCGTTTGAGAGAGATTCTGCCATTAAGAACGAGGTGGTATATGAGTCAAAGAATATAAAAGCGAATATCTCTGATGGTTTGATCAGGCTGGAGACCACTCTGGATGTGGATTTCTGGGAAGTGGACCCTGATTGGGATGGGAAAATGTTCAAGAGCGCGGCGCAGTCTCAACGTCATGCGCGAAGCGGTGAAATCCATTTTGAATCAAAAATAAAAATCGGACGCGCAGCGTGCATCCGATTGGTGACTGTGGATGGAAAACAGTTTCAGTTATATGTCCAAGCGGTAGCCGACGCCGCGAATGGTCTTTAGGAATTTTGGATTGACCGGGTCAAGCTCAATGGCGCGGCGGAGCCAGGAGATATGCACGTCAAGTGTGCGTGTATCGCCGGTGTAATTTGTTTCCCATACTTTCTTGAAAAGGGGTTCGCGCTCCACTACTTCGCCATGTTTGTCCATTAATAGATGCAGCAAGGTGACGAGACGGGGGGTGAGTTTTGTGCTTTTACCGAGGCAGCGTACGCGGCGTTTTTCAAGGTCAAGCCGGATGGGACCGACATGTAAAACATTTTTTCCATCACCAGGCAGAAGCGGTTTGATACGGTTGACAAGTTTTTGCACTGTAAAAGGCAATGTCAGTACCGCGTCTGCGGCATCTTTACCAACGTCTTTACCGTCTTCAAGAATAAGAATGATGGGGAGTTTTGCGTCTTTTTCACGAACGGACTGGCAAATACGCAGGCCAGTGCTTCTCAATGAAGGCGCATTGATAATCACCAGGCTTGGGCTAATATCTTTAAGTAACGCCACTGCCTTACTGCCATTTTGAGCGATATGTACATCAAATCCCTTCTTCTGCAAATCGGAGGCAAAAGAAGGGATCTCTGCATGTTTAACTTCAATGACCAGAAGCCCAGTATTTTTCATAAGAAGGTTTGGAGAACGCTTGTCTCAAAAAATATTTTCTAACAAGATTGGTCTTTATGTGGTTTGGGTTTGTTAAGGTGTTTTCATTATACACCAAATCTTAATCAATATTATAAATCCCTGATACTATCTTATTGAGTTTGGCAGGAGAGGCTAGATCTTCCGATTACCCATTTATCGCATTGCTTGACTTTTTTATGCTTACTTGGTAATATCGGCGGGCTAAACTAAACGATGCGGGGTGGAGCAGTGGCAGCTCGTCGGGCTCATAACCCGAAGGTCGCAGGTTCAAGTCCTGCCCCCGCTACTAACAGCGATCCTGTGAAAACAGGGTCGCTGTGTTTAATTAAGGACTGCACACTTCCAATCAAGTCATGTTAACCCAACTTCCCAACCATCTATATTGCACGCGGAGACAATATCTCGACAAGCTCGATAACCAATTGCGGTTTTGTTCAATGGTGATTCGGCGGGATGAATCCCTGCCTCAGAACATGGAAGTCGCGCCAGCGGCCAGCGTGGAGCGCTTCCATAAGTACTGAGCAGGCGGCTTTAGCCCCGCGAATCGCGTCACAGAAAACCGCAATTTATGACCGTGCTTGGTATAGTTACCTGATCCGCGCAGCTCTTTCATTATTTCGGGCATCATCCCGTTTGGCAATGGTGGCGCGCTTGTCGTAGGCTTTCTTGCCTTTGGCGAGGGCGATCTCGAGTTTGGCGCGTCCGTCTTTAAGATATACCCGCAGCGGCACGACTGTCATCCCCTTGATACGGACATTGTTCCATAGTTCGCGGATCTGTTTTTTATGGAGCAGCAGGCGGCGTTTTCGTTTGGGTTCGTGGTTGAAGTATTTTCCCGCCTGTTCGTATGGCGCGATGTGAGATTCCACGAGCCAGGCTGCCTCTCCGTTTTGCACGTCCACGTAGGCTTCCTGTATGCTGACCTGGCCGGCTCGGATGGATTTGATCTCTGACCCATGCAGGACAAGCCCGGCCTCGAATTTTTCCATGAGGAAGTATTCAAAGCTGGCTTTGCGATTGGTTGCGATTACTTTGATGTTTTCAGTCACGGGATGATTTTACCGCTTATCGCATAAATTATTCAACTTGCCAAATGAAATTACGAGTAGAAATCATACTTTTAGTCCTGGTTATTTTTACGGCACTTCGTAGCATGAATTATAAAAATGCCTAAACACGAAGGCGATGCGTTGAGCCTGCCGAAATGACACAAAGGCTTGCACTGACGGCTCGTCTTTCGCTCACCGTGTCGAAGTGGCGCGAAGGTTTAATGTACAGCGCAAGTGTCTTGCCCTCCAGCCACCTGACACCTTCGAATTTAATGGTGGTCGAGCAGGCGGCGGGTCTCGATACGGGTTTCGATACGCTTCGCTACTCAACCCTGCTCGACTAACGCCGCCGTATCGAGATCAACAGTGCGTGTTTGAAAAGTTTTTTTTATCCCCATTTGAGCAGCACGAAGCCTGCGACGATGCGCAGCAATCCAAAGATGATGAGAGCTGAAACCAGCCCGATCACATCAGCAATAAGCGGGCCCATGATGGAACTGACCAGGACAGCCAGGTTGAAGATGATGATGTACCATGCCAGGTGCGCGGGGCGGTCATCGGGCGGGATGTTTTCGAGCATGTAGTTGGCGTATGCGCCGTGGACCATTGCGAATAAAAAGCCGCCGAGGAACGAAAGTGCGTAGTAGTGCCAGACGTTTTGGGCAAATGCCAGCATAATCGGGTATGCGGCCATGCCCGCCACGCCCAAACCTGTTACTTTTTTGTGACCATATTTTTGCACAACGCGCCTGAGCTGTGTGGATGCGATCAGCACGGTCAGATAGTAGAAGGCTGTCCCATTGCCGAGGTGACCGTCATTAAGATTCAGGACGCGTACATTATATAGCGGGTAAAGCGGTGACGATAAATAATGTATCAGGTGGAAAAAGAATAGCGCGAGCAGGACATTCTTGAAGTGGGTCTTCCAAATATCAAGCCGCAGGACCGAGGCAAGGCTTCGGGGAGACCGCCCCAGCGGGGATGAATCAGGCTTGCCCTCCCGGGAAGGCACCGGGACTTTGTCAGCGTGAACGAAGGGTTGAGGATGCGAAGGCAAAGGAGGTATGGCTTCATCCTGTAATGGTTTGACATGGTAGATGTGGTAACTACTCATCGCCGCGCCGAATGCTCCAATCGCAAAAATAATTTGATACCCTTGAGGGAAGGCAACGTTTTTCAGAATGGCGCCCGCGCTTAGCGATGTGAGCATAAATGCGATCGCGAACGTGACGTTGCGTGTGCCTGCCACCTGCGCTCTGAAGCGGTCTGGGACTGCTTCAGCAAAGAGCGCATTAAAGCCGACCCCGAGAGGCGTGAGCGGAATTGCCATTAAGAAGGTCAGGACGATCAGCGCCCAGATCTGTCCTTGCGGGTTGAAGAGCCAGGGCAGGGGAATCCAGAACAGGTAGCCAATGCGAAAGACGATGGACGACCAGAAAACAGCGCGCCCGGTGTGCCGTTTGCTGATCCAGTGACCCGCGGGGATGGCAAGGAAAAGATTGACGGCAGCAGACATGGCAGTCAGCAAGCCGATCTGCAAACCTGTTGCGCCCAGGCGCGTGGCGTAGATGTTGAGAAAGTTTACCGCCGTGCCGCTTAGAACCCCGAACCAGGCAATGTCAAGATACAGGTTTGTGAAATTGGAACGATATTTTTCGGGGATTTCAGATTGTTGAAATAAGTTGAAATGCATGAGTTGATTATAACAATGTTACAAAACCCCCGGTGCAGTCCCTTCAATTACACGGTCGGTCAGCTGGATGGCGAGTCCGATATAGGATTCTGGCGAGAGACTCTGCAATCGCTTCCGTGTTTCATCATCAATATCAATCGCTTCAACCCATGACCTGTAATCTGCTTCCGTTAAGACGCGGCCCCTTGTCCGATGCTTGAGTGATTCGTACGCGTCACTGAGTCCTGCGGCGCGCAGGATGGTTTGAGCGCCCTCGGCGATGACCTCCCAATGAGCATTCAACTCGACCCTGAGTCTGTCCTCATCAGCGGCGATACGACTCATGCCGCGCTGTAAATTAATCCATGCGACCAGGGTATGTCCCAGCGCAGTCCCAAATGTGCGGCGGACAGTAGAATCGGACAAATCACGTTGTAAGCGTGAGATGGTCAGCTTTTGGGCGTAATGCGAGAAAAGAGAATTGGCAATGCCAAGATTGCCTTCTGCGTTTTCGAAGTCAATCGGGTTGACTTTCTGCGGCATGGTCGAAGAACCTATCTCACCTTGAATTACCGCTTGTTTGAGAATGCCGTCACTGATATAGCGCCAGATATCCTGGGAGAAATCGGTCAAAATCGAATTGGTCAAACGCAAGGCGTCGAAATAGCGGATCCAGTTATCGTATGGCAGGATCTGGGTCGTCATCAGATTTGGTTCAAGATCGTATTGCGAAATAAATTCTTTGCTAAAAACAAGCCAGTCTATTTGCGGGACAGCGGCTTGCAAGGCGTTAAAATTCCCGACCGCGCCTGTCAACTTGGCTTCAAAACGATGCGCGGCTATTTCGTCACGCGCGGTTTTCAAACGGGCAATATAAACGGCAAATTCTTTACCCAATGTAGTTGGAACGGCGAATTGTCCATGCGTGCGCGCGAGCATGGGAAGAGCGCGGGTTTGTTTGGCGAATTCACGGAATGAGTTGATCAGCGCATCCAGCGCGGGGAGGAATATCACATCGCGCGAGTCTCGCAAGGCGAACCCCTGTGCAATGTTATTCACATCTTCAGAGGTCAGGCCGAAATGGATCCAGGGCAATAAATCTCTGAGAGATGTGTCTTCCAATTTGTCCAGTAAAAAATATTCGATGGCTTTGACGTCATGCCGAGTCTCACGTTCATGAGCGCGAATTGACCCGGCATCAGCGGAGGAGAAATTTGATTTGATGGATTCCAGTTGAGCAGATTCGGAAACCGTCAAAGGGCGGAAAATGCCGGTTTTGGAAAGAGCAGATAAAAAATCCAGCTCGAGGCGGACTCGATCGCGCAGAAAAGCAAACTCAGAGAAATGCTCGCGCAGGGGCGCAGTCGCGTCAGCGTAGCGTCCATCCAATGGCGAAAGAAGGTGAATTGGCTCTGTCATTTAGTTACTCGAATTTTTCGAGATAAGCGTATCATAGTTTGCATTGGATTTGAAGCCTTTGACCGCAGGTTTATTTCCCGGGTTTCTCTATATTGCACGCGGAGACAATCTCTCGACAAGCTCGATAACCAATTGCGGTTTTGTTCAATGGTGATTCGGCGGGACTGCGTAGCGTCCCTGCCTCAGTACATGGAAGTCGCGCCAGCGGCCAGCGCGGAGCGCTTCCATAAGTACTGAAGTACTGAGCAGGCGGCTTTAGCCCCGCGAATCGCGCCGCACGCGAAGCGAACCGCAATTTATGATCGTGCTTGGTATACCGTACATGATCTCCATTGCTCCATGCGCCGTCACTTCGACACGGTGAGCGAAAGACGAACCGTCAGTACAAGCCTTTGCGAAGTGTCGCCATGGCGCCATGCGACACATCCTGTGGACGGCGCAAGATTACCCTGCAAACACGCCGCCGGGGACGGCGGCTGGAGCAGCCTGTGTTGGGGATGCCTTTGATGAGTTGGGTCATAGATTTTGGATAGGTTGAATTTGAAAAAACTGGTTATACTGTGAGCAAGGAAAAAGCAGTTTTCATAAGCATGGCAACTTGCGTCAAACAAAATACTAATTTTCGCAACTTGGCATTTTGTTCGAGATATGCAAAGAGCATAATGATCCACTCTTTGGATTCAAAAGGGAGATCCAGCAAACGATTAAGTTCGTACCGTACATGATCTCCTTGTTGGAGAGTTTTTTTACAGCATGGCGCGGCAGGCGCGGATGGATTCCACCGCTTTAGGAGACAAAATGAAAATCGAACAATCCCGCTGGACGAAAGACAAGGGCTGGACCCCCGCGCGCCCGGGCAGGCTGGATACACCCGCACAATTAGTATTACTCTTTGGCAGCCCTGCCGTGCTGAGAGACACCGCCTGGCAGACAGATATACAAACCGCCTTTCCAGTCGCCCATCGCCTGGGATGTTCGACCGCCGGGGAAATCTCTGGAATCGAAGTCACCGATGAATCTCTCGTTGCAACTGCGATTGCTTTTGAGCACACGCATATTCAGGGAACACATCTCAAGATCAGGAATGCAGACGAGAGCTTCGAAGTGGGAGTCCGCCTGGCGCGCCAATTACCTCACGAGTCACTTAAACATGTATTGGTGATTTCGGATGGACTAAATGTAAACGGCAGTAAACTGGTAGCCGGTCTGACTGGTCATTTACCGGCGCACGTCACATTAACCGGCGGGTTGGCCGGAGACGGCGACCGTTTTCAGGAAACATTGGTTTTATGGGAGGGTCCAGCGGAAGCAGACACAATTGCCGTACTGGGTTTCTATGGCGACCGGCTTAAAGTCGGTTTTGGTTCACTTGGTGGCTGGGATGCTTTCGGTCCTGAACGATTGATCACACGTTCGTCCGGGAACATCTTATACGAACTTGATAAACAACCCGCGCTGGCCCTCTACAAGAAATATCTGGGTGATCATGCCCGCGAACTTCCCGCCAGCGGATTGTTGTTCCCACTAAGCATCCGATCCACGGAAGGAGAGAGTCTGGTGCGGACGATCCTTTCCGTCAACGAGGCTGAGCAGAGTTTGACTTTTGCCGGTGACATGCCGCAGGGCGAGCATGCGCGCTTGATGAAAGCCAATTTTGATCGCCTAATCGACGGCGCGGCCGGCGCAGCGCGTACCAGTTACGGATCCATTGAGACCTCCCCGCAACTGGCCTTGCTGATCAGTTGTGTGGGAAGAAAACTCGTTCTAAAACAACGCATTGAAGAGGAAGTGGAAGGGGTGCAGGACGTGCTTGGAAAAGGGACGGTACTTGCCGGTTTTTATTCCTACGGAGAGATTTCCCCGTTCACACCTTCGGCTAAATGCGAGTTACATAACCAGACAATGACCATCACAACCTTTTCAGAAGTGTAATTCATGAGAAAGCTGCACAGCCTGCTGAAACGTCAGCTCCGGCGCCATACCAATATAACTGATCCCGACTCCGCGATTGAGACGGGGTTATTGAAAGCGGTCAATGAAGCCTATTGGGAATTCGATTCAGATCGCAAGATGCTCGAGCGGAGCATGGAATTGACTTCGCAGGAACTTCTTGAGAGTAATCTCGAGTTGGGCAAGATCAACTCGGAATTGGAAATGAGGGTGGTCGAACGCTCTGCGAACCTTAAATTTGCCAATAAGAAGTTGCAGATCGAACTGGCTGAGCGCAGGCAGGCAGAGAAAAAACTGACCGCATCCGAAGCGGAACTGCGCGCCTTGTTCGCCTCCATGCATGACGTGGTGCTGGTCATTGACCGGGAGGGAGTTTACCGAAGGATCGCCCCGACCAATCCCGGGCTGCTTGTCAAACCGCCCGAGGAACTGCTCGGTCAGAATCTAAATAACGTCTTCCCTCTCAAGGAAGCTGAGCTCTTTCGCAGGGCCATCAAACAGGTTCTGGACACAAAACAATCCACGCAGATCGAATATGAACTTGTCATCAACGGTCAAACCATGTGGTTCCAAACAACCATCTCACCGCTGGATGCAGACAGCACCTTGTGGGTGGCGCACGATATTACCGAACGCAAGTATGCGGAAGAAGCCCTGCGCATCGCCGAAGCAAACTACCGATCCATTTTCCAAAATGCGACCGTCGGCATTTATCAATCCACGCCGCAGGGACGCTTCCTGAGCATCAATCCGGTCATGGCGCGCATTTTCGGATACGATTCGGCGGAACAGATGCTCAGGGAAATTGCCAGTATCGAGGATCAGTTTTACGTTAACCCAACCGACCGTCACGAATTTCAGCGCCTGATGAAGGAGGCTGGACAGGTGAATAAATTCATCAACTGCTACAGGCATAAAGACGGCGGTCACATCTGGGTGCAGGAGAGCGCCCGCGCAGTACAGGATGCGGATGGGAGCATCCTGCATTACGAAGGTTTTGTCACGGATATCACCGAACGCAAGCAGGCCGAGGAGGAATTGCGCCTCGCCAAGGAGGAACTCGAAAGCGCCAACCTCGAACTCCAGCAGTCTCTGGCGCGTGAACAATTGCTGGCATCCACCGACGGCCTGACCGGCTTATGCAACCACCGCCACCTTTTCGAACTCGCCGCCCGCGAATTCATGTCCGCTCTACGGTATCGCCGCCCGCTTACTTTTCTTATGTTCGACATGGATGAATTTAAAAAGATTAATGACACCCTTGGGCATACTGCTGGTGACAAGCTGCTGGTGGACGTGGCGCAGACTGCCGTCGCACAGGTGCGCGGGCCCGATGTGGTGGCGCGTTACGGCGGGGACGAATTCATTGTGCTCCTGCCGGATGCCAGCGCGAAGCAGGCGCTTCCCGTCGCGGAGCGCATCCGCGCGAATGTCGCAGCCCTGCGCATCGGGAATGGCAAATTACCGATCACCATCACACTGAGCATTGGAATAGCCGAGATGCAGCACGAGCCATTGGATGAGAACGTCGAGCGTATCATCCAGCGCGCCGATGAGGCCTTGTATCAAGCCAAGGAAGGCGGACGCGACCGCACTGTGATCTTTGGCGCACGAACAACTTGATGACTTCTCCAATACCAACCGGGGAAAACAAAGCGGGTTTCCGCCTGCTTTTCAAAAAACGTTCCATCTCCATATGAATTTTCGGTTTGGGGTCGCTGGCTTTCCTCGTAGTCAATAATATCCGCATGTTCAATCTCAAACAACACTTTCTGCTCGACCCATCTGTCGTTTTTCTAAATCACGGCTCCTTCGGCGCGACTCCCAAACCTGTTTTCAAAGAATATCAACGCTGGCAAAGAGAACTTGAAAATCAGCCCGTTGAATTTTTGGGCAGGCGGCACACTGACCTCATGCGGTTTTCGCGTGAATCGCTTGGAAAATATCTCGGAACAAGCGCGGAGAATCTGGTCTATACACAAAATGCGACGATTGCCTTGAACATCGCGGCACATTCGTTGGAGTTGGGCGCGGGCGACGAGGTTTTGTCCACAAACCATGAATATGGCGCAATGGACCGCACCTGGCATTTTCTGTCGAAGGAACGCGGATTTACATATATCAATCAGCCAGTTGATTTATCTTCGCAGGACGCTTTCCTAGAATCGTTTTGGCAGGGTGTGACCTCGCATACCCGCGTAGTTTTTCTAAGCCATATCACTTCGCCGACGGGGACGATTTTCCCTGTTGAAAAGATCATTCAACTTGCGCACCCGAAAGGCATCATCACCATGATTGATGGGGCGCATGTGCCGGGTCAATTGCCGCTTCAACTCGATTCCCTTGGGGCAGATTTTTATGGCGGTAATTTGCATAATTCTCAACTGACATGTTCCTAAATTTTCCACCTGAAGAATGACCTCCGCCAGAGTTTTTCCTCTCATTGAGTTTGAATTCCTCTTCTCCTAAAGTGCATTGCGCGTAAACAACCTTCTCGCCATCTTCCACGGTCAATACAACCCGGACGTCCAAAGCATCCACAATTTCCCTTTTATGATGAAAATCCTGATCCGCAGCTTCAAGACCGGCACTGATCTTGTTTGCAAATTCAAAAATATTCTCGATCTGGTTGGGGGATACAGTTTGTTCTTCGATTACATCGACCAACCTCGATTTCTCCTGTTCAAGGCTTCGCAAGGCAGTTTCCAAATCATTTTTCCGGCTCAACAACATTTCTTTCGGGAACTGATTGGATAGATACAGCTCAAGCGCCCGGTCCAATTCCTTGTTGTTTTGTCCAAGAAGACCTTCTACGACAGCCAAGCGCTCGCGGAAGGGATTGATTTGATTTTCGGTCTCAGCCAGACGGGCATCTAATCCCTCTTGCAGCGCCTGCGGATCGCTCAATAACCGTTTTATCCAATCCCAAACGACCTGTTCAACAGGCTCGAGCCGGAAATGAGGCGCATGGCACGTCACTCCAATGACTTTACCTTTTTTCAGCGCCAGGCAACGATAATAAAGATAGCCATTAACAGGAGTTCCGACAACGACTGAGGAGCAAAATCCGCATCGAATCCTTCTGGCAAACAAATACGAATTTTTGCGTGAAGGCATATTTTCAATGTATTTTTGTTTTCTTATTTTTCTTGCCTTTTCCCATAATTCCGTGGCTACAATGGAGGGCACATCCACAGTGATTGGTTCAGTGCTTTTGCGCCCGTATGTCCATATTCCTTTGTAAACTTCCCGGTCAAGATAATGGGCGATGACACTTCCGCTCCATTCACATGATGCTCGCTTTTTTGCACCTGCGTTAACTCCCTGTTTTTTTCTAATATCCATAGGGGTAGGGACCTTGGTATCCGTAAGCCTTTGAGCGATTCCCCTCAAGGTCATCGATTTTCCGTTTTCATCGCCATAAACATACCATTCGTAAAGTTGCCTAATGATCATGGCATCTGGTTCGTGGACCTCCAGTTTCCATAAATTTCCTTTTTTTACAATTTTGTAGCCAAATGGAGGGCGGTTGATGGGCAGCATGACACTTCCAGCTTTGACCTTAAGTCTTTTACCGCGTTGTATGCGTTCCTTTATTTTTTCACGCTCATACTCCGCGACAACTGCCCGAACATGCTTCATCAGATTTCCCTCAGGGGAGTCGGCGTATTCACCCAGAACATATTCGATATGAATACCTGATCGATTTAGTTCTTCTTCTACAACCAATTGCTTGGCTAGGTTGCGGGACAGACGGTCGATTTCACGGACGACCAATACATCAAATTCATGATTCTTGGCCATATCCAGAATTTCTCCAAGCTTTTCCAATTCGAATGAAGCGCCGGATGCACCGCGATCATCCTCGGCCATTTCTGCGAGAAGGGTGTAGTCTTTCTCCAGCACGTACTCCCTGCACATTTCCAATTGTCCCGCAAGATTGCGACCATCTTTGCCGCGATCATCGCCGGATACTCTTGCATAGGTGATTGCTCTCGGCGTCATTTTCTTACTCCTTTTGTGTGTTTTTCGATAGTCATAACAATTTCGTCAAAGGCAAAGATCAATTTAGCGGTGGGCTTTCCATTATCGAAGGAGAGGGCTGCATTAACGTCGAGGAATTCAATTATTTTCTGCCTGTGCTCAAAATCCCCGTCGGCTTCATCGAGTCGCTCGGAAATTTCCGACACAAATTTCTTGAGCATTTCGGTCTGTTCTGGAAAATAAGACCAATTTTGTAATCGCTCGGTTAATTGAGCAAATTCGTTTGCCAGCCCCGACATCTTGCTTTCGAGCTTTTTCTTGCGTTCCGTCAGCCGGTCCCTGGAAAAGGCGCCGCCAATATATAGGTCTGCGATCTTTTCCAATTGTTCGTTGTCGTGATCAAGCAGATTTTTTACAATTTCCATTCTCTCCCTAATGGGTGAAATTGCCTCTTCGTTCTGTTCGATAAATTGGTCCAGCCCACTTTTCACCAGGCTTCGATTCGCCAGATAGTCCCTCAGGCAATTCCAAATCGTGGCGTCGGTGTGATCTGCTCGAAAGAAGGCAGTATTGGAACATTGCGCTGCCTTGCCAGCGCTTTCACGAGCAGTAGGGCAGTAGTAGTAGAGTCGACGCGCCTGAATGTTTCCACTGCTTCTTGCCGCCATCTTGCTGCCGCATTTCGCGCAGGTTACGTGGTGATGCAAAAGATATGAATTGCGAATTCTACGGGGAGAATGATTGATATTCTCAATACGCTTTTTCCGGGCTATTTTCCAGACCTCACGGGTGACAATGGCCGGAGTCGCCACGAGAAGCCACTTGTGTTCCGGATGGGCGACACGTCTTCCATCCTGGTTGGCGAATTTGCCGTAGTACCATGACCCGGCATAGGTCTCGTTAGTTAAAATATGCTGAATTGTGGTGTGTGACCACACATTCCTTGTTTGTTCGCTGGCACTTGGGACCGCCACGTTGATTTCGTGTAGACGTTTTGCAATGGCTCTTGATGAAAATGGTACGTGATCATCATCACCGTTGACATACCAGTCATAAATCATTCGAACGATATAAGCTTCTGGTTCATGCACGATCAGTTGACTTCTTCCATCTCGCTCCTGTAGCCGATAACCATAAGGCGGCCTACCATGAACCAGAACATTGCCAGCCTTTACTTTTTGCAGCCGCCCGCGTTGGGTGCGCTCGTTAATCTTCACCCGTTCGAATTCGGCAATTACCGCCTTTATGTTTTTATGGAGACTGCCTTCCGGAGTGTTGTCATAAGATTCAAGGACGAATTCGAGTTTGATGCCGAACTTTTTGAATTCTTGTTCAACGATCAATTGTTTGGCCAGACTGCGCGCAAAGCGGTCGATTTCCCGAACAATGAGAACATCGAATTGGCGTTGACTGGCCATATCCAGCGCCTGGACGAGCGCCGGGCTTTCCAGTAATGTGCCTGAGACCCCATGATCATCTTCCGCAAGCTCGGCAATGATGGTATAGCCCTTGTTTAACGCGAAGGTACGGCAGATGTCCAACTGACCGGAAAGATTCAATCCGCCTTTGTTGTGGTCATCGCTGGATACTCTTGCATAGGTTACTGCGCGTGTGGTCATAAAATTCTCCTTGCCGATGGAATGCAAAAAGCCGTGCCGGACTGGCTCAGATCGCGGTTAATTACGCCTCGGAGGGTGCAAAAATCTTTAATTCTTGGAATAGTTCATCGCCCAATATCTGGTGCTGTTCGTCAAGATTCAATCTGAAGCCATTGATCAGATCCGCAAGCATGAGACCAATAATTCCATCTGACTCAGGCAGGCTTGTCCCAGCTGTCGCTTCCTGCCACTCCTGTCGAAGTCGAGACAAGATGGAAATGACTTGCGGATGGGTTATGCGTGTATCAGTAGAAACGTTCAATATAGTTTTTCTCCTTTGCAAATAGGGGGGTTCTCATTTTCTCCCGGCATAAGAAACGAAATCGCCTCGGTGGATCATATTGGGGTGTGAAATCGGGGCTGAAATAAAGCAGCCAGCCCCTCCCTCCGCGTGATCGGTGGGTTTGGTTAGGGTCGCGCGTGGGTTACCGCACACTCACGTTCCTCTATAACACGTAATATAATTATCGTAACAATACGATATTATACTACGTGAAAATAATATGTCAATATTCTTTGACCTTAACTGATCAGATTACCGTCTTTTGGATCCAGGCTTTGGTTTTGCGCCACGGCGTCCCCCCATTTTCTCGGCCTTCTTTATATATTCTTCAAGGGACTTGCGGCTGACTTGCCACGATGGACCCCATTTCCTCCCCAGCACCTTTTTCGATCGAATCAACTGCCGGATGTAATCCGGGTTATATCCGCTAACGCGAGCCGCATCATAAGTAGTCAGCCAATCTTCCATATTGGATTCTCCCGAATGCCGATTATAACTTGTATGTTGGCAGGTTGATTACTCCATTGTAAAAATACCCGCTATGTTTTATCACCGGAAATCCCATAATTACCCGGCAGCTCCCCAACAAAAGTACAGTTACGTGATCGACGCAACTGCCCCACATAATGACCTGGGAATTTCCATAGAATTCCTGTAATTCAAACAGGGGAATTTCTTTACTTCCGCCATGTAAAGTGCCACGTGTAGAGGCTCTTTTATCTTAATCCAGGAGAGGTTGAACATGGCAAAAGTCGTCATCCATCTGCTCGAATCAGAAATGAACGGGCACATTCAATTAGTCCAACAAGAGTACAAACCCATAAAGGCACAGGCAACATTGATCGTTCGAAACACATGCAAGCAGCTTGAAATGGTTAGGGAACCACTGGTGGACAATGAAATGGGACTCAATAAGCCTTCTGAATCCGGTTGCGGAGGCCCAGCATGACAGAGCAAGACACCAAAGAAGTTGTGCTGACTCCCGAACAGAAACGTCGGCTGGGACAAGTGTACCGATTAATCTTAAGTTGGCGACGTGAACGAAAGAACAAGAAAGAAGAACCTTCCCAAGATGAATCGACGGAAGGTAAAGGCCGGTCTATAGAAACAAATTCCGATCCACCCGACTCGATTGAAAGTGAAGACTGACAAGTTTTATAGAAATGACTATCAGGCTTGTACTATTCATCGGAAACATCCTGACCGGGGTGATTTGTTTCTTCCATTCGTTCTGAACCAAACACGGCAAAGAAGTCATCATCCCGAATTTAGTTTTATCGAAAGAGAAATCCATCTTTGTTCACTAAATTTATTCGCATTGTCAATCAGAAAGGCTTGGTCGAAAAAGCCACTACTGCCACTTCCCTTGTGCACCCAAATAAAAGATATGCGGACAAGCGGAGCCGAGATCCTGCCATACCTTGACATAGAACATTTGTTCTAGTAAACTCACAACCCATTATCTGGTTTTGATTTAACTCAACGGACAGGTTTACTGAAAAAGAAAAAGTACATTGACTTCCTGGGTAAACACCTGCATTTTTTGTTCGTAACCATAGCCGCCCAGGAGAATCCTAAACAATATAATAAATTCGGGTCCCCGGCCGTCGATGCGATCATTACGTACAAAACACTTACAAGTTCTATTAAAGAAAAAAGCGAAGAGCAGCGATGATAAATCGCGGGCTTTCTCCTTTAATACAGAATCCAATCTTGAGGTGGGACCGGTATCTGTTGAATTCCACACACGACACGAGCAACAACTTACAAAAGAGCGGGAAAATTTATCTCACTGGCATGCGCTCAGTCCACGTGAGAAGGAAGTTGTCGCCCTGGTGTGCATGGACCAAAGAAATTATCAAATCGCTGAAACCCTGGGGATCGCGCATGGCACAGTCAAATCCCATCTGGAAAATATATTCAAGAAGTTTAATTTGCGCGACCGGCATGCGATCAGGCTGGCTCTGAGAGATTGGGATTTTCCAATCTGGTGGAGAGACCGCCATCTGTTGCCCACCCCGCTTCCTGGAACCATATACAGGTAGACCGCACGGCATAGGTCATAATATCTGCCGAAATATCCGCCGCACGGCGGATATTTTTATATGCCCCACGTTGTTATGCTTGCATTCTGAACACACTTTCACACATCCCAGTCCGTTATTCATGCCGGTTGTGAATGGATCTCTCTCCTGACAGGCTGGAGCACATTCATTTAGTCAAAATAGGCAACCATGAAAATATTGACCCCATCTCAATTAATGAAATATGCCTCGATCAAAAAAATGTTTCTGCTCTTTTTCCTTTTTGCAGCCAGCCTGGTTGTTGTCCTGGATCTCGCCTGGTCCTACCATATCTTCGAATCGGGACTGGGAACCAGTCTGGCTCAGGCGGCGATTGCCTATCACATTGTTCTTTTGCTGGGATTGGTTGTGCTGGGAGTGTGGCTGGGGCATTGGGTCGACCGTATGATTCGCCAGAAGAGATCCATTTTCCATGCCACAGAGAAAGGAAGCTGGGCGGAAGCTTTTATGAATCTGTGGGGATATGAAGTGAAAAACGAAGAAGGGACAAAACCCGAAATTGACCCTGAACCCAATCCCAGTTTGGCCGAACCCTTCGTGCTTTTGGATCTACCGTCGCGACGAGGCAGAAAGCCCACCTTTCCCCTCGAGCGCTGGCTGCCGATTGCAGTGCAATGGGAAAATCGTGATCCCATCCGCGATGCCTTTACCCTCGCGGAATTGATCTCGGATCATCTCGGTACCAACGCGGATGGTTCACCGATTGTCTCGGAACAGACCTATTACAGCACCTGGCGTCCGCGCGCGATCGCCGAGATACGACGCCGCGCGAAATCCAAAAAATCATTCGCCATGAGCGAATCAGAAATTGAACACGCATAGCCCTCCCTTGATTCAGAGTGAATAAATAAAAAAGGATACAAGCAATTGAAACCCAGTATATTCATGTTCAAAAAGAGTGGTTGGTTTTGTACTGAATTTATTCTCCTAATCAATCTAAATATATTCTGCGCTCATCCCGCAAACCATTCCAGGCAAAGATTTTACAAATCTTGCCTTGTGAATTTCCATAGAATTCCCATAATTCAAATCGGGCAATTTCTTGACTCACGCCTGATAAAAGAGCCATCACAACGGCTCTTTTATTTTTCAATCTCAAATGAGGTGAACATGGCAAAAGTCATTATCTATTTACGGGACCACGAGCTCACGGCATTGAATGATCTGGCCCTGCGTGAGTATCGGCCGCTCAAGGCCCAGGCTGCGCTGATCATTCGCAAGGAACTTGAAAAGCTGGGCCTGATCCCAGGCGAGCAGCCAAATCAATCCAATCAAACCGAATACCTGTCCGAGGTCGAGGACAAATCGTTTGGGGTCGGAGGCTGACATGTTTGTTGGAATTCTTGCCGGCCTGGCCACCTGCTTTGGTCCGATCGCACTCGGGTTGCTGCTTTTTCTTTTTGTGATCAGCGTGCTGCGTTAACCATTCATCGTTCAAGGAACCTTTAATATGCCAACTAAAGTAATCTGCATTGCCAATCAGAAAGGCGGGGTGGGCAAGACCACCACCGCTGTGTCGCTCGCACATGGTCTGTCCCAAAAAGGAAGGCGGGTGTTGCTCATTGATCTCGACCCACAGGGTCAGTCTGCCACGGCGCTCGGCCGTAATCCCGAATCCGGCGTGTTCTACCTGCTCACAATGGGCATGACCTCGCAGGAAACCATCTTCGTGCAGTCATGGATACGTTCCTCTGGACGACAGGGATTATATCTGCTGCCAGGCGACCAACAAACGATGGCTGCTCAGACGGTACTTAACGCACAGGATCGGCCCATCTCCGCCATTCGCCAAGCGATCGCCCGTTTCTTTAAAGAAGGCCTGCATTACATCATCTTCGACACCGCTCCCAGTGTGGGCGGTATCCAGGAGCGCGCCGTCTGGGCTTCGGACCTGGTGATCGTTCCCACAGCGACTGAATTTCTTTCCGCCGACGGCGTCTCAAACGTCCTGCACATGCTGAGCATCCTGCAGGAGAAGAAGAACTGGCGCGGCAATCTACTGGGCATCCTGCCGACATTCTTCGATGAACAAACCCGCGAGAGCAAAGCCACGATGGATAACCTGCGCGAACGATTTAATGCGAGTGTCCTGTCCCCCATTCATCGCGCCACCATCCTGCGCGAATGTGCAGCGGAAGGTCAGACGATCTTCGAAGCCGATCCTTTGTGCCGCGCCGCAAAAGAATATCTGGCGTTGACCCAGCGGGTGATGAAGTTCTAGGAGTCCAGCATGACAAAGAGACGCAATCCTTTTGAAACTTCTGAACGAACTCCAGTTGTATTGACTCCTCCGAGTATCTACGACTCCCTGCGTGTGGCATCGCCTCGCAAACGCAATCGTCAGTGGGAAAAGCAACACCAGAGTCGCAAGGCCGTCTATCGCGGCGTGGATCCAAAATTATCACTGAAGCTCAAGTCCATTGCCGGCGATCTGATCGTGCCCGAAGGGGAGGTTGCACGCGCAGTGATCGAATATGCCCTGCGAAGTTATGAACAGGGTGATCTCGATCTTCATCCACGACCCAATCCTTTGCGAATGCGAATGACATTATTTCCATCTTCTGATTCAGCGCGTTCATACGACAGACCTTCGAGATCATCGAAACGAAAACAGCCCGAGTCCTTATGGCGGGTCATTACCACCTGGCGCAGCTTTCCGCATGTACTTAAAAAAGAACTCGCAGACCTGGCCAGCGAGGATGGATTGAATGTGCCGATCGGGGAATTGATCACGGCCCTGCTGCGTTTTGGTTTGAAGGCCTATGACAACGGTTTGCTGACTCTCGAAGCGGTTCAAAAAGCCGGGAGCTTCACACTTTTCCTGGACGGCACAAAATGAATTTCCTGCAAAACCCATTTTTACTTTTGGAAAAAGAAATCAACGCAGGCGGCGTTGACTACGTGCCGCCTATGGTATGTCTACTCCCCGCCTGCGCTTCCGCCATCGTTCCCGCCTACGTCGAACGCACAGGCAAGGCTGTAACGAATGAATCAAATGAAATCGGGTCTGTGGGACACCCTTACGAAAATACCCCGATTTTATCTTTGGAGTTGACCTCATGAATCCTGACGAAGCCTGGGGATCCGTATTGAGTCAACTCCAGATGGAAATGCCGCGTGCAGCCTTTGATACCTGGGTGCGCGACACACAAGCAGTATTGCTTGAGGAGGGTCTCATGACCATCGCGACTCGCAATGCGTATGCGCGCGACTGGCTGGAGTCGCGTCTGGCAAGTACCGTGCAACGATTATTGATCGGTATCCTGAATCAATCCGTATCCGTTCAATTCGTGGTCGGAGATTCTCGAAATGAAGAAACGGAAATCGAGGCGGAAGACGAACAGGAAGTTGCGATTGAAGCGGTGCAATGGCTGGACTACGACAGGATCGTCCAACCGCATAAACAGGTGGTGGTGAAGGGTTATCTGCGGCGGCTGGGGATGGAAATCGGTCCGAAGGCGATCTGGTTATATATTGGCTTTCACCAGGCGGCCTGGAGGGTGCACGCGAATAAAAAAGAATCAGGCATGGCCCTGCACAGCCGCGAGGTCAGGCGCTTTAGCGGGCTGAGCTTTGGCGCCTTCTGGAGAACCTTGCGTCATACGGGCATCCAATCCCACCTCGATGGATTGGTACATCGCGTCGACCCGCCGCACAAACGCAAATACCGTCGGGGTCGGGATGGCCGACCGCATCGTATCCCGATCCGTTATCAGGTTTATATGACCCCTCGTCTGACGCGCGCAGACGCCGCCATGGTTTATTCACGCCTGAAAAATTTGTTGGAGAAAGGCACAGCCCTGTCGACTGCCCTGCAGGAGTTGCTGGCCGTGAAGGATGTCATGGAATTAATAACTCCCACGGAATCAATGAGAACTGAGGCGGCCATGAATACAGTGATGGACATGGCGCGTTTGGAAACAGACGATGTATTGCATGCCGAGGTGGACCACCTGGCTCAGGAATTGCAGCGCAGGATCATCAACGCTCTCGGCGATATTCACATTACCCATTATTTCATTACTGAAACGATCAAACAATTCAACCTGACACCCGCGCAGGCCTGGCTGGTGACAGTCGCGCGTGACATGGCTTATTTGAATTCACGCACTGGCGAGAGGCGTGAAGTGGTGACCTTCAAGAACGGCTATCAAGAGATGGCGGCCTTGATCGGGTCCAAGCGCTTCAAGACTGTCCAGGCCTGGTTCAACCCGCATTGGACTTCGCAACAACGGGGTGGGGATCTGACTCGTTTTCTGGTCGAGGTGGAACCCTCTGAAGCCAAAAGCTATGCAGATTTACGCGTGCAGAGCATGCCGCGTTCCTTTCGCGTACTTTTGGATGAACCTCTGGACGCAGATGGGAGTCATAAGGCGGACGCGAATGGGAGTATTAGGCTGGACGCAGATGGGAGTAATAGCCAGACGCAAATGGGGGCATTAGTGGGCGCAAATGGCAGCAATATGGTGGACGCAAATGGGAGTGTTTTAAACTCTTTAAAACACCCATTAAACACAAATAAAAATAACACTTCCACCACCCAACACGCTGAAAACCCAACGGGGGCGGCGCCTGCTTTTTGGGAACTCGAAACTTTGCTTCAACAAAATAACGTGCATCCCAAAGTCCAACGCGAACTTCTGCAAGTCCAGGCCTCCGTGCATGCCTTTGTCTCGTGGGTTCTGTATGTCGCGAGTCCACAAAGTGGAAATTTATCCGACCCCCTGGGCTACGCCATCAGCCGAGTGCGTGAACATCCCCTGCGGGAAGCACGCGGGGTCTTCCGCCAGCTGGCCGACCTGCCGCCTGTGGAACTTTTGATGCTGATCGACAGCTCCCCTACCCGAGCCTACGATCTTCCCACTCAAACTAATCAGCCTCTTGCGCAGGCCTGGATAAAGGCGATGGGTTCCCATAATCCTATCCTGCCAGCCGTGCGTCAAATCCTCTTTGGTGAAGGAGCCAATGAATAACATGCAACTGCATTTTCTTGTTTCTTCCGAACAACGCGCAATGGGCGCAATATTTTTCGACAACATGAATGAAAACATTCTGGCCTTTGTGTATCCAATAGATGCCGCGCGCACTTTCCATACTTTTTTCTGTCGACCTCTGCGTATCATTGCTTTGAGCGCAGACGGAGAAGCGCTTTTTGATCAGATTGTTCCGCCCTGGAAATTTGTGAAACTACCGGCCTGTCGGTATGTGATCGAGACTGGCCCAAAGGTGGACTATTCCCCTTATGTAAAAACCATTCTATCCATTTCGCCCGATCTGCCACAAAGCGGTGCGATGGATGCGAGCATTCGCATGGATGGTTTGTTGTTTGCATTGCTTGCTGAAGCGGTGGCCGACATCCGCCGCATCCGCGAGGCACATCAAGGAGAAGTTAGATCTGAAATTCAACGCAGAAAATTCGAAGCCTGGGAACGCGGCCAGATGGTGAGTTCGGCGGGATTTCTGCTGGACTTCTCGCGCGCCTGGAGCATTCCCTCAGGCGCAGTGCGTTTATCACGATCGGTGCTACGTGTGGAGGAACCGTATCTGGATGAGATCGTGGCAGCTTCTGTCGCCGGCATTCCCTGGCGCCATGAATTCCCCAATGCTTGCATGCGTTGCAGCAAACCCGGTTCGTGGCGTCCGATTTTGAATCCAGCTGTGGAAGCGCCCGTGGAAATTGCATGGCGTTACCAGCGACCGGAGAATGCCATCCCAATTTGCCATCATTGCACAGAGACGCTCGATCTTCTGAGGAGCGAGTCCTTGCGACTGGATCTGGTCTGGGGATTATGGGGACCGCGCTTTGAAGCCTTCTGGCAATGGCACCGAGCCATGAAAAACAATCATCTGCCGGAGTGGGATCAATATGCCTATCCACTCTGGCCGCGTGAATTTGGCGGCCAGACCTGGGAAACAGGCTGCGGCGCCTTGAGCCATGCAGAACCGCGCCCGCCTCATGACATCACCCGCAACGAGCATCACATGAACGCCCTGCGCCGCGCGTTGTATAGCAAACGCTTTCGTGGGCGACAGTTGGGCGAAGCCCCATTGCAAAAATTATTAAACTTTCGGCTCGACACTTCCGAAGGAGATTCCCAATGACCTTTTTTGCATTCCTCGGCGCACTCAGTTTGAGTGTGCTGGCTTTTGAACTGATGTCCGTTTTCCAAACCGCATTCAGCACCTTTGGCGGCAATCGCCTGATGAACGTTCATACAACCACATCAACCAAGAGACGTTCCGCGAGAAGATCCGCGTGGGAGGCTTTGCTGGTTGCCATTCTGCCTGGACGCTTTGATCCAGACCAGGCAAAGAATATGGCGGATGTGATCAGCCTGCTACGAAGAGCAGGGTATCCATACGATACACCCGGTGAATTTTATGCAGTGGCCATCCGCGACTTTTCCATTTTCCTGGCGGTGGGTGGATTGCTGGCAGGCGCTTTGGCGGCCATGAACATGATCGCAGTTGCCCCTGTGATCGCTTTGATCTTTATCTTCCTCGGTCTGCGTCGTCCCTATGTGCGCTTGAAGACCCTGGGAAAGAAACGCGCTGAGTCACTACGCAACAATATGCTGATCGGCTTGTCCGTGTTGAGCGCCTTACTGTCTTCCGGTGTCGGTGTGCAGGAAGCCTTGCGGCGCACATCAACCGTTGGTGGGCCATTCTGCAATCTGTTGGGCTTGCTGGTGGCACGCATGGAGGTTGAAGATTTTACAAAGGCAGTGGAAGTGACACGCGCACATTTACCCGATCCAGCTGACGTGGAAGCCAATCTCTTTCTGCGCGACATTTATGATTTCTTTGCCAACAATCGTCCGGTGTTGTCCAGTGTGCAGGGCTTGCAAGAGTCCGTCCATCGTTCCGTAGTGGAAGCAACAGAAGCGCGCGCAGCTCTGGTGCGTCAGCGAGCCGGCTTGTTTGGGGTGATGGCAGTGTTGGGTTTGGTGCTGGCGATCATCGCGCCCTTCTTAGGTGCGGGATTAATGTAGTGGACCCAGTTATTTTTCGAATCATCGAAAGCGAAAATGGATCCTCTTCCAATGGACTCTGCTTAGCTTATGGATAATTATAGGTATTCATATCCACGAGAATTATCGGTGGGACAAATTATTTTTTGGGGTGTGTCTTTGCTGATCGCCGTTGTCATATTTTTTCTTGTACGCCACTTTACGGCCTGCTGGCAATTGACTGCTCTCCCAGGGATCCCGCCTTCTTATTGTTCCGCCAGTCTGGAAAATCCGCCAGGCGTTTCCGATCTCAACATCGATGATTCGCCAATTGCAGGTATTCGCTCTTCACCTGAAGTGGAAGCGCCACAGATGGATCTGCCGCGATGGGACGGAGCCAGCCGTATCAATATCGTGTTCTTTGGTCTGCGTGGCGGCGACATCAGCGGTGACGATTGCCCGGCCTGCACCGATACGATCATTTTATTGACCATCGACCCTGTTACAAAAACAGCAGGCATGCTGTCCATTCCCCGTGATCTATGGGTCAATATTCCGGGATTTGGCTACAACCGCATCAACACAGCCTGGACTCTTGGGGAGGCCGCCAAACTACCGGGCGGTGGACCGGGCCTGGCAATGGAAACAGTCTCCCAATTTATTGGCGTGCCTGTTCATTATTATGTTCAAGTGGATTTTGGCACCTTCGTGTCGTTCATCAATATGATCGGCGGCATCGACGTATATGTTGATGAAAGAATGGTATTAGACCCGGCAGGCACTGGGCAGGATCATTTTGTGCTTACCCCCGGTGATTTTCGCCATTTAACCGGTAAACGTGCCCTTGCGTATGCACGTTGTCGTCATGAGTCCCAGGGATGCAGCGGTGAAGATGTGGGACGCGCAAAGCGCCAACAACAAGTCATCATGGCGATCAGGGACAAGGTTTTCGACCCGGCATATTTCACCAAATTATTGGCACAGGCCCCGCAGCTATATAACACCTTCTCGTCTGGAGTCCACACGAACATGTCGCTCGAGGACGCCTTGAAACTGGCTGTGCTTGCAAAAGATATTCCCATCGAAAGCATCAAGCAGGGCGTGATCGACAACAACATGGCTGTCTTTGCGAATGTCACGCTCAATGGGGTCCCTGCCAGTGTCCTGAGACCCATCCCTGATAGGATCCGTGTCATGCGCGATGAGATCTTTATTCCCGGCGGACCAATCAGTCCGCTGGCACAGGGCGACCCGGCAACATTGATGCAGTCCGATGCCGCGCGGATACGGGTTGTCAATAATACCTACACGGCGGATTTGGATTTGCGTACCGCCAACTTCCTGATGGCACAGGGAATGCAGGTGATGGAACACGGCGTACCCACCAGCGCCTCTGATCAAACTGTCCTGGTCGTGTATTCTCCAAAGCTATATGCGTTACGGTATTTGATCAATATTTTTAGGATTAAGGGCGGTAATCACATCATCATCAAGTCTGACCCGGCTACGACGGTTGATATCGAGATCCGCATCGGGGAGGATTGGGTCAGCAAGCTGCCCGCTGGGTATTAGTGTAAACACCATATTACCGCCATCTGTCCGGGCATCTTTAATAGACGATCAGAACAATTCTTTTAAATCCTCAACCGGTGAATGGTATCCGTTCCCGATCATCTCTGCCAATATGGAATTGGCCTCTTTAAGTGTCCACATTTTTCTTTCGATTGTCAGGACCAGGATGCCCAAGCTGCCGGTTACTTGGACTCCCAGATCAAGCGCAACCTGGCGGGCTTTGCGATCATCCGTGACAAACAACCCCAGGCGATATTTCGCCACAGCGATACAGCTGCGTTCACCCGCGCCCAATGCAGTTGAAAACCTGCGGGAGAATTCGTGTTCAGATTGACTCAGCTCAAGGATCTGCAATCCCTTCCAGGCATTTCTTGGAAGTTTTCCAATGGCGAGCCCGGAAGTATATTCCTGCCAGGTCTCCTGGGTGGTGGCACACAATGGCCACATGTTCATGACCAGTTCGCTTTGATCTACTTTTGCAAAGTTACTCAGGACTGTATTATCCAGCAGAATGGGATCAGAAGACAATGCGCACATGTTGGATGATTCCCCCGATTAGAAACCACGCGCGGCTTTCACTTCAGATTTCGCCTCGCCTTTGTCCTTTGCGCCAAGGTTAAGCGGCACGCCTAGGCGGATGAACCGGGATTGCAGGTCCAGCAGGGGCAGTTCAAGCAATTCCGCGCTGCGCCCCAGGCTGATTTCCCCGCCAAGATATGCAGCCAAAACGAGATCATAGACAGATTGCTGATCCTCCATCTTTGCAATCACGTTGTCCCTGATCTCTTTGCGATGAACCTGTGACGGACGGGTATAGTATGAAGCAAGCGTACGCAGGATGTAATAGTCAAACACATCCACGATCGCGACCTCCGCCTGACCGTGGTTCTCAATCAGAATGGCGCCTCCGCGCTGGACGTTTTGTATGATCTGATGGGTATTGCGGGCCAGGTCGGTTTTGCGAATTCTCTGGATGGTTTCCATTCCGTCTCCTTTTGTAAAATACGAACTTTACGCATTTTACATCTTTTCCCCAAACTTATCAAGGCCTGGGGTACCCGAAAGGGAAACCACTCTTTTCATCCCTGCGTGGATTAGCATTCGTGCTGGTTCTGGTTACATTAATCATCTTTAGATCGGCTCCTATGCAGAAAATGCATGTTCTCCGGCATGAAATGCAGATTGTTTCCAAACTTTTTACACTCGATCATCCTGGTAACAGAACAAACGATTTGAGGATGAGATCAATTACAAACGACACCAAATAACATCCCCTTGCTGTGAATCTATATCATCCCGGCTGGCAGAACATTCTGTCGGTCGATTTTTTATTCAAAAGGAGATTCACATGTTTAAGTTGTTCAATCGTTTAATACGTGAAGAGGACGGTCAGGACTTTGCCGAGTATGCCCTGATCCTGGGTGCGGTGGGTGTGGTCGCCATCGCCGTGATCGCACGCTATCGCAATGAATTGATTGCCGCCTTCGAAGCCGGCATCGAAGCCCTGCGCATGGCGCGAGGCGGGTAAATGTTTCGTTGGAAAGAAAAGGGACAGACGATGGCTGAGTTCGCATTGATTATGCCAGTCCTGATTCTGCTCCTCTTCGGCATGACGTTCGCCGCCTTCTATGCCTTTCGGTCCGCCTCCACAGACTGGGGCGTGTTCATTACAGGAGTCGCCACCGGCTCATATAACACTCCTGCAACAGAGCATGCCAGAGACAATGTCTTGTGGCCGGATCTGGCAGACCGCATTAACGCAGGGCAGAATGGTCCGCGCCAGGTGCGTTCGTTGATTACCGTAGAGGATTCACGTGGCTGGATCTTTGGAATCCGCTTGATCGAAGCCCAACGCGCGGCCACTTATTTTCGTTTGTGGCGTTTCTATCCCGGTCCTCCCCCGGCAGGAGGCATCGAATGAAAACCATTCCTCATCGTCGAGGGGAACGCGGCCAGGCTTTGGCGGAGACAGCCCTGTTTGCCATATTGGCTGTCTTAATGGCCTTTGGTTTGCTGGCCTGGATTCCTACACATCGGGCACGTTCTGCTGCAACCGCCGCAGCATATGCCTGTACTCAGTTTCTATCCCAATCCCCTAATCCAGCCCGAGCGCAACGCAACGCAGTGAATGTGGTATGGAGAACATTGAATGCCGACTGGTCCGCAACGACAGGAGTGCAATATCGAGTACAGGTCTCACCTCCCAGCGGTCCGGGTTTGCCAGGCCGCTGTCTGGTTTCTTTTCAAGCGCCTCTTCTGTTTAATGGATTACTTGGATTAAGTGCAGGCGGCTGGAATAGCGAGTGGTTCATCTCACGTTCCGAAACTTGGAAGGCCAGGTGGCAATGAAGTCTTGCCCTGAGCCTGTCGAAGGGTCTCGAAATGAACGCGGTCAGTCCATCGTGTTATTTGCGATCCTGATGCCCTTGATGTCTTTGTTCCTGCTGGGCATTCTGGATTACATGGTGACCAATGCGCGCGTGATGGAAACCGTTGCTGCCGCAGATCTTGCCGCGCATGCTGGCGCACAGGAAATCACTGTCTTGCCGGATGGCACGATCACTGCAACAACAGGCGGCAATGGCGTTGCCGCCATGTATTTCAACGCCCAACGACCGGGTTACGTCCAACTCATCTCAGTGTCCTGCGGAAGACATCAGGGAAGGCCTGCCTGTTTTGTAACAGCCCAAACCCGCTCAGCAGGCTATTTACTGCCTGCCCGCTGGGTGACCGTGCGCGCCATCGGGTATCTGGCGCATGGCGTCACCCGCGAAGATCAATGATTTTAGGAGAAGAATGAAAACCCTTTGGAAAACAATCCTGGATGGATTGACCTATAAAGACCTTGCTGGGAAGAGACAACCCCGCACCTATACGATTATTACCGGGCTGATCCTGCTTCTGCTTTTGATGGCGGGAGGCATGGCTGGACTCCATCGATATCTGCTGATGAGCAGGGTGCAAGCCGCGCCGGTGTCTCTTTCATTAACTACGCAAGCCACTGAAACATTGGAAGCTGAACCACTTGCAACCATTCAGCTAGAAGATGGAACACCTTACGGGTGTCCAACCGATTCATCTGACTGGTCGCTCACGCCATCCTATATCAGCGAGAATTACAAAGTCATCCAACCTGCCTGTGTGTATCAGGGCTTGGAAAAGACGATTGCCTGGGCGCTGGCTGTGCGGGAAGGATATAGCCGGGCGGAAGCAACACAACAACTCGGTTTGACTGAAATGCCGATGAGACAAGTGGAAACGGTCACCATTCCTGCCGATGCTGATGGCTTGATGGATGTACCGGTGAGTTTCATTCCGCCAAATCCCGATCTCACAGAATGGCGAGTGAATGTTAATGGCGAAGCGGCGGTCACGTATGCTCTGCGCGGTTGTTTCAAAACATCATCGGTCAAAGGCAATCGTGTGGAGATCTGGGGCGGCGATTATTCGGTGATTTGTTTGGTTGTGGAAGATGCTGAGAATACACATATCGTTTATTCGCTGAATAGTCCTACCTATACATCTCCTGCGACACTCATGCGTTCCTTTTTGTTGTTCGGATATTTATCTGATGGATATTGGGTTTGGCTGGGAACCCAGACTGAACCGAAATTGGAGATCACCGATCCGCAAGCCAATGCCAAGGAACGTTTGATCGTGGCAACCCTGTATGACTCACAACCCTGGGATGCAAAGTGGCTGATGGATACCCATCATCTCACCATGCAACCTCTGCCTGATAACTGGCAGTCCCTCATAGATGAAAGCGAGAAGCAAATCATCCTCACTGCGTTGTCGGCTGGACAGGAGGGAACAACGCCATGAAACGCGCGATCCTGTTTCTCCTCCTGATCGTTCTGTTATCCATCCAACCATCTTCGGTTCTGGCACAGTCCGCCCCTTCGTGTTCCTTTCAGCCCGATGGGAGCATCATTTGTACAACCGGAGGTGGGAACGAAGGTGGTGGTGGAGAAGGCAGTGGAGGGAATAACAATGGCGGTGGCGGGGTCTGCACCCCCGGCAATCACTTGGCATTTAAAGTGCTTGAGTATGATGCCAGCACCAGCACCTGCAAAGTCTTCCCCATCCGGGTAGACAATTGCACCGGCGAGATCATTCATGTCATTGAACAGATTGGCAATATGCACTGCGAAATGCCAAACACATCGCCGCCTCAGCATCCCTGTACAACCTTCTCCGTGGGCGCGGGTGGAATCACCTGTACCAACAGCGGCTGGAACTTAAGCGCACGTGTCACCTTTCCTGAGATCTATCTCGATGTACGCCCTTATCCCGCGACCTTGGTGCGCTGGCCAACGGCGGTTCGTAACGGAGGCCTGCCAGAATCATCCGGTTCAGGAGGTATGGATTACATTTCGTATGGTGGTGGTTCCCCGAATAATCCACAGGAAGGAGACTGGCAGGATTTACGATTGATCCTGACTCTTCGACCCGCAGGGCCGATGTTTGTTACCCTGCCCCATATCGGTGACTTGATCCTGCCGAATCAGGGCGCGACGGGTAATCCAACGATGATTCAGTGGGAAGTGCCTTCTCATCCCGCTGTTGGCGGCGGACCATCGGCTGGAAGTGTTGGCGGACTGGATGAATTACCCGGCGATATGCCTCTGTTTGTTGGCAATGGACGAGCGCCCTATAAGTTGTTCTGGGAATTGCGTTATTTCGAATACACGGCCAAAATGGGATGTGTGTCCGGTCCGGGTGGTAATGGAAACTATAACTGTGGCGGCGGAACAGGGCACAGGGACATCGTGGGTTATGAATGGAAACGACATTCTAATGGCGGTGAGATCCCACCCTCCGCCGTACAGAACCTGCCCGTTGCTGTGATGGCCGACATCAATAACGATGGCACCCCCGACGCGTATTGGGACAACCACCTGACCGTGCGGCGCATGGATGATAACAACCGTGTGGACAGCCCGCGCTATCAACGCTCGTGGAACTGGGGTGGGATTATTTACTGGGCCGTGCGTGAAGGGCAGGGCCAGATCGGTTGGCCGGGGCAATAAACGAGTATGTAAGTCGCAAAGCATATGAGTTTATCTAAACAGAACAGCCGCCTTGCGGCGGCTGTTGAGCCTGAGGGGGGCAGGCTCAACTCAAATTATAGCAACGATTAGCCACCCGTCAAGGATGGCTGCCGTTTATTGTTAAACCGACACATTCCATATACCTGCGAGTAAATCCCTATATGATGAACAACCGATGATCTGGTTGTTCATTTACGTTTTAGCCATCAGCCTGTATGACCTGCATACCCGTCGTATTCCGAACTGGTATACGTTTCCATTGATCTTCGCTGGAATTGTCGCACATTTCCCAGGCCATCCCGATGTATGGCTTGCCTGTCTTGCCTTATTATCCGCCTGGGCTGGTGACTGGATGAGAGCAGGCGATGTCAAACTCTGGATTGCATTGCTATGGGCTCTGCCAGTTGAGTCTTTATCACAGGTTCTTTTAATTATGTTTGCCTCATTCTTTATCAGCGGTCTTGCCCAAATCCTCTGGCGATGGGCAAGACAACAATCGCCAACCCACTCGTTGACGCCTGGCGCATGGCGAACCATTCCTTTTATCCTGTTGAGTTGGTATGTTCACTGATCTTTTTTACGCGTTGCTCAATCGTAACAATGCACGTGGGCATCCGATCCTGTCAGCGATGCTGTACGCTTTCTGTCCCACTGCGGCGCGCTGGTGGCTGGCGGGGGCGGACCCCACCCCGCCTTTTGATCCAGTTTGGCAATGCCTGCAAGACCTGACTTCCGGTGGAACACTTCTGAATCATCTCACTCGGTATGGCTTTGAGAGTCTGGCTGAAGATATCAAGTCCTATGTAAATGATGTGCAAACCTATCGTTCACTGCATCCCGTACAGGCTCCTGAAACCATGCCCATCTTTCGCGGTGGAAAAATTGACACGGCCCGCCGCTTTGGTTCACAGAATGCGATCAATAATCTCGGTGGAGACTGGCGCAATCTTTTCATCTATGTCCGCACCTGGGCGTTCCTTACCCAGGACTGGCGCATCGGAATGAGGATCGAGCGCGACTCAGGTTACATCTTATCCAGCGAAAAGGTTCTTCTTGTTTTGCCCTTCACCCGTCTGCCAGTGCAATTCGATACCTGGTTATGGAAAGTCCCAGTTGGGCACGTGATGGAAACTAAAATCGGCCTGCTCGTTTCAAGAATGGAACAGGATCAACTACGTTTCTCCCTTTTGCGCCGCTGTAACTCATCCGGCAAACAACCCTGGCAGAACACGCCGACCATCTTTGCCCTGGATCGTGAAAACGGCGAAGCAAAACATTTCGACCAGACTCTTTCGGATAAGGATTTGGAACGCGTGGTTCAGTCCTTATCTAATCTGGCAAAGAACGGACCGCAGCCTCCATTAAATGCTCTGCGCCAACCCTCGATCTGCAAGAAATGTGGATACCAGACACTCTGTTTCGAAAAGAATTTCATCTCACCTCACGCCCTATCAACCCTATGAAAAAAGTCCGTCCCTTCATCGTACTTGCCTTGTTCCTCGCCCTGATGTCAATGAGCAGTCTGGCAATGGCTGCCGCGCCTGCACAAAATTCAAATCTGGCCTATGACATTAATCCGACTCCCACCATCACACCCACTCCCACTCCTCCCGATGGCGGTGGTTCCACAAGTACCAACATTTCACAGATCTTTCATCACCTTGTATTCCCTGCTGAAACAATTTCCGAAGCATTGGCAGGCATCTTCGACAAGGCCGCTGACAAGGAAGTGCGCGCGATGAGTGAAGAAGTTGCAAGTTGGACTCTGGTGATGGGAGAGATCGTGCAAGCCCCAAGTCAGGGCGATTACAGCAAGGTCGCACAAGCGAGTCTGCCAGTCGCGGCAGCACTGGCTCCCGCGTTGTTTCTTTTGCGTCTGGCTTTATATCACTGGGGAAGATTGCTCGGTGATGATGACAGCGGTCTGCGTGTGGTTGGCGATTGGGTCACAGCAGGTGTTCTGGCTGTTGTATCCGGTCCTTTCCTTGATCTGATCGTCCGTCTGGGTTGGTGGATGGTGGGAAAAGTGATAGGTGAAACCAGCGGACTCGCGATGAACTTTGTTAGTTCAACCACCGCAACTTCAGTTGTATTGGGTCTTGCCAATCTGACATTTCTCGGAGGATTGATTTCCATTGGTCTTTCCATTGGATCATTACTTGCGATTGGCGGAATGTTGTTTGCCTTCGCCTCAGCAAATGCTGTCTTATTCATTCTCGCTGTTCTCGCTCCACCTCTTGCCATTGCCAGTGTTCTCCCGCAGGCAAGTTGGCTGCGTTCTTTATGGATGAAAGCCGTCATCCTGATCGCTCTACTTCCCATCGTCGCAGGCGGAGTCTTCAAAGCTGGGCTTGCAGCGAGCTATCTGTTCGATAAGCAGGGACTCTTATCCGCCATCATTCGTGTGATCTGGTTATGGGGCGCGACGGGATTACTTCTATCCATGGCCGGCATTCTTGGAAAGATGACCATCTCGACAACTGCCGAAGCCTTCGGGCAGATGATCAAGGCCGTCCAACAAATCGTCTCGATTGGCGCTTTGGCCGCCAGCGGTGTAGGAGCTGTAAGTGCAGGCGCAGGAGCAGCAGGCGCGGCGGGAACGGCAGCAAGTGCAACTGGAGCTGCAGCCTCAGCAAGCGGATTTAGCGGCGGGGAAGCCGCGATGAGTCATCTGAACGCGGCGCAGCAATTGACCCAACGCGCGGGAACATTGGATGCGATGGGATTGCATGCGCCTGCGGCATACAACCGCTCCCTGGCACATGGGCATGAACTGTCCGCAAGACAGGCTGAATTGGGTGAACGTATGCAACGCTTTGGCGGGGTTCAATCCCAGTCCCAGGGTCAAGACTTTGGATTTTCTTCCTCTGTGAATACTTCGATTCAATCCAACTTCAATGGCTCGACAGAGGATTTTCAGCGCGGTTTTCAAGCCTTATCCCCTCACATTTCACAGCACGGCCTTGATCCGAATGCACTTGCTGCGCAATATCCCGAAGATACCGCTCAGATGGTGCAGGCTTATTTGAATCATTCAGAGGAAATTTCACAGGCTCGCGATCCCTTATATCGCGCCTCGGAACTCGGAAAAGCCAATCAGGTGCAGGGCATGATTACATTTATGCCCATTAACAAAAAAGACGAAGACGACAAAACATGACTTTACCAGAATCCTTTGCGCTCGTTTCATTCACTTTATTCAGTTTCGCTGATCTGCGCTATCGCCTTGTTCCAGGGGTTGAACTCTTTCTCCTTGGGACAATCCTATTGACATTCCCCGCGACACCACTTCAAACTGGAATAATCCTGCTGGCTTGTACCTGGGGATTAATCAGAAACATTTCAGGCTGGTTCGCTTTGCCGCTCCTGTTTTATCCACCCGCGTGGCCTGTTCTGCTCACCGCATATGGTTATAGACGGGGACTCATTGGCAGGGCTGATTTACTTGCCATCAGTGGACTAGGCTGCCTCTTCCCTCTGCCTGCTGTGCTTCTTTCGCTGCTTGGCTTGGAAATCTGGCGCAGACTTTGGATTCGCAGACAAACGGGGTCGATCCCCGCCTTGCCCGGCTTATTACTTGGAATGCTTGCATTCCTTTTGTTCCGGTTGTTATTTCAAATGCCATAGCGACACAAATCCATATCCCCTTTCATCAATTGAATATCATGACGATATGCCGCGCTCCGGAACCCTGGGCAATCCACAACCATACACTCCCTTTGGTGTCTTCGCTGGTCTGCCTTTCTGGGGCGGCGGTCTGACTCTACTCGCCGCAGCGCCAGGGATCGGCAAAACCTCCTGGCTGCTGCGGATGTTATTCGAATCTTCATCCATGCATATCCCCTCTGCGATTGGATGTTACGAACATACGCCGCAGGAATTACGCTATCGCCTGTTTCTGCAAACAGAAGCGATGACCAGCGGTCCACATGCACAGGTTCCACAGGAAAAAGTTGAAGCGACTCTGGCGCGTGCAAGTGAAGCAGTTTTGCTTTCCTTGAATTCAAGAGAGGATACTGTGCGCGCCCTGGAAGACATGCTTCTTCATGATTATGCCTTTCCCGTGAAAGGCTCCGCGCTGGTGGCGGTGGATTACCTCAATCGCGTTCCAGTCGTTGGCTTAACCGGCATGATGAATGAAGAAGGCCGCAGTGGAGAAGCCGCCGCAGCTTTGCGTGAAATGGCGCGGCATCATGGTTGGGCGATCATCGCCGCCGCAGCCTTGAAGTCTGAAAATTTTTCTGATGGCGATGATCTATCCGCCTTGCTGGGAGATGAACGTGTGCCCTATGAAGCAGACCGTGTGCTGGTCGTGCAACGCAAAGGGGAAGTGCACGAATGTGGATGCGCCCAATTGGAAGTCATTACTTTGAAGGATCGCACCGGTCCCCCACGCCGCTTCCCGATGCAATTCTGGGGCGAACGTTTCTATCCGGCTCTGGAAACGGAATTTCACAGGCACGATTCAATAAGGCCATCATGACCGCTGCCTCATCCCTTCTACTGACCTTTCTGCGTGAAGCCTGGCTGGCTCTCGCAAGTGCTTTTCTTGCCTTCGCACTTCTGGCAGGAATTGCACAGATGCTGCGTGTGAGTTCTGCAAGCGTATTGGGTGCGAGCCTGTGGGTCTGGGAATCTGTATCAGCCTTGCTGTCCGTTGTGGTGCTGGGATTGTTTGCCTTTTTGGGAATTCCACAGATCGTGAGCGCTTTGCACTCCACCCTGCCCGGGGCAGGAGGCTGCGGACCGATCAGTGAACTGGGAACACTCGCATCCGGATTGATCGGCGGGCTAGCCGCGCTGCGCATGCTCAAGGCGGCGTTTGTATCCATGTTATCCGCTTCGATCGGTGGAGCTTCCACATTTGCAAATGCGTTGATCGAATGCGGTGAGGCGCTTTTTGGCATGATCCTCGCCAGCGCGGCCATACCACTGGCTGCCTGGTTCCTCGGAACCTGTTGATTTTCGATAAGGAGAAACCTTTTATGTTCGGACCCATCCTGGAACAAATTCTTGCGATTGCCCGCGATGCCTGGGCCTTCATGGCAGGCTTGCTGATTGTCGTGGCGCTCCTGGGCGGCATGTATTACGTTTTGCAAGGCACGGCAGGCATGGCCTTTGGCGGCAGCCGCATGACTTCCATGGCGATCATCGGCGTAGTCGGACTGGTGATCATCGTCTTGTTCGCCTTCCTGTTGTTGCCACAGATCGGCGAGATGTTGGAAAGTTTCCAACCCCAGGCACCGTTTTAGAACCCCATGTTCAACGACCGCGATCTCGGCATCCTCGGCGCTGGCGCACTGCTGGCCGTCCTGTGTTTATTTCTGCCTTTCTCTTTTGCAGGCAAGGTGGTGGTTGGTTTTTTAGTGTTGGTTGGGTTTATGGCATTGGCACTTCTCAGATTGGGTCCGGACCGGGTTCCGCCTGAAGTCTGGTTGACACGCCGTTTTCGTTATTCAATGCAGACCCGCCAGTATGTCAACCAGCAGACTGCGACTCGCAAAACGGAAAATACGCAGCAAACCCTAAAACAAAAACCTGAACGGCCAACCTTCGAACGCGAACACGGCGCTCCATCATTCAACACACATCATGCGCAACCCGTAATGCGCCCGATTGATCTGGCATGGAATGAAGTCGGTGTTTATCCGCTATTGACTGTCCTGCTGGGTGTTGTCGGCATCTACTTCGCCGTCTGGCTTGCGAATGGTGGAGCGCAGGAACTTTCAATCTGGTTTACATGGAGATAAGATGACAACATTGATTTCATTGATCGCAGCCCTGGCACTGGCTGCCATCCCCATCACCTTTGGCTGGCGGCGCACCGTGGATGAAGCGGGCATGGCACGTGCGATGGGCATTGCCCAGCCAAAGAAAAAATTCGATCCCGAGAAATTCGCTCGCCAGACCGGAACGGGACTGGCATTCAACCAAATAGCTTATGGCTTCCTGACATGGGTTGGTGGTGGATTGGCAGGTGGCATATTCCTCGGTATCTTTCCTGCAATCCTATTCGCGATGGCAGGGGGTTTGTTATATGCCGGAACTTTATCCGATAAACGCCAGGAATTCCGTTTGAAACAAGCCAAAGATATCCTGCGCGGATTGGGTGTGGTGGAGACATTACTCTCTCAAGGAAAGCCATTGGGCGATGCGCTGGATGATGCGGCTCAAGCCGTTGGTCCGGATGGCAGGATGGTGTTGGGTGATCTGGTGGTGCGCTTGCGAACTGCGCCTGCCGATGAAGCGGCACTTGCCGTTCGTGAATGGACCACCGCCTGGGATAATCCCGCCGTGGATATTGTTGCCACTTCATTATTAGCCTCCATCGAAGGGCGCATCGAGATCAGTCCGTTGGTGGCTTCACTGCGAAGAACATTGGGAACCGTTGTGGAAGTTTTGTCACGCGCCCGCGCTGCAGCCAAGGGTGTGGAATGGCAGGCCAGATTTTTGGCGCTTTTTCCACCTGCGGTGTTGGTGGTGATCGCAATTACAACCCCTGAAATTGGAAAGTTGTATTCCGCAAATCCGCTTTTTTTATCCCCAGTCATCATCGGATCCGGCGTTTCATACTGGCTTTCCATGCGGATGATTCGCAATGGCTTATCCATCGAAGCCTCAATGGGATTACAGGCCGGAGGACAGGGCGAGATCCGTTTGGATCGTTTGGGACGGGTGTTGTAGTGAAAGGTTTTTTTCGCTTTTCGATGATCATGATGGCCGCCCCGTTGCTTTGCGGGGCGGCTTTGGTCATTGGTTATGTTATGCTGGTTGTTCTGACCATTCCACAATTACCTGAATGGGCACAATCGAGTGTGGAGAAATGGCTGTTCGACATTCCTCAATATGCTGAAACCAGTGACAATGGTTCTTACGGTGACTCGTCCCCTGCTGGATTAAGTGCTGTTCCCTGGGATGGATATATCGGTCCAGAGTCTGATATTTATGGCTTGCCCATGATTGGACCCATTCAGCATTGGAGTACCTGGTATGAAAAGCCATTATTAGGCTGTGTCTTTCACGACCCGCATTACCAGACTCATACGGGCAGTGATTTTCCAGTGAATGAAGGCACGCCCATTCATACGACCATAGGCGGCAAGGTGGTCTGGGCCGGCTCGAATGGTCCATGGGGTAATCTGGTCGTGGTGGAGAACAATGGCTATCAAGTCTGGCTGGCACATCTGAGCAGTATCCAGGTTGTCGAAGGCGATATTTTGAATTACGGCGATGTGGTTGGGTTAAGTGGGGATACAGGCAACAGTACCGGCGCCCACCTGCATTACGGTGTCAAACAGAAAACAGGTGAGAATACCTATGTCTGGCTTAACCCGCAATTATTTTTTACCGAAGATGAATTCATCAATATTGGATGTTCGAGCTAAACCATGACAGTTCGAATCTGTAACGTGACTTTCCCAGATTGGGTCAGCCTGCCTTTTCAGGATGGTTGGACGGATACTTTTATTTTTCGCATTGATGCCCGGTCCTGTATCCCACCTTTTGAGTTTGGTCCACTCTTGAAACGCATGTCTGCTCATACACGCAGCAAACGTTCCAGCGCATCAATCTGGGTACAGGTTGATGCGCCTGGTGAATGGTATCTAGCTGAGGTCAAAAGATCTCTCCTGCCTGGACTGAAATTGCCTTATGCGGTGACTCGTGTGGGAGAAGAACCGAGCTATCTGGATTTTTCCTTCCCGCTGAAATTATTATATTCACGATCCCAACCGCCACCCGTTGTAGAGGAGCAACAGCATTCAGTTTCCCCGGAAGAATTGAGATGCTTGCAAGCTCTGGGGAGAATGGAAAAAGGGAATGAGCAGGAGGTCGCATCCCTGGCAGGCTTGCCTGTTGATATTACCCGTCAGCTGCTTGCCAGTCTGGAGGAGAAAAAGCTGGCTGTATATAAAATCAGTCCAAAAATAAGAAGGGACAAATCCAAACCAAAACAGATGGATCTGTTTCCACTTTGGCATCCCAGAAGTAGAGGACTCTCGATTGCATTACGAAGTTGGGGCGTTCCAAACGGGTTGGATTTTAAAAATCGAACAGAGGAAAATCTGCAGCAGATTGGGACTCCCCATCGGCAGATTTCACGCAACTGGTCTGAGTGGTTGAAATCCGCCTGGCCGCAGGCAGAGATTTGGACAGGTTGGAGCGAGGTTCGCATTCCTGGTATATCCGTTATCCCAGATGGATTAGCCTGGGGGAGAATTCAGGGATACGAGACTCTATTCTGGCTGGAAGTTGGGGATGATCATAAAAGCAGGGATAAGATAACTGATATTACAGCCAGGAGGCTGGATCAAGCCTGGAAATTCTGTAAACAAACAGGGGTGCAATTGGCGTACACACAGTTAAGCACAAAATGGGTGCATGAGGCTGCGAAGTGGGCCTGTGTGCAATTACCGGGAGAGATGGCAGTAGTAATGGGAAATCAAAGAAGGTTTGGGGAATTGCCAGTCATTGAATGGGGAAGAGTGATGGGAAAATGAGTTGATATTCCCATATCAATGAAAAATAAAAAGTTACGGATGCAAAAATTTTCGAAGGAAGTTATACTTGGCAATAAGAAATGAAGCCTCACGCATGAAAATTTGACGGGCTTACGCGTAAGGTAATATGTCGAGCATGCACCTGTGTGCAATCCCAGTCTGGTGGTAACCCCATGAACAAACACCATAATTTTATACTCGCCTTCGCCCTGACCTTCCTTTTCTTCATCCAGATGGCAGGCATTCTGGTCGAGTCCATTTACATCATGGACTTAATGAATACCTCTCTCGATGCAAAAGTACTGGGGTTGCTGTTTTTCTTCACGCCTGTTCTGCTTATCCTCTTTCGCAAAGGAACTCCTGCCTGGACGTTCTGGTTGACTTTCGGTTTGCTGTTTATTGCGCGCGGCATCGTTCCCTACATGAACACCCTCGGCAGGATGTTTGCCTCGGGCGTTGGAACAGGCTGTTCACTTCTTCTGCTCGCTTTTTTGATGACCGCCAAGCATAAAGATGGCTCGCGTCTACATCTCGCGCTCACCGCTTCGGCAGGGTTGGCGCTTGCGACAGCGCTTTCCGTTCTATTGCGCACGCTTGATTACAGCTTAGACTACTCGCTCACACTTTCAGGTGGATGGCTTGGTTGGGGACTCGTCCTGCTTCTCGGCTGGACTCTGACTCGATTAACTTCGGAGGACAGCCCTGCAACGCCTCGATCCGATAAGGGAGTTGTCTCTGCGCTTCTTGGCATCTTTCTCATCATCACAATGACCTGCTTCGTCTTCTCCGCCCCCGCGGTCATTGCCCGCTGGACTCAAGGCAATTATTTTTTGATCGTGACGACCATCGGCCTGTTATCCATAGGCTGGGTTTTTTTCGCCCTTATTAAGCCTGATCTCCTCGGACGTATCTCACGCCGCGCTTTGCTGATCTGGAATTTGTTCTTTTCGCTCAGCCTGACGATGACCATCCTCGCTCAGCGCGTCTCATTTCCACTGACTCCAGATTCTCCCGGAGTCGTGGTCGGGACTCCCAACTGGATTCAGTACCTTCCATTGATAGGCATGCTCTTATCTTTCCCTGTCATCTTTCTGGATTTGCGCGTCTTCTTCAACGTGATCCAACGAGCAAATCCCTCGCCGCGTATGCTTGCCCCCGGCATGTTGTTGGGGAGTCTCGTGTTAGTCCTGCTTGTATTCATCAACATCTTCACTAATGTCTGGGGATATGTCGAGCCGGTCAGTCCCATCTTTCGCAATCAGTTTTATCTGCCATATTTTCTCATGGCAGGCGGCATCACCTTGCTCGCCTGGCGCCGGCATTCCAGTGAGTCAACTGCTGTCCAGAGTCTCAATGGAATATCCCTCACTGGCTGGGCTGTTCTTCTCGGCCTGATCTTTCTTGGCTCAACATTGACTTCTTTGCGAGCAGCCCGCCCCCAGCCCGTTGACCCAAACCAGACCTCCTTGGTTGTGATGACTTACAACATACAGGAAGCCAACGATGGCTTCGGGGAACGATCCTATGACCGTCAGTTGGCGTTGATTCAAAAGGTCTCACCCGATATCCTTGCCATGCAGGAATCTGACTCGGCGCGTATTTCGCTCAACAATAATGATTATGTCCGATATTATGCAAGCCAATTGGGATATTATTCATACTACGGTCCCACCACGGTCACGGGCACATTTGGGACGGCAATCCTGTCAAAGTACCCGCTTCAAAACACCCGCTCGGTCTTTACCTTCAGCGATACAGATGAGATCGGCACAGCCGAAGCCGAGATCGAAGTGAACGGACGCATCTTCACCATTTACAATGTCCACCCCGATGGTTCGGACGCCGCCAAACTAATTTTTGTCAACAGCCTGATCGAACGCTCCCGAGACAAGCCCGGCGTGATCGCTCTCGGCGATTACAACCTGCGGGACTATGAAGAACCTTATCAACGAATGGCTGGTGTATATGCTAACGTTTGGACAAGCATCTACCCTTCAAAGATTGGTGCGGATGGCACAGACATGTCCGGCAAGAATCGAATCGATCATATCTTTATATCCAAATCCTTGAATGTGCAGGATGCTTTTTATATTTTGCCTCCTGCCTCGGCTACCGACCATCCCGTTCACTGGGCAGAGATATTTTGGGGAAAGTAATAAAATTTCAAACGGCCTCTCACGGCGTTGGCGTGGATTCTGCCTCAATCGCCAAATTGGGACATACCGCCTGACGCCGTAGCGGGCAGCGCATCGCGAAAGCTACATTCATTCCATGCTATAATTTCATCTGGAGGCAGACATGAAACTTACTGCTATATTTGAAAAAGTTGGCGAATGGTGGCTGGGCTACGTGGAAGAATTGCCCGGTGCAAACACTCAGGGCAAAACGCTCGACGAGGCGCGCGAAAATTTACGCGATGCTGTTCAAATGATCATCGAAGTCAATCGCGAATTGTTATTGGAACAAATTACAGGACATGAAATCATTCGTGAATCATTAACGGTCTAATCAATGAAAAGGCGGGAATTTATTCGATATCTCGAAAAGAACGGTTGTAAATTACTACGAGAGGGCGGTCGTCATAGCGTATATTGGAATCCACAGGCAAACAAAACATCCACTGTTCCACGCCATAACGAAGTTGTTGACCAATTGGCAAAGAAGATTTGCAAAGACTTGGGAATTCCTCCTGTAAAATAATCGCGACTCTCAAAACAAAAAGGCTGGACATTCTTGCTCCAGCCCTTTTTTATTCATTCACATCCTATCTGTTGACTGCACTCACGACACTGGCAGGGACTAATTTTGCGCTTTAAAATTAGCCTATATTTCTACCTTAATCGACCAACAACTTACTGTACTCCCGTCACGCCACTTTCATTACTGCATCAGACTCATTCTCTTGCCCATATACATTACACTTAAAACAAAAAAGCCCCTGATTTTCAACGAATCAGGGGCTCACGATTAGATAAAGCGATATTGTCTCAAATACTCTTGTAACCGCTCATGTGAGATTACTCTTCCAGTCGGATTTTCCTTCCAACTTCCATCATCCAAGGGCGTGTAAATCAGCGGCTTCCTTTTTGGCAACAACATACCACATTGAAATGGCTTATGCGTTTCAAAAGACCGCCTGCGTTCCTCCCGTCGGCAGCGATACAATTCTCTCTTGCTCAGACGCTTCGTTGGTAAATCGCCTGGAAAAAGTGGTGTTTGTGTATGATCCGAACCTGAGCCTTGATACGCTCTTCCAGAAGTCCGCTTAATTCTGGTGCAAAAACTTTTTCCAGGTGTAACAGAAACTCCTACACATTTTGGACCCATTCCTCGCGCAATACTTATCGGGGATTTTAAAACCCTTCTACACTTTTTACATCTTGGATTTTCTTCCATAGTGATGCTCCAATTAAGAATACAGCAGTACAGGTATGACACCTGTACTGCTGTCGTTTTAGAACAGTGACACTTGGTTCTGTGTCACTTGTTTGGACCGTGGGCGATTCGCAGACCTCCCCACCACACCCTTCTGTGTCATCCAGTCGGACCAGGAAACTGTTTTGGGCATATCTGGAACTGGAAACGGTGCGCTCGGAGCCGTTGGACATCCAAGCGGCGAATTGGAGACAACCACTTCATCGGCAAAGAGAGATTGTAGATCAGGCAGGTCGGCTGACTCTAGTGCCTCACGTGCGAGCTTCATCAGGATGTCTCCATCTTCTTCCGGGACAATCGCGCCGCCGACATTATCTCCATACAGCAATTGCGCTGCCTTCATCTTTGCACCGATAAGCGCCAGGGCACGCGACTCCATTGTGTCGTTGTAAACAGTGAATACTGCCTTTACTGATTTGGTTTGTCCAAGACGCCAGACCCGCCTGAGGCTTTGCCAAAGCACATACAACGAATACTCGATCTCCAGGAACACAACCGACGAGAAGGCAATCAGATCCAACCCAGTCGCTACAAGTTTGGGGTTCACAACCAAAGCATCCAATCCAAAGACTCGTTTTGCAATCCACTCCTCACGCTTACGTGGATTGATTCCACTGGTCAATACCTCAGCGCGTACTCCTCCATCACGAAGGATTTTTAGAATGTGATCTTGAATATCACGCGTACCAGTTTGGCGGAGATAGATCAACACCTTTCGTCCCTGCTGGCGTTCAGAACGGCAGAAATCCATTAGCCAACTTTCCTTGGGCATGGTCTCATCATCAACGACTGCCGGCAGTTCCATCAGTTGTTTCCTGCGCACAAATTCGCCTTTGCGATCCACCTCATCAATCTCAACCACTTCATCGCGGAAGGCAGAGTTTGGGCGAGCCAGGGTCCACTGCAACCAGGTCGAGAGATAGCGCCTGTTCTTGATGGCGAGGTCACGCAGTTTCTTGGCCATCGAACGATACTGTCCACCTTGTTCATCTGTCATTGTGAGGGTCACAACTTCTTCGGTATAGTGCGGCAATGCCAACCCTAAATCTTTCAAGGACAGGAATACTGTTGTATCCAACAGGCGATTTACAATGGCAGGCGAAATACCAGGTTGTTCTTTGGCTTGGTTCTGGTAACGGCGATTGCCAGTGAAACCATCCTCATCGCCATCCTCAGAGGCGCGTTTGCTCTGGCGGGTCATCTCCAGCACGCCATACAATCTTGCCCAGCGCTTCTCATCGTTGAAGGCGAAGTCCTTGCGAACGCCGGCATTCAGGCGATGTAACAGCCAGAAGATGGATGTGCTGCGTCCCCCAAAGAATGTACCTGTCAGGGTCAGGGTGTATTTTGTAGATGCAACCAACTGATGAAACGCAATACCCCGATCGCTCGCTTTCGATTTATATTCGTGTAATTCATCGCCGATCAGCATCTTGAATGCGCCTTTTGCATGTTTGGCAATGTACTCAGCAATTGCCCAACGCCGGCCAGTGAACTGGAACAGGGGTGAGCCGCAAACGCGTTTTCCCCAAACAGGATTTCCATGTTCATCGCGAGACAGCCGCCCAGTGCCGTCCAGCTCGTAGCCCTTTATTTCACCCTTGCAGAAACGACGCTTGTCACCCAGGTCTTCAATAGTGGTCGCAGTTGTCACAAATCCACCAGGTAAATCAATCTGGATCGGTGAACCGCATTCTGGACAGCTGAGGGCATCAAAACTCTGTCCATCTTCCTCATCAAAAAACTTCTTGCAAACTACTGCGTGTTCCCAACCTGCGCCATATTTTGCGGATGTGTGAGCGATGACTGCCACAGCTTTGTGCCCCAACTTTCCTTCCTCGTAAAGTTGCAAAAACCTGCGTACATCGTTGACATCGCCAGGGTCATTTGCATTGCGTCCGATGCGGCTCAGTTCCATCGCCTTCGCACCGGGAATGGTTACTTCGATTTCTCGAATCCATTTGGGAACAAGATGCGGCGGGCAAAGTACGATGGCAGGATAGGCATTCAGTAAATCGAGAGCAGCAATAGATTGGATACTTTTGCCGCTGCCCATTTCTCCCTGGATGTTTCCAACACCATGTACCCGGATTGCTCTTGCAATTGCTGCAGCTACATGTCTTTGGGTTGGCAGCATTCCTGCTTTCTCCTGCCCAGGCAACGGCTTGCGCTTGGTTCCCAACATGTCCAAAACAGCATTTTCTTGTGGCGTGGGATCGAAGCTATACAGCGGACGATATGTGGATAGGATGTGTGCGCCGAGCTGATCGCCATATTTATGCATAAACTTGGAGAGTGGCTCCACCGTATCAATGATCTCAATCCCACTCTGACGCAGGATGGCTACAGTTGAGACAAAGCGATCACGGAAGGTTTCTGTTGTAGTCTTGCCATCCTTGCTTGTAGACTCTTCGACCTTTTCTGTAACCTTCAACACACGGCCCTTCACCAGCATGGGCTTTCCATCTTCGTCATTCAATCGCAAAGTCCCCATCATGCCGGATGCCATCAACATCGCAATGTGTCCCTTCTTCAAGGGCATAACCGGTTGTTTGAATTCACCCAGTCCGCGTGAAGGATTGAGCAGATCAAGCCAATCTTTGGATACCAGCACACCGCGCTTTTGTGTGGTATCCACGATTTCTTCAGGCTGCCAATCCAGGCGGGAGAAGCGGATCGGTTGTCCACCTGCGCCTTTGTCGGAAGCAGGCAGGAGTTTATATATCGGCTCAGCCACATCCACCAACATGGGCGGCTCAATATCAGCCCATGCCTGCATCTGCTGGATTTCCTCATTGGATGGCATCTTGAATTTCAAGCGTTTCAATCCAAGAACGATGACTTGATTGAACCCTGTTTCAGGATAGCGATATACCGTAATGCTCTCGTAATAGCCAGCCAGATGTGAGGCCACATCCGGATCTCGCAACAGTTGATGCGGAACGATGTAAACCAACACGCCGCCACGTACCAACTTTGGAGTTGTGGACTTAAGAAATTCCAACTCAAGGCGTTTCTGGTTGCCAAGTCGGTCATGGCTGTATGGCGGGTTGAGGAATATCAGGGTGATGGACTCGCCCGTCAGATGACATGAACCCCAGGGTGTATTGAAAACCCGATCCATTTTTTCAGAAGCCAGCGCAGCACGCGCAGGGGACAGTTCCGCTCCCCAACTCTGGCAGTTCAAAGCCATTGCCAGGATGGAAGCCGCAGTACCTTCGCCTGCACAGGGATCAAGTAATCGTCCTGTCTCAGCAGGTTTGAAATAGGATTTGAGTAGTTCTGCGACATGGGTGGATGTTTCGTAGAAACCCATTTTTTCAATCGCGGGAGGACGCATATGTATCTCCTTTAGGAAAATAAAATCCCCCACACCAAATGGTGCGGGGGATTAAATCGGTTTGGATTTTCTTATTTGACTTTACAGATCAAGCGCGCGGCAATGTTCACGAAGCCAAGCGGTTCACCTTTATCAAGATGAACGAACTCGGGAGTGCCGCGTGTCCAATCCGTTTCAGGATGTCGGAATTGAATGACCAGGCGACGACCATCCTCTGCCTGCCAAATTTTCCAGACTTGTGCGCGAGATTCACAGACTTCAAACTCGAAGCGCTCAAGCGCAGCGTTAGCAAGTATTTGCTTTTTGACAGATTTGGCAAACTTCAGGTCAACGAATTTCAGAAGTTCACGCCAATCCGTTTTGCGCAACTGAGCGAGCCAGTAGGAAGGATGATCCTCTGAAGCCTGTGCTTTACTGAGATCGAAGATCTCATCAACTTGAATGGATTGAAACATGCTGTATCTCCTAAATCGTCAGGACTTCCTGCTCAAGCAGGTTCTGCACCAGTTCCTGCCAGGGCTTTGCCAAATCCATCCTGGCTCCTCCTCGGCAGTCGCCACCTGTTTCGAGACGCTGAATGAAGCCGGCATCCAGTCCATGTTCCCATAAAGTCTTTTTCCAATTGTCAGGGATGGGAAAAGCCAGTGTTTCCTGCAAACGCTTCACTGTCAGCATCTGCAATTCAGTTTCCACCTCCCTGCCTTGTTCAAAGACCAGGGCGTAGGCAGAGTCATCTTTGGCTTCCCACTTTCCCGGCAGCGCCTTGCGGCAAATGATGCTCGCGTGCATGACATTGAACTCGGTCAATGGCTGGGTCATCATCTTCACTTCACCATCCGCCAGGACAGACGTGCCGCGCATGGAACATGAACCACGCCCACGGATTAACGAAGCCCACAGACTCTCCACGCTGGTTTTATATGCAGCTATGCCCACGTACACAAGTGTGTGCTGATAGGGTCGATCCTGCATGAGAGCATAGCCTGTGACATCAGCGCGGGTGTGGGCATTGCTCAATGCTGGAATTCTTCCATCAGGGAACAGATGCCGTACTGAGGAAGACATATCATCCACAGGCTCGATCTTCCAGACATACACACCTGCATTGGCGCGCACCAGTTCCTGATTGATCTCCTGCAACAGTTGATGCGCATTCAAGCTGACATTGATACTCGTAAAGGTGATCTCGATTTCATCCACCTGGATTTTCACCATGCGCGCGTTCATATCCACCACCGCGCCAGCAGGTATCCACTCCTTGATGTTTTTCAAAGATGGGGGCAACTCTGCATCTTTTGCAGGGGTGAACCATAATGCGCCATGAAGGGGCACATCCGGTGCAGGGTCGAATGTTCCATACGGAGCGCGATGGCGTTCCCGTCCAAGATATTCAATGTCAGGCAGGTCATTCAGAGCAGGCAGCCAGAGTTGTTCATATAAGGAGACCAGCACTTTGCCATTCTGCATCGCAATTTTTTGCGCCTGCCTTAATTCTTCAATTCGTTCCTTGATGTATTCATCTTCATAAGGTTCGGTCCATTCGTACATGGGTTACTCCTTGTGTGTAATGGTCAGGTTGAAGTCCAGCAGTCCGAAGACTTCGCCTTCTTCGGGATCATCACTGGCCGTGACAACGGGTTGATATTCCGTGAGATAGCGCCAGTCCAAGATGTGACTGCCCTCGGAACAAATCCCGTTTTCAGAAAGCAATTCGGAGATTTCATCGGCAACAGAGTCAGGGTCAGCTTCATCTGCGACTGCGATCTGAATCGTCAGGATGCGGACGCGTTGTTTTGGTCCTACTGCGTGCATGATTCCCCGCTTTCTTCGATGACCGGTTCAGTCTCACCTTCCAACAGGACGAGAGTCAACCAGGGAACGGTGTCTTCATCCACATCGGTTTCAAGTCCAATGAAAACTGAGATACCTGGGATCTCTTTTGCCATCGTCTTTGCCAATGCAAGTGCGTCGGGTAGGTTGCCATCCATCATTTTTGGAACCATTCCGAATTGATGAGCGAGGAGGTTGCCCTTTCGCCAGACTTTGAAGATGCCGTGGACTTCACTGTATTTTTCCTCGGGCAGGTTCTTCAGAGAAAAGTGATAGTCCTCCAACGCGACATCCAGATTGGTCCAACTGATGCCCATGCTGGAGTCGAGATGATCGAAGACGTTGTGCAGGAGCCCTGCGGCATAGGTGCGTGTGATCGGCTTTCCAGCGCGGCGCGCAGACTCCAGCATGTCATCCACCTGCCAGACGTGCGCGATCTTGTCCTGCCAGTAGAAATTGAGAACGCCAAGCACATTGTTGCTTGTAACATTGATTTCAAATGCTATGGCATCCGCCATTTCTTCCAGAATATGGTCGTACATGAGTTTCTCCTTTTATAGATGCAAATGGGAATAGGTCATGCCATCATCACTGGTGAACGAATAGTGGATGGCATATGCTTTGCGAATATATCTGCGCCCGCCGCGTTCGAAGCGAAAGAGCGGTTCGTTGTCATACAAGTATTTCCTGGGTACGCGGCGGAAGATCGTCCAGCCGATGGCATGGGGCGCGCCTGGATAACTTCGCTCAATGCGGACGCGCGCTCCAGCTTCTTTTCTCAACATGGACAGCGCCTCATCAAAGGCTAGGTGAATTGAGGTTCCAGCGATCACAGCCGTGAATGGCAGCACCACCAGGTCTGGTTTGGGCGGTTTCATTTCAGAACGTCCTCGCCCAAACTGAAGGCCTGTTTGAGTTTGTCCTTCTGCTTTCCCTGCATGTTGGCAACATCAGCACGCACCTTCAGCTCGTCCCAGCCGGCGCACTTTGCCTTTTCCAATTTCGCAATGAACTCCGTAATATCCCTTTTGTGTTTGTGTTGTTTCCAGTTCTCGGGATCAAAGGCAGGCTTGGTTGTCATCTCCACCAGGTTGAACTCATGCCAGGGATGATCGTCATCGTCGTGAAGAATATCGAAGAAACGTTCCTCGATATTCACCTGCTGGGCAATGAAGAACTCACCGTCACTCAGGCTGGAGCGAATTTGCTTTTCAATTTCATCAATGGGCATTAAGGTGGAATTGGTGAAGACCGCCTCGCCATGCGATTTGTAATTACTGGCATCGCGATACAGATACTTGAAGGACACGTTGCAGGGTCCAAGCCGGGTCCTGAAAAGATTCCTTGAATTCTCGGCAACTGAATTTCTGGTTTGATCTGTCAGGCGAAACTTTTTGCGTTTGATGGGAAACGGAACTCTTTTCCGGAACGAGTTAGTCATGATGGTCATCACGCACCTTCCCTTTCTCCGCCCAGCCCTGCGCCTGGATATTTCGCGCCCACATGGCCAGGAACGAAGAGACATCCTTGTGGAAACGGGCATCCACAAAAGTCTTTCCATCCCGCTCGATGAACTTCGAACGATATCCAAAGAATGCCTGGGTGATGGCAGTCGGAGTCCAGGTTGGATAGTGAAGTTCAACATCCGGGTCCGCGATCGGATCGCCATTTTGTTCGAAGTAATGCGCGACACTGATCAGGTCACCAAGCCGCTCGATCACGAGGCGGTCATAGTGAGGCATATCAAAGCGCACATGAAACTCGTCCTGGGAGTAGAATTTTTCGAGCAGGTTGTGCGCTTTCAAAAGCTGTTCAATATTGGTCTGAAACAAGGTTGTCATTGGGTTCTCCAGAAAAAGAATGGAGGGCGACATGGTCGCCCTCCATTTGAAAAGTTATTCACCCCAACCGCTGATGTCGTCTTCCAATCTGGCTTCGAGCCAGTCGTCGTCACCCAGACGTGAAGCGTTTTCATATTGCTCCACGAGCGGTCCTTCATCGGGTTCGGTGTCTGCCTCAAAGAACTCCTGTTCAGGAAACAGGATTACGTCCGCAGGGAAGTCACCCGCCTTCCAGATTTCAAGTGTGTGCGCGACTTCATAGCCAGGCTTGCAGAATTCTTCTGGATCTTTTTCCGGTGAAACGATCACCACGTATTCATCTTCCTCCGAAACGTAGTGCGCCAGAATGTAAGGACCAATTTCGGAAAGCATCGCCTGCTCATACTCGAAGGATGGCAGAGAAACTCCTGCTTCTGCGAACAGCCAGGTCACTTTCTCCTTCAGCCATTCGATATCCGCGTCGCGATTGAAAATCGTGCGGCGGTTAAAGCCTCTGGGAATATCCATCAGATTGCCATACTCATAAGGCTTTTGATCCGCCAATGCATACGCAGACGTCTCGATTGCAAGCGCCACGACTTTGTCATCATCCCATTTCCAAACCACACTGCCTACATACTCGCAAGGTTTGGAGAATGCGCCCGAATTCATAGTGACGTCGCGCCATCCTTGAGGTCGATCAGAAGGTGTGCACCAGACCTGGAAGCCTCCGTTACCGGCTTCGAAGATGGCTTGTGGACTTGGATTAGAAGCAATATCTAGTTCGTGTGCCAGGTCAAGCACGGGTTGCATGCGTTGATGTTCAGATTGATATGACATGGAATTACTCCTTATTGAAATTGTTTATTGAAGTCATCCGCCGCGCGGACCACTGTATTCATACTGATGGTGGTATTGCTCCTCGCCATCAGACCAGCGGGCATGTCCGCTAAAGCCCATGCCGCCTTCGAAGTACTTCAATTCGAAGGCATGGTCCGGGAACATACCCGCCAGTTTTTCAATGACAGGCACAGGCGGGCTCCAGGCCGAATCGAATTCCATGAATGCCAGCAACGGTTGAGAGTCAGGCAGCGGGCTTCCGCATTGTTGGCACACCCAAACCGTCATGTGTTCGGTGTTGTGCACCGTCTGACAGAACGAACATTGGGCTGTCTTGCGTGAGGTTTCTTTTGAGCTGTCCTTGCGGGTTGTCAGGGATATGCCCCTGGCATTCCATTTCGTGCCCCAGTTCCCGCAGCACCATTCATAACCACCGGAATTGAAGCCGTCCTTCAACCAGGGTATTCCGGGTTCGACACCATACTCCGCCGCCAGCGCATCCAGTTTGTTCTGTCGTCCAGGATCATCTTTGTCGATGGCAAATGACTTTTGTTGGTAATCGTGAGCGCGTTGATCCAGCTCCCTGTATTGCTTTGGATAGGGAATGATCCTGTCGAAATCCAGGATGCAGGCATCCTCATCCGCACAGGACTCAGAACGGATGGCATTTAATACTTTCTGTACATCGGGACCCGTGATGGTCAGTTCGTTTTCAGTCCAGTTAGGCATGCTGTTTCTCCTTGTATTGTGATTGTTGATTGCCAGGGAATCGGAGCGACTGGCAAAGGTATGGTTGATTTGGGTGAATATTCGTGTTGATCCTGCGCATCACATTCCAGCGCAATGGCCAGCTCTTCATCCGTCATGCTTTCCTCGACGATGGACTGCTCCATCAATGGGTCTGCGCGCGCCAGACGTTCGGCGTCATCAACTGTGCGGATGTGCGGATTGTTGCGTCCATAGCGCGCAAAGTAGCTTGCCCCGACTTTGCTCTTGAACGGACCGATGACCGCTGTGTAATGATGACCATGTGATTCTTTGGTGGGAACTGTGGATAAGCGGAACAGGATAAGATCATCCCGCCCGCGTTTTCCGAGATAGAAAGCCATGTTGCCTCCTAGAAATCCTGGGGTAAGCCGATCCGCACAACCTGCGTTTGAACTTCAACTCTCAGCCGCAGACTGGCTTCCGTAATCTTCCCGGTATGCCTGCCTTCGCGCAGAAAGTCGAAGGTGAACGCAAACGATTGGCGCGCGTCCAGCGAGAGATAATGGTGTGCCAGCCAGAGTGCATCGTACAGGCGCTGGTCATAATCTTCGTCATCTTCTGTTTGAAGCGGCATGAGGGCGTCGCTCAAAGCAATGCCCACTTCGACTGGAATGATGAAACCTATTCCTCTTGCAACATCACTGACATCCATCCAGGTTGAATTCTTGATGACTGGTTTTAGAATTGAAGGTCTGGGAGTGAAGTCGAGAACCAATTGCATCTGCATGATTCCTCCTACGTGAAGCCCAGTCCACGTTCCTTGAGCGACACCCACTTCATGTGTCCGATTACCAGATGATCGAGCAAGTCGATATCGAGCAGCTTGCCAGCCTGCACCATTGCGCGCGTCACAGCCACATCGTCGGGCGAAGGAGTCGGGTCTGAACTTGGATGGTTATGACAAACGATGATCGCTGAGGCCAGGCGTTGAATGGCGGGGCGAAATACCTCGCCCATACGCACCTGAGAGGAACTCACCGATCCTTGATAGATCTCGACAATTTCAAGAACCCGGTTGCGCCTGTCGAGCAGCAATGTGCGCAGGTGTTCCTTTTCCAACATGGCCATTTCGTATTGCACGAGCGCTGCAGCATCGGCGGGGGAATTAATGACCGGTCGTTCTTCGTTGGGAAGATTCAGCCGCAAACCCAAATTAAGCGCGGCCTTGATGCGAACGGCGGTTATCTGATTGATTCCCTTCACCTTCGCGAGTTCTGCGGGATGTGCCTGGTACAAACGACGGATATCGCCATCGAAACGCGCCAGCAGGGTCTGTGCCATCTCAATCTGTTTCTGTCCGCCGATCACAGCCGCCATGAGTTCCGTGAGATTGCAAGCGGTCGCGTTCTGTGCCACCCGATAGGCAGGCTGTTCACGCAGGGGCATGCTCTTAAGTTTGGGTTGGTCATATGGTGATGGTGTTTGGAGAAGTAACGAATTGGTAGTGGTCATGGAGTCTCCTTGGGAAATGAAAGACGGCGCACATCAAGTGCGCCGCCCTCCGTTAGACAAAACGACCCTTGCAGCAAATTGCAGGGGTCAACAGATTATTCTGATTTTTTTATTTGGTTCTGTGGTTATTTGGTAGAAAGGTTTTCAGGCCAAACACTCAATTCTGCCTGGCTGGCTGCCGACCATAACTCCCTGTCAAAGGTTGCCATAGTGATGGGTGTTTCCATCGTCTCCTGCCAGAGGAGTGCGGAAGCCAAGTGCACCGCATCATACCCGCGCAGGGGATACATCCAGGCAAGAACAGCCGCACGGTCCAGGATCTGCGTGGACACTTTTAACCGCGACAGGGCTGACCAGTCACCGAGAAACTGCTTCCAGGCATTCTCGGCTTCACTTTCTGGAAGCAACTTCATACGCGCCGCACGCGATAAGGCGGCAGCCATCTCTGTACGGGTGATCCAGCTTGTTCCCGAGTGATCGGCAAATTGGATCAGTTTCAGGACCTCTCTAGACCCACGCTCCTGTACATATTGTTTCACCAGGGCGCTGGTATCAAGGTAGATGATTGACATCGCGATCCTCGATGACCAAGTCGGAAAGTTGTTTGGAACCGCGGTTACGTGCCGCTGGTTTGCTGGGTTGATATTTTTTCCCATTCCATTCTGAGATACCCGAGTCAACGAGAGCCATAAGCCGCTTTTCCAGACTTGGTTTCACCGGTACGATCTGTCCTATCGTCTTGCCGCGTTCAGTAACGATGATGGTCTCGCCTGCTTTAACACGGCGCAAATACTCGCTTAATTGTGTTTTGAGCTCACGGGTACCAACTCTCATGTTCGTCATGGGACGCTCCTTAATGTGGTTACATTGTAATATATGTAGATACATTTGGCAAGCGCGTTCTTCGATTTGCCCCCCTTCTTTTATTGTGCAAATACCCCGTCCATTTCAGGTAGACTGATCGCAAGGGTTTCGTCTTCCGGGAAAGGGTCCTGGCTGCCTTCCATCAGCATCGGCATGATGACCGCAGTGAAAGCGCCTGCTTCGATCAGGAGCGGTTTCTTTCCATCAGAAATCCGGATGGCGAGCTCGCCTTTGCAGGCCTCTGCGGCCCGTTTCAGAAAAGCAGCGGACACCCATACATTTACATTCTCTCCGCTGGCTTTGCCTTCCAGGATATTGCGAACCTGCCCGGTCTCGGATTCTGCCGAGGCGATCTTTGCCATGCCGTTCAGTGTTTTGATAAATGTGCTCTGTGTGCCCATCGCGTTCACCATGCGAATGGATTGCATCAGGCTGGTTTGTTGTAGGTTGAGATGAGCTGCTGTACTTTTCCTTGCGTCTTCAATCAGGGTCATGATCTGCGCAGATGGAAAGCCCTCTGCGGCTGTGACGGTTGCCAGGGTCAGATCTTTTGAGTCATCTGTCTTGGTGATGTGGAAGATGTATCGATTGGGCCCCGAGGTTCCCATGCAGACCTTGTCGCGGTCTTCAATCAATGTGGAAAGCAGGCGGGCAAAACTCAAAGGCAGTGAGACGGATGTTTGTTCTGACGGTCCCTCGATGCTCTCACGCACATGACAGGCTGAATACCCATCTGCTGTTTGCGCTGACACGGCTTCGGCTTCAAGTATCAGATGGAGCACTTGCAGGACGGCGCGCGAGTCGTCTGTGGAGGCAAAGGGCAGGACACGCACCAGGCTGTGGAAGATGTTTCCTGAAAAGGTCGCGATGGTTTGAATGCTTTCCTCGCCAATAATAGGAATGGACTCTTCCACGATTCGCAGAGTGGTGCGATTGGCACTGCTTTGGATAACCACCGAATTATCCTCGACCGTCAGATGGATTTCGTTCACTAGCGTTTCCACCACGGCTTTAAAGGTCTGGGCATCCACACTTACTGAAACATCTTCATCACAAACCACGTTCGTGATGGCGCGCGCAGCGGTCTCGCCATTGAAGCAGGACAGGCGCAGGATTCCATCTGTTTTGACATCCAAACGCACGAGGGAAAAAGCGGCCAGTGAACTTTTCAGACTGGCGCGCGTGACTGCGTTAAGTGCGGCATTCAAAGCATCTTGTTGAATGGTGATCATTGTTTATCTCCTTAATATTTTGTTATTGACTGATCTCGCGCAGGTGTTTTTCCATTTCATACTTGCCGCTAAAGATATAGAGAATGAACTCAATAACGAACCAGATCGCCCAGCCCGCTACGAGCATGGCAATCAGAATGGCGATGACAGTTAGTGCTGTGAACATGATTTATCTCCTTGAGAAATGAAATCGGGGAGCGATTGATTAATCGCTCCCCGATATGGGAATTGGATGGATTAGATTGCGGATGGCCACCATCCGCTTAGGATGGCTTCGTCCGGGTCGAGTCCGTCGGGCGGTTTAAGTGTGCGTACCTTTGCGCCACCGTGCCGGATGGATGCCGATACAGCCTGTGCCCACTCCATACCGGCTTTATCAGGATCGCGCAGTAAGACATAATCGTATTTGTTGTGCTCACTGAACCACCGATGCATTTTTGCAGCTGGGCTGGCGCCGTTGGTATACACTGCCACCGTATCGGCTTCGCGTCCAAGCTGATGGATCTTCTGCGCAGTGATGAGCATGTCGAACAATCCTTCCAGCACGATCAATGTGCGAGTAAGTTGTGTGATGCGCCAGCTTCCAAGAGGTTGAATACGATTGCCCCAGGTCTTGTGATTCTTTTCAGGCTTGAACTTGCGCGTGCCTTTGGGTAATTGCTCCTCCGGTATATAGCGCACGTTCATCACATTGGATTGTGATGGCGGGTCGGCATACACTACTCCACCAGCCCACAACCAGGTACCATCTTGGCGGATCATCAGGGATTGCTTTGCCGCTTCGACGATCTCATGATGAACAGAAGGAGTTGGAATTCCATACCCAAGTCCATATACCAAGGCTGTATACGGAAGCACACCGCGGATTGCAAGATACGACCATGCTGGTGAACGATGCAGGACGGAACGCGCTTCCGACATGGCTTCATCCAGCATCTTGACCTGTGACGGCGGTTTGGGAGGGCGTGTCGGCAATGTACCCGATCCAGGCGGTTTCGACTTCGCCTCCCCAGCGGAGACCTGGCCAAGTTTGATGCGTAACCCATTCAATGAACCTCCCGACGCACCACAACGCAGACACTTCCAGTATCCACTGATCAGATGGATTCCGAAATTTGGTTGACCGCCTTGCCCGGCTCGGCTGGAGTCGTTATGGAAGGGACACCAGAAGATGGCCCAATCGCGGTGGCGTTCCACTCGAACCGCCTGACCGAGGATCTCTTCGGCGGCGGAAAGAATATCTTCCATGAGATTTTCTGCGGCCTCCATTTGAACGGCGTGAAAGTTTATGATCTATCCGCCCAGACAATGGGCGATTGAAGCCATCACGAGCGAAAACCAGTGATATGGCTGGCTGGCAGCGACGGCGACCAGGATGAGAAGCATTGCGAGGATGCTCATGATCAGTCTCCCTGTTTGGAATGATTAATGATTTCCAATCGGGGTGCATGATCACGCATCCGCGCGGACCGGCCTGTTGGTTCCTGCTCATCGAATTTCCACGCTGGCCCAGAAAGGCGCTGTTGTATACAACGCAACGTTCTCACGCAGCAGTGTAACGGTGGCGGTGTATAGGTAGTCTCCCTGCTGTCGTCCGGCGGGTGCTGCGACATTGATGAACCTGCCATCGGCCATGACTCTGCGTTGTGCGGCGTTCAAACGAAAGGGTGCGAAAATCTTGACAGTCTTGCTGGTTGTGGTATTATTTGTTGTGAACATTTGTTTCACCTCGGGCCGTCCAGCGTCAACTGGGCGGTCTTCTTTTTTTACCGGGCCTCTCACCCCGGTGAGTCCTCGCTGTGGAGCGGAATCGAAAACGGGCGCAGTCCAGGGAAAGTCCCAGGTACAGCGCCCGTTTGATTTGAGGAGATATTCAATTGTGTTATTGGTTCAAAGTGCCTCCTGTGTAGGGATTGAATGGTTTATTGCCGTGTGCACGCGCATGCGTGCCGATACAACCCAAAGATTCAGGGTGTGTCGGCAATTTGCACGGAGCATGTTGATGAAACTGCATACAGTCTCACTCCACAATTTTGTTTCCTGGCTTCCCTTTTGTTGCAATTTATCTTTGCCAGCGAGACTGTAAGACTGATCTTTCCAACATGCGTACATAGTAACGAACTGGATTGAAGAGTATGAGCGTTTTTATTTTTGAATTTGTGAATATGGTTTCCTTTCAGTTATGGAGATATGGGGGATGGATACAACGGAAGAAGCCCGGCGAATGGCTGGGCTTCTAAAGAGAGGGAATGGATTGTGGGAAGTAGGAACGGTCGGGATTATAGGGATATAAAGAGAAATTGTCAAACCACGTAGGCGGCGGAAACAATTCAATTCACCCTTATGCGACGTGTTTTACGCCCCTATTACCTATGGGTGGAGGTTGGAAAAGACACCTTGTTTAGCGATTAAGATTGGCTAGGTAGTCACTCCCAATATAGCCACGTTGAAACCCAGAGATGTCAAAGCCTCATAAATACGAACAAAATTTAACTTACTAAAGAATGGCAGTTCTTTAGGATCCTTTGCCCCCAGAATCGCAAATACTATTTTATAGTCACCAGATGTTGGTTTTAAAAGCGGAATTGTCTTTTGCAAGGCGGGCTTTTTTGAGAGATGGCTCCTAATATCCCGCCTGAAATTTTCGTCATTCATTAAAGCCTCTGCAGAGATTCTCCCTTGTGCAAATAAGTGACTGAGGTCCGATGACCCCCCTTTTTTATGTTTTACATGCACAAACTCGCCATCCTTAGTGAATAAATCACAAGGTTCAATTGGAGACGAAGTCGAGCGGCATCTTGCGAATTTTTTGTCGAGAAGTGCCATGGATGGCTCATCTCTCGCAACCCTGGCATTGTAAATCCCTTCTGCCTCAAATTTGCCATTTTTATCGACAAGTAACTTGGGGAGCTTTGTTTTTGCAATTGGTATGGAAGCCAGGGTATTGTCAATTATTTTTGCAAAACCTCGATCAATCTCAAACCAATCTCCTGAACTGAGCAAATAATTCTTACTTGAAGTTGTTGTCTCAAGTGACAGACAACTGTATATGGACCAACTGAAGGCCGGCTCTGCATCGCCGCCACAATACACAAAAACCTTGTCTTTTTTTACATCATCCTCTGTAAGTTCTGCCAATTCCTTTTTCTTCAGATAGTTATCAATTTGAGGTTCCAGATCATTTATGTTTCGATTGTGGGTGTAATCGAAACATCGAATATCCCCCCAATCAACTGGTTCCGGGGGCGAGAAAATAACGTTGCCCTTGGAACCAAGTTTCAGTTCCTCGATTAGTGTCTCGTGAAGTTTATCCAGAAGTGTGGGGTCTTTAACTTTTCGGACATTATCCACCCAAGAAAAATGATCTTTATAAGTACGCTTTTGATAAAAGCCCAATAGGTCGTCACAAAGTTTTCGCAATCCAGGGAAGTCCGTACGCGTTGATACAACCAAGGTGGATTCTGTACCGGAAATACCAACCAGAGGAACATTTTTTCTTGGGGTGCCAGTAACTGCACGGAGAATATCCTTCCCAATATTAATTCCGAATAACTCAATACCACCAGCTCGGCTCGCCTGGGTCCTCGTGTGGACGGTTTGGCCCTCGATTGCAAAGGAGTCCAAGCTGCGGAGACTGTTATGCTGCAAACAATTTAAAGCAGTCTTTAAACCAAAATCAGAAACTAACGCTGACAGACGTAACAGGTTTCGTCCGTGACCAAATGTGAATGCAAACATACGACCCTTACGTCGTACCACGAGGACGGCAGCATTTGTACTGTTGGCAATTTCCTTAAGAGGTTTCTTGATTCCGCTCTGGACAAAAGTTAACCAGGTAGGCGGCGTTTGCTTCGGAGGAGAAACATATAGCTTTCCACTAAATCCCCAACCGGCTTTAATATCATACTCGGAAACTTTGAGGCCTTGTTCAAGGACTTCATCGAAACGGTTTACGGTTGATTTTACTAACTTGACATGAAATTTTTGAAGTGGTTTTTCATTTTTCATTTGATCCGCCGCTTAATAATGGAGCCTATCTGATTACTGGTTGAAAGTTGAAGCTTTTACAGCCACTGAACAATCCTCCTATGGGCTATAAATCATTTTATACCCATTTATTTCCAAATGCAACATCATTTTCCCAATAACCTACATACTACAGGCGCAAAAAATCAAAAGGGATTTTCATTCTGTCTCAAGGCCAACTCGGTTTTGCGTGGTGTTAATATGATTTTCCATATTCACACTTAATGGCGCAAGTGTGAATATGGAAAATTAGGCAAAATCTTGTGGGAAATGATCTTCGGCCTACCGATACAGTTAGCGACACACTAACTCCACCTGCCAACATGCAAATGTATATTCACCCTCATGAGCGAGACATACCAGTCCAAACGGGAACGATGGCAGCGCTTATTGGAAACCTTACCAGTCGGCTTGCGCGAGCAAGTATCTCTGCGCAATGTGGAAGCAGTTGCAGCCCTGTCTCCACAGGCACAGGAAAGATTGGCGGAAGCCATTCAAGCCGGCCTCAAGCGTTTGCCGCGCGCAGTGGAGCAATTGAGAGTCAATCCAAATACTTCCGTTGCAGATCTACTTTATCCACCTGCACTACCCGTTACAAAGTCATCATCGACAGAGCCGGATTTCCCAGAGCACATCCAAAATGAATTAGCCAACTTGATCCAGTTATGTTTTCCTGACATGCCGCGTATGTCGGCAGAAGCCCTGGCCAATGCAGATGTGATGGATGTAGCTCGAATCACCGCACAGGCGCATCACCAGTTATTCAAGTCAAATCATTTGCGGACGGACTTTGTAGTGATGGTTCTATATGGATTGATGCGTCAATCGCAGGAGCATCTCGAAGAAGTGATTGAACAAACACCTGCCCTTGTGCAGGCACTCAACCAGAGCAGTCTGCCCTGGAAATGTCGCCACAGCGCCACGGCGACGCCCAACAAAAACGATTGGAGAAAACAAAATGCTTAAACGAATCGCCTCGACCGGTGTGAACCTTGTGGTACTGGGTGTGTCGGTCGGAATCTTTCTGGTCGCCTTCATTGCCTTGAATGCTTTGGGCGCGGCGCAAAAACCACCCACCCTTGCAGTCTTATCCGCGACCCATGATCTCAATATCGGAGATGTCATTACTCCGAATGATCTGGCCGTCAAGACAGTCTTTCAGGATGACAATGCCAGCCTGTATATTCCCGGCGCCGAAGTCACAGGGGTTGTCGGCGGCGTGGTGGCACAACCGATATTCAACGGCCAACCCATCTTTCGTTCCGCGATAGTTGCGCAAGCTGCGGAAGGCACACGTCTCTCGGCGGTGCTTGCGAAATATCCGGGATTTAGCTTGTTCCCATTGCCGTTGGATGCGATGAATCTGGTTGCCCCGGATGTGAATACATTTCTTCCTGGAGACTTGGTGGCAGTCACCGTAGTGATTACCAGCCGGCCACAACAGATGACCACACCAACGGCCATGCCTGAATTGATTATTATGCAACCTGGTTACGGCATCGAACCGACTGCGACCACTGCGCCTCAGGCAATCGAGCAAGCCGATGCATTGAGTCGCGCATTACCGCCGCTTGCCAAGGATTTATTCCCGATGGGTGTGCGCGTGATCTCCGTACAAGGTCTGCCTCCACAAACAGACTCAACCGAACCAAGCAACTCCAACTCATCCTTTGCTTCGTTCGACCAACCGCAAATGTTGATCCTGCTCGTGCCGAATGCCAGCCGTGAAGTGCTTTCACTTGCGCTTCAACAGGGAGATCGCCTGGTCGTTTCGTTGATGGCACGCGGTGATGAAACTCCCACTGCCGGCTTTACCTATTGGGACTTCGAAGATTTATTCAAATCGGATCGTAAAGAAGTTTTGAGAGGAGGACAGTAATGCAAGTTCTCTTGCTTGGCGCGGGGACCGTCACGTCACGGTTAAATATGCAACTGGCGGAACAGGGCCATTCTGTGATTGCACAGATTGCGGCCTTCTCACCGCAGCATATTGACTTGTTTGATTTCCGCGCCTTGATCGTGGTCTCGCCTGAATCATCCGTCTCCCCTGAGAGTCTGGTAAAAGCTGCAGAGCATGGGAAGTTGATCTTCGTCATTGCTGGTGTGGGCGATGGCATGTCTTCGTGGGCGAATGGTGTCGGCGTTCCAGCATTTGCATATCCGCCCTCGGAAGTGGACATCAATCGTTTGTATGAAGAAATGCGCAGAGCAGAGGCGGGTAATCTTGCAGCGGATGATCAATATCGCAGAGCCGTGCTTGGCAGTGATATGTCGGCCCGCATTCAGTCCGGCATGGCCGTGCGCAAGATCGCGATCACTTCGCCGAAAGGCGGAACAGGCAAGACTACTGTGGCCGTCAATCTTGCGGTTGCATTAGCTTTGAGTGGTATCACGACCTATCTGGTAGACGCAGACGGCAACGCCGGCTCACTCCAATATCACATGCGCCTGGAACGCGTCAACACCACCATGATCGGATTGCTGCGACGCGAGATCGCGAAAACCGGCAAGAGTGCAATGAGTGATATCGCCTCCGGTGCGGCTTATCTGAATGCGTTCACACCGTTGGATGATCTGCCAACCCTGCGCGTCCTGCCCGGTTTGATCACCGATGATCTTGGCGATGAAGTCCTGCAACAGGAAGGCAAAGTTGCTGAGGTCATTCAGGGTTTGTATGAAGCCGGCGTCGCGGCCGGCGGCGTGGTCATCATGGATGTCGGCATCAATCCTGCGCATGTCGTGCACCGCGCCGCGTTGAAAGCCGCCGAGGGAATTGCGATTGTGATCAAACCTGAAATTCCTGATCTCGCAGAAACCCGCCGGTGGATCGCACGCATGATCAATTCGCTGGCGGTTGTGGTGGGTAAAAATAGCGCGCATGAGTTCGTCGGCAGCCGCGTCAAACTTTGCTACAACCAGGTGGTAGGCGATGGCTTCAAGTCCGCGCACAAGATGCTGCAACAAGCTCTGAGCGAAGACAAGATCGAACTGGCTTTAATCCCCAATGGTATTCTTCCGGTTGTAGATCCGCGTCTGGCGGCACAGGCGGTTAACTCAGATCGGCGTGATGATATTTTGATCTGGAGATACAAGAAAGAGAAGTTGGAAGAACTCCGGCCATTCGTGGATTCTCTGTTGGGATTTGCCGCGCACTTTGTTCCTGCTGTGCGCGAAGGCGCAGCGCGTGTTGGGTTATTACAGAACCCAACCAAAAAGCGCGTCTGGTTTGGGAAATAATCCATGTTTGATATCACAGGCAAGACTTTAAAACCCGTTAGCGATCCGCGTTCAGCCGATGAGATGGAACTTTGGTGGAGCATTCTGGCGGAGGAAGGCCGCGCGAAGAAGGGGATCGAATCTCTGCAGCGCAGTTTGAGCTCTACCGAGATTGAAGCCTTGGCGCGCCAGGTCTTTGAAGAAGTACGCACACGCGCCGTCGATGCGGGTGTGACTTTGCCGCAGGAATACATCATGCGCCTGATCGGTGATCTCTCAGGGCTTGGACCTCTGCTGGAACTCATTGCCCGTACCGACATCGAAGACATCGCCATCAATCTTGGACACATTTATGTGTACACCACCACCCAGGGCTGGGAATGTGCCGGTCCAGCACCCGATGGCATTGGGGATGCCCTGCGTGTCATGATCGACCGGGCAGGACAGAGAGCACCGACTCCTGATTATCCAATTGCCGACGCCATGCTGCAGGTCATGGTTCCACTCCTTGATGGAACGGTTCGTCGAAAGGGAGTGCGTATTAATTACATCATGCCGCCTGCCTCGCCTTATGGCGACACGATCACGTTGCGCATCTCGAACTATCGCACAGCCGCCGATCTGACGCAGGGCAGCCTGGCCATGCTGTGTCAGAAACGACTTCCACCGGTACCGCGCCCAAAGTTTGATGCAAAGGATTTCCCGCGTGGTGACGGCATCCTGACACCCGAGGTCGCGAATTATCTTTTGAGTGTCATGGTACATGGAGGTACATTGGTGATTGCCGGCACGACAGGTTCGGGCAAGACCTTTGTCGGTCAAAGAATTTTGCAGGAGATGTTGGACTATTACCCGCGCGGAGCCATTCGCTTGTTCATCGTGGAAGACAGCAATGAGATCATCTTGAATGGTTGGAATGGGGATGGAAAGAGCGACACCGGCAATATTATCTATACCGTCACCCGCCCTGATATTCGCGGTGGTCCGCCGTCAGTGACAATGTATGACCTGATCCGCTCCGCTTTGCGTTCACGTCCGCATGGTGTGGTGATCGGCGAAGCGCGTGGGGCGGAAGCCTGGGAGTTGATCCGCGCTGCTGCCACTGGACATGGACACTCGGCCTTCACAATTCATGCGACCAGCGCCGAGCATGTCTGGCCACGCTTTCTGCAAGTGGTACAGGCTCATCCCGATGCAGCCCGTATGTCTGAAATACAAATCGCACAATCTTTTGCAGAAGCAGTGACAGCCGTTGTGTATATCGAGCGTAATCCGGGACATGGACAGGTCGTGCGCGAGGTTGTGGAAGTCTCGCCAATCGTGGAACGCACTGCAGCACGCCCCTCATTCTCTCCCTTGTTTCGATATGAACAGGGCAAAGGATTATTGCCAACGGGCAATCGCCCCATGCGTCCTGGCTTTCGCGCAACGGACCTGAATATTCCCGAATCTATTTTCAAGGCGGCGCTGTAATGACGGAACAAACCATCGGTTCCACGCGCACGTTTGTATTGGCGAAAGGCTTTACCCAGGTTGGCGCACATGCGGCTCTGATCGGTGAGGATGATACGCGGCGCCTGTTTGCTGAGCTATACGCCGATCCTGATCGCCCCGATGTGAGACCACAGGAGGCATATCAATCTGTTCTATCTTCCATGCAGCCTGGTTGGACTCTGCGACTCTTGCAGTTGTTTTGGCCGGATCCTGATCCAAGGTTGGAGTTTCAAAAACAAGTTCAGAGTTGGAAAGTTTCAAATACTGAAGGATTGGATATTCTGCATCAAGGGTTGTTACTCTCTATACAGGAATACCCATTACCCTTTGTACGTCGGACGGTTCTTGAGTTTGTCATGCCTGGTGATGAGGGTGTAGCATGGTGGGATGCACTTACGGGTTTGTGTGCCGGCTTTGGATTGCGTGTTCGTTATCTGGACCAGGCTGCCGTTGAAGGATTGACCCGTTGGGTGCTCAATCCAAATTTGGAATATCATCACGCTTGAGTCTCAATCATCCTAATCGTGACTTTTTCATTTCACCAATGCAACCTTCTCCGCCCTCAAAAATGGTTCTCCGCGTTCAGTATCCATCGATCATGGCGCAATACAATCTTTCTCCTGAAACTGTCGCTGTTCAAGACGAGGATGCATGGGAAATTCCCAGGTTTGGCGTCAAGATCGCCACCAGGCGTGGACTCGTACCTGAAACGCTCAAGCCAATGATCGATAAACGCGTGACGCTCAAGCGTATATTAAAAACCATGGAAAAGGCTGATCCGAGGCGGCGTCGATATAAATCGCAGGCCGATGCAATGAAGAATTTGGGGATTGTTTCCAATGGGCGCATGGGCTTCGCCAATTCGATATTCGGACGCATCAACGCCTTCGAGGCAATCTCCTATATCGGGCGGAAGATCATCCTGCAAGCCAGGGCCATCGCTGAAGAACATGGGTTTAGAGTCCTGCACATGTATGTCGACAGCCTGTTCCTTGCAAAAGATGGCGCGACTACACCGGAGGACTTTAGAGCTGTGATGGATGAGATCGAGGCTGTGACAAAACTGCCGATCGATCTCGAAGACGTTTATTCCTGGATCGCTTTTGTATCTTCACGCCGCGATCCGGATGTGCCTGTTTCAAATCGATTCTATTGTCGAAAATCCAACGGGGAATTCAAAATACGCGGCCTGGCGCAGCGCCGCAGAGATACTTGTGAGTTTGTGCGCGAGGTGCAGGTGCTGGCCTTGAATGTCCTGGGCCAGGAGCAGGACCCCAAGCGCTTGATGAACTTGTTGCCGCAGCTTGTGGAGATCGTAAAAGAAAGATGCGCGGCTCTGCAGGCTGGAATGATTCCGCTTGAAGAGTTGATTGTGACGCAAACGCTGAGTCGTGAATTGAGTGAATATGAGGCGTCTTCAGCGTTACGCACAGCCGCAACACAGCTCGAAGCCGCCGGCAAAAAGATGAATATGGGTCAGATCGTGCGATATGTTCATACGCGTGGAAAGCCAGGTGCCTACGCCTGGGATCCGCCTGCGGCCCCCAAACCAAATATGATCAAGGTCCTTCATTATAAGGAATTGGTTTTGCGGGCGATATGGGAAGTCGTGCAGCCACTGGGAGTGACTGAAGGCCTTCTCAAAGATTGGATCCTCGGTAAAGCGAGCTATATCCATGTTGGAGATTTTCCCAAAGTGAAGGAACTGCGCTTCGATTCGGAACTGCCCCTGTTTGCAAAACTCAATTCGTTTGAAAAGAAACTGATTCAAATAGTCTAAATTGGATGCTCGTTTTGGCCTGCGGGTTCGTTATCTGGATCAAGCTGCCGTTGAAAAATACCAGTTGGGTGCTTAATCCGAAGCTGGATGGATGAAACAATTCCAGCCTAACCAACCTTATTTAAGGATATCGATCAATACTTCAATAACATTATCAAAGTTGATCCCCTTTGCGTAATAATTATCTTTGCAATACCGCTCCCAGCGTTGCCGCATGGTCGCATCGGATTGGATGGTTCGTAATATTGTTTCCTTGTCTTGCAGGGCGGCCAGCGAGCCCCTTTTTTCAGAGGTGGCATTTAGCGCGCTTCTAAAGACTTTCTTTTTGACCGCAGGGCGCCGGGTTTTCATCAGAATGTAAACATCGTAAAAATCCCTTGGACGGGTATTGAGCACGCTTCTGCGCAAGATGGTCTCCACCTTTTCCGCTAGGATCGTTTCACTGTTATAGGCCCAGACCTCGATCCGCTTGTTTTCAAAATTTGAACGAAGGCTGTAGCGAATGGCATCCGGTGTAATAATATCGCCGGTGGTGACATCGATCTTCAAAGGCGTATTAATTGTTTCGTATGTTGCAATAATGGAGACCCGATACCCGCCATATTCATCCTGATCCCGAATGGGTACGACTTGGTTCAATGCCAACGTTACTTCATCTTCCAAGCCGATGGCACAAATTTCCGCGAATGCAACCCGGATCGTTTCCTCTGAAAGAGGGTATCCCCGCAAGGTTGCATCCATGTCCATGGTTGTTCTGCTGCTGATCCCAACCATGGCAGCAATCAGCATTCCACCCTTAAGCACGACTTTATCCTTATATTTTGAAATTGAAATACGTTCCAATAAACGTTCAAGCATGAAGTTCTGCAGGACAGCCTGAGCGGGCAGGTGATTTTTCAATGCAATGTTTTTTATTTGATCCTTTAGCTGCATGGCCCTACTCATAGAAGTACCTCAACATAATCCCGGATGATTTTTTGGATGCCGAATTTCTTTGCATAGGTATGGAGCAAATCCAAATTTCTATCTTCTTTCACGACATAGCGCTTCACTGATGCATTGATCTGTTGAACATCGATCTGGTTTCTGTTTCGCAACAAATCACAGATCGTTCTTTCGAGATTGAAGGTCTTGACATCGTTCCCGTGAGGCGATTTGACGGTGACCGATCCCAATGGGTATTGACCGCGATTTACAAAATACACCCTGGCACCGCCCGCTTTCAAGGAGGTTGCATTATATCCAGCCGGGACGGTCACGGAATAAAAAAGCGGCGTCCGGTCTGTCAGACCCAAAAGATATGCCGCCGTTTCGTGGGAGAAGATCGCTCCCTTGTACCTCGCCTGAATCCCAACCATCTCATCCATGATATTCCCGGGGACCGAATAAACTCCCCGCGAAATTCGTTCAATCTCACCCTTCTTTTCCAGGATGGAAAGATAGGTTCTCGGAATTCCCCGTTTGAGCAGGTCCGAGGTGGATAGGATCCCGTTCTGATATTCCAGGATATTTCGAATGACTTCAATTGGGTTTGCTTTGCTTTTTACAACCATGCTTATATTATAAGCCAAATAAGCATGGTTGTAAAATCAATATTCCTTATTTCTTTTGTAAAGGAAAGGGATAGACCTGGTTCACAGTCTCAATTTCAGAATTGAGACTGAATGATTCTCTTCTTTAATGTTTTCTTACCGACACGGATGGATGACCCGTCCGTGTTTTTTACTATCATCCGCCCCATGCCTGAACCACAAGATCAATTTGCTGCATCCATTGCCTCTGAAGCCGTGGAAGTATTGGAAGACCATCTGCTCTTTCCAGGTGGTTATCTGCTGCCTCTTTCCGCGCGTGGCAGCGGTGTGCCGGGTATGGCCGGCTTCGCCAGTCGTCCCTGGTCACGCCTGACTGCCGAGGTCTTCTATCCCAATTTGCCAGTGATGTATTCATTAGCCTTGCGCCGCGAACCTCCCGACGTGTTGCGTGGTTCCCTCCGTGCGCGCCGTACCCTCTTCGAAGGCTTCATGATGGCATTGGCGGAAAAGACGGGCCGCCGTCCTTCGATGGCGGAACGCTCCGCCGATCATGCGATGGATGCCGCCGAGTCGGAATTGACCTTCGGTAAGCCGGCTTTCAAGATCGCATTGATGTCCGCACTATTTGTTGAACGCAATCGCTTCGAGGAAGCAGAGGCCTCGCGCAGAGTCATTGAATCAAATTTGCGTGCCCGTGGACTTACCGCACAAAGACTCTTCTACATTGCTGAGCGTGCCATCCATCATTTCCAACCGGGTGGCAAGTTATTTCCCGGTCTTGATGAGCCAACTTTATTCATCGAAGAAACACTTCCGCTGGTACCAGCACCCTCATGTCAGGTATTGCCCGCAGAGGATTCAGTTTGGATCGGCACACATGCCCGTGATGGACGGGATGTGCATTTCTCGTTCACCAAAGGTCTGGATCCCGCCGTCCCGCCTCCCCCTCATGCAACCACTTTGATCCTGGGCGAGCCTGGCGCAGGCAAGACAAGTCTTTTGCGCTGGATCATGCTGCAAAGGTTATTACAGGGACGCACCGTGATTTCCATTGATCCAGAAGGGGAGAATAACAAATTATGTGAAGCGGTCGGTGGCAAGGTTGTGCCGGCTGGTATTCCAGATAACAAAGAAACTTGTTTGATCCATCCCTTACAGAGTGAGAACCCGGCAGAGTTGTTATTGGCCACACGTTTTCTGATTGCGGCGCTTGCAGGCGAATCTGTTTTATCTCCCGGTGTGCAGGCCGCCCTGCATGAAGCTGTGAAGCGCCGTTGGGAACGACGACCCGGGCCAATGTCCATAGCGGAATTCGTTGAAACATTGGGAACGATCAATGCACCCGAAGCGGCCATGCCTTTGGCGCTCCTCCGACCTTTTATGCGCGGCGGTTTATTCGAAGGATTCTTTGACAGACCAAAAGCCTTGCTATCTCCTGACTTTCCCGCAGGCCAATGGTGGAACTTCGATCTATCTTCCCTGCGTGAAGAAAATCGCGCCATAGTTCATGCAGTATTAGCATGGTTTTTGTATCATGCGGTCACGATCGGCAAACAGCCAATGGACATCTTTATTGATGAAGGCTGGCGTTTGTTACGCAGTGGTCCGTTCACAGATCTATTGGACGAGCTGGGTAGACGCGCGCGCAAACGCGGTGTGGGTGTGACACTCATCACCCACCTGCCTGCCGACCTGATGAAGAACCCCACATCATTGAGTTTGGCTTCAACATCATTCATCGGACGCCTCGGTCCTGATGAAGCCTTTGCCTTCTATCGTTCGCTGGGCGTCCCCGAAAGCGAAGCGCGCAAGCATGCGGAGATAACATCCAGACTTCCGCCGCGGGTGTTTCTTGCCGCTCCCGCTGGCGGACGCGGCGCATTGTTTCCAGTGCTGGTTTCGATCCCGCCTGCGTGGATTCAATTCTGGAAACAATTGGGCGCAACTGGCGTGCCGCGATGATGCACCCAAAGAGCAAGTGTGTATGCATGCAATGTGGCTATGAGTTTGCAACCAACCCCAGCGACTGTCCACTTTGTACCGGTCAATGGCAGGCCTGGGAGTTGCTCTTTGCGCCGCACGCGCTGGACGACCTGCGCGCGCAGGTGATGAGCTGGATCGGGCAGTTGCCTTTTCCGGCAGTGGTCGAATGGATCGCATCTCCAAAAGGTCTGCGTGTCCGTTTATATATGCCACCCAATATCGCCGAGGGAGTCGTGGGCGCCTGGGCCGCGATGACCGGCCAGCACTCGCGCTGGCGCGCGTTGGGTTCGGTGGATTTGCGCGGCGCGGGTCATGTTTTGCATCCATCCAGTCGTTTGCCATCCCTGATCGCCTCTGCGAATGACAGCGATCCCATGCTGGCGATTGGCAGCAGGTTGATCAGCGCGGCGCGTGCTGGGCAGGAGACAAGCCTCAGACTGTGGCTGCTCGGCAATGAAGGTCAGTTACAGGAAAGATTGCGAAGTCTCTCGGCCTATTCGTATGGAACCGAGGGCGGCGTGGAGAACAACACTCCGAATCCGTGGGGTCTGCAATTGGAGTTCCTGCGCGCCCTGTTGTTCCTCGGAATATTGATGGCTGGCATCAGTGCAGGCATCTGGAATGCAGGCTGGTTCAACCCTCTGCCTGAAATCCTGATTGTGATCGCAGGCGGCGCGCTTTGCATCGCCTCTGCCTGGGGCATCCGCACTTGGCTGGAATGGCGCTCGATCCCAAAGGAGGTGCTTGAAAGGCGAATTCAGGAGCCACTGCTCAAGATTGCGATGACGACATCTTCTCCGCTTGATCTGCCATTATTCGCGGGTGAACAATCATGGACTCCCCTGTTGAAAACATGGCCTGAAATCCGCAAACATGGCTTTCCACTGCCTGCGGGCGAACTGGCTGGCTTGATCGCGCCGCTTCAAATGGGCGAAGGCAGTGGCTTATTGGATCGAGCTGTCTGGCAGGAGGTACCCGCGCCGCCTCCAGCCCAACCTTTGTTGGAAGCGGGATTCAAGATCGGGCAAAGCGTGGCCACGGGTGAACGGGTTGGCATTGACCCGGATGGACATGGGATGGCAACCGGCGGCAGCCGAAGTGGTAAATCATCCTTTGTCTTTGCCATGTTGGAACAATTGATCGCACGCGGCGAAGACGCGCCTGGAATTTTCCTGACCGACCCGCATGTTTCCCTGGCAGATGCTTTCCTGGATGCGATCGCACAGCTGCCCGAAGGACAACGCCGGGCAGCCGTCAAACGCTTACGCATCATATCACCCGATCAAGCCCAAGTCATTCCATTGAATCTGTTGGCGGTCCCTGACTTCACCTGGGCCGGCAATGCCATCGTGCAGATCGGACGGCGCATCTGGGACGATTATTGGGGACCGCGCATGCAAGCCGCGTTACTGGGTTTATTCCGTCTCGCGCATGTCTGGAATCAAAACCATCCAGAGGCTGGATTGGGACTCTTGCACGTGGTCTTCATGGCTTTCAACAAGGACTGGCGTCACAAGGCCATGGCGCTGCTGCCGCCTGGTGAACGCATGGGTGCATTGGCCTTGGATGCCTTGCTTGGGCAAACAGGTGAAGGCGATAAATGGAGTCAGGGCTGGGTCACGGAAGTGATCAGCCCGGTGCTTTCAAAAGTAATGGCTTTGGAACTCTCGCCCTGGTTGTTCGCGGCCATGCACCAGGATCGCTTTGTGGATATGAATCAATGGATCGAGGAAAAAGCCTGGATCATATTGCGCCTTCCATCGGGAGAAATGGGTCGTGAAGGAGCGCGGCTGACCGCTTCCGTTTTATACAACGTCTTCGATGCAGCCTATCGGCGTGCGACCTTGGAAAAGCCTGTGCCTTTTTATTTCATCGTGGATGAAGCGCAGGAGATCGGCTCGGGCATGCGCTTGGAATCCATGCTGGCCGAAGGCGCCAAATTCGGCGCGCGCATGTTCATCCTCGCTCAATCGCTCTCGATGATGCGCAAGCTGGAAGGCATGGAACCCGTCGTGCAAGCCATGTTGGCCAACTCATCGACGCAGACGTTCTTCTCTCCAGACCCCGAAGATGCCGACTTGATCCGCGCCACCTTGAGTTCAACCGTGCGCTATGGAAATATGACGCTTGACCTGCCCTCCCTGCAATGCTGGCTGCGGGCGCGCATCGACGGCCGCTGGCAGCCGCCAACCTTGATTCAGATCAAGCCTTTGCCTCGTGCAGATGGCAGCAGAGTCAAGCAACTGATTGAAGAAGTGATTGCTTCCCACCCTGCCGATTATCTGCCTGCTGATGGCTGGCAGGAAAAAGCCTCCAGAGTTTTGGAGCAAATGCTTCCTGCGGCTCTGGCCAGGCTATTGGATGAATTTTTGTCTGTGCGTATGGCAAATCAGGATGCAAAGGTATCGCAACCTGTGCCACAAGATGACGACCGCAGGCTGGGTTTCTGATGATCGCGACTTTGTTGAAGGCTGTGCTTTTATTCGGCGGCATCACAATGGCCGGCCTGCTGCTGGCGCTGGGAGTCCTTTATCTGGCCTGGGTATTTTCCCAAAAAGATAACGGCTGGTAGGCATGGAAAATATCCATATTCTGATTGAACAAATCGTTTCGGATATTTCGATGCAGGCAGCCAGACTGGACGATGTTCGTCAGCAAATGTTCCTGGAATGGTTGATGTCTCACAGCAGCGCAATGAAGACTGTGGTCTGCTCTGACCGACAAGCCAGGGCGCGCGGTCACTTAGATGGTGCAGTTCATGGCCCAGACCGGGACGCTGAGCGCCTGGGCAGCGGCTTGAAAGCGTGGTTTGGATCTTTACCCGTCCAGGGTTTGCTCTGGGAATATTATTTAATTCTCGATGAAATTGCCTGGTGGCGCGATCTTGATCGAGCCTCCCTGGCGAGAATCCTAAATTCTAAAATCAAGGATTAACATGTTCAAACTCTTGATCGGATTTATAGCTGGGGTATTCGCGGGCTTTGGGTTGGGCCTGGCGCTGCCTGCTGAGATTTTCATTGCAGCCTGTCTGGTCCTGACTGTCCTGGCAGTTTTGTTGTTTTACATCTTTCATCTTGGATTAAGCGATTTTCAGTAATAGGTGACACCCTGGAGAACGGCATGCAACACGCAAGAATTGGCTTTATTTCAATATTGCTTTCCATCATCATCCTGCTCACGGCGGCCTTTACGGAGGCTGTTCCACTCCTGGCCATTGCTTTAAATGAAGACCGCACGTACGACCAGGCACATGATACGGGCCACATTGATTGGAGCGGACCTGTTCAATACGTGTACCTTACACACAGGGATAACACAAACCTGCCGCCAGAGGAGGGCGGCGCTTTCTGCAACCCAAGTTGTTCCGAATGGGTCACGCGCCTGAGCAACGGTGGATCAGCCAGCGGCTCGCTGTATCGGGACGGCTC